>Ga0302267_10000295_pt1 | contig 65748 bp, 57 predicted proteins | sample III_Bog_E1_3_FD_194555 | JGI IMG/M metagenome (GOLD analysis project Ga0302267, IMG submission 194555) | Peat permafrost microbial communities from Stordalen Mire near Abisko, Sweden - III_Bog_E1_3 | ecosystem: Environmental > Terrestrial > Soil > Wetlands > Peat | place: Sweden: Abisko...
CGAGTTGGCCTACTTCGATGAGGGATATACCGGCGACAACGCGGCCCAGGCGGCAGAGAAGCACGGCGTGCGGCTGGAGGTGGTCAAACATACCGAGGCAAAACGAGGATTTGTCCTGTTGCCGCGCCGCTGGGTGGTGGAACGCAGCTTCGCCTGGGCAGTCCGCTTCCGCCGACTGGCCAGAGACTACGAACGGCTGGGAAAAACCCTTGCGGGGATACACTACCTCGCGTTCGCCATACTGATGCTCGCAAACCTCGTCCGGCAACTCACGCAAAGTTAATAACAGGCTCTAGGCGTGCTGGACGGCCTGGGCTAGGTGGCTCAGAGAGGATTTGGCGTCGCCGTAGAGCATGGTTGTGCAGGGCTTGAAGAAGAGCGGGTTTTCAAGGCCGGAAAAGCCGCGGCCCTGTCCGCGCTTTAGCACGATGACGCTTTTTGCCCGGTCTACTTCCAGAATGGGCATGCCGGCGATGAGGGATTTGGGATTGTCGCGGGCGTCGGGGTTGACGACGTCGTTTGCGCCGATGACGACGGCTACATCGGTGGATGGAAACTCGGGATTGATCTGCTCCATCTCGTAGAGCGAAGAGTAAGGCACGTTGGCTTCGGCGAGCAGCACATTCATGTGGCCGGGCATGCGTCCGGCGACGGGGTGAATGGCGTACTTTACGGTGACGCCGCGAGCTTCAAGCAACTCGCCGAGTTCGCGGCATGCGTGCTGGGCTTGCGCGGTGGCGAGGCCGTAGCCGGGAACGAATACGACACGATTGGCAAAGGCCAGTTGCATGGCTGCGTCGTCGAAGGAAATTTCGCGCATGACGCCGCCGGAGTCGGTGGAGGCCTCGGCGATGACCGCGCCGAATCCGCCGAAGAGGACATTGGTGATTGAGCGGTTCATGGCCTTGCACATGAGCACGGACAGAATGAACCCGGAGAAGCCATCGAGGGTACCGGCGATGATGAGGACATTGTTGGAGAGGACGAAGCCGGTGGCGGCGGCGGCGAGGCCGGCGTATGAATTCAAGAGCGACATGACGACGGGCATGTCCGCCGAGCCGATGGGGATGACCAGCATGACTCCAAAGACAAAGGCCAGGCCAAGCATGATGTAGAAGAAAGCGACAGCCTCGGGGTGAATCCAGAAATAAATGAAGCTGGCAGTCATGGAGAGGAAGATGATGAGGTTCAGGGCGTTCTGGCCGCGAAACTGGACGGGCTTGCCGGCGATGACCCCTTGGAGCTTTCCGGCGGCGATGAGAGAGCCGGTGGTGGTGAGCGCGCCGAGCATGACTTCAAAACCGAGCGCGCCCCGGGTGACGACGGTCATCTCACTGGCGTGGACCAGGAACTCTCCGACGCCGACCAGGGCCGCGGCGAGCGCGCCGAATGCGTGAGAGAGCGCGGTTCGCTGGGGCATGGCGGTCATTGGAACGGTGATGGCCATCCATGCGCCGATGATGGAGCCGAGCGCGAGGCCGGCAATGATCCAGACCCAGGTGACGATGTGCGCGCCGACCAAGGTGCCCACGATGGCAGCGAACATTCCACCTTCGGCGAGGAACATGCCACGGCGGGCAGTTTCAGGGTGCGACATTTTCCTGAGGGCGAGGATGAAGAGGATGGAAGCGATGAGATATGTGGCTTCCATGAAGTAGGAGGTCAAGGTCACTTGGCGGCCTCCTTTGCGGTGGGGGCGGCTTCGGGCTTGCGCTTGCCGAACATCTTCAACATGCGGTCGGTGATGCCGAATCCGCCTACTACGTTGATGGTGGCGGCGGTTACGGCAACGAATCCGAGTATGTGCGCGGAGAGTTGGTTGCGGACCGCCCCGGCCAGCACCAGCGAACCGATAAGCGAGATGCCGGAGATGGCGTTGGTGGCCGACATTAACGGGGTGTGCAGCAGGGGTGGCACGCGGCTGATTACCTGGTAGCCGAGGAAGGCGGCCAGGGCGAATACGTAGACGGAAGCGATGAGGACGGCGGGGTTCATGGGGTTTCCGGTGAAACAGTGAATGAGTGAAGAAGTGAAAAAGTGAATGAGTGAAGAGGTGAAAAGACATTTAGCCGGTGGGCGCGGGGAGCGGTTGGAGCAGTTTGGCTACGCGGGGGTTTACGGGTTTTCCTTGATGGGATACGCAGGCGCCGGACAGGATTTCGTCGGCCAGGTCGACCGTGAGGTTGCCGTTTTTCACGATGAGCGAAAGGAAGTTTAGGATGTTGCGCGCGTAAAGCGCGCTCGAGTCAACAGGGACTTCGGCGGGCAGGTTGAGGGGCGCTAGCAGCGTGACGCCGCCGATGATTTGGGTGAGGCCGGGCTGGGTGAGCTCGCAGTTGCCGCCAGCGGGAGCGGCCAGGTCGACGAGGACGGAACCGGGACGCATGGCCTCGATGGCCGCGCGGCGGATCAGGCGCGGGGCGGGGCGGCCGGGAACCTGGGCGGTGGTAACGATGACATCGGAATGGGCGGCGGTGCGGGTGATGAGGTCGCGGCCACGATCCAGGGCTTCTTCAGTTAGCTCGGCGGCATAACCGCCTCCGCCTTCGGCGCTGATGCCGCCGAGGTCAACGTCAAGGAATTTTGCGCCGAGAGAGCGGACCTGTTCGCCGGCAGCGGCACGGACGTCGTAGGCTTCAACCACTGCTCCGAGACGCCGCGCGGTGGCGATGGCCTGGAGGCCTGCAACACCTGCTCCTATGACAAATACACGGGCGGGAGGGATGGTTCCGGCGGCGGTCATGAGCATGGGAAAGAGGCGCGGAAGGCGATCGGCCGCGGCGATGACAGCCTTGTAGCCAGCGACGGTTGCCATGCTGGAGAGCGCGTCCATGGCCTGGGCGCGGCTGATGCGGGGGATGAGTTCCATGCTGAACAACGTGACCGGCCGTTCGATGGCGGGGGCCAGCGCTTGCGGGGCGTCGAGAGGCTTGAGGAAGCCGAGGACGACGGCGTGGTGCTTGAGGCTAGCCTGATCGGCGGCGTTGGGAGCATTGACTACGGGAATCAGGTCGGCGTTGGACAGAATGGACGCACGATCGGCTGTGACGGCTGCGCCCGCCTCGGTGTAGGCGGCGTCAGAAGCACCGGAGAATGCGCCGGCCCCGGATTCGACGGTGATGGCGATGCCCTGCGCCAGCAACGACTTTAAGCTGGAGGGCAAGAGGGCGACTCGGGTTTCGCCTTGAGCCGATTCTTTGAGAATGCCTAAGAGCAAGGTGCCTCCAGAACACGCGGGGACATTTCAGGGTTGAGGGATGAATACCAGCCGCAGGGCAGCAGAGTCTACCGATCCCGCTTGATTATTTCGGAATTGGGGAGGTGTTGCGTGTGACGTGAGTCACTCGGGGAAGTCTTCCACAAGGCTTCCTTCTCCCGGCGGAGAGCATCTGAACGTAAATCGAACCCCGCGGAGGGTTCGGGAACGCCAGGCTTTTGGTCATGGCGGAAATGAGAGGAGTCACCTATGAAATCCGATAGCCCACTGATTTTGGCCGTGTTGTTTCTGGGAGCGGGGTTAACGATTATTTTCACGTATGGCGTTGGTACGGGGGCATTTAATGCCGCGTACCCAATGTCGGCGGCGAGCCTGCAGATGTCGATTACCACTAACGGGCCTGCGGCAATCGGCGGTCTGGCACTGACGGCGATTGGACTCTTGTTCCTGTTCTGGGCGCTGGTGTGCGCGATCGTGGGACAGTTCATGGTGTTTGGAACAGAGGGCGGACGGACCGCGCGGCTGGAGCGCATGGAGCAGAAACGGTTGGACCAGCAGGAGCGGCTGGAGCAAAGGCGGCTGGCCCGCGAAGAACGGCTGCTGGAGCGACAGGAGCGGCTGAAGGTTCGATGATTTCGAACGGATAACGGTTGGCAAAGCGTCGTGGAGCGGGGCTATTTCGGCAATGGCGCGGTGCCGGTTACCGTGAAGGTGGCTTCGGATTTGGCTTCGGTGTCCTGCGGTTGCGCGCCACCCAGGGTTAGCGTGTACTTGCCGGGCAGAACGGCGCGGTCGCCCTTGTCGTCCACGCTGGATAGCGAGCGTGGATCGATGGAGATAGTTACCTCGCGCATCCCTCCGGCCAGGAGGCTGACGCGTTGAAACCCGGCCAGTGAATGGATGGGGCCATTTTCCTGCGGGGTCTTCAGGTAGGCTTCGACGACTTCGTCACCGGGGATGGCGCTGGAGTTGGTGACTTTGACCGTTGCGGTGATGGGGTCGCCGGCATTGAGTGTATCCGCAGATAGCTTCACGGGGCCGTACTTGAAAGTGGAGTAGCTGAGGCCGTAGCCGAATCCCCACAGCGGTTTGCCTTGAAAATAGCGGTAGGTGCGGTCTTTCATGCCGTAGTCGGTGAAGGCGGGCAAGCCGTCGAGGCCGGCATAAAAGGTGACGGGCAGGCGGCCGGCTGGGTTGTTGAGTCCGGCCAGGGTGCGTGCAATGGCGTCGCCGCCTTCGACGCCCGGATACCATGCTTCAAGGACGGCGTCGGCGTGCTGGCTGGCCCAGTTGAGCGCGACGGCGCTTCCGCTTTGCAGAACGACGATGAGCGGCTTGCCGGTGGCTGAGAGCGCTTCAAGAAGCTTTTGTTGAGGCGCGGGCAGGTCGAGGCTGGTGCGGTCTCCGCCCACGAATCCGTCGATCTTGATGGGCATCTCTTCCCCCTCGAGTTGCGGCGAGAGGCCGACGAAAGCCAACACAACATCGGCTTGTTTTGCCTGGGCTACGGCCTCGGCGAGTTGTGCGTCCGGGGGCGCTTCCCACTTGAGGGTTAGGCCGCCGCCGGCTTCATCGCCGGAGTGGGAGTACTCAATCTGGAGGTCGTGGGGATTGGCGTCGGTGAAATCGACTGGGATAACCGGTGTTTTGGCGAATTGCATGAGCGGGGGAGCGGTGGGTGATGCGCCCGGCATGGTTGTGAAATTACCCAAAGAAGAGAGATCGGCTACCTGGCGAAGGCTGCCTTCAGAGAGAACCTTGCCATCGAGGATGAAACGGTAGGTTTCAGCAGGCGAAAAGGGGAAGCTGTCGCCTTGTTCCAGGGTGAAGACATAGTGGCCAGGAGCGGGAACGGTGAGCGATCCGCTCCAGCGGACGGAGTAATTGTGGGTGGCCAACTGCGGGACGGGGCGCGCATTCTCCCAGTCGGCCTGCAGGGCGGGCTCGGTGGTGATGCGGACGGGACGGCCGGTCCAGTCTGGCGTGGCGAAGAATTCGGTCTTCAAGCCTTTGCCGAGGCCGAAGGCGGTGCGCGGGACGGGGACGCCGGCTCCAACGGCAAGGGTGGAACCCTGCGCATAGAGTACGGGCGACTTGGGGAATTGCTGCAAAATGCCGTCGAGGGGAGTGACCGGATGGAAGGGTGTGCCGACGTAGTTGCCCAAAATGGAGGGCAGCAGGTCCGCAGTAGGGCCGATAACGGCAATGTGTCCGGGTGCGCCAACAGGGTCTTTGAGCGGCAGAGCGCCATTGTTTTTGAGCAGGACAATGCTCTCCTCGGCCGCATGCAGAGAGGATTGGCGGTTGGGATTGGAAGCAACGTCGCTGAACGGAATTCTGTCCAGCGGGCTAGAACCTTGCGGATCAAACAAACCAAGCTGGAAGCGTGCGGTGTAGAGGCGTTCGGCGGACTGGGTGACGAGTTCTTCCGAGACCAAGCCTTTGCGAACTGCATCGGCGAGGGTGTTGAAGCCGGGCGTCCACATGCTGCAGGAGAGATCGGTTCCAGCCTGAATGGAGAGGACGGCGGCGTGGGTGATGTCGGGCGTCTTCTTGTGTCCCTGATTCACGTCGACAATTGCGCCGCAGTCTGAAACGACGAAGCCATTGAAGCCCCAGGCGTCGCGAAGATGCTCTTTGAGCAGCATCTTGTTGGTGCATGCCGGCCACTCGTCGATGGAGTTATAAGCGCACATGACGGACTGCACATGGCCCTCGGTAACGGCGGCGCGGAACGCGGGCAGGTAGGTCTCCTCCAGGTCGCGGGGACTGGGATCGACGTTGAAGCCGTGGCGCAGGGTTTCCGGGCCGCTGTGGACGGCAAAGTGCTTGCTGGTTGCGACAGCGCGAAGGTGATTGAGGTCGCCGCCCTGCACACCGGAGATGAAGGCGACTCCGAGCTTGCCGCTAAGGAACGGGTCCTCGCCGTAGGTCTCCTGGCCGCGGCCCCAGCGTGGATCACGAAAGATGTTAATGTTGGGCGACCAGAAGGTGAGTCCAAAGAAGATGCGGTGGTTGTCCTCGCGCTGCGCCTGGTTGTACTTGGCTCGGGCCTCGCCGGAGATGACGTTTCCCATGGCGTGGACGGCTTCCGGGTCCCAGGTGGCGGCCATTCCGATGGCTTGTGGAAATACGGTGGAAAAACCGGCGCGCGCTACGCCGTGCAGGGCTTCGTTCCAGGTCTGGTAGTCGGGAACGCCGAGGCGGGGAATGGAAGTGGCCCAATCTTCAAGCTGACTGGCTTTTTCGTCCAGGGTCATTCGGCCAACCAGGTCGTGGGCGCGCTCTGCCGGGGAAAGGTTGGTGTCGAGATACGGGGCCTGCTGCGCTTGGACGAGCGTGGCGAGGAGGGCGACGGCGAGCGTGAATAGGGAGGCGCGACGAAGAAATGGCATGGATGGATTCCTCTGAGGGCGACGCTGGCTTGGTGGCGCAGCCGATGGATGCCGGTATTCCAGCGCTTTCCAGTTGGCGACGGGTTCTTTGCCACAGCGCGGAAATGGAATCGGCATTCTGGTTGAAACTCTACTAAGTTGAGGGGCTGGTTGGCTAGGTTTGGCGGCTAGGAACTGACGCTCGGCACGGTAAGAATCTCCACCGTGCCGCTCGGCCGCAATCACCTGCCGTTTATGGCTTCCTGTGCCGCCTTGGCGAGGAATCCGGAACGGCTGAGATGGTGGGCTTGCGCGTAATCGTCGATCTGCGTCAGCAGTGAACCAGGCAGGGAGATATTCACGCGCTGCGGTGTAGGGTCGATGCGCCTTACATCGAGGTCGACCAGCATCCACACGCCGCCTTCGTATTGCGGGTTTGCGGTCAATTTTTCAAGAGCGGTAGGCTCGGGCACGGACAGGCCCTCCCCCGCCATGTGGCATTCGATGGCTTCCTGGGCCATGCGGTTGATCTGCTGCCAGTCGTCGGCTGCCGAAAAGCAACCGGGAAAATCCGGGAATTGGATCCCATGGGCGTGCTTCTCATCTCCGATGTGAACGTAAATTGGATAGAGCATTTCTCACCTCCATTGCCAGCCGGCTTGGCGATAGATATTGCGCAAAGTGCCTATGGGAAGGTCTTTTTTTGGATGCGGAACCGTCACAGCGCCCGGCTTATCCGGGTGCTTGAATTTGACGTGGCTACCAACCTGATGCACCTTGCGCCACCCCTTGGATTCAAGCCTGCGGACAATTTCCGTGCTGTCCATTTGTGTAATTATACACAACGGCATCCAGATTGAAAATCGGAGACGACTGCTGTGCTATTTTCCAGTCCCCTCGGTTATGGTCACGATGCGGTCTATGCCGGGGACTGTGAAATTCTCTACCTTGCCGGTGGGCCAATGAACTTCGATGGCGTCCACTGCGGTTGCCTGGCCGAGGCCGAAGTGCGGCCTGGGGTCGTTGCTGGATAGATAACTGCCTCCGCTTAGCACATCGCCGCGCTGCTTGATGCCGTTGGCCGTCACGTAGACCGTTGCGCCCACCGCGTCGCGCGGGCTCCCCTTGGTTGTTGCGGTTTTGGCCGCGCCCACCAGCTTCAATTCCAGCCAGTGGTTGTTGTCCTGGCTCACGTTGCGCAGCAGCGCCGGGTGGCCGTCCATCACGTTTATGACCGCGTCCAGCTTGCCGTCGTTGAACAGGTCGCCTACAGCCATTCCGCGGCCGGCAACGACATCCGCGAGGCCTGTTCCCTCAACCGCGGGCACCGGCTCAAAGCGCTTGCCCTCAATATTACGGAACAGCATGGGCCGCTGCTTCCAACTGGTGCCCCAGTTGTACTTGTCCGCTTCCGGATATACGTGTCCGTCGGCCATGAGCAGATCTTTCCAGCCGTCGTTGTCGTAGTCGATGAAGGCGTCGCCCCAACTGAGGAATGGAACCGAGATCTCGGCAATGCCCAACTGGTAGCTGATATCGGTCAGGTTGCCGTCACCCTCATTGCGGTAGAAGGGCTTGTAGTCGTCGCTGAAGGTGGTATCGAAGACCGCCAGTTGTCCATTGTTCTGGTAGTCACCCACCGCAATGCCCATGGACGCTGTTTCGCGCCCCGCGTTGTTGAGCGCGAAGCCCGAGGCGTAGCTCACGTCATCGAACGTGCCATCGCCCTCGTTGATGTACATGTAATTGGGAGTGGAATCGTTGCCCACCAGCAGGTCGATTTTGCCGTCGTTGTTGATGTCGACAAACACCGCGCCCAGGCCATAGTAGCCAGGCTTGTCCGCCACGCCGGCCTTCTCACTCACGTCGGTAAATGTCCCGTCGCCGTTGTTATGGAAGAGATGATCGGGCTCGCCCTTCAGGCCTCTGGGTCCGCAAGCTACCGCTTCGCCCCGGAAGGTGCAGAAGCCGTTGTTGCCGCCGTTCTCCTTGCTGCTGGGCAGGTTGTTCCAATCCCAGTGAACGTAGCCCGCGACAAACAGGTCGAGGCGGCCGTCGCCATCGTAATCGCCCCAGGTGACGCCGCTTGACCAATTGCCCAACTGCACGCCGGCCTTCTCCGCAACATCGGTAAACGTGCCGTTGTGGTTGTTGTGGTAGAGGCGGTTCTTTCCTACATTCGAAACAAAGATATCCGGCCAGCCGTCGTTGTCGTAGTCGGCAATGGCCACGCCGGTGCCCCAGCGATCGTTGGTGACGCCGGCCTTGGCGGCTACGTCGGTAAAGGTTCCGTCGTGGTTGTTATGGAAGAGCGCGGCATGCGGCGGAGTCTCCTTGCCTGTTAGCGCGTCCACGGTGGAGCCGTTGACGATGTAAATGTCGAGCCATCCATCGTTGTCGTAGTCAATGAGGCCCACGCCGGAGCCTTTGGTCTCGATAATGTAATCCTTGGCCGGAGTGCCCATTTTGTAGGTCCAGTGCGTCAGGCCGGCTTTTTCGCTGACATCTTGAAAGACGATGGGGCCGCTCTTCACAAAGCCGCCCTCGGTGATGGGCCTGTGTTGCGCGTCAACCAGCGCCGAATGAGCGGAGCTACCCGTTTGCTCGCCGGCTTTGGCGGCGGGTTGCGCACCCTCGGTGGGTTGCGTGGTCTGCTGGCTCGGGGGAAGAGAACTGGGAACTGTGGCCTGGCCGCAAACAAGCGCGGGAAATGCTGCCGCCAGCAGTCCTAGGAAAGTGGTGGTACGGAGTGCCTGGAACATAGGGAGCCAGTATACGGGGCTGGATGGGGTGAAGTATCGACCGAAAGGTGGAGGGGATTTCAGGTCTGGCCCACGGCAGGCGGGCTGGTGACCTCAGTCTCTGATCACCATCAGGTCCGCGAGCGCTGAGTGCGCCCCAACCAGCCTGGCCGCGGCCGCGTGCGAAGCCAGGTCGGCGATCACTGCGCTGGACAGGACATCGAGCATGGCCCGCTGCGCCTCGCCCCAAACCGTGTGCGCGGGGCACCACCGGGATCTGCCGCAAAATCGACTGGAGATGAGGCAGACGTTGAGGCGAATGGGGCCGTCGATGGCTTCAATCACTTCGCGCATGGATGCCTTGCGGCCCCTGGGCAGGATCGCAAACCCTCCGGACTGTCCGCGCTGCGAGGTGATGAGGCTGGCTCTTGATAAAGCCTGCAACACCTTGGACAGAAAGCTCACCGGCGCGCCTGTCGCCTCTGCCAGCGCGAGCAGAGACACGCGCTCCTGGGCAGGCAGCGTGGCCAGGTGAATCATGACTCTAATCGCGTAGTCGGCGGCGCGTGTCAGTTGCATCGACGAGTTGGCTCTCTTCATTCGATCGCTCTGCCAGAGAAAAACAGCGGCTCGCCAGCAGAGTAGCCGAGTAAGTCACGAACAAATGTGCTTCTCGTCACAGACTGCGATTTGCAGGGCAAGTTAACTTTCCCTTTCTAAATCAAATTGGAGCGAAATAGTCCAAATTGCCGCTGTCTTGCCCGGCGAGTCCGGTGAGTGAAAGGAAGTTCCAAAGCGCCATGCATCCTTATCCCGCTGTCGATCCAATCCCTCTGCCGGCTCCGATATGGCTGTTCAAGCTGCTGCATATCGTAACGCTGGCACTGCACTTTGTGGCCGTGGAGATGCTTCTTGGCGGCCTGCTGCTGGCGGTGCTGCTCAGTCTGTTTCGCGGCTCGCCTTTGTATCAGGTTACGGCGCGCGCGCTGGCCCGCCGCCTCACCGTGGTTATGACCTACGTGATCAATCTGGGTGTGCCGCCGCTGCTGTTTGCGCAGGTGCTTTACGGGCGCGCCCTCTACACCAGCAGCGTGCTCATCGGCGTTTACTGGATATCGATTATCGGGCTGCTGATGCTGGCGTATTGGCTGCTCTACAAGTTTTCCGCGCGGCTTGAGGCGGGCAAGTCCGGCTGGTGGGTCGGCCTGATCGCATGGCTGATTGCGGGAAGCGTGGCCCGGCTGCTCTCAACCAATATGACGCTGATGCTGCGCCCCGAGGTGTGGCGCGATATGTACTCCGCCTCCGCCATGGGCGCGTACCTTCCCACCGGCGATCCCACGCTGACGCCGCGCTGGCTGCTGATGCTGGCAGGCGGATTATTCATAGGCGGGCTGTGGCTGATCTATCTTGCCGGCCGCAGCACCTTCACGGCGGAAGAGAAGCGCTTTGTTCGCGGCCTGGGCGGGAAGGTGGCTGCGGGGTTCGGAGTTGTCTATCTTGCGGCAGGATTATGGGCGGCAAGCGTCCAGCCCGAGGCGGTAACAGCAGGGCTCGCTACGCATCCGCTTTATAAATTTGCCGGGTTTGCAGGCTATGGCTGGCTGGCCCTGGTGGTGGTTGCGGTGCTGCTGGCGGCTTTTGCCGGATTCGCGAATGTCTCCGCGAGCCTGACCGGATTGCTGGCCTGGGCCGCTGTGCTGGTTGCGGTGCTTACTGAGATTTGCTTCACCGTCTACCGCGACGGGGTCCGTGACCTCACCCTGCTCAGCAAAGGCTACGACGTGTGGGATCGCGTGGTGGTTACCAACTGGAGCGTTGTTGGAATCTTCCTGGTCCTGTTTGTTGCGGGCCTGGGTGTTGTTGGCTGGCTCGTGTCCGTAGTGGCGCGGGCAAGAAAAGTTATGGAGGCGGCAGCCCAATGAGCGATCCAATTATCCTTAACGGCGCACCCATTGCACAGCCCGAACGGAGTTACCTGGAACCCGTGGTTGAGGAGCCCGGCGAAGCCACTACCCGCCGCTTCTTTCTGGGCGCGGCCGGCGCAGCAGGACTGCTGTACGCAGCAGCCCTCGCTTATCCCATCTATCGCTACCTGGCATCGCCGGAGGAGATGGCATCGGAAGCCACAGCCATTACCGAGGTGACGCTGAAGGATGCGCAAAAGCTGCCGCTGGCATCGGTGCTGATGTTCAAGTTCGGCACAGCTCCGGCAATGCTTATTCATCACGAAGACGGCCGCTGGGTAGCTCTGAGCGCTGTCTGCACGCATCTGGGCTGCACGGTGCAATATGAGCCGCAGGCCGACCGCATCCACTGCGCCTGCCATGGCGGAGTCTACAACCCCTACACGGGCGCGAACGTAAGCGGGCCGCCGCCCAAGCCGCTGAAGCTTTTCAAGGTAGCCGTGAACGACACGGGAGTGGAAGTTTCGCGCACCTGACCAGATTTACACATTCACTCATTTACGCATTTGCTTTTTCACTAATTCACGGGTTCACCGCTTTCGAGGATTCGGCGCATGACCACAAAAACGCTAACCAACTCGCTCTACGACTGGGTCGATGAGCGTCTGGGCCTGAGTGAACTGGCGGCCTTTGCCCGCCACAAGACCGTCCCGGTCCACGCCCAATCTTTCTGGTATTACTGGGGCGGCATCTCGCTGTTCCTGTTCCTTGTCCAGTGCTTCACGGGCGTGCTGCTGCTGGTGTACTACCGCCCTGGCGCGGAGGCATATGAATCAGTCCGCCAAATCACCTTTGTGATGCACTTCGGTTGGCTCATCCGTTCCGCGCACGCATGGACCGCCAACCTCTTTATATTCGCCATCATGATCCACATGTTTTCGGTCTATTTCATGAAGGCTTATCGCAACCCGCGCGAGTTTGGCTGGCTCAGCGGCATGGCCCTGCTGGGGGTAGCTTCGGTCTTCGGCTTCTCCGGCTACCTGTTGCCCATGGATGAGCTAAGCTACTTTGCCACCAAGGTCGGCCTGCAGATTCCCGCAGCCGTTCCGTTTATCGGACCCGCCATCGCCAGCATGCTTCGCGGCGGCCCGGATGTGAGCGAGTTTACGGTGCAGCGGTTCTTCGCGCTTCACGTAGTTGTTCTGCCTGCGGTTTTTCTCCCCCTGCTCGCGTTCCATCTTTGGCTTGTTCAGCGCCACGGCAACGCATCTCCGCCAAGCGAAGAAGCCAAGCCCGCAGCCGAGCGCAAGAGCATTCCGTTCATGCCCAATTTCCTGCGCAAAGATCTGGCCATGTGGCTCATTTCGCTGAACGTTCTGGCGCTGCTGGCTTCGGTGTTTCCCTGGGCTCTGGGCAGGCAGGCTGACTCGCTTGTTCCAGCTCCGGCGGGCATTCATCCCGAGTGGTATTTCATGAGTCCATTCGAGATGCTGAAGCTGCTGGGCGCCATCCTGCCCGGCGAATCGGGAGAGATTGCGGGGCTGCTGCTGTTTACCATCGGCATCGCGCTTTGGGTTCTGATTCCGTTTTACGACACCGGCAAGCCATCCGGTCAGCGCGGACGCGCCGCACATTACTTCGGCCTGCTTGCGGTGTTTGCGCTGCTGGCGACTACGGTTATTGGGTATTGGACGATTCGGTAGAGCAGCTTATAGCCTTCAGCCATCAGCTTTCAGCTTTGTCCTGCTTAGCCAAGCAGCACAGTCAAGGCACAAAGAGCTGAAAGCTGAAGGCTGAAAGCTGAAGGCTAGGAGCTAAGAAATGAACTATCCATTCTGGGACATTCCGCAACTCGGGTCGGGCTGGGTGATCGGCATCATCGCCATCTTCCATGTCATGATTTCGCAGTTTGCCGTCGGTGGCGGCTTTTATCTTCCCCTCGCAGAGCGCAAGGCAATGCGCATGGCCGACCCCGAAACCAGGGCCGCATGGCTGGCGCAGCTCGTGAGCCACTCGAAGTTTTTTCTCATCCTCACGGGCGTCTTCGGCACCATCTCCGGCGTAGGCATCTGGTTTGCCATCGGACTTACTCATCCTGAAGCCACAAGTACGCTGATCCATAACTTCGTCTTCGGCTGGGCCATCGAGTGGGTCTTCTTCATGGTCGAGCTCACCACAGCCGCCGTCTATTACTACACCTGGAACAGGATCGACGAGAAGCTTCATCTCACGGTGGGCTGGGTCTACGCCGGCGCTTCTATCTGCACGCTCATTATCATCAACGGCATTCTTACCTTCATGCTCACTCCCGGCGACACCTGGCTCGCAGTTGCGGGGACCGGGAACGAAGCCAGCAAGTTCTGGTACGCCTTCTTCAATCCCACTTACTGGCCAAGCCTCTTTTTGCGTACGTGTGTATGCGCCTCGCTGGCTGGCATCTGGGCTCTGATCACTGCCAGCCGCATCGACGGCGACAAACAGCCTGCGCTGAAAACTTCGCTGGTCAAGTGGAGCGTCAAGTGGCTTGTGCCTTCTTTTGTCGCCATACCGTTCCTCATGATCTGGTATCTCTGGATGGTGCCCGCATCGCAGCGCGCCCTGCTCACCCTGGGCATCGACACCATTAACTCCGGCACCTTCTCTACTGTTACTCGAATCGCTCTTATCATCATTGTTACCTCGGCCACCATTGTCGGCGTGGCCTACTATCTGGCTTATCGCAGCCCCAGGGATTTCAATTTGTCCCACGCGCTGGCTTTGCTTCTGCTTGCGCTCATCGCCACTGGGTCAGGCGAATACGCGCGAGAGATGCTGCGCAAGCCATACGTCATTGGGCGCTGGATGTACTCCAACGGTGTTCGTGTGCCATATGTAGCTCGCATCAATCAGGAGGGCTACCTTGCCCATTCCAACTGGGTTTGGAACGGGGCCGGCAGCGGAGAAGCATCAAGCTACTCGCGCGGCGAGGCCATTTTCCGGGGCGAGTGCGGGTCGTGCCACACGCTGAACGGCTACCGTCCGCTGGCGCAACTGCTTGCCGGACGCGACCGTGCGAACATCGGAAATTTCATCGTCATGCTGCACGAAGACAAAGCCGACTCGCCTTATCACCGCTTCATGCCGCCGATGGTTGGGACGAAGCAGGACGTGGACGACCTCACTGGCTACCTGAATTCCCAGGTCAATCCGACTGTCGCAAAGACGCTGTTGACAGCGCAAAAGTAGCAATTCGAGCAGCCAACGAGGAAGGCCCGCAAATCGCGGGCCTGTCTTCTCTGACTGCATTCCGATCACTCTTCTCCCAACTCATATGGAATCCCGAACCTGCCAATTTGAATCAGCGCTTTGTCGCCTGGCGGCCAGATGCGGAGGCTGGTTATGCGGTTCGATCCGGCGATCAGATGCGCGTCTGTCGTTCCAACCAATCCGCCGGTTGCGGCAACATGAAAATGCACGCTCAGCGCATCGTTGTCCTGTGCACGCGTCCACCCGAAGACATACTCTCCGGGCTTCAGCGCGATCCCACCAACGCGAATGGGCGCCTGGACCAGGAGATAGTGCGAGTACTTGCCATCTGCGGAGTATCCCGCGGTGAGCAGCACTACACCGGCTATAAAGCGCCCCCGCTTGTTCACGATGCCGGATGCGGTGCGCATCTCGGTTTCAATGTGTTCCTTTTCCACCGGCGCGCGGGCCGGCAGCAGCGACGCCAATTCCGCATCCGTAGCCTGCCGCCACGCTGTTTTTTGCGCCTGCCCCAGGCTCGATAGCATCAACAAAACGACTGCAAGACCTATAAAGGGCTTCATGATTTCGGCTTTCTCAAAGATTCGAGTGGAACGATTCCCCGCTGGATGGCCGCCGTCGCCGCCTGTGTGCGGTCGGTGACGCCCAGCTTGCCCAGCATACTGTTGATGTGCGTCTTCACTGTAGCTTCGGAAATCTCCAGTTCGACGCCTATCTCCTTGTTGCTCTTTCCGTACACAATCTGCTCGAGAACATCGAACTCGCGCGGTGTCAGCTCCTCGGTACCCATGCGCTCGGCGAGCTTTTCGGCAATCGCCGGCGGAATGTGCGATTTGCCCGCATGAACCGCCCTGATGGTCGCGATCAGTTCCTCGCTGGTCATGCCCTTTAGCAGGTAAGCGCGCGCCCCGGCCTGCAATGCGCGATAGATGTCCTCGTCGCCGTCGTATGTGGTTAACACAATGAACCGCGCGTGCGGCGTTTCCATGCGCAACCGCTCGATCACGTCCACGCCGCCCATGCGAGGCAGGCGGAGGTCGATCAGGGTTATATCCGGCAGGTGCTTGCGAAACTGCCCGATCGCCTCCACGCCGTCCGCAGCCTCGCCCACCACCTCAAGCCCCTCAACCACGTTCAGTAGCGCCACAAGGCCCTGCCGCACCACGTGGTGGTCTTCCACAACCAGCACTCGAATCGATTCCTTGGTCACTGTATCTCTCCCATCCGCTTCCGCACTTCCAACTATTCGTTCTCGTATGTTGCAAACGTGAAAAACTGAAAGTCTCAACCGCCCCGCGCCTGGCCCGCCGCCTCACGCAGTCTCACCGATGTTCCGGCCCCAGGCTCACTGGTCACCTCAAGTGTGCCACCGATTGCCGCTGCCCGCTCGCGCATCCCGGTGAGCCCATAGTGCCCGGGGAGCGCCTGCTGCGATGCGTCGGTCGCGAACCCTTTGCCATCGTCCCTGATTTCAAGCGCAATCTCACCTGTACCGTACTCCAACTGCACCAGCAAATGCTGAGCCCTGGCGTGTTTCTTCACATTTTGGATGGCCTCTTGCGCCACACGCAAAAACTCCTGCTCGGTCTCAGCCGGCAACGCCCGATACGCCCCGTGGATGTTGAAAGTGGCTTCAACGCTCTTGCCTCCCGCTGCCTCCACAAGCCGCCGGAGGCGAACGGGGAGCGTGTTCTCGCCGGAGTCCTGCGAGCGCAGAGCCCAGATCGATTGCCGCGCATCTTCAAGCCCTTCGCGCACGTAGCCGCGCGTCAGGTCAAGATGTTTCGCCACGGCTTCCGCCCTATTTGCTCGCAATAGCTCGGCCATCACTTCCAACTGGACGGATATTCCGACATACCCTTGCGCGAGCGTGTCGTGAATCTCGCGCGCAATCCGGTTGCGCTCGCCCAGCACTGCGCGGAACTCGCCCTCAGCCCGTTGCAGCCGCCGCCGCTGCACCAGCACCACCAAAGCGATCAGCCCCGCTGCCACTAGCACATAGAACCAGGCGGTCTGATAAAAGTGCGGCTGCAGCTCAAACATCAGCGCGGTGCCCATTGTGTTCCAAAGACCGTCGTTGTTGGCCGCCTGCACTTTGAATGTGTACCGTCCTGGCGGAATGGCGGTGTAGTAAGCGCTGCGCCGAGTGCCGGCCTCGGTCCAGCCCCGGTCGAACCCCTCCAGCATATAGCGGTAGCGCACCTTTTGCGGCGCAACAAAGCTCAACCCCGCATAGTCGAACTGGAAATGAACGTGGCCGGCAGGCACCAGCACCCGCGAGCCGGCCTCATGCAGCGGCTGGTCAACATCGTCAACCGAGAACCGCTCCATGGCCACCGGCGGTGGAACCGCGTTCACTGGAAAGTGCGCCGGGTCCACCTCTACCAGCCCCTTGGGCGTGGCAAACCATAGATGCCCATCGCGCGACCGCCATGCCGATGGGTGGCTGTTGGTGGCCGTCTCTCGGCCGCGCAAGCCGTCCGCGGCGCCAAACTCCATCCAATGCGAGCAGTCAGCCCCTTGCATTCCATTGTTTGTGCTGCCGTAATCGCAGCGTGCAATCCCGTTGCCGGTAGCAAACCACAGATGCCCGCCGCCGTCGTCGAGAATGGCGTGGATGGTCGTCCGATCAAGCCCATCGCTTTGGGCCGCCTGGAATTTCTTTCCATCCCAGAGGTTCCATCCGTGGTCCTGCGTTCCAATGAACAGCGTTCCGTCTTTTTTTGCCAGCAGAGCGGTTACTACATTGCTCGATAGCCCATCCGCGGTGGTGTAGTTTTGAATCCTCCCACCATGCAGGCGCGACAGTCCGGCAAAGGTGGCCACCCATAGATCCCCGTTCGCGTCCCGCGCCATGGCTCCCACCAAGTCGCTGCCGAGGCCGTTGGACTGAGTAAACGTGACAATGTGTCCGCCCGAGTGCTTCGCGGCCGTGGCGTCGGTCCAATGCGCCAAGCCGCGCCGCGTCCCGATCCACAAGGAACCATCCGCGTCTGCCAGCAGCGAGCGGATAAAGTCGTCGGGCAATCCATCGGCCGAGGTAAATGAGTCAACCGCTCCCCCGCGAAGCCGATTCAATCCATCGGGTGTGCCAACCCACAGGTCGCCGTTTTGCGCCGCGGCCAGAGAGAGAATCACATCGCTCAGCAGCACATCGCGCACCGCGTAGATTGCCGCCGTGCCGGCCAAGCCGTCGCCCCGCCGCAGTACATTCAGCGCGCCGCCGCTTGTGCCTATCCATAGCCGCCCCGCCACGCCCTCCACTACCGTTGTGGTCGCGTCGGAGGTCAGCCCCTCGCGTGCTCCGATGGTGCGGAAGCGCTGGTCGCGGAGGATGTGAAGGCCGCCGGCTTCGGTGCCGGCCCAGAGGTCGCCTTCGCGATCTTCCATTATCGACAGGACAGAAGCAGTGGCGAGCGGATCGGTCACGGGCAGCCTTTCCAGCTTGCCATTCACCCACCTCGCCAAGCCTCCATTGGTGCCAATCCACAACGCGCCTTCGCGGTCCGCAATCACATCCTGAATCCGGCTTCCTGGAAGCTCCTTGCCAACACGCAAGTCCTCAAACACTGCGGACGCACGGATCACTGTAAGGCCGTTTTTGTTGGCCGTAGCATACTCTTTATCGCTCAGAGGGATCATGAAGTTGGGTGGGTCATTTGGAATCGCGAACTGCGCTATAACCGGTAGCCAAGCTCCCTTTTTATATTCCCGCGTTCCTTCTGACATCCCAACATAGAATCCGCCCTGCCCGTCGTCATGCAGGCTCACGATCCCGCCCGCCGGTAGCCCGTCCCTGGTCGTGAACGCGGTAACGCTCCCGTCCTTCCACCGCGCCAACCCCTCGCTGGTTCCAATCCAAAGCGCCCCGTCTTTCGTCGCCAACAGGCAGCGCACATCGTTGCCAGGCAGCGCGGGCTGCGTGTTCTTGTCGAAGACCTGGAAACCATTTCCATCGAAGCGAACGAGGCCGACTTCAGTTCCCAGCCAGACGAATCCGTCCTGCGTTTGCGCCAGCGCCTGCACCGTGTTCTGCGGCAGGCCGTTTTCCATGCCCCAGGCCTGGCGGCCATAGTTTGCCAGCGGCGTCGCCGGGTCCAGCGCAAAGACCGCGACCGCGCCGCACGCCAGATTTAGGAGTAGTATCGCTGCTGCGCAGATGGCGGACAGGCGCTTTGATCCGGCAATTCTGACTGGTGCGAATGCGTGCGCACCGCAAAGGAGAGCCGGCCGAATCGAATTGGCAGGATTGTTGGCCAAAGGAATGAATTTGGGGTTCATTCATGCAGAACCCGGCTTGCACAAAACCAACGCATATTAACAGTAATCGGATCGATGCGGGAATGCACGGCAACATCAGCCCGAAATCCCAAATCAGAAGTCTTGGCTACCTGGATGGAACCAGACTACCGCACGAGTGCCCGCGCAAATCTCCACCTTTCGATGGAGTCTATCCTCACTCGAATGGCTCAAGACACGGCGAACCGTTGCGAATAGTCTGAATTCATCCTGAACTGGTTTACTCATGTGATCTTCGGGTGGCGCTTATCTCCGTAAGCAGCCACCCGATTCCTTTTTGGGGGGCTCTTTTAGTTCACCCCAAGCCGACTAGCCCGCTTACTTGCCCGTCACCACACTCTGGATCGTCGTAGCCCGATTCTTCACGTAGTCAATCGTCCAGTGCTTCCCATCCTGGTCGTATGTCACGGTTCGATCGCCTTCCGTGCTGCCGTCGGTGTGCATTTTCTGGCCGATCGACATGCGCGTTTCCAACTCGCTCATGCCCTGCTTCACCTGGTGCGCGTCAATGGCAGTCCAAACCTCCTTGGGCCAATCGTCGTAGATGGTATGCGGATCGTCGTAATAAAACAGAATGTCGTCATAGTAGGCCTCCTCGTTGCCCTGCATATAACCGATTGGCGTGGCATAAAGGTCCGGTTTTCCCGGCAGCGCGAAGACCGCGAAAGCCTGCCGGCTGCCGTGCTCAATGCCGTCATCCTCTTTGGCCGGAACGGCGGCTTTCACGATCTTCTTTACGTCGAGCCGCAGGGCGGCGGGAATGAGGCCGACGCGTTTGGCAAATACCACCTGAGCGCCCACATAAGGATAGTAGGGAATGGTGTAGCCGTTCCTCATCCAAACGCTGGCGCCCTGAAGCCGCTGGGTGTCTTCAAAGTGCACGGGGAAGAACTCGCGCACCACAGCCAGGTCGTCCCTGCTCAGCGTCTGGGCGGGCTGGTTTGATTCCACTACTCCTGGATTCTGCCGGTGCTTGAATACAAAAAACAAGTAGATGCCGCCGATGGCGGCCGTCAGCAGGGTTGAGACGACAACGACCTTCCAAGTCTTCAACGGTTCTCCTTTTTCGCCTTCCCGCGGCTCATTGTCGCAGGGGCAACTTGCAAGGCACAAGCCTTTCCACTATTGACGCGCGCCTGGTAGCGGCCATGCTGGTGCACGGGGTCGACAGCACCCTCACGTTCAACGCGCAAGATTTTGCGCGGTACGCGGAGATTCGCGTTCCCGATGCAGCGAAGGTTGTCTGAAACGGCGCCCGGCGTCCTCCCATCCTTGCCGCAAAAAGCGCGACAGGGATGGAGTCGCCGGGCGTGACCTCAGGCGGACGCGGTCTGGCGGCGTAGCCTAAGGTGGCGCTTGCCGAAGGCGAGAGCGCCGAGAGCGAGCAAGCCGAGGGCCAGGTCAAGGCCGCTTGCAGGCTCAGGTGTTACGGTTGGGGGCCCGGACCAGTCGCCGGGGTCGGAATTCCCTGCAACCCAGAGCGGGTAGGTCGGGTAGTCATAAGTGTACCAGTCCTCGAGAGAGTCGCCGGAGGAAGAGGAACTCCCCACGTGAGCGATGACTTCGCCGTACGTGAAGGATGAGCTTCCCACAATGCCGATACTCCAACCGTCGATCGCTCCTGTGGAGTTCGTCGAGATATCGAAGGTGGAAATATAGGCATCGGTCGTGTTCCACGTAAAGTAGCCGTCGTTAAGCTCCCAGGAAACCAGGTCGGAGCTGATGTTATCGTCGCTCAGGCTGTCGCCCAAAGGGCTGGCAACCGTAAAATCTCCCGACATGAACGACGAAGTGGAGTACACGCCGGATATTGAAGTGTAATGGTTGCCCGTGTAGTTGTAAGTGGTGTCGGCGCATGCGGGGAGGGCTGCGACGGCGAGAGCCAACACGGGCAGGAAGAACAAGGCAACTCTGAATTTCGTGCGCATGGGGGTCCTTTTCAGTGCAGTGAATGGTTTTACCGTGCCCCGAGGGGGCGCAAAGCCGTGCGCGCCGCATAGAGCGCGACCGGGGGCGACTCTTTGATTTTCTGGCATTTGTCCAGGCGCTGCACCCCTGGAGCGTGTACAACTTGCGCAGCCGATGCTCACAAAAAGTCAATCAGTAGACATTTCCAGGGCGACCCTTGAAGATATTTCCAGTGCCTTCTCAAGAGAATAGTGCTTTTCGAAAGCTAACCCATTCTTGAATGAGATCCTCATCAAGTCAAGTAAATTTTCGTGGGCCAAAGAGCTGTGACTTACAGCCTGCGCTGGTAGATCATCTCCGGCGGCAGGTGGTCGTGCACGTCGAGGAACAGCTCCTCGTGGCCGAGGATCTCCGCAAGTATCGGCGACGCGGGAAAGCAGATGGCCGCGCATCGACCGGTTCGCGCGCAAGAATCCTAGCTGCACCAGAAGAGGGAAAAGATGATCAGCCGCAGAGATTTGTGGGTAGCCTTGATCGCCGCCACCATCACCGCCGGAGCATTTGCAGCCGCGGACCAGTCCCCCGTCATGGGCTCCGCGGTCTTCGACTGGAACTCCATTCCAGCCAAGCCCAATGCCGTTGGCTCGGTGCGCTCGTTCTTCAAGACGCGCACGGCCACGGTCGAACAGCTTGAAGTTCACGAGACCACGTTGAATCCTGGGCAGTCCCCGCATGCGCCCCATCGGCACCCCAACGAGGAACTTGTGCTGATGGAGAAGGGTACGGTGGAAGTGCTGATCAACGGCGAATGGAAGCGCGTGGGGCCGGGCTCGGTGATCTTCAACGGATCCAATCAACTTCACGGCCTGAGGAATGTGGGCACCGAGCCTGCCGTCTATCACGTCGTCAATTTTCAAACGGCGGCAACGCCTGTGGCCGCAGCCCCTCAACCGTAAGCTCATCGGCCTGGCGCAGGCGGGGAAACAAGACTGCCCACAGTCCTGCCACGGCCAGCGCGCCCAGGCCGCCCACCATGGTGGCCCGCACAGCGCCCCACCACTGCGCCGTGAGCCCACTTTCAAACTCGCCCAGCTCGTTGGATGCCCCGATGAAGAGCGAGTTCACAGCGCTGACGCGCCCGCGCATCTCGGGCGGCGTGCCTAGTTGCAGCAGCGATCCGCGAATGATAACGCTGATCATGTCTGCCCCGCCGGCCGCCGCCAGCGCCCCCAGGCTGAGCCACAGGCTGCGCGACAGGCCAAAGACAACTGTAGCCGCGCCGAAGACGGCCACGCTGATAAACAACCGCAACCCCGCACGCCGGTGAAAGGGAAATCGAGCCAGCAGCAGCGACGTAACCAGTGCTCCAGCAGCCGGCGCTGCTCTTAGCATCCCAAGCCCACGCGGCCCCTGGTGCAGAATGTCGTGCGCAAAAATCGGCATCAGCGCCGTGGCCCCGCCCAGCAGCACCACAAACAAGTCAAGCGAAGACGCGCCCAGCAACAGCCCCGAGCGGCGCACATATTGAAAGCCCGCCAGCACCACGTTAAGCGACGCGGCCCGGTGCTCCATCCGCCCCGGCCTTACGCGCAGGCTTCGCACGAGAATAAGAAACCAGGAGAGCATGCCCAGGTTGAAGACGTACACGATGCCCGCCCCCTGGAGCCGGGTATCGGAGACCCAACTCAAGAGAGGGAGCGTAAACAGAAAGCCCCCCAGCGCCGGCCCCGTGATGTTGGCAAACTGGAAGATGGCGCCACCCCAGGTGACAGCGTTTACAAAGTGCGCCTCGGGTACCATGTGGGGAATCAAGGCGGAACTTGCCGGCCCGGAGAATGCTCGCCCTGTCCCGATGACAAACAGCACAGTGTAGATGGGAAGAACCGCGTGCGAACCAGACCGGGTGAGAATGAGCAAAGCCGTAGTTGCAACGAATTGCAGCCCGTAGCAAACCAAAATGATCTGCCGCCGGTCGAATCGGTCGGCTACGTGGCCCGCCGGAAGCAGAAACAGCAGTCCCGGCAAGAACAGGGCCAGACCCGTATACCCAAGGTCCAGCGCCCGGTGAGTGATGGAATACACTTGCCACGCCACTGCTACCGATTGCGCCTCCGCTCCCAGAATGCCCAAGACGCGTGCCAACTGGTAGCGCCGGAAATCGCGGGAAGCGAAGGCCTCCATGCCGCGACGGGGCGGCTTTTGTTGGATGCGCTGCATAGGCTGCCCTTAGGTTATATCCCCGGCCCGCCAAGGTCGATGCAACGATGAAAGGATACGTTTTAACGCTTTCGGTTGATGTCCCCGCCAATTGCATCCAACTCTGCAGTGATTGCCTTTGCTCCATCGCCGAGCCACGTCGCCGTCCCACGAGCGCACCACACCCTGGTTCCACATTGGCTAATCCACTTGGGTCCGCTGGGCCTTTTTTTGGTCGCCGTAGTAGATTCCTCGGTTATCCCCCTGCCCATACCCGGCAGTACCGACCTTCTCCTGCTTTGGCTCGTCTCGCACAATGGCAATCCCTGGCTGCTCGCCCCGACCGCGATCGCAGGCAGCATGGTCGGCGGATACACCACCTGGCGGCTGGGCCGTAAGGGTGGCGAAGCGGCGCTGCAACGCTGGGTTTCGCCTCGGCTCCTTTCCCGTATTGTCCGCTGGGTCGAGCATCATCCGGTCCTGTCGGTTTTCCTTCCTGCCGTGCTGCCTCCACCCATTCCGCTTTCCCCGTTTGTACTCGCTTCCGGAGCACTCGGAGTTACCCTGAAACGCTTTCTGGCCGCCTTTGTCGCCGCGCGCACGCTGCGCTACTTGCTCATCGCCTGGCTCGCCGTCGCTTACGGACGCCGCGTGGTTCGCCTCTGGTCCAATGAGCTTCAAAAGTGGTCGGCCTTGCTTCTCTGGACATTTCTGGTCCTGTTTATTGCCGGCGTCAGCTTCGCAGTTTGGAAGCTCCGGATTCAGCCGAAGCCGGACTCAGAGGAAGATCGTGAGATTGAGGCCGTTGCCTCTGGCGTTCATTGAACGGCTCACGAGGGGCACGCGGTAAAGCCATCGACTATCCTGTTTCTTGGACTCCCAACCCCAGCCTGCGCGTCAAGTTCCCGGCCGGTGGGCGGCGGCGGCGGTGGCCCTCTGCGGCGTTTGCGCCTTCCTTGAACTGTATTGCACGCAGCCGCTGCTTCCCCTGCTTGCGCGCGTTTTTCACGCCTCAAAGTCCGGCGTGGGCATGACGGTTTCCGCGGCCACACTGGGAGTTGCGGTCTCCGCCCCGGTTTTTGGCGCGCTCACTGAGCGCCTGTCGCGCAAGCGTGTTATAGTCGCGTCGCTGATTGGCGTCAGCGTTCCCACCCTTCTGGCTGCAACCTCGACCTCGCTTTCGCAGCTCATCTTCTGGCGCTTTCTCGAAGGCGTGACAGTGCCCGGAATTGTCGCCGTCGTCGTCACCTACATCGGCGAGGAGTGGCCGCCTGAGCGCATTGCTCTCATCATGAGCTTCTACGTCAGCGGAACAGCACTGGGCGGGTTTATCGGCCGGCTTTCAGGAGGCCTGGTGGCCGATTCGTTCAGTTGGCGAGCCAGTTTTCTGGTACTTGGTGCGGTTTCGCTGGCCGGCGCGGCTGCCGTGGCCGCATGGCTCCCGCCCAGCCGGCAGGCCGTTTTTCAGCCTGGACGGCGGCTGCCCGACCGAGTTCGGACCGGAGCGCTTCCTTCGTTCCCGTACCAGGTCCAGGCACTCTTCCGCAACCGCCGTCTTGTAGCCACTTTTGCCGTCGGGTTTAACGTACTGTTCTCGCTCGTCGGGGTCTTTACCTGGATAACCTTCCACCTAAGCGCGGCGCCGTTTCTGCTCTCCACTACCGCGCTCAGCTCGCTGTTTTTTGTTTACCTGATCGGACTCGTAGTCACTCCAGCCGCGGGATTCCTGATCACCAAGGTAGGACTGCGCACGGGAATTGCCGGAGCCATCTCGCTCTCGATCGCTGGCGTTCTGCTCACACTGTCCCCGTCCCTGCCGGTTATCGTGCTCGGGCTCACGATGCTCTCTTCCGGTGTGTTTATAGCCCAGACCGCCTCGCAGACCCATCTCCGCGAAGCGGCGCCTCCAGAAGCGCGAATCACCGCCGCGGGCCTATACCTGACCTGCTACTACTTGGGTGGCACCGCTGCCGGCGTGCTTCCCGGCCTTTTTTGGGCGCTCGGAAAGTGGGCGGCGTGCGTGGGTTTCATCGTGGCGATGCAAGCGGCGGCGTTGGTAATCGCTCTTGTCGGCTGGAGCGTTCCCCAAGTCAACCGACTGCGGCAAAACTGAGATCCATCTCCGCTGAGGCGCGACGAGCTGGCGAATTCTTCCGGTGATTCAAACAGATTGTCAAGATCGGTCTTACAGCGCAAACGCCGGAGCAGCCGACCCTGCAAAAACATTTACGCGGAGAGCCTCGGGGGGATCTCCGCGTCAGACCGATCTCGTACCCGATCAAACCGTATTCACCCGTCCCCTTGACTATGGAGGCGAAAGCGACGTATACCGCGTTACGAAACGCACTTGCGGAACTTGCTCCGAACCATACCGGCCAGGCCCAGAACGCCGGTTCCCATCAGAAGTAAAGTGCCGGGCTCGGGCGTGGGCGTTGGCCCGAAATCAAGAGTCCCCGCGTCATAAATCGTATTTGCGTTAGGGTTCGTGTTCGTGAACTGTAAAGTTCCGTGCGCGCTAAAGGATGAACCATCGGCTGTCAAATAAGGTGAGCCGGTAAAAGAGTTCGCATAGGGGGAGCTATTGTATACGCCGTTTTTGAAATTGGCGTTGAATCCAACAGCAACAACTTCATAGTTTCCAGGAGCTAGGAAAACCGGCGTGATGGTATCCAGCAGGTCTCCACCGACGGCAGTGTAGGTTTGGCCGCTGGCGAAAGTTACGCTGGTGCCTGGGACCAAAGTTCCGGCACAGGTAAGGAAATTCGGAAGTGTACAGGGCACGGTGTAAATCCCCACCGTAACATTTGTACCAGTGGGTACCTTTGCGGCTCCCAAATTGTCGTAGACGCCCATCTCCACCACTGTAATACCCGAATTGACGGTGAAGACGAGAGCAAGGTCGCCGCCGAATGCCTGATTGCCTTTTCCGGCGACATTGGTGTAAGCAAGTATGGGAAACGCGTATGCCTGAATCCCGCCAAACAACACGAGCAGCATCGCTATCATCGAAACCGAAATTCTCTTCATCTGGAGTCTCCTCTTTCAGAGGGTCAATTACTGTCGCCTAAACTCCTGAGTTTGGTACTTGAACGAGATAGCAGCGCTTACGACGGTTCAACGGCGTGTAGCCACATCCTGTCAATCAGGTTGGGGCCTCTTGTGCAACTAGCGCGGAGAGCCTTGAGGCAACTCTCCGCGCTAGCGTAATCTTGTACTCAATCGAACTAAATCCGCCAGCGCCTGAACATCGAGGCGGATTTGGATCTTGCTTCCGCTACGAAACGCTCTTGCGGAACTTGCGCCGAACCATCCCGGCCAGCCCCAAAACGCCGGTTCCCATCAAAAGTAAAGTGCCAGGCTCGGGCGCGGGAGTGAATTCAAACGTCCCCGCATTGAATTGCGCAAGAGGCGGGTCTGTTTCGCTCGTGTTCGTGAACTTCAGAGACGTGGCGCCGTTCCACGCCGAACCATCGTAGGTCATGGAGACCGATCCGGTTAATGCCGGGGGAACGCTGCCTGCAGTCGTATTGCCGTTCTTGTAGTTACCGTTGAATCCAACCGCAACAACTTCATAGTTTCCAGGAGCAAGCTTGACCGGCGAGATGGATTGAAACAGGTCGCCGTCGTTGGCGCTCAACGTATAGGAATCGCCGCTGCTGAAAGTGACTTCGGTGCCTGCGACCAACGATCCGGTTCCCACCGAGGGCACAGTGAAAATCCCCACGGTAACATTGGTGCCAGTTGGAATCGTCGCCACCCCTAAATTATCGAAGATTCCCATGTCCTTTATAACCATGCCCGTATTTGCGGTAAAGAGCAAAGCAAGGTTGCCGCCGAAGGCTTGATGCCCATTGCCGGTAGCATCCGTGTACCCGGCAACCAAGGTAGTGCTGTGTGCTCTCGTCCCGCCTGCCAGCAGGGCAAGTGCAGCTGCGATTGAAACCACGATTCTCTTGGTATGATTCTCGTTCATCCTGGGGGCGAATTTGCTCATTTGCATTCTGGACTCCTCATGTAGTAAGCGAAACAAATACGGCGCTTCCGGTAGTTCAAGTGCGTCTTGACGTAAAAGTAATTGAAGATCGATGCTGTTCCGGAACCGGCGCGAAGAACCTGGAGAGAATCCTGCGCGCCGGCCTTGTCCCGTTCTCGGTGGCAACTCCTCCACCCACCCCCCAAGAGGGCAGGCGAAGGGAACTTCTTTTACGAAACGATCTTGCGAAACTTGCGGCGAACCACCCCGGCCAGGCCCAACACGCCGGTTCCCATCAGGAGCAAGGTACCAGGCTCCGGCGTGGGGATGAACTCAAAGGTCCCCGCATCGTAGTGCGAATAACTCACATTGTTGTCGCCGACTGGAAGCACATATTGCAAACCGCCGGGAGGGGATATGACGTAACCAATATATCCAGAACCGTCGTTCGACAAATAGGATCCGCCAGAGAAATTAGCCGCGCCCGGAGAACCGTAATAAGTGCCGTCCTTGAAGCTGGAACTGGTGCTAAATCCCGTTGCGACAACCTCGTAGTTTCCAGGAGCAAGGGCAACCGCCGAGATGGATTGGAACAAGTCGCTGCCAGTCAATGTATATGGACCGCCGTCGCCGGCGTTGTCAAACGTAACCGAGGCAATCGGAGAAACACCAGCGGCCTCAACGGTAGTGGTAACGTTCGGGTTTAGGGCGTAAATCCCTACATAGAGTGTCGTGCCTACGGGTACCGTTGACACTTTGCCTGAGTCAAAGACGCCCAAAGCAGTAATGCTGATGTCCTGGTTCGCGCTGAAGAATAGCGCCAAATCGCCATTAAAACTTTGATTTCCGCCTTTAGTGTCCGTGTACCCAAGTACGGCACTGCCATAAGCCTCCATCCCGCCGACCGAGAAAAGAAGCGCCGCCGCAATTGCAATTGAAATTCTCTTCATTTGGAATCTCCTCATCCTTATTCTGGGGTGAATTTGCCCAACTGTAACCTGGACTCCTTGGATGCTGTTCACACACAGTATAAGCACTTCCGGTGCCAATCATTGCGATTGTTAAACTATTGTAATTGAAGGAGATAGTAATCAGTTTCAGCCCCGCTCCTAGCTCTTATATGCAAACTATTGCATATGGATGAACCTTTTTTACCACATCCAGATCCTCTGACGTCGCATCGCCCGGACCCAGCAAGTCCGACTTGAACACCAATCCACAGGCGCTCTGCAGGAATGAGCATTTCCCTTCCCGCAGCCGTGGTTCGAGCACCACCCATGCTCGGCTATGCTTCCGGAATCATCGCAACCTCGACTTGTGGAACAGGCCGAACGACGGCGACTCAGACCACCCCGCACACAATCTTCCGTCATAAATGCTCGAAGAACTCCTCGCTGCGCCGGGCAATCCTCCGAGACGAACCACGCAATTGGTGAACCCGATTCGAGCCCGCGAGAATCTAGATAAAGGAATGCGGCGACCATCGTCAGGTGTCCGCATAGGCCATCAACCCGAATCGGCTCCCCCTTTCGGGATGGTACATCCTTGCGTTTCCCCGGTTCGTAAAAGCAGAAGGCGACCACAGGAGAATACTTTTGCCCTCATCGCAGCCCGCTTCGCCATCCCCCGCAGGCGCCGGCGTTACAATCAACAATCCGCAGCCCGCCGTGCCGTCTCAATGGAAGCCCCGCGCCAATCCATGGCTCATCGCCGCCACGGTGGCGCTGGCAGCCTTCATGGAAGTGCTGGACACCTCGATTGCCAACGTCGCCCTGCCTCACATTGCAGGCTCACTGGGAGCAAGCACCGACGAAGGCACCTGGGTTCTAACCAGCTATCTGGTCTCGAACGCCATTGTCCTTCCGCTTGGCGGTTGGGCCTCCAGCGTGCTTGGGCGCAGGAATTTCTTCGTCTTCTGCATCATCGTTTTCACCGTTTCCAGTTTTCTGTGCGGCGCCGCTTTGTCTCTGCCCATGCTGCTTCTTTTTCGCATACTCCAGGGAGCTGGCGGCGGCGGCCTGCAGCCCATGGCCCAGGCCATCATGGCCGACTCGTTCGAACCCCAGAAGCGCGGACAGGCCTTTGCGCTCTACGGGCTCGTGGCCGTTCTCGCTCCCTCCATCGGGCCCACACTGGGCGGATTCATCACAGACAACTTCTCCTGGCGCTGGATCTTCTTCATCAACATCCCCGTCGGCATTTTGGCATTCTTTCTGGTCACCCGCCTCGTGGAAGACCCGCCATGGATCAAGCCCGACCGGTCGCGCCTGATGAATATGGACTATCTCGGCCTCGGCTTCCTCACCGTCGCCATGGGCGGCATGCAGATTATGCTCGACAAAGGCGAGGAAAACGACTGGTTCTCCTCGGGCTTCATCCGCTTTTTCGCTTTTCTGTTCGTTGCCGGCATGATCGGCCTGGTGTGGTGGGAGTGGCGCCGCAAGGATCCGCTGATCAATCTCAAGGTCTTCCGCTTCAAGAACTTCGCCATCTGTTGCTTTCTGATGGCGCTGGTGGGCGGCGTGCTGAATGCCAACACCGTTCTTCAGCCGCAATTCATGCAGCAGTTGCTGGGCTGGACCGCCACCACCGCCGGACTCGCCCTGACTGCCGGCGGCTTCACCCTGGTCTTCGTCATGCCCATGGCCGGCATTGCCACCAGCAAGATTTCGGCCCGCACCCTTACCGTAATCGGCTTCATCCTGTTCATGATCACGTTCCGAATCGCGGCGGAAGTCACCACCCTCAACATGACCTTTGCACAGGCCTCATGGCTGCGTGTCGTACAGATGCTCCCGCTGCCTTTTTGCTTCATCTCCATCACCACCGCGGCTTATGTCGGCATGCCCAAGGAGGACTCGAACCAGGTCGCCGGTCTGATTAACTTTGCGAGGAACATCGGCGGCAGCATCCTCATCGCCGTCACCAACGCCCAGGTCACCAACCGCACACTCTGGCATCAGCAGCACCTGCAGAACGCCATGAACCCGGCGTCCATCGGCTACCAGCAGCACGTGAATGCGCTCAGCGGCTTCTTCGGCAGCAGCTTCGGCGGACCTAACGGAAGCGCGATGGCGCTGGCCAGCATCTACAACCAACTCAACCTTCAGGCCGCCACTCAGGGATACCAGGATGTGTACATGGAGCTCTCTTACATGTCCATTGGTTTGGTGGTACTGGCCTTCCTGTTGAGCAAGAACAAACCGGGCCAGGCTCCGGCGAGCGGCGGCATGCACTAATTCCAAAGTGAAAAATGCGCGAGGCTTGCAATATCGGAACCCGGTAGACGACCTGCTGCGAAAGTTGTATCGCTTGCTAACCAAACTTTTCTTACACTGTCTTCTCAATTGTCCTGCGGGTAGCTCGTCCAGTCCTCAGGGATAAGCCCATGCCAGCAATGAAACTTCAAATCGAAACCGTGCTGGCGGCCTCGGCGGACGCCGGAGCGCCTTCGCTTGCTGAGATCATCTCGGCGCTTTCGTTCGCACTCGATCTTACCGAGGGCGCTGTTCCCGGCCATGCTTTGCGCTGTTGCCTGCTCGGCATGCGACTGGCCCGCGAACTCGGCTTCTCCGATGTGGAACTCGCCGACCTTTATCATGCGCTACTGCTCAAGGACGTTGGCTGTAGCAGCAATGCAGGGCGCATGTGCCAGATTATCGGCGGCGGGGACGATCGTGCCGTGAAATCTGGCGCTAAGCTTGAAGACTGGACCCGCCCTCTTCATCCAAGTCTTGCCGCGCTTCGTCTTCTTTGGGGCAACGTGTTGCCCCACCGCGGCCCGCTGCGCAAGGTTGGCCGCATTCTCCACATCGCGCTCACGCAAAACCGCAACAACTACGAGATGATCCAGCTTCGCTGCGATCGCGGCGCAAGCATTGTGCGCAAGATCGGCATGCGCGAGCAAACCGCGGAGGCCGTCCGCTCGCTCGATGAACATTGGGACGGAAGCGGCTATCCGGAACGTTCGCGCGGAGCAGCAATCCCGGCACTGGCCCGTGTGATGGCGGTTGCGCAACATCTCGATCTCTTTGCGTTTGAGCGCAGTCCCGTGCAAGCCATGCTGGCTTTGCGCGAACGCAGCGGACGCTGGTTCGATCCGGAAGTGGTAGCGGCCGCGGAATCGCTGCACAGCCGTGGTGCGCTTTGGTCGCTGTGCCTGCCCAATTCCGGACAAAAACTCTCGCATACCGAGTCGCCCGCCTGGTCCGCCGTGCTTGACCTTGCGCCGGCCCGGGCAGCCCGCCTCAGCGGTTCGCACATTGATTCCATCTGCGAAGCATTCGCTGAAGTGGTGGACGCAAAATCGCACTACACCTTCAGCCATTGCGTTGGCGTTACTTCCGTCGCCTCGGCCATCGGCGCACAAATGGGCCTCAATTCCGAACGCAGGCAGATGCTGCACCGCGCCGCCCTGCTGCACGATTTGGGAAAACTGCGCGTCCCCAATTCGATTCTCGACAAGCCCGGCAAGCTCGACAGTGCGGAGTGGTCGATCATGCAAGAGCATCCGGCGCTTACGATCGCGATTCTCAGGCGCGTGAAACAGTTCAGCGAATTGGCATACGTGGCCGGAGCGCATCACGAGAAGCTGGATGGCTCAGGGTATCCCAACGGACTGCGCGCGGAAGAACTCTCGCTTGAAGCCCGCATCCTCGCCGTGGCAGACATGTATGGAGCGCTTATTGAAGATCGGCCTTACCGCAGCGGCTTCAGCCACGCGCAGACCATCGACATTCTGAAGTGCGATGCTCCAGGCAAACTCGATGCTAACTGTCTCGCCGCGCTCCACTCGTTATCGGGCGAATTTAACCAGAAAGCATCTTCTCCCGTAATGCCGAGTAACTCGCCGTTGAACGACGCCCGCCGTTTCATTGCTTCGCCAATCAAGGCTGAGCCGCCTGTTCCGGTTCTAAAGTGATATAGGCTTGTGCGGTTCTTCGCGGGTAAGTCGGGAGATGGTAACTACTCCGCAACCACTTACAATCCTATCGGCGCGGCAAAGGTCGCGGTGGATACCTTGCCTGTCGGCAGCCGGGTTAGAGTTACCACCGTGATATCGTCGTCCTGGCCAAAATTCACTGCCGCTTGTGTCGCTTCCGTCGCTGTGGGCCTGGTTGCGAATAGCCGCTTCAGCCGCTCGAAGCTGAATACTTCGCCCGATGGGCTTCTGGCTTCAAGAAGCCCATCGGTAAACAACGAAAGATGATCGTCGATGTCCAAATAGAAGGGAAAATCGACGTAGGTGGTAGAGAGCGACAGGCCAAGCGGAAGCGCGCCCGGCAAATTGAATTCCCGGCCATTCAAATAGGGGCCGGGATGGCCCGCGCTGGACATCCTGCCGGAGCCGTCCGGCTCAATCCGCAAGGCTACGCAAGTGGTGAACCCGCCTTGCAGCCGCCCGTTCAGCCGGCGGTTGAGCAGAGTGAGCAGCCGGCCGGGACTCGGCATCCCCTCTGCCAGCGTGTGGACTACTCCGACAATCAGTGAGACCGCCATCGCAGCCTTCAGCCCCTTGCCACTCACGTCCCCCAGGACAATAAGCGTCGATTCGTCTTCCAACGGGATGATCTGGAAGAAGTCGCCGCCTACCTCCTGCGCCGGACGATAGGCGCTGGTGAGTGCGAATCCAGGGATCGTGGGCACCGTTTCCGGGATGAGAACCTGCTGCACCTCTCGCGCGCTCTTGAACTCCTGTTCGAGGACGGCCTGGCGGCGGCGCTTTTCAGCCGAGTGCCGGTAGACCGCGTAGACAATCGAGGCCAGAACCCATGTGTCGGCCAACGTCAAGACGTTTACTCCGCCGCCGCTCAACTCGAACAGCGGACCGTAGAAGCGATTAGCAAGGGCCCAATGCGTCAACGGCCAACTGAAGGAGACGATTGCGCCCAGAATCCCCAACATGACTCGAATGCCGGCGAAGGTGGACAACACCCAGCAAGCAGGCTCCAGGCGCCTGCGCCGCATGACCGCCGATGCGATAAGAACCAGGGGAAGCGCGCTGAGCAGGTATCGAAGTACGCTGAGAACGCCGTCCGTGGCCCGCACCCATGACACCCAATCCGTATCCCACGCGGCCGACCACAAAAAGCTTTCCACCACGCCTTGCAAAACGGCGGCGCCCAGGCTGATAACCGCAATTGTCTCGGTGAGGCGAACCAGCCTGCGGTCGCGCTGAAGCTGCAAAAGCCACAACAGCAGAAACCAAAGCGCGATCTCCTGAATGGCCGAAACCGGCATGGTGAAGCCGCGGACGATGTTCGACAGCGGCAAGCGCGTGTTATCGATAAACAGCGAAATTACCGGGAAAAGCGAGTATGCCGTTATCCAGAACAGGCGCCACTGACCAGGCTCCCGAAGCCATGCCGCCAGGCTGAGCATGGCCACCACAACGTACAGAAAATCGATGGCAAAGCCGACCATTTGAAAGCGCATGAATCCGTAGTCGGTGGCGTCCTTGCGATTGCGTATGGCCTCGGGACCGCCAACCGCGGGAGCGTTGCGCAAGCCGCCGTAGTCGCCGACCGCGCCGAATGCAAGCGGAGCTTTCCACACACGAATAGCCAGAACTCCGGTGCGGGCGGGGCCCAGCCCATAAGTTTGCGCGGGCCGGTTGACGTACCAGACCGGATGCGGCGGGAGCTTGCCGTTATGCCCAATGGGTAGGCCATTCCAATAGACTCCGTATGCGCCATCGACCTCGAAGAGCATGAGGGCAAAATCGGGTTCGGCGCCGGGGGCCGGACTCAGCCGGATGTGAAGCCGATACCAGGCGAAGCCGGTGTAGCCATCGTGGCCCTGGACGCTCCAGGGCGCGGTTCCCCTCACCTGCTCCCAGCGGGAATCGTCGAAGTCCGGAGACGCCCAGGCGGGATCGTCGCCCTCGTGAAACTGCCATGGGCCAACCAGCCGCACCGCTCCTTTGCCCAGGCTGTCGATGACGGTTGGCGCGGGGGCCTGCTCGGAGGCGGCAAACGCCGCTCCGGTCTGTGACAACAGAGCGGCCAAGGCAAAGAACATCGCGGCCGGGAGCCAGCGAAAGCGCGTCGAGCGAAGGAGCATATCGAAAGCATACCCTGCGTTAGCGATAATTCAACCCTGACTTTTGCTGGAGTTTGCCAGAATCCTTCGGGCGAGAACCCTTTGCCGCTGGCTCCATCCTCTGGCTGAACTCGGATCAAGGGTCGAACACTTCTTCGGCTTTGGCACGGTGTCGAGGCGAATGCAAAGAATTGACGAACTTACCTTACTATAACTTGAAGAGTTATATAAGAGTTAGCCAATGCTATGGATTCAGGTCAGGATTGCAGAGTCGTTTCTATACCTATCGGTGTGCGCTGGGGCCGGCCATTGAGCCAAGGTTAGTCAAGATGAGTCCCGCCTGCTGGATGCGATGGCGCCTGGCCGGTCGGGTAAGCTGGTGGCATGGGTCCCGAGACGCATAGGAAGCAATTCTCCGAATCAGCATCCGCGTCGCGGTTCGACGGCATCGATTTGTTGCGCGGATTGTCCATCCTCTTCGTGATTCTGCTTCACTGCCAAATCCGTCTGCATGGCTATGGGACCCTCGTAAAAGACACGATGCCAGGCTGGCTCTTCCGCATCCTCTTCTGGAATGGCGGCAATGGAGTTACGGTATTCTTCGCGATCTCAGGCTTTCTTATTACACTCACTTCGTTGCGCCGCTTTGGCTCGCTCGCCAACATACGCGCGGCAAGCTTTTATCGCATCCGGTTTGCGCGCATCGCGCCTCTACTTCTGCTGCTTCTGGCTGTGCTCAGCCTGCTGCACCTTATTCATGCGGAGGGCTTTCAGATCAGGCCATCCGTGGGAACCTTGCCCCGCGCGCTGCTTGCCGCGCTCACGCTTCATATCAATTGGTATGAAGCGGTGCATGGCTATTTGCCCGCGAACTGGGATGTGCTTTGGTCGCTCTCCATCGAGGAACTGTTCTATCTTTTCTTCCCGCTGGCTTGCCTGGCACTGCTCAAGTGGCGGCGCGGGACGACGGCGTTTGTTTTGCTGCTTCTGGGCATCGCCGGAACCGGCCCCTTTGCGCGCACAGTGTGGACAACCAATCCCATCTGGCAGGGCACTTCTTACCTGAGCGGCATGAGCGGAATCGCGCTGGGCTGCCTTACAGCGCTGATCACCGATCGACTGCAACGTGCGAGGCCTGTCTGGGCGAATGCAAAAGCCCTGCTGGCTATTCAGATTGCCGGCGCCGCCATGATGCTGGTGATCGTCGTGTGGCCGCCGTGGAATTGGATCAAGTGGCTCGGACGCAGCGGCACCGACGACACGCTGCTTGGGCTGGGAACTTGCCTGGTGATGCTGGCGACTGTGCTGCGCGCGCGCAATGGGCGCGCCTGGAGTGGGCCGATACGGTGGTTTGGCCGCCACAGTTATGAGATTTACCTCACGCATGAGTTTGTGGTGGTGTGGATGATCGCGCTCTATGCAAAGGTTCATGCTGGTTCCGTGCTTGTCTGGATCGCGGCGGTGGTTGCGCTTACCACGCCATTGGGATGGATGGTCGCACGATGGTTCTCCGAGCCAATGAACCGGCGTTTGCGTGGCGCTGCCCGGCCGTCGGGTCGATCCTGATACCCTTTTGCACGCTTCTTCAAATCCCACCCCAGCCGGAACAATGCCTGTTTACGCATAATGCTCTTTGTGGCATAATAGCCTCGTGAGCTGGTCCGCCTACTTCCATCCGAAGTTCGAGGCAGAGGTTAATGAACTGTCAGCGGCGGTGCAGGACGGGCTGGCCGCCGCCCTCGCGCCACTTCAGAAGTTCGGGCCATCGTTGGGACGGCCTGACGTTGACACGCTGAAAGGATCGAAGTACGCGAACATGAAGGAGCTTCGCTTCAGAGCGGATGGTGGGGTCTGGCGGGTCGCCTTCGCCTTTAACCCGCGCCAGAATGCAATTCTGCTTGTCGCCGGAGACAAATCGGGTGTGAGTGAAGCGAGATTCTACAAACGCCTGATCGACAGGGCCGACAGGCGGTACAAGGAACACTTGGGCGACCTTTAATCAAGAGGAGTGGCTGCGATGCGTGGAATGACTTCGGTCGATGACTGGATTGCTACTTTGCCAATCGAACGGCAAAAGGCTATTGAAGCAAGGGGAAGAGAGCTGATCGCCAAGGTGGAGCGGCGCATGACTCTCGCGGAACTGCGCAAGGGGCGCAAGATCAGCCAGGCAACGGTTGCGGAGGCTCTGGGGATCGGCCAGATGCAAATCTCGCGGCTGGAGAAGCGCAAAGACCCGCGCCTCTCCACGATGGCGCGCACTGTGGCGGCGATGGGCGGACACCTGACTATGATTGCGACCTTCCCGGATCAGGAGCCTGTGGTGCTGATTCCCTCTCAACTCAGCGAAAAGGCAGCGGGCCGCTCGAAACGAGCTTGATTATGGGGCTTGCGATCCCACATCTCAAAATCGAGATGTGAGGCACCCGGCAGCATGGCACTCAGCCTGAGTCTTCCCGAGGGGTTGGAGGGTCTTCAGCTTCGGGAGGCATGGGATTTCCGAAAACCTCCCACCCCTCCGTCGTCTTTGGTTTGGCAATGCGAGGGAAGGAGTACCAGACGCTGCCTCCCTCCGCCCCGTGCCTACCGGACTTGGCTACGTCACGACTCACGTTTTCGGCAACCTCCCGGCTCCGCACAACGAGATAATCCGGTCGGTCCAGCGGGTCTTTCCTCTTGATATTTACAAAGACATAGAGGTGAGACTCGGACTTGAGTTTCTCTGCGTGCTGATTCAGAAGCCAATAGGGCTTCGCATCCCAATTCGTTTTCACCTGGACTGACCATGCATTCTGACAGCGTTGATCCGTGACAAGCAGGTCGGCCCCGAATGCGCTCCGTGAAGTTGGCGAGACTATGAAACCCTTAGCCGTCAATTCCGCGGCCGTAAGATAGACGCCAAGCATTCCAGTCAACTGATTCTTCAATGGCATTCGGACACCATACGCCGGGCTGACGCCGACGGTCAACGGGTGGATTCCATTCCGAGGCGGCAAACGATGCTTCATCATTCCCCGCCAACGAGATTCCTCCTCCTCGCCACCTCTTTTCCTTACCTCAGACAGGATTGCGTCGAAAAACTCTGGATGGATTTCTATCGGGTGCAGCCTATGCCAAGGATACTTGTCCATCAGAATTAGAGCGTCTTGAATAGACGGGAAATGCTCGCTTTGCCCGATGTAAAGATCGCGTCCCCCAGACTCCCCTTCCGACTCATAGAGCATGAGCTCGTTCCGGGCGAGGCGGAAACTCCACTTTCCATCGGCAGCCCTCTCCCCGAAAACGGTCAGGCTGCCTCCATCTGCGCCAACTTCAAGAATGACTTCGCTGGACATGATTGACCCTTCCTTGAACAGCGAGACTGCCGGCCTATATAGCGACTCAACCCCAAACTTTCGCCATCTTGAGGTGAAAACCGGCAACGGGTTCTGCGCCTTCGACTGCCTCCGGGCGGCTGAGGACTATTGGAGCGCGTCCAGGCGCGTAAATAGCGACCGTTCCGCCAAAGGGATCGATTCGCCAAGCCAGGCGGACGCCGTTCGAGATCCACTGCTCCATCTTGGCGTCCAGTTCCGGGAGCGAGTCGGAGGGGGAAAGAATCTCGATGAGAAAATCGGGCGCGAAGGGCAAAAACCGCTCCTGTTCGCGATCGCTCAACGCGGAGAGACGGCTCAACTCGACCCAGGCCGCATCGGGCGAGAGCGTGGAGCCGTCGGGCAGATTGAAGCCGGCGTTGGAACTGACGGCCTCGCCGCGACCATCAGCCTCCGCCCAGGCAAAGAGTTCATGCACCACGTACGCTTCGCGACGATTGTTTCTGAAACCGCTCGGAGTCATCACCAGAATCTCTCCCGACGCCAACCGCTCCACCTTGCAAGGCTTGTTGGCCTCGGAAAAGGCCATCAATTCGTCGTCCGACAAGGGCACGGCAGGGCGAAGCCGCGCGGGCAAGGCTACGTTTTGAATAGCCACCTGCATGATTTCGTCCTCCTCTTGAGATTGAGCATTCACCCCAAATCGGGCTCTCTGGATAGTGTATTCCGTCTCGTGTGCGGATGCCAGACCTCGCACCATAGCCCATTCTGGAACCCGCTCGATAGTGGGTTAGTTTGAAAAAGCATCCCTCAGGGATTAAAACCCCTTCCCTTTCAAGCCCTCTTTCGGCACGACTGAAGACGTGCCCTGATACAACGCCTGCGAGTTTCGCCCCTCTCGCAGGCTATTCCGCAGCCTTTGAGGGCGCGCCCTGCTAGAAGGCAGGTCGGCGCAAATCAGGTCCTTGAAACACGCTCTTGTACACTGAATAGTTCCCCAATTCCTGCTTGGATGTACGGGAGGTTCCTCAAATGGCATCGGTAATTCTTCCTTCAGTTCCTTCGGACTCGCGTCCGGGACGCTTTGGCGTTTACGGCGGCCGCTATGTGCCGGAGACGCTGATGGCGGCGCTTTTGGAACTGGAGCATGAGTACGATCTGGCCAAGGCCGATGCGGCGTTTCAAGCCGAGCTCGCCAGCCTCCTCAAGGACTACGCAGGACGGCCAACGCCGCTCTATTTCTGCAAGCGGCTCACGGAACAACTTGGCGGAGCGAAGATTTATTTGAAGCGCGAGGACCTGCTGCATACCGGGGCGCACAAGATCAACAACGCGCTTGGGCAGGGGCTGCTGGCGAAGCGGATGGGCAAGAAGCGCGTCATCGCCGAGACCGGCGCCGGCCAGCATGGCGTGGCCACTGCGACCGTGTGTGCGCTGCTGGGTCTGGAATGCGTCGTCTACATGGGCGATGTGGACATGGAGCGGCAGGAACTGAACGTGCTGCGCATGCGCCTGCTGGGCGCTGAAGTGCGCGGGGTTTCGTCGGGATCGAAGACGCTGAAGGATGCCATCAGCGAGGCCATGCGCGACTGGGTCACCAATGTGCGCACCACTTACTATCTGCTCGGTAGTGCGCTGGGGGCGCATCCTTATCCCACCATGGTGCGCAACTTTCATCGCTGCATCAGCCGCGAAATGAAGCAACAGATTCTGGAGAAGGAAGGCCGGCTGCCTACCGCCATAATTGCCTGCGTGGGCGGAGGGTCAAACGCGATTGGCGCGTTCTACGAGTTCATTCCGGATAGACAGGTAAGGCTGATTGGCGTCGAGGCGGGCGGGCGCGGGACGGCGCTGGGGGATCATGCGGCGCGGTTCAGCGGCGGGTCGCCGGGAGTGTTGCAGGGAACGTATTCCTATGTCTTGCAGGATGAGGACGGACAGATTGCGCTGACGCATTCAGTGAGCGCGGGCCTGGATTATGCGTCGATTGGCCCGGAGCACGCGGCGCTGCACGACTCGGGACGCGCGGAGTATGTATCGCAGGATGACGCGGCCGCGTTGGAGGCGGTGGTGCGGTTGGCGCGGACCGAGGGAATTTTGCCGGCTCTGGAGAGCGCGCACGCGGTGGCCGAGGCGCTGAAGGTTGCTCCGGCGATGGCGGCACATGACATACTGGTGGTGAATCTTTCTGGACGCGGCGACAAGGATATGGGTATTTTGGCCCGCGAGTTGAAGCTCTGACTACCTGATTCGGTAATTCGATCCATCCCCGGTCCCCAAATGCGAGGGACCGGGCACCCAACAGTCTTTTATGGCGATACGATTCGATCACAAACCGGGGTTGGTGGTGTATCTGACGGCGGGCGACCCGAGCCTTGAGGCCACGCGCGAGATTGCGCTTGAGGCCATCGACGCGGGCGCGGATGTGATCGAGCTGGGTGTGCCGTTCAGCGATCCACTGGGCGACGGGCCGGTGGTTCAGCGGGCCATGGAGCGAGCAGTAGCGAAGAAAACACGGCTCGTGGATGTGATCGGCCTTGCCAGGGAGATTCGCGTGGCTCGTCCGTGGGCGGGAATTGTGATGTTTGGCTACCTGAACCCGATTCTGCGCCATGGTCTGAGCCGGTTTGCGGATGACGCAGCCGCTGCGGGCGTGGATGGAGTGCTGTTGATCGATCTGATTGTGGAAGAGGCTGCCGAGTACCTCGCGGAGATGGAGCGGGTGGGGCTGGCGCCGATCTTTCTGGCCGCGCCAACCAGCCCGGAGGAACGGCTAAAGGCGATTGCCGAAGCTTCAAAGGGGTTCATATACGCGATCTCGCGAACAGGAGTTACCGGCAAGCAGCAGAGCATGACCGCGGATGCGAGGTCGCTGGTCGACCGCATTCGGCGATGGAGCACGCTGCCGGTAGCCGTGGGGTTCGGCATCAGCAACGCGGAGCACGTCGCCCAGGTGGCGGAGTTCGCGGATGCCGCGGTGATCGGCAGCGCAATCGTGGAGTTGATTGAACGATCGACTCCGGGGACGGCGCCCGGCGCAGTGGCTCGATTTATTAAGGGCCTGCACCTGCGTGAGGCGGCGCTGGCCCGATAAAAGAACCCATGCAGCTTCTGGCTTCTAGCTTCTAGCTTCTAGCTTTCATCTTGTTCAATGCCCTATTCAACAGGCAAGGCTTGCTGAAACATAACGAAACTAGAAGCTTGAAGCTAATTGCTGGCTTTTTCAACACGAGGATGGAATGACGCTGGAAGAATTGCGAAATCAGATTGATGCTCTGGACCGGCAGCTTGTGGAGTTGCTGAGCGAGCGGGCGCGAGCGGCGCAGCAGATTGGCCACTTGAAAGCTGCCACACAGCTGCCGGTGTATGAACCGGCGCGCGAAAAGGTGATCTACGCCAATGTACGGGCGGCGAACAAGGGTCCCTTGCCAGACATTGAACTGACGCACATCTACGAGCGCATCATCGACGTGATGCGTGCCCTGCAGAGGGACGAGCTGGCATCGGAGAGGAACGCCCAGGCACACACACCGGGCCACGGCATTGGCGCTTCGGACGCCGAGACAGGGAACAAGCAATGATCGTAGCCATGCAAGAGAAGGCCACCGAAGAGCAGATCGATTTAGTGATCGATGCCATGGTGGAAGCCGGGGTAAATGTCCATCGCACCACGGGCGCGACCCAAACCATATTGGCCGGTGTGGGTCCCACCGCCGGCGTTGACCTGAGAAAGTTCGAACTGCTTTCAGGGGTGTTGTATGTTCACAGAATCACCGCGCCGTACAAGCTGGCCGGACGCGCTTTTCGTCCGCAGGGCACGGTGGTCGAGTTTCCCAACGGCTCTTCGATCGGCGGCGAGAAGGTTGCCGTTATCGCCGGGCCCTGCGCCATTGAGAACCGCGATCAGATCTTCACCATTGCCGCATGCGTAAAGGCCGCGGGTGGGGGCTTTTTGCGCGGCGGAGCATTTAAGCCACGCAGCTCTCCATATGCTTTTCAGGGGATGGGGATTCCAGGCCTGGAGCTGATGCGCGAGGCGGCAGATGCGAACGGCCTGATGACGGTGAGCGAGGTAATGGAGATTGCGCAGATCGAACCCATGCTGCCCTTCACCGATTGTTTTCAGGTGGGCGCGCGCAACATGCAGAACTTCAACCTGCTGCGCGAACTGGGCCAGGTGCGCAAGCCTGTGCTGCTGAAGCGAGGCATTGCGGCGACGATAGAGGAACTGCTGTTGTCGAGCGAGTACATCATGGCCGGCGGAAACTACAACGTGATTCTGTGCGAGCGCGGCATACGCACCTATGAAACATCCACGCGCAACACTATGGATATATCGGCGATTCCGGTGCTGCACAAGCTGTCGCACTTGCCCGTAGTGGGCGACCCCTCGCACGGCACGGGACGCCGCGACCTGGTTCCACCCATGGCGAAAGCAGCCGTGGCCGCGGGTGCGGATGCGCTGTTGATGGAGATTCACCCCAACGCCGACAAGGCTGCTTCCGACGCGGCACAGACGCTGTATCTGGAGCAGTTTGAAAAGCTGATGGGGGAGTTGAGGGTGATTGCTGCGGCTGTGGGGCGGACGCTGTAGCTGGTTTGCGAGTCAGCCGCGCCTCGCGCGTGGTTGGCGGAGCTGGCGGTATCAGCAAGAACCTGAATCGCCAACTCCGCTCAAGACGCCCATGATCGAGCGCGTCGCCATTTTCGGAGCCGCAACGCGCGGCCATTTGGCGGGCCTAGCGTTGCGGGCAAAAGGTATGATGGTTCGATCATGAACTGGCGCGCAGATTGCCGTGCATTACTGACTCCGACACTGATGTTTCTCGCTGCAGCTTCCGCTGCAGCTCAAACCACAACGCCCCCAGTTGAAGAAGTCCTCGCTCACGCGCGGGCCCATGTCGCCGCGACTCTTGCGACACTGCCGAGCGTTTTCTGCGACGAAAAGATCAGCTCAACGGAGATTCACAACGGCAGAGTATTCCGTTCAATGACCTTCGATTCCGTAATTTCCGTCAGGAAGAAAAGCAGTGGAGAGGATAGTCTGACAGAAAGCCGAGAGGTGCGCCTGGTAAACGGAAAGCCTCCAAAAGAAGGCAAGAAATATGTCCTCCCCATCACCATCAATGGCGGCTTTGGCCTCCTGTTCAACTCGTTCCTCTCTTCGGCCTACGATAAATGCAACACCTACCGGATCATGAGCAGCGGAGATTCAACGGGGAATCTGCTTGGGCTGGAAGTTACGCGCAAGGCGGACAGCAAGAAAATCGCAGGGTGTGAAACATTATCGGAAAGCGCTGTTGACCGGTTCTGGCTTGACCCGGCCTCGTACGAGATACAACGGATCGAGACGATGGCCCGAATCCCCAATAATTCTCAAGGATTCAAAATTGTCACTGGACGGAACGACTTTGCGACAGTCCAATTCGGCACAAAATCTTATCTGCTTCCAGCCAGCGCTCGCGTCAATGTAACCATGGAACCGGAGTCGTCCGAGGGGTTTGCATTTGATGCACATTACAGCAATTGCCACAAATTTGAAGTCAGTTCGAGCATTCTCTCCGATTCGGTTGAGGAGCCACGTTGACCATGCACGCTTGAGCGCCGTAAAGTCCTTTCTTCGTTTCCTTCACGGATTACGGCTCGGGACTTCGCTCCTGACCTGCGGCTTCGGCTCGCACCCTTCAAATCTTCCGGCTCCATCTGCGAAACTATTCTCTGGAGTTCACCCCCCCATGATCGAACGCATCGCCATCCTCGGCACGGGCCTGCTGGGCACTTCAGTGGGGCTGGCGTTGCGCGCGGCGGGATTTGGCGGCGCTATCACCGGCTGGAACCGCGGCGCGGAGGGTGCGCAAACCGCGCTTGCCGCGAAGGCGATCGACTCCATTGCGGCGGACCCGTTGCAGGCGGCGCGGGAGAGCGATGTTACTTTGCTTGCCGTACCCATCTATGCCACTCTCGACTTGATGGAGCAGTTAGGTCCCATCCTTGGCTGCGATCACCTGGTTACCGACGTTGGCAGCACCAAGCGGAAGATTTGCGAGGCGGCGGCGCGCCTATTCAACAGGCGGGATCGCGCTGCGTTCTTGCCTGGGCACCCCATGGCCGGCAAGGAGCGTGGCGGCGCGGCGCTGGGCGATGCGGATCTGTTTCGCGGGGCGGTGTGGCTGTTTACCGATGTTCCCACATGGGAACGTTCACCAACCTCCTCGGCGCTCGTCCAGGGTTGGCGCGATTGGGTCGGCGCAATGGGATCGAAGACCATCGACCTCGACCCGGTGCGGCACGATGAACTGGTGGCATGGGTAAGTCATCTGCCGCAGTTTGTGGCCACGGCTTTGAGCGCTCTGCTGCAGGAAGAAGTGGGCGACGCACCGGAGTTGAAAGACGTGGGAGGGCGCGGCCTGCGGGAGATGACGCGGCTGGGCGCGAGCCCGTTCTCCATGTGGCGCGACATCGCTTACACCAATACCGAGGCGGTGCAGGCGGCGCTGCTTGCGCTGGAGCATAGACTGGCGCACCTGCGCGAGAATCTGCACACGCCCGCGTTGCGCGATGAGTTTGAGCAGGCCAATCGGTTTCGGCGGGAGTAGGCGATGTGCCAAGCAGTCAAGCTTGCATTTTTATCGTTTATAGACGACTATAGGACGTGTACGAAGTCCGCCGCTACCGCACTTCAGATGGAAAGGTCGTTCTTTCGGATTGGCTTCGCAGTCTCCGCGATGCGAAGGCCAGGATCACCATCGATCGGCGGATCATTCGCATGGAGTTGGGTAATTTCGGCGATCACAAATTCTGTCGCGACGGTGTGTGGGAATTGCGAATCGATGTTGGCCCCGGGTACCGGGGTTATTACGCATTGGCCGGTAAAACAGTCATGCTGCTTCTTTCCGGTGATGACAAGCGAACGCAGGACGCCGACATATCCCGTGCAGAGGAATATTGGCGAGATTGGCAAGGGAGGAACCAAGCATGAGGGACCAGGCGAACGATGAAGCAATGGCCGAGCTTTTTGCCAAAGACCCCGGATACGCGATCGAATTGCTGAACAGCATTCTTGAGGACGGCGAGCAGGGTGAGTTACTGATTGCCCTACGCCAACTGGCCAAAGCATTCGGCGGGGTGCACTCGATAGCAGAAAAGGCCCGACTGAACCCGACTCAGCTTTACCGGACCTTGTCGAGTCAGGGCAATCCCGAGCTAAGAAGCCTGGCAGCCATCTTGAAAGCTATGGGCCTGCGGCTGGCCGTGGAGCGTGTGCGAGCCGCTTGATCGAATCGCATGAAGGCCCGCGCGGCAGCGGGTTGAACTGTGAGTCAGAAATCGTGATGGTCGTCTACTAGTGTGGCTATGGTCTGGGGTCCGTCATTCACTGGCTTCGCCTTGCCCGGCGACGGGTTGGCTGCCTCACTTTGCGCGCGGACTTTTGCAACTGCGAGCCAGTTATCCTTGTGCGGCTGGTCGGCGATCCACGGCGGCAGCGGCATGTGAAGATAGTCGCTTAACGCCTTTGCATAGCCCTCGTAGAGCGCGCGCATATCGCTGAGCCTCTCATAGGAGCGGCCATCGCGGCAAACGCTCACCCCGCTTTGGCAGAGCAATTTATACAGCTCCTCATAACGCTCGGCGGGAAGCCGGTCTGTTGCGTCGTTGACAGGAGCAAGCGAGAAAATCTGGGCAAGGTCAACAAGTGCGTGGCGAGCCATGGCAAAGGTCAGTTGGGCCTGGCGAGCCTCGTGTCCCTGCACGCCGGCAATCAGCAGCGCCGAGGTATCGAGCACCGCGGTCAAGGCGCTGATCCAGCTCTGGTTGTTGTGCTGCGATCGGAAGTAGCACAGCAGAGGATAGGAGATGTGGCTCTCCAGCAGCTCCGCCGACCAGCGCTCCCACTCCACAAGTAGCAGGCCGAGCGCGCCTTCGCCGCCTTCATAGGAATGGCGGCGCATCAGCTCCGCGGCAGTGGGCGGAGAACCGGCCCGAGCGTCTAGCAGCGCGATGCTGACTTCGCGGCGCGAAAACGCGCTGTAGAGCACTGGAAAATAGCCCATCACGACGGCAAGAAGGCCAAACCCTGTGCCTGCTTCCAGAATGACGATTCCGCGCACCCAGCCACTGTGAGGCGTCACGTCTCCAAGGCCCAGCGTGAAGATGGTGGTCCCGCTCACGTAGAGATCGGATAGGAATCCGGGGCCTTGCGCGGTGTCGTTGAAGGGGCTGCCCAGTGCATAAAAAACAAGCGCGAATCCGATGACCATGACTCCCGCCCACATGGCAAGCAGAAAAATCAGCGACATGGGCCCGTAATAACTGAAGGCGGTCTCGCGCTTGCGGGAGTCATGAAGATGTTTGGTGAAAAATGCCCAGGGCTTCCATGTGGCTATATAAAACAGGCGCGTGAGGCGAAAGCGACCTGAGGCGCGACGCGGCAAAATGATGGTCTGGAAGGCGTCGAGCAGCACGGCAAACACAAAGAGAATGCCGGCCAACATGGTGACTATCTGCATCCATCCTCCCTGCGCTGATTCTAGAGCACTGGCAGAACGGCTGGGCCGGGCGGGAGCAATTCAAACGAAAAGAGGGTCCAACATTTACCGTTCTTTTCGACGCGTGACGCATGCACCTCGCGACCCGTAAACTCCTCGATGGCATGCTTCCAAAACTGGCGCGCCGATTCATTCGACTGCATCACCCGGACTTCCCACTGGCCCGGAAATCTCCGCCAGACTTCGCTGGCAATTCGAGTCCCGACTCCCAGCCTGCGGTAGCGACGAAGAACGAAAAACTCCACCATGTCCCAGACAACGGCGTTGTCAGAAATCTCCGACCCTTTTCTTATGAGGGCCAAACCTCCCAATCTCCCGTCGATCCTGACAAGAAAGGGATGCCGGTCAAGCTCGCGCCAATAAGTCGGAATATCTGGATAGCCAAATCTTCCATCTTCCCCTAACTCGATTTCGAGGAACTCGCTGAAATCGTGCGCGTACAACTCGAGCATGTTGGCTAGTATGGGCTGCTGATCCGGCGCTGCTGGAATTACTTCGACTTTTGTCATTGGGCTATATGCGCGGTTCGCCGCTTTTCTTACTGACACGCCTTCATCCTGCACATGCCGCATCAAGACTCGGGGGCTCCGCTAACTGATCTTCCCACAAATTGCTGGTGTGGCCGCTCGACAGACCGATCCACTCATCTCGATGTTGCTGGGCTACCGGGGCCGCGTCGCGCCGTAGAGCCCGCATCCCGCCAAAGACAGAGCGCAACCAAGCCCGCAGACCCCGGCCCAGCCAAAACGATGCCACAGCACGCTCCCCGCAAACGACCCGATGGCTCCTGCTGCGAAATAGCAAATCATGTACACCATGTTCAGGCGGCTGCGGGCCTCTGGCAGTAGGCCATAAATGCGTGTCTGGTTGGAGACGTGGCCCGCTTGCACACCGATGTCGAGCAGGACCACTCCAACGATCAAGCCGCCCATGTGCCTGCCGAAGAGGTAGAGCACCGCGAACGAAACCACGGTGACCAGAAGCGCGATGAGCACATTGCGGCGGGCTCCGTAGCTGTCTGCAAGGCGGCCAATGAAGGGTGCGCAGATGGCCCCAGCCGCGCCCACCAGGCCGAAAAGTCCGGCAACACCGCTTCCATAGTGATAGGGTGGCGTTTCAAGGAAGAACACAAGCGTGGTCCAGAATGCGCTGAACGCGCAAAAGAGAATCGCGCTGAGAGTCGCCGCTTCGCGCAGCACGGGCTGGGTGCGAATAAGGACCGCGGAAGAACGAATGAGGCTAGGCCAGGAGAGTTTGAGGCTTGGCTTGCTGCGCGGCAGGCCCAGCCGGATGAGCACCGCAAGAAGCAGCATAATGACCGACGCCAGCCAATAGATTGCCCGCCAACCCAGCCAAGCTCCCAGCAGCCCGCTGAAAGTTCGCGCCAGCAAAATGCCGAACAACAGGCCCGAAAGCACTGATCCAACTACAGCGCCACGGCGTGCGGGTGAGGCCAGTTGCGCAGCGAATGGCACGATCAGGTGCACGGTCGCGCCGGCAATTCCGATGCCCAGGCTTGCAAGCGCCAGCCAGAGATAACTCTGTGCGCTCGCCATTGCTGCCAGGAAAACAGACTCCACCACGAGCAGCGTCACAATCAGCCGGCGGCGCTCCCTGGTATCACCCAACGGAACAAAGAACAGCATGCCCATCGCCGCGCCCAACTGCGTGAGCATGGCAACGGTTCCCACCTGCGGAACAGAGATGCGAAAGGTGGATGCAATGGCCGAGAGCAGCGGCTGGATGTAATAAATATTGGCGACGATTGCGCCAACGCTGAACGACATGAGAACGATGTGAACGCGGCTTATGTCGGCAGGGTTGGATTGGGCGTCTTCGCGAAGAAAGCGCATAGACCTATTGGAGTCAAGAACGGGGCAGTTCGTCGCAGGCAGGCTGGTTACTCGGCTACCTTGATCGCTTCGGCAGCCTCTTTCGAGGGGTCGATAGTGTGGAACCCTTCGGCTTTGGCGGCTGCGATCAGGTGCGGCGAGGCGGATACGAAGAGGATCTCGGTGCCCTGAAACATATCGCGCGCCACCAGGGCGGCGGCCAGTTGCAGTGTGTCGGGCCAGCGGAGAGTGGTGCGGTCAAGCAGTTGGCGAGCGGCTTCAAGCACGGCGGGGTTCAGCGGTTCCTGCACCATGCGCGCGGCCTCGATGCGCAGGATATCGAGCGCGGTAGCTGCATCTTGCGCGGAAATGTCTCCGGCCCGCTCGCGGCGTCGGATTGCCGCGTAAACCTCAAGCGGCGTGGACGCGGAGATGAGCTTGCGATTGTCCTCGACGGCCTCCATCAGGCGGATCAAGGCACTGGTCCCCTGCTCCTGCACAAACAGCTTGGCAAAGGCGGTGGCCTCAAGGAAGTAACAACTCACAGGCTCCCCCGTTCCTCTTCAATGGCTTCGGCGATGGAGTCGCCGTGGACTGCGACGGGATGGAAGCGTTGCGCCTCCTCGGGAATGCCGGCCTCGGCGCGATTGAGGCGGATGGTTGTGGTGGGATATGCCGGAGTCTTGGGATTGGCGATTTTGCTGGTGAGCACCACCCCGCGCTGAATGGCCTCAGCCAGGACAGCCTGGCGCGACTCGGGGTGCTGATTCCAGCGGAAAGCCTTGCGCGGCAGGAAGGAGTCGCGAAACCACTTGAGAGCGATAAAGGCGTGGCCGCCGCGCTCGGCCTCAGCCAAAGCGGCGCAAAGCTCTTTTACGCGCGCATCCAGATCGCCCGGAATCAATGCTTCCTGCCCGTCGTCGATTTCGTCGTCGTAGGCGGACTCCTGGACGGCGCGGGGCGCGCGCGCAGGGCGCGGAGCAGGTTCGCCATCGCTGACGCGCTCAAAATAGATTCGTACCTCGTCTTCTTCGGGCGACCAAGCGTCCGCGGACGCGTTACGGCGCTTGCTGCGCCCGTTCTCACCGCACAATTCCACAATTGCCTGATAACCCGGAGGCGCCAGGAAACGCAAAGCTCGCGCCAGGCCAGGGTCATGCGAATCCGCCAGATCGTTCAGTGCCTCTTCAATAATTTCTTCCGCATCGGGAATGCTCAGGTGGCTCAAATCCAGACCGTCCTGTGAAGCTTTTGTCGGTTTCATTGCCTTGATCTCCATATACCGCGCCAGTGACCCGAAGTTCGCGCAATATTTCTCCGTCCAGCATTGTTGGTGGTTCCGGAGTTGAGTTGCGCCACGCTTTGGGAACAAAAGACCGCAGCCTTGGTTCTAAATCCGCGCCATCCCCATCAATGAGTCATGAGTAATTCATGAAGAAAATCAGACCCATCAGGACTAAGGCATTAACGTTTAACGACTGGTTCCGCGGGCTCTTGCTCTAATTCTGCAAGGTAATGCGGCCGGCTGCATCTCCCGAATCGATGTAATGCGGTCCATGCTATTGATACGGCTCAATCGTTGCCAGAGCCATTTTCCGCTTCTCTCTTCTACTTGCATGGATTCGAGAAATACTTAAGCTAAATCCCCCGGTCGAAGCTATACAGAGATCAGTGTACCCGATAATTCCGCCGAGCGCGGAAGTAAGTGGAAACATATGTGCTTGCAGTCACCGGCGAAAAGTGGCGTGGCCAGGGAGCGGCGCGCGAATGGCGATGCCGCCGGCAGTACCGGATGGTGCAACCGCTTTCAAGCGGCCCGACTTCGTACAATTGGAAATATGCGCCGGTGCCTCCAACTCATGTTGCTCCTCTCGCTTGCGTCGGCGGGAGTGTGCGCGGACGGCCCGGCATTCGACCTCTCCGGACCCAAGGTGGACCTGCACGTGAAGCGTGGAAATGTCACTCTTCCGATTGGCGAGGTCCCCAACCTGCTGCCCGGAGACCGGCTCTGGATTCATCCCGACTTTCCAGCGAGCCAAACCACGCGCTTTGTGTTGATTGTCGCTTTTTTGCGCGGATCGACCAATCAACCGCCGCCGGAGTGGTTTACCCGCGTGGAGACCTGGACGCGTCAGGTACACGACGAAGGCGTGTTTGTGACCGTGCCCAACGAGGCCCAGCAGGCGCTGCTCTTTCTGGCTCCAGAGACGGGTGGCGACTTCAGCACGCTGCGCAAGGCTGTGAGCAATCGCCCCGGCGCCTTTGTGCGGGCCGCGCAGGACCTGCAGGCCGCCAGTCTCGACCGGATGCGGCTGGATGCCTATCTCGAAGAGGTAAAGGTGACCTCGCAGACCGATCCCAAATTGCTGAAAGAGCGTGCCGAACTGGCCGCCCGCAGCCTGGGTATCCGACTCGATCAGCAATGCTTCGACAAGCCCACAGACCAGCAGGCTCCGTGCCTGGTGCAGCACACCGACGGGCTGGTGCTCGACGACTCGAACGCGCAATCGCTGGTGACACAACTTGCCAACGGCTCCACCGCCGACCTGATGAACCAGCTCAGCTATTCGAACCTGGCCGGCGGCGGCCTCTACAGTCCCTATGTCGGCGCCATCGTGGACACCGTGAAAATTCTCTCGTCGCTGCGCACGGCGCATTTCCAGTACATTCCCGCGCTGGCCTTGCCCACCGCAGACACGCTGAATCTGCGGCTCAATGTGGCTCCCTCGTTCCGCGATCCCAGGTCGGTGGTCGTGGTCGCGCTGCCGCCAGTGGGACCGGCCAAGCCGCCGCCGCTTCACCCGGTGAATCCGGGGGAAAGTTCGTGCGTGAACAAACCCGATTTGGTGTTGCCCGCCGAGGGCGCGCCGTTGGTGTTTGGCACACCGTTGGCCTACGGGTTGACTTTGCACATCGAGTCGAAAACCGCGCCACTCGATCTGCCGGTGACCGCCGACCCGGCGCAGGGCGGCCTGGTGCTCTTGCATCCCGCGCCGGCGATGCCGGGCGGCGATTTGACCGGCGTGATGCGCGGCAAATGGGGCTTCGACGACTGGGAAGGTCCGCGCTTTCGCCTCTATGCGCCCCAGGCCGGCAAATGGGCGGTCGCGCCCGGCGACCAGTCCGCGCTGGTGGTTGGCCGCGACGACACGCTGCACATGGAAGGCGGCAGCTCGCTTTGCATTGACCGGGTTGAGGAAGAGGCAACCGGCGGCAACCCCTTGGGCCTGATATGGAAATCCGTCAAGCCGGAGTGGCTGGAGGTTTCAGTACCAATGAAAGATGCGGCCCCCGGACCAATAAGCCTGGAGATTTACCAGTTCGGACTGGATAAGCCAGACAGGCTGCCGCTGAAGGCTTATTCCGAAGCCGCCTCGCTGGACCGACTGACACTGAGCGTTGGAGACACGGTGGCTGCGCTATGGGGAACCCGGCTGGATGAAGTGGCTAGGGCTGACTTCGAGGGGGTTACGCTGACCCCGTCGGCGCTGACCCGCATTCAGGATTCCGATGAGCTGGCGATGAACGCCGGTGGTTCCACGGCCGGTTTGGGGCCGGGAAAGCACTATGTGGCGAATGTCCAGTTGCAGGACGGCCGCCGCTTGAAATTGCCGGTAACCGTCGAGCCGCCACGCCCGCAGGTGACCCTGCTGAACAAAGGCTCGCAGGAAGATCCCTCCGAAGCAGCATCGCCTGTACACCTGGGCAGCGTGGAGGACCTTCCGATCAACGAGCGGTTCGTTTTCTTCCTGAGGTCCAGGGTTCCCGCCAACTTTCCCCGCACGGAGAAGGTTGAAGTGGCCGCGGTCGACGGCAGCTTCAGAACCGAGCTTGCGCTGACCGACGGCAGCCTGGTGCTTGAGGACTCGAAGACCGCGATGGGCATTGTGGACCCGATGGCTCGCTTCGGTTCGTCGGGATTTGGGCCCATTGAGGCGCGCGCGGTGACGACCGACGGCATTACCGGAGACTGGCTCAGCCTGGGAACGCTGGTTAGGCTGCCTGGGTTCAAAGAGTTGCGCTGTCCACACGCGGTGGCCAAGCCGTGCAGCCTGATCGGCACAAATCTTTTTTTGGCCGAATCGATTGCCTCCACGCCGGACCTGGACAATGCGGTCGATGTGCCGCCAGACTTTACAGGAACCCAACTGAGCGTGCCCCATCCGGCCAACGGCGCGCTGTATCTGAAATTGCGCGACGATCCGTCGACGGTGCAGACGCTCACTCTGCCGGTAACGACGGTTTCGCAGACTGCCACTGCAAAGGCTCTACCCGCGACGTCTGTGCCGCAAACTGCGGAGCCCGCGACTTCGGCAATCGCAGGTCCGTAACCAAAGCCCAAGGTTCGACGCAGCGGCCGCAGGTTTGCCTATTGAAAATAGGCCGCGTTCTTCTCGGCAAAGTGCGCCTTGTCCGCCGGTAGATCGTCCATTGCGAAGATGGCGTTTTGGGCGCAGAGATCGGCGCAGTTTCCACAGTCTATGCACTCATCGGGGTTGATGAAGACCTGGGAGATCGTTCCAGCGTTCGGATCGCCAGCGGTGGGTTGAAGGGCAGCCGTGGCGCACTCCGCCACACAGACAAAATCCTTGACGCATGCATCGGTAACTACATAAGCCATTATGATCGCTCCTTGTTCTTCGGTTCTCTGATCCTCAGGCGGCGCCGAAGGTTGATTGCACCGTCCCTGAAGAGGCTATCGGCCAACGGCCTCGCGTCTCCGTGACCGGAAACACACATTGGATGGAATATCGCCGATTTCGGAACGCGGCTCACTATTCAGCCACGAGCCGGCGCACCGCTCTTTAGTCGTTCTTTCACATTTCCCGCATCCCGATCGCGTTATGCTGAATCCATGTTCAGGCTCCGCGCTTCCCTTCTCCTGCTCCCAATTTTCGTGATCGCCATTCCCGCATTTGTGCCTGCATCGGCTGGCGCGCAAACCGGCTCCTCGGCTTCCACCTGGACCTTTGCTGTCTCCGGCGACAGCCGCAACTGCGGTGACTTTGTAGTGCCTGCCATTGCGGCCAAAGTCAAAGCCGAGAACGACGCTTTCTACTGGCACCTCGGCGACTTCCGCTGGATATCGCAGCCGGACCAGGATTTGCTGGCCATGCTGCCCGGCGACAGCCAGCTTTCCAAAGCCGAATACCGGCCGCGCGCCTGGGATGACTTTCTCACCCATCAGATGGCGTCGTTTGGCTCTTTTCCAGTATTTTTGGGCCGCGGCAATCATGAGGCGATTGCGCCCATGACCCGCGAGGGCTACATCGCGAAGTTCTCCAGTTTTCTAAGCCGACCTGAGATTGAGGCCCAGCGCGAGGCCGACGGCGACGCAGCCGCGCCGCTCGGTCCCTGGTATCACTGGGCCCGCAACGGTGTGGACTTTATCACCCTCGACAATGCCAGCAAGGATGAGTTTTCCGATGCCCAGCTGCACTGGCTGCGTTCGCTGCTCGACCGCGATTTGGCCGCCAACTCCGGCATTCAAACCATTGTTGCGGGAATGCACGAGTCGCTGCCCCACTCAACCAGCTCCGGACACGCCATGGACGACTGGGACCTGGGAATACGAACCGGCGAACTGGTTTACACCTGGCTCTACGACGCACAGGCCGCGGGCAAGCACGTGTATATCATTTCCAGCCACTCGCACTTTTACTCGCCTGACATCTACGACACGCCCTTCTGGAAACAGCGTTCCGGCAACGTGGTTCCCGGCATCATCATTGGCAGCGCCGGTGCGCACCGCTATCAGCTTCCCAAGGAAGCAAAGAAGGGATCGAAAACTCATATATATGGATACCTGCAAGCCACCGTACAATCGGACGGGTCCATTTCTTTTGCTCTGCATGAGCTGACCGAGAGCGACTTGACGCAGAACAAATGGCCCAATGCTCCGCTGGACGCCATCCACGAATGCTATATCCATAACAGCGAAGAGGACGACACAGCGAAGTAAGGCATGGATCTGTCCAATTCGGAACCGGGTCCGCCACTGACTTCCAAGCCAAAAGCGCAGCGGTCAAAGTCCGCCCGAAACGTGTCAGAAGATGCGCACGCGGATGCCCGAGCTGATGCCGTAGGACTTCATGGCTCCGAAGGTGAACTGGGGCCAGTAGTCGTATTCGAAATCGGCGAGGCGGAGAATCACCTTCTTGTTCAGGTGGTAGTCAACACCGCCGCCCGGCGCAACAACCAGATAACCTCCGTGAGCCAGGTTATACGGGAAGTTGAACTCGCCCACGCCGACCAGCCCCTTGGCGTAGGGTTGGAACCTGCCCACGCTCATGTGGACGCGCGGACCCACCAGATAGGTTTGGGTATTTACATTCTCCGTTTGATTGAAAACGAGCCAGCGCGCTTCGCCTTCGATCCCGTAGCGGCGTATGGTGTCGAGGTCGACAAACGCGGTAACGCCCAGCATCTTCCGCTCTCCGTATTGCAGGAAGTAGCCTGAAGCTGTTCCGCCCGCCGACATCAGGAAGCTGCCGTTATCCGCCGACGGCGTCACCTGTGCCGCGGCTGGACGGGCCATTCCAAGATAAGCAGAGACGGCCAGAATAACCAGCGGATACACTCCGCGGCCGCTTTTTCCGAAATTATGGAAGCTTTTCATCGATCTCCTGCGGCAAGTTTCAAGATTCAGCCCTACTGTGTGACCGTAACCGTCACGTTTTGATAGTGGACAAGGTTGCTGTCTGTGCCGACGCCGGTCACCTGAATTACATACGTGCCTGGCGCCGCGCTGCTTGAACTGATTCCACCACAGCCTGAAATCAGCATGGCAGCACTGGAGAGGAGCAGAACCAGAACCGTGGTGAACACCGCAGCATGACGCTTGCGGAAGCGCCGCAAGAACAACCCGAAGATTGCGGCGAACGGAGCCAGCAAGCCCGCGAGAAAAACTCCCCGGCTGCTCGCGTGAGAGTTCATCGCAGCCGCGCCCCCCGTTAGCGGGTAGCCAGTGTCGATGACCAGGGATGAGGTCGCAGTGGCGTTGGACGCAAGGTTGACTGAGACCGGCGTGAAGTGGCATGTAATGCCTGCCGGAAGCGACCCGCAGCCCAACCCAATGGTGTCGGTAAATCCGCTCGCCGAAGTAAGCGTCACGGTCACAGTTGCGTTTTCCGAAGCTGCCATGCTCACGCTGGCCGGACTCACGGCAATCGAAAAGCCGTTAGCCGTACCCGAGACCGACACCGGCGCGGAAGTGGACGGGCTATGGGTGGCGTCTCCGCTATAAACCGCGACAATGTTATAGGTGCCAAGCCCCAGATTCGGCGTAAGGGTCGCAACTCCACTGGAATCCAACGGCGCCGAGCCAACAACCAGCGTGCCAATTTCAAAAGTAATGGTACCGGTGGGGGTAGGTCCGCCACCGCCGTTGTTGTTCAACACCACGGCGACCAAAACGGTTACCGGAGGAGTTGAGGTGGTGGCCGAGACGCCCAGGTTCGCCACCGTCGGTATGGTCCCCACCGTCAGCGAAATTGCGGCGGATGTGCTCGCCGCGTCGTTAGCGTCTCCGCCATAGCTAACCGTAATGGAGTGCGTGCCCACCGAAAGCCCGGCGTAGGGGAACACCGCCGTGCCTGTGGCATCCAAGGTTACCGCCGAGCCCATGGCCGTGCCGTCGGCAACAAAGGTTACGGGGCCTCCGGGGATGCCGCCGTTGCCCGTCACCTTCGCAGTAAAGGTGACCGTGCCAAACACAATAGAGGGATTCGGCGTTGCGGTGACAACGGCCGAGGTAGTTGCCTGGACCACCGTGTACGCAAGCGGCGCGGACGCGCTGCTGTTGTCGTTGGAGTCGCCCGAATACGTGGCGACAATGGAGTGCAGCCCGGGCGCAAGGGTTGGGCCGATCGATGCCGACCCCGATGACAGGGCGGAGCTTCCCAGCGTTACCGTTGCGCCGCCGAAAGTGTCGCTGAATGTGACGTTGCCCGACGTGCTGGGTGCTCCCGCGAATGTTGTCACGACTGCCGTAAAAATGGCCGGAGCGCCCGCGATTCCTGTGGTTGGGACGGCCGAGAGCGTAGTCGCCGGCGTTGTCTTGTTCACCGTCAGGGTAACCGTGTCGGTGGCCGTGCTGTAGTCGGTGGCGTCGGTGGGCGTAAACGTCGTCGAAAGTGTTTGCGATCCCACCCCCAACACGACGCCGCTGGCCGGAGTATAGGCGAACGTGCCTGCAACGGTGGTGGAAGCATCGAGCTGGGTGGAACTCAATGCCGTTCCATAGGCAATTGCCGTGGGCGTGGCCCAGGTAATAGCCGGCGACGCTTTGTTTACGGTCAACGTAACCGTGTCCGTTGTAGTGGTGTAGTCGGTTGTGTCGGTGGGTGTAAAGGTCACCGAGAGCGTTTGCGATCCCGCGGTCAAAACGGTGCCAAGTCCCGGGGTGTACGCAAAGGTGCCTGCAACGGTTGCAGTGGCATCGAGTTGTGTCGCGCTCAATGCCGTGCCGTAGGTAATCGGCGTGGGAGTGGCCCACGTAAGCGACAGAACCGCTTTGTTCACTGTCAGCGTAACCGTGGCGTTTGCAGTATTGTAGTCGGTTGTGTCGGTGGGTGTAAGAGTGACTGAAAGCGTCTGCGAACCCACTGTTAACACGGTGCCGCTAGCCGGTGTGTAAGCAAAGGAGCCCGCAACGGTCGAAGAGGCATCCAGTTGCGTGGCGCCTAAGAGCGTGCCGTAGGAAATCGGCGCCGGCGTGGCCCAGGTGATGGCCGGTGTGGCTTTGTTCACGGTCAGCGGAACAGTGGCCGAGGCGGTGCTGTAGTCGGTCGCGTCTGTGGGCGTAAACGTCACCAAGAGCGTTTGCGCGCCCGCCGTCAACACGGCGCCGCTTGCCGGGGTGTATGCCAATGTCCCTGGAACGCTGGACGTAGCATCGAGTTGCGTGGCGCTTAACGCCGTGCCGTAGGTAATTGCCGCCGGAGGCGCCCAGATGAGAGTCGGCGTTATCTTGTTCACCACTTGGCTGAGCGGCGCGGAGGTGCTGGAACTGTTGTTCGAATCGCCCGAAAAGGTTGCGGTAATCGTATGCGTGCCGGCGGTGAGCGTAGTCGTGGTGAAGATTGCCTGAAGGTTGGAGTTCAGCGCCACAGCCGGCCCGAGTGGTGTTCCCGAGTCGAGGAACGTGACCGTGTCGGTGGGCAAAGGTGCCCCACCCGTGGGGGCAACCGTCGCGGTGAAGGTGACGGAAGCTCCATAATTCGAGGGGTTGGAACTTGAGGAAAGCAGAATGCTCGACTGCGACTGCACGTCCTGGCTGAGCGGTGGTGTCGATTGGCTGAGTTGGATATCCGGAACGGCCGGGTCTCCAAGGTAATACGCGACGATGTTGTGTACTCCAAGCGTGAGCGACGAAGTGGTGAATTGTGCGCTGTTGCCCGCGGTGAAGGGGACGGTGGCCAGAATGGTTGAACCGTCGTTGAACTGAACCGAGCCCGCCGGGGGAACGGCTCCGCCGCCCGGTGGAACTGAAACCGTTGCTGTGAATGTGACGCTCGCCCCAACAGGGGATGGGTTCAAACTGGAAGTGAGTGTGGTGACCGTGCCCTCCAGCACATCCTGCGTCAGCGACGCGGGTGGCCCGGCATAGTGGGCTGGGTCGGCGGTGCCGGCATTGTAGGTTGCGGTAATCGTGTGCGAACCAACCGTGAGCGTGCTGGTGAGGAACGTCGCAGAGGCGGAGACGGTGGTCCCGCTAGTGGCCGGGGCGCCGAGAGCGGTATCCGACTGCACTGCGGCGCCATCCACTGAGAAGGTGACGGTCCCGGTTAAAGCGCCGGTGCCCGTGCCGGTTGAGACCATTGCCGTGAAGGTGACTGGATTGCCGAAACCAGACGGGTTGAGGCTGGATTGCAGAGTAATCGTCGCCTCGTTGACCGGCGATGCAATTCCAAACACTTCGATGACTTGGGGAGAATCCGGTGCGGTAACCGCGGGTTGTTGGGTGTATTCGGCGATATCGATTTTTCCATCCTCAGGCGTGTTGACGGTAATGGCCGGAGTAAGTGCCGGAGCGAAGACCGCGCCGACTACGCAATCGCTGTCCACGGCCAAAAATGGAGAACCTGCAATGCAGGAGTTGGTAACTGTGGTATCGATGGCCGCATTCGTGCCAGGAACGATGCTGGTCAAATCGAGCGGAGCGTTTCCATCGTTTTCAATTGTCTCGTCCACCGTCGGAGAAACACTTCCCTGGCGAACGGGCGTCGGCGTAAGGCCTCCGGTGAAATCCACGGCGACATAGTTGCTCTGGATTTCCCGCACCACCATATTCAACGAGTCGGCGAAGTAGAGGTTTCCGCTGCCATCGAGGAAGAGCCCGACTGGCCCATAGATGTTCACGACTGAGAATGTCCCGTTGAAGTAGTATTCGCCGACGAAGGTCGCCGCTACTGCCGAGATGACTCCAGGGGTCGCACTCGAAGCCGAGGCTACTTTTCGAATGGCGGCGTTCTGCGTGTCCGCGATATAGACATTGCCGGCTGGGTCTACAGCCACGCCCGAGGGCACTCGCAATTCCGCCGCGGTGGCCGCGCTGCCGTTGCCCGTATTGCCTCCTGTCCCGTTTCCGGCAAAGGTGGAGATGTTGCCCGTGGCCGCGCTCACCTCGCGGACTACGTTGTTCGCCGAGTCCGCAATAAACATGTTGAGCGACGGGTCGAACGCTATCGCTTCAGGACCGTTGAGCTCGGCAGCGGTCGCCGGTAAACCATCGCCGGTGTATCCACCTGACCCGTCGGGTTTTGTGAATCCGTCCCCCGCCACGGTGGTGATGATTCCTGTCACCGCATCGACTCTGCGAATGCGCTGGTTGGCGGTGTCGGCGATAAAGAGATTTCCGCCAAAGTCAACGGTTACACCCTGGGGTGAACTAAGTTTGGCTGAAGTGGCCGGGCAGCCATCTCCGACATTGTCGGTTTGTCCCCCGCAGCCGCTGCCGTTGCCTGCCACCGTGGTAATGATGCCGGTGGCGGCGGATATCATGCGAACAACGTTATTGCCCGTATCCGCGATGTAGAGATTCCCAGCGCCATCCAGGGTGACGGCGCTCGGCAGATTCAAAGTGGCCTGCGATGCGGGTCCATGATCGCCCGTATAGGCCGAGGTGACGTTCCCGGCGATGGTTGTGATGATGCCGGGTCCGGTGCAGGCGGCAGCGGTCCCTGAGATGGTGGCGCTGGTGCCGCAGACCATGCGAATTCGAAAATGGAGCGTATCCGCGATGTACAGGTTGCCAGCGCCGTCCACTGTGACGCCTGAAGGGATGTACAACTCCGCGTTCGTGGCGGGGATGCCGTCCACCACCGAATCCTTATAGGCGCCGTCTCCAGCGACCGGAAGCACATTTCCGGGGACAAAGACACCCAATCCGCCCGATCCTGTGCCGGAGATAAACGTCTTGCCCAGTACGTTGCCCCCGCTATCGAGCAGCACAACCGCGCCGGAGCGCAGGCCGGGCGCGGAAGGAGCAAAGGAAACCGATTGCTGGCAACTGCCGCCGGGCGCCAGCGCGGTTGCGGATCCGCAACTGAATCCATTGCCAGCCTGAAAGTCAAGATTGGGTACGCCCATCGTCAGGAAAGCCACGTTGGCCACCGTGCCCCCGGCGGGAGCCGTGACAGAGACGGTCTGCTCAGTCGGCGGGTTGGTGCCTCCAACCGCAATGGCGCCAAAAACAGCCTGCGCCTGTGCGCCTGCGGCAATCAGCAGCAGAGCCGGCAAGGCAAGCATCCACGTCCAGGCGCGAACCCGCGAAATGAGAGATGCATTGGCCCGGAAGGGATGGTCGTTGCGGGGATTCGTGCGCCTTGGTCCGGTTTCGTTTGCGTCGGCTGATTCTTGTTGAAAACGTGCAAAATTCTTACAAATGGCCTTGCAAGGGGGAATACTGCTCATGCATATCTCCATGCGGCGTTCTAACTGAAGGCAACGTGCAACCGGTTGACTGGCAGTCGATCAATCGAAGTTCAGAACGCTTACGAGGGAGACTCACTCGACCAAGGAAATGTCTGCTACCAAGCGCCCGCTCACAGCAAACTTCCCTGTGGGCCAGCGAAATGATTCGGTCTCTACCTCGAGCAATCTGGGCGACTTGCCATGATTCTCGCACAACTAAGACTGCGCTTGTGACCGTGGCTTACTACTGGGTGATGAGACTTTTCCATTGTCCACGAGTAACGTCAATTTGTCTAGTGATAACCGACACTCGTGTTACTTTCTGGGAATCATTCGGGGCGCCTGCCCCTTGAATTCAACGGCGCCAAGCTCCAGCGCAGCGATGTCGCGCCAACTGCCAACTGTAGGACCGGATGAGGCGTAGAGCCAAATCGCTCAGACTAAGTCTCTTCGAGGTGCAATTCTTCCAGAACGTGTGGAAGATTGCGGAATGCCGGGAAGGCGCCGCAATCTACCTCTTTTTGGCCAGAGCGCGTGTAGCAGGCCGGTGCGGCAGACCCACACCGGAGGAGGCAGTCCAGATGGATGGAGCAACCAAGAAGGATTTCAGTCCCACCGTTTACCTTTCGACCGAAGGGAAAGGGCGGAGTATCGTCCGTCTCAAGACCAAGCAGCTCTTCTTCACCCAGGGAAGCGCAGCCGGTTCCGTATTTTATCTCCAGTCGGGCCGCGCCAAGCTCACTGTCGTCTCAAAGCGCGGCAAGGAAGCTACAGTTACTCTGCTGGCCGCCGGAGACTTCTTTGGGGAGGAAGCGATTGTCGGAACGGACCCGATTCGGCCGGTCACAGCCGCGGCCATTACGGTCTGCTTGGCGCTCGAAATCGGCAGGGATCAGATGCTGCGCATGCTTCATGAAGAGCATACTTTCTCAGCGCTTTTCATGCAGTTCATCCTGACCAGGGGTATTCGTACCCAGGCGGATCTTGTCGATCAGCTTTTTAACTCCAGCGAGAGGCGTTTGGCCAGAATCCTGCTACTGATGGCGCAATACGGTATGCCGGGCGTGCCGGAGACGCAGATCGCTCCAGTGACTCAGGAGACGCTTGCGGAGATGATTGGAACAACGCGGTCGCGGGTGAGCTTTTTCATGAATCGCTTCCGGAAGCTGGGCTACATCACCTATAACGGCCACATCCGGGTCAACAAATCCCTGCTCAACGTGGTCCTGCTCGATCAGTTGCCGGAGGAAAATGCATCCCGGCCCAAGCTGCTGGACCTGCCGCTCAGCCAGGAACGCGCCGCAAAAGGCGCCAAGCTGACCTAAAGAGCGGAATTCCGCATCCGATGACTTGTAAGCAACGCCGGATGGATACGGCTATCACGCACTCAATGGAGGGTTGCATGTCGTTTGGTATTTATGCCGCGGGATTCGCGATCATGATCGGCGGTTTGATGTATATTGGGCACCTTATGCATATTCCCCTGCAATGGCTCGCCGCGGGAGGGGTTGTGCTACTGGGGGTTGGAATCCTGTCGGGCGTAAAAGCCACGCGCCAAAGAGACGCTTCCAACTAGCGGGCGGCCGGAATTGCAACAAAAAGGGCAATCGCCGGTCGTGGGCTGAGACAAAATGCCGACGGCCTCCGCGATTTGCGAAGGCCGGGCCGGGTGAGGTTGGCTAGGCAGGAGACTCTTTCAGCGAGTTAAGTGCGCAGCCGGCGGCGAACCATGCCGCCAAGTCCGAGTAGACCGGTTCCGAGCAGAAGCAGGCTGGTTGGCTCGGGGGTTTGCGACACCAGAATGTTGTCCAGGTATACGGTTCCGGTGGAAGCTCTCGATTCGATATATACGCTTGTGACCTTGGTGTTCGCGTCGGGGTTCGCAACGTAGGTGTAGTAGGTACCAACTCCCCCCGGACCCGGGTCCGTCACACTCCCAAGAGAGACAAAGTCGCTGCCAAGGGAACCACTGCACGAGTTACTGTTCGAGTCGATGCAATAGACCAGTGTGCTTCCGTTGTAGCCGAAAATCTCGTAGCTGAGAGTGGCAGTCTTGCTCTCGCCGAAGTAAAACCCGCTGGAGAGGAACGTGCCGGCGCTGTCGGCCACTTTAATTTGGGTTGTTGCCCCAGCTCCGGCGGTGGTCGAGAGCGACGAAACTTTGGTACCACCATTCGCGGTGCTGCCGGTTGAGTTCGTCCAGTTGAATCCCGAGTTCTCGTTTAACTCGAAGTTAGAGATGCTGATGCTTCCGTTGGTGTTGTTCACGCCGTTTAAATTCGCCGACCCGTTCGTGACCGTGTAGTAATTGGTCAGCGGCGAGATCGATGACTGACTCCAGGTCACCAGCGGGTTAACGCTTGCAATTCCCTCGAATCCACCGGTCAAAGGCGTGCAGGCAGAGGGTGGTGCGGTTGTGTTGCCCGGGCCGGCCACACCTTGGCCACTACAGGTGAAGTTGATTGCGGTGGCTGAAGCACTGGGAGCTGCCGCGAGGAACATTACTGTAGACGCGAGGGAAAGAAAAGCCAATTTAGTCTTTGTGCTCATTTTGAGTCTCCTTGGGGGACACACCCTCAAAAGCAATTAGCACACCAATCCCGCTGTATTTAGATTCAATAACTTACGAAAACCTATATTCAATGTTGTGCAAGTTTCTGCACACTGTGTTCCATAAAACTTCCCATTCCATCTCTGCGCCAATTCAGAAATAAAGCACGCTCGAAACGCGACGGTAGTTCGGCGACGGATTTGAGTGCCTATATTGGGGAACCGGATGGTTTGGACCGTTCCGCGGAGACCTCGGGAAGGTCAGGGATCTGCCTAGCTCACGCAAAACTCCGCATACGCCTCGAACAGGACTTCCGGGCTGATGACTTCTCCCGCAAATATGCGACGAAGCGGCCTGTGGCTTAGAACCAGCGCGATGAGGGCCAGAATCAGCGCCTTGGCGTTCGAAGCCCTCAACGCGCCCCGCTCGACCCATGGCTGCAGATAGTGGGCCACCACCTCCACCAATTCCCCCAGGTGCTTGCGCAGCATCGGGTCAATATCCTCGCCCAGCTCAAGGGTGCTGTATTGCACCAGGCGCAGCAGGTCGGGCCTTTCAATCAGCGTGGTGGCAATCAACTCAAAGGTGCGCGCCAGCACCGTTCGTCCGTCGGCGGCTTCCGCAATGCGCGCCAGCAGGTCGCCGCGCAGCTTCACGTGCTGTAGTTCCGCATCGAGCACCGCCAGATACAGGTCGCGCTTGCGGGGGTAATGACGATAGATCGTGACCTCGTTGACTTCCGCCTTGGCGGCGATGTCGCGCGTGCTCACGCCGTTGTAACCGAAGTTGGCGAAGAGCTTCGCCGCGCTGTCCAGAATGCGGGACTCCGCGTCGCCTTTGCCGGGATTCGAGGTCGTTGTCATCGTTTCCTGCGTCCGCTTTTTCAGTTGAACTATTGCACGGATCTTGCGGCGGATGATGAATCGCCGGAATCCAGAGGCTCGAGATCCTCCGCGTCGAGTTCCACGGCCACGCTTTGCATAATGTGCTCCAGCGTGAGGACTACGCGGCAACAGTTCTTGTTCCGCATCACCACGCCCACCATGCCGGCGAATGCGCCTGACCGGATGCGCGCCCGCTGGCCCACGGTGAGCAAAGGGTGCGGTTCTACGGGATGCAGTTGGAGCCCGGTTCTGAGCGCCTCGATGGCCGAGTCCGGCAAAGGAACCGGCTCTCGGCCATTTCCGCCCACCACGGCAAGCGCGCCGGGCACGCAGAGTACGCGCACCCGCTCGGCGCGATTGATATGGACAAAAATGTATCCCGGAAACAGAGGGAGATCGAGAGTGACTCGCGATCCGTCGCTCCACTTGCGCTGCGACCGGTAGAGCGGGAGGTAATACTCGATCTGCCGTTGGCCCAGATGCTGCGCCACCCGCTTCTCGTGGCGTGACGTGGTGTACACGGCAAACCAATTCGATGCGTATTGCGCGTCCGCTTGGGGCTCTGCGGCGGGGCCCCATGCAGACCGGACACTCCTGTGTTCGCTTGTTTGCAAAGCTTTGTCATCCTCAGTTTGTTCGGGCCATTCAAGAAGAATCCGCGGGCGGGATCGCAGGAACCGCGCCCAGAAGAGTTGCGGGGCTGACAGAATGAAAGCATGCGCATTCATTCATATCTTCGTCGATTGGCTTGACATGCCGGCACGGAGCAAGGGAGCGCCAGTAACCTGAATATAACAGCAATTTCGCCTGAGTCAATCTGTTTTCTTAAGAAAAGACTGGATGTTTCATTACTTTTGGAACAAATGGACGCATTTCAAAAAAGCCGAAAGAGGCATGCAACCATCTCGCACAATCGATCATCGGAGTGCAAGTGGGTGCCTTCATGCAATACACATTGCCACCGATTCAACGAGATGACTTGTCTGCCCTCCTCCGGCAGGTGGGGCAGTTTTGTCGAAGGCGCTTCGCCGTGGGTGTGGATAAATGCGCACATTACGCCGATGAAAAGACACGCTGAGGTGTGCATATATGCAAATGCAAGAGTGTGACAAATAGTGCATTTTGGCGCATTTTAAGCCTGTTTTCGTGCCAAAAACGCGCAAATAAGGGCGCTTTCGAACGCGAAATTGCGGGAGTAAGCGTTTACAAAACAAGGAAAGTGCTAGCACTGATATCATTGTTGGCTGTTAGCTCTCAGCTATCAGCCACGGCACGGGACCCGACTCTCGACCCTCGACCCTCGACCCTCGACCCTGAAGGGTACCCCGGTACCCCGGTACCCCGGTACCCCGGTACCCCGGCGCCCCGGCCGTGTCCCGATAAGAAACGGCGCGGGCCGGAGGCCCCCGCTACAGCCGGCCGGGAGACCGGCGCTACTTCCAAGTACGCGTTTCATGCCCCAGGGGGTTGGCAACACCGGTGGACGACTGACACAAAGCCACGAACTTAACGCCGCATTTGGAGTGCCGCCGGAGCGAACCTGACAGTGATTATCTTCCATTCAGCGCTAACAGCAAGGCGTAAAAACCCGATTCCCCGTACAATTTATAGAAAGGAGATGCTTGCCATGCGCCGAACCTATATGGACGCCAATGCCACCACCCCTCTGCTGCCGGAGGTGTTGGAGGCCATGCGCCCCTATTGGATGGAGCATTTCGGCAATGCCTCTTCCATTCACCTGCACGGCCAGCAGGCCCACCGCGCCGTAGACCAGGCCCGCGAGACCATGGCCGAGTTCTTCAACTGCCACGCCGCGGAGGTGATCTTCAACTCCGGCGGCACCGAGGGCGACAACACAGCCATCTTCGGCCTTCTGCACCCCGGCGACCACTTCATTACCACCTCGATTGAGCACTCGGCAATTCTGGAGGCAGCTAAGCGCCTGGCCCGCGATGGCGTGGAGACGACCTTTGTTGCGCCCAGCCCTGGCGGTCTGATTGACCCCTACGATATTCGGCGCGCAATTCGGCCTGAGACTCGCCTGATCAGCGTGATGCTGGCCAATAACGAAACCGGCGTCCTGCAACCTGTAGCCGAGATCGGCAAAATCGCAACCGAAACCGGCGTGTTCTTTCACATTGACGCGGTGCAGGGCGCGGGCAAGGTGGAGTTCGATGTGCGCCGCTTCGGCTGCCATCTGCTCTCGATCAGCGCCCACAAGATGCATGGGCCCAAGGGCGTAGGCGCCATGTTTGTGCGCCGCGGAACGCCGATTGAGCCGCTGCTGGTGGGCGGAAGCCACGAGCGCCGCCGCCGCGCCGGCACGGAGAACGTGCCCGGCATTGTGGGCCTGGCCAAGGCCGCGGAACTGGCCATGCATTCGCTCCAGAATGGAACCATCGACCGGCTTGCAGCTTTGCGCGACCGGCTGGAGGCTGGGGTTTTGGAGATTGCCGGCACAGGCGTGAATGGAGGCTGGGACGGCGACAAGCGAGTTCCGCGCGTGGCCAACACCACCAACATCTGGTTCGACCAGCTTGAGGGCGAGGCGCTGGTGATTGCCCTGGACCTGAAGGGCGTGGCCGTCTCCGGCGGATCGGCCTGCCACTCCGGCGCAACCGAGCCTAGCCACGTGCTGATGGCCATGGGGCTGAACAAGACCCGCGCGCGGGCGAGTTTGCGCTTCAGCCTGCTGAAGACGGCAACCGAGGCCGACGTAGACCATGTATTGCAGGTGATTACAGGGGCCGTCGAGAATTTGCGGGAGCTTTCGCCGGTGGCGGCGGGAACGCTGGGGTGAGCAAAT
>Ga0302267_10000296_pt1 | contig 65686 bp, 50 predicted proteins | sample III_Bog_E1_3_FD_194555 | JGI IMG/M metagenome (GOLD analysis project Ga0302267, IMG submission 194555) | Peat permafrost microbial communities from Stordalen Mire near Abisko, Sweden - III_Bog_E1_3 | ecosystem: Environmental > Terrestrial > Soil > Wetlands > Peat | place: Sweden: Abisko...
TGCCCGCCTGGATCCCTGGCGAGCGCGCTGGGCGGCCTGGCGTGCCCGCCTGGATCCCTGGCGCCTCAGATCCCCCAGGCTCGCAGCACGGCCTCCGCGACCCCACCCCCGCCGAAGCAGTCGGCCACCAGCTCGTCGGTGGCGGCCGCCTTCACGGCCGGGGGGGCCTGGCCCATCACGAAGGAGCGACCGGCCACCGCGAACATCGGCAGATCGTTGAGCCAGTCGCCGACGACGACCACGTCCGTCGCGGTGCACCCGTGGTGCCGTGCCAGCCACTCGACCGCGGTGCCCTTGGTGGGGCCGGCGGCGCGGATGATCATGGCGAACATGCCGATGCGGGGAACCGGGAAGGAGATCACGTGCGCCACGTGGGTGAGCCGCGTCTCCAGCTCGTGCACCGCGGCGCGGATGCTCGCCTCGGCGCCGATGGCGACGACCGCCATCAGGCCGCGCTCGTCGTGCCAGTAGGGGTGATCGAGGACGCAGGCGACCACGTCGACCCGCGGCGACCAGGTGCGCACGTAGCCCGCGAAGGGTGCCCCGTCGGCATCGTGAACGACGGTGTCGTTGGCGAAGAGGAAGCTCGCCGCCTGGTGGCGGGTGATCACGTCACGAACGAGCAGGGCGTCGGCGCCGGTGAGGCCGGCGTGGAAGAGGGCGCTGTCGTCCGCCAGGTCGACGATGTGGCTGCCATCGACACACGCCACGGGGCCCCGGATCCCCACCTGCCGCGCGACGTGGTGGGTGCCCGAATACAGGCGCCCCGTCACGATCGTGACGATCACCCCGCTTGCAGCCACCCGCTCGATGGCGGCGTGATCGGTGGGATGAACGGAGCCGTCGCGACGCAGCAGCGTTCCGTCGACGTCGAGGGCCAGCAGCTTGTAGCTCACGGGTCAGGGCAGCCTAGCCCGTGAGCACACGAGCACAAAACGCCAACGGATGGAGCCGAGGCCCCATCCGATGACTTCTACAACTCCGCTCGGGGCCGCCCCCCAAACGTTCCCCGGGGGTTTGGGGGCCGCGCCCCCAACTTCCCCCGGCGAATCAGGCCGCCGGGTAGACGGAGACCTGCTTCTTGATGTTCGTCTTCCACTCGTACTTCACCACGCCGTCGACGAGGGCGAAGAGCGTGTAGTCGCTCCCCGTGCCCACGTTCTTGCCGGCGTGGATGGACGAGCCAACCTGACGGACGAGGATGTTGCCGGCAGCCACCGGCGTGCCGCCGTAGACCTTGACGCCGCGCTTCTGCGAGCCCGAGTCACGGCCGTTCCGCGAGGAGCCGCCGCCTTTTTTATGAGCCATGGTGTCTCCTCTTCCTTAGCCGCTGATGCCGGTGATCTTCAGCTCGGTGTAGGGCTGACGATGCCCGTTCTTGCGGCGGTAGTTCTTCCGCCGGCGAAACTTGAAGACGATGAGCTTCTTGCCACGGTCCTGGGCGGTGATCTCCGCCGCGACCGCCGCTCCAGGGACCAGCGGGCGCCCGATCTTCGGGGTGTCGCCGGTGGCGACCCCGCTCAGAAGGAGCACCTCGCTGAAGGTGATCTTGTCGCCCGCGCTGCCCGCGAGCTTCTCCACGCGGAGCAGCTGCCCCTCGGAGACTCGGTACTGCTTGCCGCCCGTCTTGATGACCGCGTACATGGTTCGCCTCGCTGAAAACACCGCTGCTTCGTGTGCCTCCGCCGCAGGGGCGCGAGGGGCCGGAAACAAGGGGAGCGGGAGTATACAGAACGATTTCGCTTTGACAAGCATCCGATCGTCAGCGCGGCTTGATCTCCTCCTGATCGACCTGATCGCCGCCGAGAACGGCGTCCTGGATCTCGGCGCCGGGAACGACGCCGGGAACGACGCCGGGAACGACGCCGGGAGCGGCCGTCGCGGTGGGCGCGGCCTGATCGGCCTTCTTCTTGATGTATTTCTCCTCCCAGCTCATGGCGATGCCGAGGGGGTCGTCGAAGGCGGTCTCGGCGCCAATGTCCATGGCGAGGAGGTCGTCGAGGCCGGGAGGCCCCGCCGCACCGGCGACGGCGCGGGCGGCGATGCTCTCGATGAACGCGCGGTTGCTGGTGGCGATGCGGCGCCGGTATGCCTGGGCCAGCGCCTCGTTCTCGAACTCGCCGGCGAGGGCGGCGCTGTCGCCGGTCTTGGCCTTGAGGCGGACCCGGAGGCGCCGGTCGCCGGCGCGCTCCAGGAAGAGGTAGGAGCGGTCGAGGAACACGTAGGCGGCGCCCTGGACCGCGTCGCGGGGGTAGAGCTCCTCGTCGAGCTCGAGGGAGGCCCAGCCTTCGTCGTACAGCATCGTGGTCTCGCTCATGGGTGCTCCTGTACTAGCCGCTCGCCGCCCGCGACGGGAGGCTCCACGGCACCGGTCCCGGCGAAAAGCTCCGGCCCAGCACCGGCGGTGTCGCCAATCTGGCTCTGGAGGCCGAGGCGCCGCGCCTCCGCGACGGCGCGCTGGAGGTGGGGGACGACCATCTCCACGGCGGGCACCACCAGGGACCGGTTGCGCAGGGCGCGGCCGAAGGGCTCCACGGGAGCGAAATGGATGGCGCTCGCGCCGGCAGCGTGGGCGAGGACCACGATCTCGCCCAGGTGGCGGAAGTTCGATCGCGTCACCACCACGGTGACGCCGGCGGGGAGGCGCTCGGCGCGGGCGTTGCGCAGGCCCTGGATGGTCTGCGCGAAGCTCCCGGCCGTCGCGGTGTGCCAGTCGTGCATGGCCGCGCTCGAGCCCTGCAGGGACACGTCGAGCGCGAGGCGGGGGGAGGCCTCGCGGAGCGCCTGCGCGAAGGCCCGGTAGGCGAGGCGCCGACCGTTGGTCTGCACGATGATCCGCCCCGCGCCGCGCCCGTCGGCGGCGCGGATCCACGCGGGCAGGTCGGCCCAGAGGGTCGGCTCACCGCCGAGGAAGGCGACGGTGTCGCCGGCCACCACGGCTTCGACCGCACCCGCCACGTCGACGACGGCTCCGGCGCCGCGACGGAGCTCGCCCTGCGCGCAGAACACGCAGGCGTTGTTGCAGGAGAAGCCCAGGGTGATGACGCGCATCGAGCCCGTCAGCATCCGGTGAAACCAGGGGAGGCGTCAATCCGCGCCGTACTCGGAGAGGCCGGGATCGTCCTCGTCGGTCTTGGGCCGCACGACGACCACGGGGCAGGGCGCACAGCGGGCGATCCGGTCGGCCGTCGAGCCGCCGAGCAGGCGCTGCCAGCGCGTCGTCTCCTGGGTGGCGACCACGATCACGTCGGCGCCGATCTCCCGGGCGAGCTGGACCACGGCGCGATCGGGCCGGCCGGTGCGGAAGTGCATGGCCATCAGCCGCGCCTGCCCGCCTGCGGAGCGGTGCTGGAGCACCTTGAGCTGCGGCAGCGGCACGACTCCATCGGCCCGGAGGCCGGTCGACACGCCGGGGGTCGGCAGATCGCGCACCCGGGGCGCGAGCGCGCGCGTGCCCACGATCACGGCGTGGACCTCGCTCGCGTCCCCCTTCAGCGCCGCCAGATCGAACGCGAAGCGCCAGGCTCGCCCCCCGGGCTCCGAGAGGTCGAGCCCCACGAGCACGATGTAGGGGGCCGCCGGCGCGTGCTCACGTCCTGCGGGGGCCTTGCTCGCCATCGGGCGCAAACGTTACGCGCCGGATCGCGATCGCAACCCCGGGCGGCACCAGGAGGCGAGCGCGCTTTCCACGATTGACGCGACCCTCCGGCGCCACCAGCGTTCGCGCGGCATGATCCCCCGCTACACGCCCCCCGACTTCGCCGAGCTCTGGTCCGCCCCGACGCGCTACGCGACCTGGCTGGAGGTCGAGCTGGCGGCCTGCGAGGCCATGGAGACCGACGACCTCGTCCCCGCGGGCACCGCGCGCGCCCTCCGCGACCGCGCCCTCGCCCTCGACCCCGATCGCATCGACGTGATCGAGCGCACGGTCAAGCACGACGTCATCGCCTTCCTCACCCACGTCGAGGAGCTCGCCGGCCCCGAGGCGCGCTGGCTCCACCGCGGGATGACCTCCAGCGACGTGCTCGACACCAGCCTCGCCGTCCTCCTCGTCCGCGCCGCCGACCTCCTGCTCCGCCGCCTCGAGGCCCTCATCACCGCGCTCGGCCGGCGCGCCGACGAGCACCGGCGCACCCCGATGATCGGCCGCAGCCACGGGATGCACGCCGAGCCCATCACCTTCGGCGTCGCGCTCGCCGGCCACCTCGCCGAGATGAAGCGCGGGCGCGCGCGCCTCCGCGTCGCCCGCGCCGAGATCGCCGTGGGCAAGATCGCCGGCGCGGTCGGCACCTACGCGCACCTCTCCCCCGCCATCGAGGAGCGCGCGCTCCGGGCCCTGGGGCTGGCGCCCGAGACGGTGGCCACCCAGATCGTCCCGCGCGATCGGCACGCCGCCTTCTTCGCGGCGCTCGCCCTGGTGGCGGCCGGCGTGGAGCGGCTCGCCACCAACGTCCGCCACTGGCAGCGCACCGAGGTCGCCGAGGCCGAGGAGCGCTTCACCCAGGGCCAGAAGGGCTCGTCCGCCATGCCCCACAAGCGCAACCCGATCGTCAGCGAGAACCTCTGCGGGCTCGCCCGCGTGGTGCGCGCCGCGGTCGTCCCGGCGCTCGAGGACGTCGCCCTCTGGCACGAGCGCGACATCTCCCACTCGTCGGTCGAGCGGATGATCGCCCCCGACGCCACCACCACCCTCGGCTACATGCTCGAGCGCGCCGCCGCCCTCGTCGAGGGCCTGGTGGTCTACCCCGAGGGGCTGAAGCGGAACCTCGACCGCTCGGGCGAGCTCCACTTCAGCGAGGCCCTGCTCCTCGCGCTGGTCCAGCGGGGCAAGCCCCGGCAGGCCGCCTACGAGATCGTCCAGCGCTGCGCCATGAAGACCCTCGCCGGCGAGGGCCGCTTCCGGGATCTGCTCGCCGCCGACGCCGAGCTCGCGGCGATCTTGCTGCCGGCGGAGATCGATCGGCTGTTCGATCTCGATCACGCGCTCGCCCACGCGGACGCGATCGTCGATCGCGCGCTGGCGGCGCCCTAGCGAACGGCTAGACGGGCGCGCCCGGGGTCTGGGAGCGAGCGCTCGGCGGGCCGGGCTCGATCTGGGCGACGTGGGCGGGCTCGACCTTCGCCTCCGTCGAGCGCGGGGTCGGGGCCGCCACCTCCGGGGCTGCCGGCGTCACCGCCGGCGGAGGCGTCGGCGTGGCCGCTCGGGTGGGCTCCGGCAGAGGCGTCGCCACGGCCACCGGGGGCAGGGCGGAGGCGCGGTCGGCCTCGCGCTGCCAGGGGTACTTGATGCGGCCGTGGTACATGTTGACCAGGGTCGACGCCATCCGGGTGGTGATGATGCGGAGATCCTCGAGCGTGAGGCCCGACTCGTCGAGCTGACCGGAGGTGAGCTTGGTGAACATCACCCGCTGGATCATCTCCTCGAACTTCTTCAGCTCGGGGGGGAAGATGGTGCGGCTCGCGGCCTCGATGGAGTCGACGAGCATGAGGATCGCCGTCTCCTTGGTCTGGGGCTTCATCCCCGGGTAGCGGAAGTGCTCCTGGGTGAGGCCCTTGGGGTTGCCGGCCTCCTTGCACTTGTGCCAGAAGAACTCGACCGTCTGGGTGCCGTGGTGGGTGTAGGCGAACTCGACGACAGGCTCGGGGATGCCCCCCTGGCGGAGGATCTTGGTGCCCATCACCACGTGGGCCATGATCGCGTCGGCGGAGACCTCGGGCTCGAGCGCCTCGTGCGGGGTGCGCTCGCCGGGGGTGAGGTTCTCCACGAAATACTTGGGCTGAACCGTCTTGCCGAGGTCGTGGTAGTAGGCCCCGACGCGGGTGAGGAGCGCGTCGGCGCCGATGGCGGCGGCGGAGGCCTCGGCGAGGTTGGCCATGGCGCGCGCGTGCTCCCAGCTCCCCGGCGCTTCGTTGGCCATCTTGCGGAGCAGGGGCTGCTCGAGGTCGGTCAGATCGAGGAGCTTGTCGCGGGAGACGTGACCGAGCGCGCGCTCCGCGCCCTCGCGGAAGAACATGGCGAACAGGCCCGCCCCCACGCCGCCGCCGAAGCAGGCGAGCAGGTTGGACGAGGGGCCGGCCATCAGATCTTCCAGCGGGGAGAGGTGGCCCTGGAAGATCACGGTGAGACAGACGAAGGAGGCCACGCCCGCGAAGCCGGAGAGGGTGCCGGCGACCACCATCTGGCGCGGGTGCTTGCGCTTGAAGAAGAAGAGCGACGCCGCGATGCCGCGGATGAGCAGGACGCTGAGCAGGATGATGTCGAAGCGCAGCAGCGACGCGGCGATGAAGGCGATCCCCAGCTCGAAGAGGAACGCGGTGCGCCGGTCGAAGGCGAGCGCGACCCAGACGGGCAGCGCGGCCATGGGGATCCAGAACTCGGGCAAGGCCGTGAAGAGCAGGAGGCCCTTGGCGAGGACCACCGAGCCCACCGCCAGCACCAGGAGCCCGACCTGAGGCCGGAGCAGGCGCACCCGGTTCTGCCCGAACTGGCGCAGGTACGTCGTCAGCATCATGCAGACGATGAAGTCGATGACGAAGTAGCTGACGAGGCGCCCGACGCTCGGAGGACGCCGAATCGACTCGTAGGCGAACGCGGCGTCGTGCTCGATGTTGGCTTCGTCGAGAACGGTGCCACGGGGGACGATGACCCGCGCGTGCTCGTAGGAGATGGCGCCGTGAGCGCCGCGCACCAGCCGCGGCCCGTAAGGCACCCGCAGCGTGATCAGCGTCGGCCGCCCGAAGCTCGGGGTGAGCGCGGGGATGTAGAGCTCGAAAAGGCTGACGGCCGTGAAGACGCCCGCGAAGAGGAGGCTCAGGACGAGGCCGGCGGCCGCCCCTGCTCGAACTCGGGTGCGCAGCATCGAACCGCTCGGTGTTCCTCTTCAGTACGCGTGGTCGGGCGCGGGAGCACCTGACCCAGGGCCGAGACCTTAGCAGGTTCGCCGCCGGGAGCGTACCTCTCGCCCGCATCGGCGCCCCGTGTTCGCCTGGTAGCGGCAATTGCCGACGGAATTGCGGTGCGGCGCAAAGCTTGCTAACGACACTCGATGACGCCGCTGCGCCCGCTGCTCGATCGACGCGCGGGCGCAGCCGTGATGGGGATCCTCAACCGCACGCCGGATTCGTTCTCGGACGGCGGGCGCTTCGTCGACGACGGGGCGGCGGGGGCGCAGATCGACGCGATGATCGACGAGGGCGCCGTGATCATCGACATCGGGGCGGAGTCCACGCAGCCGGGCGCGACCGCAATCAGTGCCACCGAACAGCTCGCCCGCCTGGGGGGCGTGGTGGCGGCGGCGGCGGCGCGCGGAGTGCTGGTGTCGATCGACACCACCTCGCCCGAGGTGGCCGCGCGGGCGCTCCGGGACGGCGCGCGGATGGTGAACAGCGTCTCGCTCGAGCCGGCGGCCGAGCTCGGAGCCCTGGCCGCTGCCCATGGCGCCTCCCTGGTGCTGATGCACAGCCGCGGCGCCATGGCCGACATGCCTGCGTTCTCTTCCTACCCGGACGACGCCTACACGGACGTCGTCGCCGACGTCGCGCGCGAGTGGTCCCTGGCGGCCGATCGCGCCCTCCGCGCGGGCCTTCCCCGCGAGGATCTCGTCCTCGACCCAGGGCTCGGCTTCTTCAAGAACGCGCGCCACTCGCTGGAGCTCTGCGCCCGCCTGGAGGAGCTCGCCGCCCTCGGCTTCCCCGTGCTGGTGGGCCCGAGCCGCAAGTCGTTCGTGGCCCGCGCCGCCGGCGAGGAGCCCCCCGCGCCGGCGCACCGCCGTCTGGGCGGCAGCCTGGCCGTGGCGCTCGCCTGTGTCGAGCGCGGCGCCGCCATCGTACGCGCGCACGACGTGGCCGAGACGCGCCAGGCGCTCGCCGTGGCGGCCGCGCTCCGGGCGCTCGGAAAGCGCCCGCGCCCGGCGCCCCGCGCCGAGGAGGGGAGGCCACGCCATGCATGAGTTCATGGACCGCCTCTTCGCGGCGCGCTCCCTCGAGCAGCTCCTCCGCGATCTCGTCGACATCGCCATCGTGGCCTGGGTGATCTACCGCGCGCTGCTGGTGCTGCGCGGCACGCGGGCCATCCAGATGGCCGTCGGCCTGGGCGTCGTCCTCCTGATCTATGCCGGCGCCGACTTCCTCAAGCTGACGACGCTGCGGAGCCTGCTCTCTTCGCTGCTGTCCTCCATCGTGCTCATCGTGGTGGTCGTCTTCCAGAACGACATTCGCCGCGCGCTGATCCGCGTGGGCAACACCTCGTGGTTCAGCGGCGGGCGCGAGCAGCAGTCGCGCGTCATCGACGAGGTGGTGGCCGCCGCGACCGAGCTGGCGCGGCACCGCATGGGCGCGCTGATCGCCTTCGAGCAGGACGCCAACGTCCTCGAGTTCGCCAAGAGCGAGGGCATCCACCTCGACAGCGTGGTGACGCGCGAGCTCCTGGTGTCCCTGTTCGTGCCCGAGTCGGTGAACAAGCTCCACGACGGCGCGGTGCTCATCCGCGATCTGAAGATCGCCCGGGCCGGCGTGTTCTTCCCCATGCCCGACGCCAAGGTCCTCGACGCCCAGCTCGGCTCGCGACACCGCGCCGCCCTCGGCATCACCGAGGAGACCGACGCGGTGGTGGTCGTCGTCAGCGAGGAGCGCGGGACCATCAGCTTCTGCTTCAGCGGCAACATCGTCTCCAACCTCGACGGGCAGTCGCTGCGCCACGCGCTGCTCGGCCTGTTCGGCCGCACCGCGCGCAAGAAGCGCCCGGCCAAGAAGGGGTCGGCCGCTCCGGCCTCACAGATCCGCCCGCCGGCGCCGACGGGGCCCGTGACCGCCAAGCCGGGCCAGACGTCGCTGACCACCACCAGCCGCTCCGCAGTCACGCTGATGAGCGGGCCGGCCTCGTCGCCCTCCGTGCCACCCGGCCCCCCCGTGGCGACGGGCAGGGCCAACACCCCGCCAGGCAGACTGATGGCGCCCTCGACGCCCATGCGACAGAGCAGCGCCGATGGGCCGCCGAGGCGGGACGCGGACACCCCCGCGCCCTCCGTCCGCGGCGAGATGATCCGACCTTCGCCCCAGCCGGTGACGTTCGTCCCTGGACCGGCCTCGAGGCGCTCCCCCGAAGAGGGCCCGGCGACGCCGCCCGGCGACGAGGACACATGAGCGCCAAGGGCGGTCTCCGCGAGCAGATCCGCGTGTCCCTCGTCGAGAACATGGGGCTCAAGATCCTCTCGCTGTGCTGTGCGGTGGCGCTCTATGCCTTCACGCACGGTCCCGCGACGGCGCAGCGCACGTTCTCGGTGAGCGTGCTCTCGATCATGCCCCCCGACGCGGCGCGGCGGCAGCTCATCACCCAGCTCCCCACCGAGGTGGGCATCACCCTCATCGGCCCGCGCGCGCAGCTCGACGAGCTGCACAGCGATGACATCGGCCCGCTCCAGCTCGATCTCAAGAGCGGGCAGGACAAGATCGACCTCGACGAGAAGATGTTCCACATCCCGCCGGGGGTCTCCGTGCAACAGATCTTCCCCCCCTCCATCAAGGTGAAGTGGGACGACGTCATCACCAAGGCCATCCCGGTTCAGGTGCCCAGCACCGGCGAGCCGCCCGCGGGCTACGCGGTGAGGGGCGTGGTCACCTCCGATCCCATCGAGGTGCAGGCGCGTGGCCCGCGCTCCGTGGTCGACGTGATCCAGGTGGCACGCGCGGCCCCGTTCGACATCACCGGCCTCGGTCAGGGGGTCCACACGGTCAAGCTCCCGCTCGACCGGCCGCCGAGCCTGGTGACGTACGACGTCGATCAGGTGACGGCCGCCGTCGACATCCGGCGCCAGCTCGTCACCAAGACCTTCTCGCGGCTCAAGGTCGAGGCGATCGGGCTACCCCGCGCGACGACACGCCCGAGCACCGTGACCGTGGTCGTCACCGGCACCGCCGAGGACGTGAACGCCATCGCCCCCGACGCCCTCGTTCCGCGGGTCGAGCCCCGCACCGCCGGCGATGATCTCGGCAAGCCCGGCAACGACAACCTGCCAGTGCTGGTCGACGTGCCCAGGGGCATCACCGTCCAGGTGGACCCCGCCAAGGTCGTGGTCACCTGGTGACTGTCGCGTCTCCCGCAGCGAGGCCGCTGGCCACCGCCTCGAGCGCCGTGCGTGGCCGGCCGGCGATCACATCGCCGGCGGCGTAGATCCCGGCTCCCGCGGAGACGCCCGAGCAGAGCACGCCGACGGCCTCGAGAGCGCCGGGCCGGTCGGCGACGGGCCAGGCCGAGACGTCGAGCTCCGGCCCGTGCATCGAGGCCACCACGCTCATGCGGTCGGCACCGTTCGCGGAGAGGGCCACGGGCGCGTCGAGCGAGAGCTCGAAGGGGGCGGTGCCGGCGGGCGGTAACTCGGTGCCGGCTCGGCGCTCGGGCGGCGAGTAGACGATCCCGCCGGCGATGAGCCCCCCGAGCGCGAGGACGACGACATCGGCGAGGAGCGGTGCTGCGCTCCCCGCGAGCGAGACCCGGAGCATCGCGTCGCGCGTTCTTTCGTCGTCGATGCGGATGGCACGGTCGCGGACGCGCCTCGCCCCGACGGTGTCGAGCAGCCGATCCCGGGCGGCCTCGAAGCGCAGGCCAGCCGGCGATCCCGCGCCCACCAGGGCCTCGCCACAAGGCACGCCGACCGCTGCGGAGAGCGCCTCGGCCCGGGGCGCCGAGGCGCCCAACCAGGGCCCGAGCAGGACAGCACCGACGCCGGCACCGGACGCCGCGATCCCCTGGCGGAGCCGCCCGGCGAGCCAGCCGAGGCGGGCCTCGTCGTCGTGTCTGCCCGCAAGGTCGGCGTCGCCGATGCGGTGCTCGTCGTCGAAGCGGAGCACTGGCAGATCGACGGCCTGGAACGCCAGCCGCCCCGCGCCGGCAAACGGCTCCGCGGCGAGCGAGGCGGCGATGGCGTCCGCGTCCCAGCCGGCGCGACCCGCGCGCGGCAACAGCACCAGAGCGCCCTCGAGCCGACCGAGGTCGAGCAGCGCCCGATCTCGACCGCGGGCGGGCCGCAGGCGCCCGGCGACGGTGGCGATCCACGCCCGCTCGACGGCGGGCACGTCCCAGAGCTCGAGCTCGGCGACGAACGCAGCCGCGCCCACCGAGAGAGGCAGCGCCGCTCGGCCGGCGCCTCCGCCGAGCACCCTCGCGGCCCGGGCGAGCTGCTCCCACGGCACGTCGTCGACCGCGCCCCCGCCGAGGGCGCTGGCGCCCGCGCCCCGGCTGACGATGGTCACCTGGCGCCCGGCTCGGCGGGCGCTCCATGCGGCGGCGAGCCCGGCGATGCCGGCGCCGACCACCACCACGTGATCGCTCAAAGGTCGTCTCCGTCGTGCTCGGCGCCGACGCCGATCTCGGCGCGGACGCTGGCGATGGTGAGCGCCTCCTGGCGAGCCTGGTCAGGGCCGAGCGCGGCCGAACGCGTGAGCGCCTGCCGCTCCAGGAACGAGAGCGCCTGCCGCATTCCTTCCCGCGGATCGAGCTCCAGCTCCTCGGCGACGATCTGCCCGCAGCGCGCGGCGCAGCGCATCCCGCCGCAGGAGCCGAGCCCGAGGCGCGTGCGGCGCGAGACGTCGGCGACGCTGCGCGCCAGCTCGTGGTTGAGCACGTAGCGGACCTCGGCCTCGGTGACCGGCTCGCAGGGGCACACGGTGACCGCCTCGCGCGGGCGCTCTCTGGCGCGCTCCTCGATCCGCTCGGCGCGTGAGCCGTGACGGTACGCGAGCCGCCGGGCCGCGACGGCGTCGATGCCCATGCGCCGCGCCAGCGCGAAGGGGTCGCAGGGGGCGTCGCCGCCGGGGAGGATCGAGGTGTGCGTGGAGCACGGTACGCCGAGGTCGAAGACGCGGGCGAGGACGTCCGTCATGGCCTCAGCGAAGAGGCGGTAGCTCGCCAGCTTGCCGCCGATCATCGAGTAGAGCCCCGGGGCTCCGTGGGCCGCATGATCGACGATCTCGTGCTCGCGCGAGAGCGCGTCCTCGCTGGGCCCGAAGGCGTAGAGCGTGGGCCGGACGCCGGCGTAGGTGCCGATGGCGCGCGCCTCGTGGATGGACGGGAAGACGCGGGCGATGCCCTCGACGAGGTACCGCACCTCCTCGCTGGTGGCGCGGACGCGATCGAGGTCGCCGTAGAAGTCGTCATCGGTGGTGCCGAGGACGGTCATGTTCTCCCAGGGCTCCAGGAAGATCTGCCGGCCGTCGATGGTGCTGGCGAAGATGGCGTAGTTGGTGAGCCGCCGGTCGTACACGACGTGGATGCCCTTGCCGGGCCGCACGCGCGCCCGCTCGGGCGGGAGGCCAGCGAGCGAGGCGGTGATCGGCGCCCACGCGCCCGTGGCGTTGACGACGACCGCCGCGCGGATGGAGTCGGCCTTGCCGGTGACGCGGTCGCGGTGGTGAACGGTGTAGCCGTGGCCGGGGGTGTGGAGCTCGGGCGGGTGAGGGCCGCGCTGGACGGCCTCGATGCGCTCGACGGTGGTGCCGACGAAGATGCGCGCTCCCCGCTCCATGGCGTCGACTGCGTTGGCCACGCAGAGCCGCGCCCCGTCGATGCCCCACTCGTCGAAGCTGAAGCCGCCGGTGAGGTCGCCGGCGATGCCAGGCTCGAGGGCGCGCAGCTCGGCAACGGTGAGGCGGGCGTGAGGCTTGCCGCGCTTGAGCGGCTGGTACTGATCGTACGCCGCGAAGAACGCGTCCATGAGCGGGTAGAGGAAGCGCCCCTTCCGGGTGTTCTCCACCGGCATCAGGAAGGGGATGCGGAACAGGAGGTGCGGGGCGATGGCCTGGATGTGCCCCGAGTCGCGGCACGAGGTCTCGGTGACGTGCGGGTCGTAGGTGAGGTACCGGGCGCCGCCGTGGATCATCCCGCTGGAGTTGCCGCTGGCGCCGAAGGCGAGATCGTTGCGCTCGAAGAGGACGACCTTGAGCCCGCGCTTGGTCGCGTCCCGGGCGACGCCGAGGCCGTTGACGCCGCCACCGATGACGACGACGTCCACGTCGACGTCCGGCCGGCGCGGGGGCTTGGCCCTCACCGCGAGCGCGGCGCCGTTGGCGGAGGCGGGCTGCTGAGGCACGCTCCGGCTATACCACGCAGCCTGCCCGGCGGACGAGCGGGCGGCCGAGGCCTCCGCAGGAGGCCGGTCGCGGAGCGCTCTCGGGTGCTCCGCAGGATGACCGGGGCTCGGGGCCGCTCGCGGCCCGATCGTCCGAGGCTAGCCCTTGACCCGGATGGCCCAGGTGAGCTTGGCGAGGCTCTTGATCACGTTGGGCACGCGCTTCATCAGGTTGATCGAGGGCGGGCGCTTCTCCAGGACCCGCACCGGAATCTCCCGCACGCGCAGCCCGGCGCGGTAGGCGCGGATGACGAACTCGCTGGCGAAGACGTCCTTCTCGACGACGCACGCCCGGGCGATGGGCAGCAGCGGCTCCCGCGCGAAGGCCTTGAGCCCGTGGGTGTCGGTCCCGCGGAAGCCGAGCGTGTAGCGGAGCAGGCCGTTGTAGAGCTGGCTGGCGGCGTGCCGGGTGAAGGGGCGATCGTCCCGGGAGCCGTCGGTGAGCTTGGAGCCGATCACCATGTCGAGCTTGCCGCCCGCGAGCAGCTCCACGGCGTGGCGGTGAAAGTCGGTGTCGCAGAGGTCGATCTCCTCGCAGATGACGATCTCGCCGCGGGCCACCTCGATGCCGCGACGGAGCGCGCCCCCGTAGTTGGGCTCGCCCTGGGAGAAGAAGCGCACCTCGGGGTACTTCTGGTGGAGCTCCGAGGCGATGACCAGCGTGTCGTCGCGGGAGCCGTTCTCGGCGAGGATGATCTCGTAGGCCCACCCCAGCGGCGCCAGCCGCTCGCGCAGATCGACGATCGCGGCGTGGAGGATGGCCTCCTCGTTGTAGATGGGGATGACGATGGAGATCTTCGGCCGGGGGTCGCCCTCGGGGAAGACGGTGATGGGGCCGTTGTCCTGCTCGCTCATGACGCTCCTCCGAGGATCCGCTGCGCCTCGGCCGCGCCGTCGCGCCCGAAGCGGAGCGCGTCTTCCATCGCCGAGTAGTTCCACCCCCCGTAGCGCCCGGTGGAGACGATGCCCGCGTCCGCGAGGAACGGGCGGATCGTCTCCAGCGAGGCGAAGTAGGCGTGATCGAAGACGACGTAGGCGTGATCGATGCGACGGAGGCGGGCGAAGCGCACCGCCTCGGGCACGTCGATGATCCCCATCTCGACCAGGGCCGCGGCCACCTCCGGCACGAGGGCGCCCAGGTCCGGCGCGCGGCGGTCGGCCAGCTCCACGTAGAGGTTGGCCTTGCCGGGCGGCGCCATCGCCGCCGAGAAATTGGAGTAGCAGCCGACGCGGTAGAACGGGTACTTGGCCTCCGGCACGTACACCCAGTGCAGCGGCTTCTGGCAGGGGCCGTTGAGCGCGACGTCGAGGTAGTAGAGGTGCGTGCAGCGGAGGGCGGCCGCCGCTGCAGCGACCGGAACCGGCAGGTCGCTGCAGAGGCCGAGCAGCACCGAGAGCGGAGCCGTCGAGACCAGCGACTCGTAGCGCACGGTCTCGTCGTCGAACACCAGCTCGCGGCGCCGCCAGTCGATCGCGCGCGGCGCGCGCTCGAGCTCGATCTGGGGCACGGCGCGGGCGAGGCCCGAGGAGAGCGCCCCGATGCCCAGACGGGGGTACACGAAGCGGACGTTGTAGCCGAGCTCCCGATCGTTGAGCCCCACGGCGCCGGCGAGCACGTCCTCGAGCCTGGGCATGGGCACGAAGCGGGCGCACCAGTCGGCGGTGATCTCGCTGGGGTGCACGCCCCAGAGGCGCGTGTTGTAGGGGATCATGAAGTGGCGGCTGATGCCCTCGCCGAAGCTCTGCAGGCAGAACTCCTCGAAGTTCCGCGGCGGGGGGCGGTCCTTGGCGTAGTGGGCTTGGAGGAAGCCGTGCAGGCACTCGTACGCCACGGCCGGCGGCAGGCCGAAGGTGTTCGCCTGGAACGGGTAGCGCGTGTAGGTCCCGTTCGACCACACCATCGAGCGGCGCTGCACCTCGAGCCAGTCGTCGCCGATCCACGAGAGGGCGAGGGCGCGGAGGTCGGCGTCGCGCAGGTGGAGGAGGTGACCGGTCAAGTCGAAGCGGTAGCCCGAGTCCTCCCGGGTGATGACGTGCCCACCGGGATAGGCCGCGCGCTCGAAGATGCGATGGGGCACGCCCGCGCGCTCGAGGTGGAAAGCCGCCGACATGCCGGTGAGGCCGGCGCCGAGGACGGCGATCGGGGTGCTGGAAGAGAGACGGGTCATCGGAGCCGCGAAGCCGCCTTGCTAGCACAAGGGGCGGCTCCGGGGCGACGCTTCTCGTGGCGCGTTGCGCCCAAAATCACGTCGCGGACCAGGAGCGCGGCGCCCGGGGCAGCGAACGGGGCTCGCCTCGCGGGCCGCCACCCCCGAAAACGCCTTCAGACGCGTCGATTGGGCGGCCGGGCGCTGGATCGGCCCGGGAGGAGCCCGGGACCGAGGGGGCAGGCAGGCGCTGGGCGCCTCACCAGCTCGAGCTCCGAGACGCCGTTCGCGGCATCGTCAGGATGAACTGAAGGTCCGACTCATGCTCGACGAGCAGCGTACCCCCGTGGAGCTTGACCAGCGAGCGCGTGAGGACGAGCGCAACCTGAGGGGGGGCCTGATCACCCGATCCCCGACCCAGTGGCAGAGCCCCGGCGGAGGCCCACATCGCAAAGCGGACGGTCTCGCCCTCGTCGCTCGACGTCGCGGCCAGACCGATGGCGGAGCCATCGACGGCCGCCGTGATGACGCTGCGCCAGAGGGCGACGAGGATCTGCTGGAGTCGACCGCGATCCGCATCGATGACCGTCAGGTCGGCGTCTACCTTCAGCGTCAGCGCGAGGCGCTTGCGGCGAGCGTCCGTCTTCACCGCCTCGACGCTGGCGCGACAGAGCTCGCCGACGAGCACCGGCTCGATCGCGAGGTGGAGCTGGTGCCTCTCGGCGCGGAGGATCGCGATGAGGTCGTCGCCCAGCGTGAGCAGCTGCTCGCCACACGTCCGCACCTTGCGCACGGCGGAGCGCTGTTCGCTGCCGAGGGGGCCATAGACCCCCTCCTCGAGCGCCTCGGTCAGGCCGAGCACCGCGTTGAGCGGCGTGCGCAGCTCGTGGTTCATGCCGGCGATGAGATCGTCCTTGAGCTTGGCGGAGCTGGCCAGCTTGACGTTGGCGGCCGCGATCTCGTCGCGCTGGAGCTTCGTCGCCTCCTCCGCGCGGCGACGGTCGGTGACATCCTTGATGACGAAGACGTACCCCGTGGTCGTCCCGTCCTCGTCCCGGATGCCGCCAGCGCTGACGTTCGCGAGGAAGGTCGTCCCGTCGTGCCGCCGGTAGGTCCAGTCGCGCTCGTCCACCTCCCCGGTGCGCGCCGTTCCGAGGAGATCTTCCAGCTTGAGGCCCGGCACCTCCCCCGCGTAGGAGGTGATCTGACGCTGCTCGACGATGCTGGCGCCGCGCGCTCGCAGGCAGCGCTCCGCCGACGCGTTGAGCGAGAGGATCGTGCCTGCGAGATCGGTCGTCACCATGGGCAGCGCCGCCGAGGCCTGGTGCAGCGCGCGCAGCGTGGCCAGCTCCGCCAGGTGCCCGGCGTGCATCACGCGCAAGCGAGCCACCTGGCTCTGCACGGCCAGGAGAGCTTCGGCCGCGACCTTGATGGTGAGGAGCTGCGCGCGCTCGTGCACGGTCAGCTTGCGGGGCACGCCGTCGAGGACGCAGAGCACCCCCGCGGCCATCCCGGTCTCGTCGCGCAGGCGAACGGCGGCGAACATGCGCGTCGCTCCGCGAGCGTCTGCCTCGAGCGCCGACGCGAAGCGAGGGTCGGTGCGCGCGTCGGCCGTGACCACGAAGGCGTCCTCCGCGAGCGCGGAGAGCGCGAGGCTCCGCACCACGTGCGGCGCCGCCGTGCCGTGGAGGACGACCCGCGCGAAGTGATCGCGCGTCTCGTCCAGCAGCGCAATGGCGGCCCCTGCCGCCCCTGTCGCGTTGGCGGCGGCGTTCAGGAAGCTGAGCAGCTGATCGTCGGTCGTCAGGTCGATGCGACCGTAGAACATCTTGGTGCTCTCTCGCACCGCGGCTGTCTTCAAGGTGCCCCTCCCTGCGACGGGCGGGCCTCCCCGCGTCGCCCGATACGGAGCCTAGCGCCGCTCCGTCCCAAGCGATACCGTGGGCGCCCCAATGTGTGGGTCGTCACAGCCCACCTCGCGCCGGGGCTGGGTTTCACGGGATCGAACGCCCCAGCACCGCTCTCGGACCCGCGTGTTGGTCAGAGTGAGGCGGCCCGCACGGCGCTGACCCGCTGGATCAATGCGGCCAGCTGTTTCAAGGGTACCGGCTTGGTGACGTAGTCATCTGCACCCGCAGCCAGGCATCGCTCCCGATCGCCGAGCATCGCGAGCGCGGTGACGATCACGATGGGCACGGCCCGCACCTGCTCGTCGGGGTCGGTGCGGAGCTCGCGGGTCGCGCCCAATCCATCCAGCACGGGCATCTGGACATCCATCAAGATCACGTCGGGGCGCAGCTCCCGCGCAAGAAGAACCGCCTCTCGGCCGTCACGCGCGACGAACACGTCGTGCCCTCGCGCCCGCAGGAAGTCGCCCAGCATCATCACGTTGTTGTCGTCGTCGTCCGCGATGAGGACCCGCACCGAATTCGACTTGGGCGCGACCGTCAGGCGCCGCGGCAAGCGGCTGGTGCTGGGCGGCGGCAAGCCCTCGATCTCGCCCCGGCTGGTGGCGCCGTGGAGGACGACCGAGAAGCGGCTCCCTCTGCCCGGGGTGCTATCGAGGGTGATCCCTCCGCCGTGGAGCTCGACCAGGCGCCGCACCAGCGCGAGGCCGAGGCCGGTGCCGCCGTGCTGCCGCGCCAGCTTGCCGTCGAGCTGCACGAAGGGCTGAAACAGCCGCGAGACCTGATCGTCCGCGATGCCTGCCCCGGTGTCCCACACGGTGAAGCACACGTCGCCCTCGGTGCCCACCAGCTCGACGTCGACACCGATGGAGCCGCCGGGGGGAGTGAACTTGACCGCGTTGCTGAGCAGGTTGACGAGGATCTGCTTGAGCTTGCGCTCGTCCGCTGGGACGGCGTAGCACGCCTCGGCGACGCGCACCGTCAGCGAGATCTGCTTGGTGTGCGCCGCCTCCTTGACCATCCGGACGCTCGCCTCGCAGATTCCCCGAACGGACACCGTCGAGACATCGAGCTCCATCTTTTGCGCCTCGAGCTTGGAGAGGTCGAGGACATCGTTGATGAGCGAGAGCAGGTGTCGACCGCTCTCCTCGATGCGGCCGAGCGCGCGGAGCTGCTTTGCGTCCACCGGGCCGTAGGCTCCCTCCTGGAGGCCCTCGCAGAGGCCGAGCACCGCGTTCAGCGGGGTGCGCAGCTCGTGGCTCATCCCGGCGAGGAACTCGTCTTTCATCGCGCTGGCGCGGAGGAGCGCCTCGTTGGCGTATTGCAGCGTGTCGCGGCTCTGCAGCACCGCGGCGTCGGCCTTGCGCCGCGCCGACACGTCACGGAACATCCCGCCCAGTGCGACGGTGTGCCCGTTCTGGATGCGCGGGCTCATGGCCCCCTCGACGAAGATGGCGGCCCCCTCCTTGGCCAGGAAGGTCAGCTCGATCTGCACCGCTCGCCTCTCGTGGATGACCGTACTGACCGCCTCCTGCCACCGCGCTTGATCGTCGGGCGCGAGGAGGGTGAAGACCGAGAGCCTTCCAGCCTCCTCCTGCGTGTACCCCAGCGTCTCTCGCCAGCTGCGGTTCGTGTAGCTGCAGCGCCCGTCCAGCGTCACGCTCAGGACGAGGTCGCTGGAGTTGTCGAGGAAGTCCTGGAGCAAGCCTTCCCGCTCCCGCAGCGCCTCCTCGGCCCGCTTTCTGGAGGTGACGTCGGTGAGCGTGGCGCGGACCCGCTGCAGCGCGCCCGAGGCGTCGTAGAGCCCCACGACATTGAAGAGCCCGATGAGCCTGGAGCCGTCCGCGCGCAGCAGCACCGCCTCGAAGCCTTCCATCGCCTCGAGCTCGCGCCGCTCGAGCCGGCCGCGTAGCCCCAGCATCGCCTGCTTGCTCTCGGGTCCGACGAGCTCGAAAATCGTCTTGCGCCCGATGATTTGCTCGCGTCGGTAGCCCAGCCAGCGCAGCTCGGTGTCGTTGATCTGAACGATGGTCCCGCGCTCGTCGGTGGCATGGTAGCCGCAGGGCGCTTGGTTGTAGAGATCGCTCAGCTCCGCGGTGCGCTCGGCGACCTGCCTCTCGAGGGTGGCCCGGGCCCCGAGCAACACGCGCTCGGCGTCGTGCTCGACGGTGATGTCGGAGGTGATGCCCGCGATGCGGGTGACCTGGCCCGTCTGGTCGCGGAGCGGGAGAAACCGCGTCCGCGCGATGCGCTTGGCCCCGTCGGCGCGGAGGAATCGGTAGTTGGCCTCGCAGGGACCGCCCCTCGCCGCAGCGGCCAGAGCGGCCCAGACCCCCGCTCGCTCGTCCACGGGAATGCCGTCGAGCCATGCCGATCTGTTTTCGAACAGCAGCGCGACCGGCCGTCCCCAGATCTCCGTGTACGCGGGGTTCACGTAGACGAGTTTGTTCGTCTCCAGATCCCAGACGGAAACGCATTGCGGGAGGTTGTCGACGATCTCACTGAGCGCGTCGATCGTCCCGATCGGGGCGAGAGGTGCCTCGGTCGGAGCGGCCTGCACGGCCTGGATCTCCAGCCGCGCCTCGAGCGCGGCGACCCTCGCACGCAGGGTCGCGATCTCGGTTTCTGCCTCGGCCTCGGTGTTCGGGATCATGCGGTCTTGGCCACGTAAACGGGTGATTGAGGGTACCGGCGGCAGGGCCGCGTGTTATAGAAATTGTTGCTCGCTGACTGACGTTTCCCCGAGATGCCGCCCTTCGCGGCACACGGGAGGCGCCGTCGGGGCCCTTCCTGGACAGCCGGCGCAGGTGGGCGCTTCGAGGTCGTCGAACCGGAGGTCACGAGAGGGGAGGATCGAGTGTCTGGACCAGGCAACCTTCGCTTCGTCTCCATCGGGACCAAGCTGGCGGCGCTGACGGCCGCGTTGCTCTCCGTGGTCGGGCTCGTCCTCTACGTGGAGCTCGTCGACCGCGAGTGGCAGAGCCTGGTCGACGCCAAGCGGAGGGCGGCGGCGATGGTTGCGGACCTCTTCGCCGCCTCCCTCGTGGTCCCGCTCGACTTCGGCGACGTTCAGACCATTCAGAAGAACCTCGTCAACCTCGAGCAGAATGGCGACGTGCTCAATGTCGTCGTGCGCGCCGAGGGCCGCGCGGCGCCGCTCATCGACCTCCACCCGGAGCAGGCCCTGCCGGCGGGGCCCGACGCCGACCCGGAGTCGATCAGCGCCCTCGGGGATCGCGTGGTGGCCCGCCGGATCATCCTTGATCCCACCGGCAGGCGCCTCGGCACGTCCGTCGTGCACTTCTCCCTCGCCCCGGAGCGCAGCGCGCTCCAGAGCGCGAAGCGGCGCCTCCTGGAGTGGGCCCTGGCGCTCACGGTGGCCGTCGCCGCGGTGATGATCGGCCTGACCCGGCGCCTCATCGTCGGCCCGCTGATGAGCCTCGCCGACGCGACGCGCGAGATGGAAGCCGGGCGCGCCGTTCACGTCGAGGTGCGCACCAACGACGAGGTCGGGCGCCTCGGGGCGGCGTTCAACACCATGGCGATCGCGATCGCCGACCGCGAGCGGCTGCGCGCCGACCGGACCCGGGCCGAGCAGGCGCTGGCGCGAAACGAGCGGCTGAGCCGCCGCACGCTCGAGGAGAGCTCGGACCTGATCGCGCTCATCGCGGCGGACGGCACCCTGCTCCAGTGCAGCAGCTCGTCCACGCGGCTCATCGGATTCGCGCCCGACGAGCTCGAGGCCACCGACATGACCTTGCTGTTTCATCCGGACGATCGCGCCTCTTTCGCGGAGCGCCTGGTCCAGCTCGCCGCGCAGCCGGGCGCGCCGCTGAAGGACGAGCGCCGGGTGCAGCGCAAGGACGGGACGTTCGCATGGTTCGAGTTCACCAGCACCAACTTGCTCGATGACCCGGACCTGCGCGCGATCGTCACCAACGGCCACGAGATCACGGCTCGCATGGAGGCCGCCGAGGCGCTCCGTGAGCTCAACGAGCACCTGGAGCGGCGGGTCGCCGCGCGGACCAACGACCTCGCCGACCTCTACAACCGCGCCCCCTGCGGATACTTCACCATTGCCCCGGGGAGCTATTTTCACCGCGTGAACGACACCTTGCTCGACTGGCTCGGCTACACGCGTGAGGAGGTGGTCGGCAAGAAGCAGCTCGCCGACGTGACCGCGCCGCAGAGCCTGGCCACCGCGCACGAGTGGTTCGACGCGCTGGAGAGCTGCGAAGGCACCGTCGGCGACCTGGAGCTGGTACTGGTCCGCAAGGATGGCAGGCCGCTGTCGACCTCGCTGTACGCCACCGTGCTCATGCACGGCGACGGAGAGCCCAGCGAGCTGCTGGTGACCGTCGTCGACATCACCGAGCGAAAGCGCGTCGAGACCAGGCTCCTCCAGAGCCACGAAGAGCTGCGCGCCACCCACGCCGCCCTCGCCCGCGCCAGCCGAGCCAAGGACGGCTTCCTCGCCGCCATGAGCCACGAGCTGCGCACCCCGCTGAACGCCGTGCTCGGCCTGTCGGAGTCGCTGCAGGAGGGCGTCTACGGGGAGCTCTCGGAGAAGCAGCGAAGCGTGCTGGCACGCATGGACGACAGCGGCCAGCACCTGCTCGCGCTGATCAGCGACATCCTCGATCTTTCCAAGATCGAGGCCGGGATGAGACCGCTCCACCTGGTCACGGTTTCCCTCGAGGAGGTGTGCCGCGCGAGCCTGGCCATGGTCCAGGAGCTGGCGCAGAAGAAGCGCCTCACCGTCTCGCTCGAGGTCCCCGCGGGCCTTCCCCCCATCCAGGCCGACGAGCGCAGCCTCACCCAGATCCTCCTGAACCTCCTCGGCAACGCGGTGAAATTCACCGCGGAGGGTGGGTCGATCGGCCTCGAGGTCACCCCTCAGGAGGGCGGCGACCAGCTCTGCGTCACCGTGTGGGACACCGGCATCGGGATCTCCTGGGAGGACCAGATGCGACTCTTCCAACCCTTCGTGCAGCTCGACGACAGCCTGTCGCGGCGCCACGCCGGCACCGGCTTGGGGCTGGCGCTGGTGTATCGCCTCGCTGTCCTCAACGGCGGGGGCGTCTCGGTAACCAGCGAACCCGGCGCAGGCAGCCGCTTCTCGGTGGTACTCCCGACGGGAGCGCTCTCGGGCGCCCCGCAGGATGACCCGTCGCGGAGCGCTCTCGGGCGCTCCGCAGGATGACCCGTCGCGGAGCGCTCTCGGGCGCTCCGCAGGATGACGCCCCGTCAGCCGGAGGGGCGGTCCGGAGCAGGCGACGAGAGCTCGTCGAGCAGGCGCAGCTCGTTGAGGGGGGGCTCGATCACGATCTCACCCTGCGCGTTGCGGACGATCTGGAGCGTGCCCGGATAGACCTCGTCGACCCACGCGTGGAACTCGGCCAGCGCGGCCCTTCGCGCCTCCAGCTCGCCGTCGCGGCGGAGCCTCTCGATGCGCTCGACCAGGCCCGTCATCGTGGTGTGGAACAGCGCCGCGTCGAAGGGCTTGGTGAAGAAGCGGTGGACCTCGCCCTCGTTGATCGCCTCGAGCGTGCGGGCCATGGTGGCGGCGCCCGTGAGGAGCATCCGCACCGTGGAGGGGAACTCGCGACGCACAATCTTGACCAGCTCGAGCCCGGTCATGCCGGGCATGTCGATGTCGGAAACCAGCACGTCCACGGCGCCTGCCCTCATCACCGCGAGCGCCTCAGCGGCCCCGTCTGCGGTGACGACGCGGAACGACAGGCCCTGCAGTGACCGAGCGATCACCCGGAGCAGCGCCGGCTCGTCATCGACGAACAGCACCGTGATGGTCGGCGCCCCGCGCGAGGGCGTCACGGGAGCCACCGGCGGAACCCCGCCCGGTCGAGGGCGTCGAGCGCCTGGTCGATCTGCCCCAACATCTCCCCGGCCGACTGATGGCGCTCGTCCGCCTTCTTGGCGCCGGCGCGGGACACGAGTCGGTGCACGGCGCGGGGGAGCACCCGGAAGGGGCTCTGCGGCGAGGGGAACGGCGTGTAGAGGTGCGCGAACAGCAGCGCGTTCTGCTCGGTTCCCGGGAACGGCGGTGTGCCGGTGAGCATCTCGTACAGCATCACACCGAGGGCGTAGAGGTCGGCGCGACCGTCGCTGGGCTCGCCGCAGATCCGCTCGGGGGGCATGTACCCCGGCGTGCCGAAGAGGAGCTCCTCGCTGGTGCCCACCACCGACGCCGAGCCGAAGTCGATGAGCTTGAGCCGCGGCGCCTGGTCCGTGGAGCCCTCCATCATGATCACGTTGGCGGGCTTGAGATCGTTGTGCGCGATGCCCGATGCGTGCGCGGCGCTGAGGGCGAGCGCCACCTCGCGAGCCAGGCGGAGCGCCGCGGTCGGCTCGAGCGGGCCCTCGCGGTCCAGCTTCACGTCCAGAGGCTCGCCGACGAGCCGCTCCATCACGATGTAGGGGTGCCCCTGCGGGAGCACGCCGAAGTCGGTGACGTCGACCACGTTGGGGTGCCGCAGTCGGCTTGCGGCCCGCGCCTCCGAGAGGAAGCGGCGGGCGAGCGCGGGGTTGGCGGCCAGCGTGCGGTGCATGAGCTTGATCGCCACGGGCCGGCCCAGCAGCGCGTGCTCGCCCGCGAACACCGAGCCGCCTGCCCCTTCGCCTAGCGGGGCGAGCACGGAGTAGACCCCGATGGTTCCGCCAGGGATGGGGTTGTCCTCGACGTCCACGAGGGGGCCGTCATCAATGTCGCACCGGAGCTGCGTCGCGGCCTGGAGCACGCCGCACTGGACGCAGCGCTGGAGCTGCGACGGGGCGCGCTGATCAGCCTCCCTACCGTTGATGGAGACGGCGCGGACCTCCGCCTCGAGCCCCCGCGCGCTGGCGCCGACGGTCACCAGCACCTCGGCCACGTCGGAGCCGGACCGCAGCGTGGTGCGACCGACGTTGACGCTTCCGTCGAGCGTACGAGCGTCCGCGAGCGGGTCGAGCCCGACCATGGCGGCGAGCCGAGCCACGGCGGCGTTGCCCAGATCGGCGGGCACCTGGAGCTGCGCAAGCGTGAGCGCTCCCCGCAGGAGCGACAGCGTGCTCAGGTCCCCGTCCGACTCGAGGAACGCCAGCGTGGCTCGTCGGGACATCAGCGTCACGAGCATGAGATCGGCGAGCCGCGCCGGCGTGATGACGTCTTGCGGGCGGACCTCCGCGGTCGGGTCGAGCATGGAGACGTCGTGCAACAGCACAGTGCCCCGACGCTCGTCATGCGGAGGATTCATCCCGTTCGCCTCATCACCGAAGAGCAGGAAGGTAACGCCGATCGCTGGGCTCGCCAATGCCGTCGTCCATCCTCTTCGCACCGATCGCTCCCAGCGCACCCTCGCCGCCCGCCCCCCCGCCCGCGATCCGTACCCAGCTGGTAGCATGGACGCGGCGAACTCGCGAAAATCGCTGGACAAGCGCCACCGCCAAACCCGAACATGACACCCTCCCGAGCGGCGCGAAGGCAGGACGGCGCGAGCGGCGATCCCGGGTGATCGAGGAGCTGCAATGGAGCTGGGGGACAAGATCCGGGTTCTGGTCGTCGACGATGAGCTGGCCCTCGCCCGCGCCTACTCGAAGATGCTCACGGCCGCCGGCCACGAGGTCGAGATGGCCTCCGATGGGGCCGCCGCGAAGGCGTGTCTCGAACGCAGCACATTCGACGTCGTCGTCAGCGACGTGGCCATGCCAGGGATGGATGGCCTCGCGGTGCTCCGAACGGCGCGCCTGCGTGACTTCGACCTGTCCGTCATCCTGGTGACGGGCACGCCCACCGAGGACGGCGCAGCCAAGGCGGTGGCGCTCGGGGCGCTCCTCTATCTGGTCAAGCCCTTCGATCTCAAGGCGCTGGTGCAAGTGGTCGAGAACGGTGCGCGGATGACCAAGGTCGCGCGCCTCAAGCGGGCCGCGCAGGAGCGCACCGGGTCGCTCAACAAGCAGCTCGGCGATCGCGCCGGGCTCGAGGTCGGGTTCAAGCGCGCGCTCGCGGCGATGTGGATGGCCCACCAGCCCATCGTCCGCTGGAGCGGCCGCACGGTGTTCGGGCTGGAGGCGCTCCTCCGGTCCGACGAGCCGACGCTGGCCAACCCGCTCGCCATCCTCGACGCGGCCGAGCGACTCGGCCAGCTTCATGCGCTCGGTCGCGCGGTGCGGGACACCGCCGCGCGCGCGGTGCCCAAGCTCCCGGTGGGGGCAACCCTCTTCGTCAACCTGCACCCCGGCGACCTGGAGGACGATCACCTCCTGGCGCCGCAGTCGGCACTCTCCGGCTTCGCCCGACGCGTCGTCCTCGAGATCACCGAGCGCGCGTCCCTGGATCACGTGCGAGACGTCGCCGACCGGGTCGCGGCCCTGCGCAAGCTCGGCTACCGCATCGCCCTCGACGACTTCGGCGATGGCTACGCGGGCCTCTCGGCGTTCGCGCGGCTCCGCCCCGATGTGGTCAAGCTCGACATCTCCATCGTGCGCGACGTCCACCGCGACGACATCAAGGCCAAGCTCATCGCCGGCATGGTCTCGATGTGCCGCGACATGCAGGTCAGCCTCATCGCTGAAGGCGTCGAGGTCGCCGAGGAGCGAAACACCCTCGTCGGCCTCGGCTGCGACCTTTTTCAGGGCTACCTGTTCGCCCGGCCCCAGAAGGGCTTCCCCGAAGTCGCGTGGTGAGGCGCGCGGGGTGATCCTCGGGGAACGCTCGTGCGCGTTCCCGACTTCCCCGACGGGGGCTCACGGCGCGGTGGGGCGGCGGGGTGGCTGGGGGATGGAGAAGCAGAAGACGGTCCCGCACGGCTGGTTCTCTTCGATCCAGATGCGGCCGCCATGGGCCTCGACCGCCATCCGGCAGAACGCCAGACCGAGCCCACGGCTGGAACGCGCGTTGGTGTCCTCCACGCCCTCGACACGCTGGTACTTCTCGAAGATCCGGTCCCGCTCCGCCGCCGGGATGCCCTGACCGCTGTCGCGCAGCCGCAGCTCGAAGGCGCCGCCCGAGAGCGTGAGCTCCACGCCCAGCTCGCTGCCAGCGGGCGCGTACTTGAGGCCGTTGTCCAGGAGGTTGGTGGCCACTCGAACCAACAGGTCGGCGTCACAGCACACCCGCTCCGTGGTGGTATCGGAGATCTGGATGGTGATGCGGCGCGCACGCATCAGCGGCCCAAACGACTCGATGAGCGCGCGGAGCCGCTCCCCCAGACGGACGTCCGAGAGCTTGAGCGGGAGCCCCTCGTCCTCGCCGCGAGCGACGTCGAGGAGATCCATCACCATGCGGTCCATCGTCCACACGGCGTCGAGGATGTCGGCCATCGACTCGCGTACGTCCGCCGACTGCGTGGGCAGCACGCAGAAGCTGGCGTTGGCCGTGATGATCGCCAGGGGGTTCTTCAGATCGTGGACGAGGAACGAGGCCAGCCGCTCCCGGTGCCGGTGCAGGCGGGAGAGCCGCTCGTTGGCCTCCCGGAGCTCGTCGTGCTGGCGCTTCAGCCGTAGCATCGAGCGGACCCGGGCGCGCATCTCCATCCGGTTGACCGGCTTGGAGACGAACTCCTCCGCGCCCGCCTCGAGCCCCCGGGCGATCTCGGCGGGGGTGTCGAGGGCAGTGACGAGGATCACGGGGACGCTCTTGAGCTGGGGGTCCGCCTTGAGCCGGCGGCAACACTCCATGCCATCCATGCCCGGCATCATGACGTCGCACAGGATCACATCGACCCGGTTCGCCGCCGCGTAGGCGAGGCCCGCCTCCCCAGAGCTGGCCACCGCGACCTCGACGGGCTCACGGAGGAGCAGAGACGTCATCGCCTCACGCGCGAGCTCGTCGTCATCGATGATGAGCACAACCTGCTTGGGGTCTTCGGTCGACATCCTGATTCTCGAGGCGGGGGAATCGCCGAGCGCAGGGGCGGCCCCCAACCACGCCAGCGCACCACAACCTTCCGAAGGTATCTGTGGCGGCGACGCGGGGTCAAGGGAGCAGGGGAGCGCTACTCCGTCGCTCCCCACACGCTCAGCGCCGACGCCGTGTCTGCATCGATGCTCGCCGGCTCCCGGGTCGCCGCGATGGCGTGCGTCGCGAGGTCCTGCGCGACGACGGCGCGGAAGATCGCGTCCGCCGCGAGGGGCATGGCGTCGCGACGATTGAAGGCGCAGGTGGCGTCCAGCGCGAGGTCACAGAGGCTGGGCGGCGCCGGGTACTTGCCGCTGAGGATCAGGTTACCCCAGCGCGCGGAGTAGCGGTTGTCGAGGGTGGCCACCTGGGGCAGGTCGGATCCGAGATCGAGGTCGGCCGCGAGGCGCGCCAGATCGCGGCCGAAGGCCTCCGCCGCGGCCCGTGGCTTGGGATGCGGATCGCGGTTGGGCGCCGCGTCGAGGAACACCTGCTTGGGCGGCACCAGGCCGAGGGCCGCGAGGGTGGTGCGGGCCAGGTCGACCACCTCGGTGGGCTCGCCGAAGCGGCGCCCAGCCCCGAGGCCCCCGGGGAAGTGAACGTAGAGCGGGAGCGTGAGAGCCGGCTCCTTGAGATCGAGGCCGTCGCCGAAGAGCTCGCTGGCGCCGCTGGAGACGTCGCCGGTGACGACGAGGAGCGTCGCGTCCCAGAGACCGGCAGCCTTGAGCGCCGCGACCAGCGCCGCGAGCGCCCGATCCTGGCCGGCGAGCGCCAGTCCTTCCAGCGCGCGGATGCGCTGGCGATCGGCGTCGGTGACGACCTTGGCGTGCTTGCTACGGCGCATCCGGGCGATGGTCTGCGGCGCCTTGCGCGGCTCGATGAGGCCCGAGTAGTCGGGGGGCGGCGCGCTGGTGAGCTCCTTGGTGGTGACGTCCCAGGGCGGGTGGCCACCGCGCGCGTGGACCACGGTGAAGAGGCGCGCGTCGGGCGAGGCCTTCGCGAGCTCGACGAGCCACGCGGTGGCGTCGTCGAGGGGAGCCGTCGCCACCGCGCCGCTGGCGGGGGAGTGTTCGACGAAGCGCTCCCAGCCCGACGCGAAGCCGAAGGCGCGGAAGGTGTAGGGCACGCCGGTGAACATGGCGGTGCGCACGCTGGCGTCGCGGGCGATACCGCCGAGGGTGCCCGCGCTGGCGGGGAGGCGAGCGCCTGCGTCGGTCATGCCGTGGGCGGCGGGGGGCAGACCCGTGAGCAGCGACGCCATCACCGCGCCGACGACGGTGGTGGGCGCGCGGTGCTGATCGAAGACGGCGCTCGTCTGCGCGAGATCGGCGAGGCCGGGCAACGTCGCCGCCGCGGCGCTGCTCCAGGGGGGTAGCTCGGCGCGCTCGACGCCGTCGAGAACCACCACCACCACCGCGCGCGCCTGCGGCGGAGGCGCGGCGGGGACGGGCGGCAGCACGATGGCGGGATCGCCGAAGAGCACCCGGCCGCCGCGCGGCGCCTGAGTGACCGCGAGCTCGATCGCGCCCACCATGGACGCGAAGCCGGAGAGCGGGAGGTCGAGGTCGACCCAGGTGGCCTTGTCGCCTCCCTCGAGATGGACCGCGCGCAGGACCTCCGGCGTCTTGCCATCACGGAGGACACGGATCTCGGCGTCACCCTCGCCCCCGCCCTGGAGGCCGACCGCGGTGCGCAGGTGCGCCTCGCGAGGGAAGCGCACGGCGCAGCGTACCGTGCTCGGCGCGCGCAGGGCGAGCGACCGATGGGGGATGCCCGAGAGCGCGGCCGCGGGCGCGACGGTGTCCCGCTGGGTGGGGGGACCGTAGACGAGGGTGCTCTCGTCGGGCACGCCGATCCGGACCCAGTCGAGATCGGCGAAGGCGTCACCGTCACGCACGCGGCCGAAGAAACGGAGCGTCAGCGTGTGCAGCCCGGGATCGACGGGCAGCGTGGTGGTGCCGGTCTGGGCGATGCGGATCTGGTCGTGGTGAAAGGAGAGGGTGCCGACGGGCTGATCGTCGAGCGATACTGAGGCCGATCTGGCGCCGTAGCCGATGGACCGCGCCGCGACGAACACGGTCGACGGCGCGAGCAGCGCGAACGAGAGCTGCACCTTGCGATCGGTGAAGCGGGCCCAGGTGGAGCCGTCGTGCTCGACGGAGGTGACGCCGGCAGGGAGCCCTCGCCCCCAGCCGAAGCGGCCGATCATGGCCTCGGTGCCCGCGTCGAGGAGCGGGCCGCGGTGATCGACGTCGCAGGAGGGGAACGCCTTGACCAGGTCGACGAGGACACGGGGCGGCGGCGGCGCCGGGGCGCTGGCGCTGCCAGTGGCGGTAGCGGCCGGCTTGGGCGGCTCGTGGCGCGGATCGGTGGGCGTGCCACAGGCCGCAGTGAGGAGGACGAGAGCGAGGAGGGTCCGGCGAGGCATCCGCGGTGGCGTCTTCTAGCGCGGATCAGAGGCGAGCGTGGGATTGTCGGGACGCCCTCGCGGTGCGCCCCGGGGGATTCAGCGCGACCAGGGGGGCGCGACGCGGAGACGGGTGAGGCGGCCGTCCTTCACGACGGCGAAGCGCACGCGATCCTCGCCGCGGAGGCGGACGCGGATCTCGTAGGCGTCCTTCTTTGGGGCCAGGGCGCGCTTGACGATGGGGCCGTTGCCGACCAGCGTCCCGTCGATCCAGATCGTGTCGCTGGTGCCCGCCACCACCTCCAGCATGCCCTGACCCGGCGGCACCTTGTCGTCCGCGCGCAGCGGCCCCTCCTGCGGGAGGATGGGGTCGACCTTGCTCTCCCCGTCCCCCTTGGTGTCGGCCGCCAGCAACGCTGCAGGCGCCGGCTCGGGAGCCTTGACCTCGGTGACGGGCGCCGGCTCCGACGGAGGCGATGCCGGGTGGGAGAGCTCACGCTCGCGCGAGAGGCGAGCGCCGACGGCGAAGACGATGCCGGCGACCGCGAACAGACCCCACATCGAACGGCTGGGCTTGGCGCTGTCCCGACTCTCCTTCGCGGGCTCGGGCCGCGCGGGGGCCTCCGCCGCGACGAAGGACGAGGGGCGGCGCACCGTGCGCGAGGGCGTCTCGTCCTGCGAGGCGATCACCGGCACCGGGGGCGCCTTCGGCGCAGGGCGCGGAGCGACCGGCGGCGGCGTCAGCGAGCCGAGCGAGACCAGCGGCCGGACCCGCGGCGCGGCGACGCTCTCGTCGCGCTCGGGGGCGAGGACGGGCAGCTCGAGCGGAGGCTCGGAGCGGCGGGTGCGCATCGACTCTGAGGCGAGCATCACCGGCGGGTACGCGGGCTCCGCGGAGACAGCATCGGCCTCGAAGGTCTCCAGGATGGCGACCGGCGCCGGCGTCGAGGTGTAGATGACGGGGCCGAGATCGAGGACCGGGATGCTCACCGTCCCTCGCGGGGCACGGGCTCCGCGGAGGATCTCGATCTCGCGCGCCACCGCAGCCTCGAGCAGGTCGTCGCCACCAGCACCGACTACGGCGTTGATCGCACCGTGCGCGGCAGCGTCGGCGAGCACGTCCTCGACGAGGCGGGCCGCGGCCTGGCCGGAGGTGATGAGGGCGCGGGGCGAGGCTCCAGCGGCGAGCGTGCGCAGGAGGGTGCGCGCGGGCTCGGGCGTGGCGGTGGCGTACGTTCCCATGCGGGCCTCGTCGAGCTCGACGCGTTCGACGGAGACGAGGTCGGCCCCCGAGAGGAGGCGCTGCGCCGCGCGGGCGCTGGCGAGGCGAGGAAGGAGCTGCTCGTCGAGGCTGCCCTCGAGCTCGACGGAGATGGCGTCGGAGTGGGCCGCCGCGACCACGAAGCGACCCGAGCCGACGCCGAGGAGCGCCGCGAGGACGTCGGTGCCGCGCTCGAAGGCCCCCTCGGTGGAGGTGCGGGTGGCGCGCACGGGGCGGCCGCCGCGGAGATCGATCTCATAGAGGAAGGCCGTGTCGCGCACGGTGACGGTGGCGTCGGGCCGCACCTCGCAGGCGAGCCCGAGCAGGGTGCGAGTGGTCATGCCGTCGATGCGTCCGCGGACCTCGCCGCCGGCGGAGAGGCGCTCCTCGATGCGGCGCCGGGGGCGCATGACCTCGCGCACGCGCTGGAGGATCACCGGGGCGCTCGCCTCTTTGCGGAGATAGCCATCGGCGCCGCCGCCGAGCTCGCGCACACGCTGGAGGAGGTCCTCTTTCCACGAAAGCAGGATGACCGGCACGTCACGGAGGACGAGGTCGCGCTTGAGGGCCCGGCAGAGCGCGAAGCCGTCGAGGAGGGGCATGATCACGTCGGTCACGACCAGGTCGGGGGTGACGTGGTGAGCGATCTCCAGGGCGCGCGCGCCGTCGTGGGCCTCGTGGACGACGGCGCCGGCGGCGCGGAGCACGCCGGCGAGGAACCAGGTGACAGCGGGGTCGTCGTCGGCGACGACCACGATCTTGCGGTCGAGGGTGACGGCACCCGCGCGGGCCTCACCGAAGACCGAGGCGCGGCCCTCGCTGCCCGGCTCGCCGAGCCAGGGGGCGATGGGGAGCGCGCCCTCGGGGCCGGTGCCGACGAAGCGGACGCCTCCCGAGGACTCGATGGTGACGACGTCACGGATGCGCGCGACCGCACCCCACAGCGCGGCGAGCACCTCGCTGCCCTCGCCGAGATCGAAGCGGGCGCCGCGGCCCTGGGCGAGGGCCGCGTCGCAGAGGCCGCGCCGCAGCTCCTCGGCGAGGCGGGCGCCGAGCTCGTCGACCGAGAGCTCGCCGAGGGGGGAGCGACGCACCTCGCGGCGACCGTAGGTGGCGGTGGCGTCGGCGCAGGCGCGACGGAGCGCGTCGGGAGAGACCGGCTTGACGAGCGTGCGCGCCACGCCGAGCGCGACGAAGGGGGCCGCCTCGTCCGGGCGCGCCCACAGACCCACCACCACGATGGGGATGGCCTCGGTGAGCGCGTCGGACACCAGCGCCTCGCAGAGCTCGCGCGCGCCCAGGCCATCGGCGTCGAGCACGATGACGTCGGGGGCGAGCGCGCGGGCGAGATCGATGGCGGCGGTGGTGTCGGGGGCGCGCTCCACCTCGAAGGTGACGCCGCCGCGATCGAGCGCGAGCGCGTCGGCGAGGCGCTCCGAGCCGACGACCAGCGCGGTCTGCGGCGAGGTCGGGGGATCGTGCTGGGCGCCGCTGCCGCCGAGCGGCAGGCGAACGGCGTCGAGCAGGGGCACGGGGCGCGAGCGGGGCGGACTGCTCGCGGGGCCGGCGCGGCCGGGGAGCGGCGTGGTGCTCTCGCCGACCGAGGCCTCGCCCCAGGCGAGGGCCGGAACCCGCTCGAAGATGCCGCGCAGCGAGGCGATCTCCTCGGGCATCACCACGCCGCGATCGGACGCGATGAGGAGCAGCGCCTCACCTTCGCAGAGGCGCTCTGAAAGGCGTGCGAAGCGAAGCAGCCGGGCGCCCGCGGCGAGGCCGTGGATGCGCCGCCTCAGCTCGTCGCGGAGCCTCTCCGAGCCGGGGTCGGCCTCCAGTTGCTGCGCGAGCGAGCCGAGCTCGGCAACGCGCCGCCCGAGGGCGGCGACGAAGTCGGCGCGGGCGCCTCCGAGCCGCTCCAGCGGGGGCGAAGGTCGGGGCGACTCGACGGGGTCGTCAGCCGGGGTCCCTCCCTCGTCCAGAAGCTCCAGCGGCACCGCTCCCAGCTCCAGCGCGTGTTGGCCTGCCATCGACCGTGCCGTAACACAGGACTCCGGGGCCACCCCAATTTGCGGCGGAGGTCGGGGGGCTCCGGGAGCTGCCGCGCCTACAGATCCCTGGCCACCTGCTCGCGTACCCAGGCTGCAGCAGCGCGGGTGCCGAGCTTGCCACCGACGTCGACCGTGCAGGCGCCCTCGTCGATGGCCCGGGTGACGCAGCGCTCGATGCGGCGCTCCTCTTCCGGCCAGCCGAGGTGCGCCAGCATCATGCCCGCCGTGAGCAGGGCGGCGAAGGGGTTGGCGATGTCCTTGCCCGTCAGGGGCGGGGCCGAGCCGTGGACGGGCTCGAACAGGGCGACCTGGTCGGGGTTGGACGCGTGGACGTTGGCGCTCGCGGCCATGCCCAGTCCGCCCTGGAAGGCGGCGCCGAGATCCGTGACGATGTCGCCGAACAGGTTGTTGGTGACGATCACCTGGAACTGCGAAGGGTCCTGAACCAGGAGCAGGCAGAGGGCGTCGACGTAGAGGTGCCGCGCCTCGATGCCGGGGTACTCGCGCGCGACGTCATGGAACACGCGGAACCACAGCTCGTGCGCGTGGCGCATGGCGTTGGACTTGTCGGCCATGCAGACCCGCGTCTTGCCGCTGGCCTTCGCGTAATCCAGGGCCGCGCGGATGATCCGCTCGACGCCCTTGCGCGTGTTGACGTCCTCGTTGATGGCGATCTCGTCGAGGGTGCCCCGCTTGAACTGGCCGCCGATGGCGACATAGATGCCCTCGGTGTTCTCGCGGAAGACCACCACGTCGACGTCCTTGGCGGTGCGGCCCTTGAGGGGGACGAGCCGATCGGAGAGGGCGCGGACGGGGCGGATGTTGGCGTAGAGATCGAAGCCGAAGCGCATCCCGAAGAGGATGTCGCGCGCGTGCTCCAGGTTGGGTACGCGCGGGTCCCCGAGCGCGCCGAGGAGCACGGCTGCGCACTCGCGCTGGATGGCGATCTGGATCTCCTTGGGGAAGGTGGTCCCGTCGCGGAGGAAGCGATCGGCCCCCAGGTCGAGCTCCCAGAGGTCGAGGGGGAGCCCGGCCTTGTCCCGGTAGAGCTCGAGGAGCAACCTGGCCTCCAGCGTCACCGACGGGCCGATGCCGTCGCCGCCGATGATGGCGATCTTCTTGCGTGTGCCCACGTCGGTGACCCTTTCGACCGGCGTCAGCCCGCGAGCGCGCGCTCGACCGGGAGGTAGTCGAGCTTGTGGGCGGAGGCCACCGGACCGTAGGTGACGTGCCCGCCGTAGGTGTTGATTCCGAGCATCACCGCGCGATCGGCCTTGGCCGCGGCGACCACGCCCTTGCTGGCGAGCGCGATGGCGTAGGCGCTGGTGACGTTGGTGAGCGCCCAGGTGCTGGTGTGCGAGACGGCGCCCGGCATGTTGGCGACGCAGTAGTGGACGACGCCGTGGACCTCGTAGGTCGGGTGATCGTGGGTGGTCGGCCGGCAGGTGGCGATGCAGCCCCCCTGATCGACGGCGACGTCGACGACGACCGAGCCCTTCTCCATGGTGGAGATGAGCTGCTCGGTGACGAGCTGCGGGGCCTTGGCGCCGGGGACGAGCACGGCGCCGACGACGAGATCGGCGCGGCGCACCGCGTTCTCGATGTTCTCGGCGTTGGAGTAGAGCGTCTCGATGGCGCCCCCGAAGACGTCCTCGAGGTAGCTCATGGTCTCGGCGCGGACGTCGAGCACGGTGACCTGCGCGCCCATGCCGATGGCGATGGTCGCGGCGTTGCGGCCGACGACACCGCCGCCGAGGATGACCACGCGTCCACGGCGGGTACCGGGCACGCCGCCGAGGAGCACGCCCTTGCCGCCGCGCTCCTTCTCCAGGCACGAGGCGCCGACCTGCACGGCCATGCGGCCCGCGACCTCGCTCATCGGGCGGAGCAGCGGGAGTGACCCGTCGTCCAGCTGGATGGTCTCGTAGGCGATGCCGATGACCTTCTTCCTGGCCAGCTCGAGGGTGAGCTCGCGCTCCGCGGCGAGGTGGAGGTACGTGTAGAGGATCAGCCCCTCGCGGAAGAAGCCGAACTCGGCGGGGAGCGGCTCCTTGACCTTGACGACCATCTCGGCGCCCCACGCCTCGGCCGCGGTCTTGACGATGGTGCCGCCCGCCCGGACGTACGCTTCATCGGTGATGGCGCTGCCGTCGCCCGCGCCCGTCTCGACGAGGACGCTGTGGCCGGCGCCCACGAGCGAGCGGACGCCAGCGGGGGTCATGCCGACGCGGTATTCGCGGGTCTTGATTTCCTTCGGGACTCCGATGAGCACGATCGACTCCTTGTGGTGGGGCGAAGCGTGGGGCGCCTCGCGAGCGCGGGACCATAGCAGAGGAACGGCGGAGCGCGCGCTCGTCGAACCGACGACGCAGCGCAGCACCGAAGAGCGCGGTCGGGGCGCTGGCTCGCTGGCGACGGGCGAGCCGCCGCGGAACGCTCCCGCGCGTCAGCGGCGCGGGCGTGGGCGCGGCGGGCGGATGGCCGCCAGGAGCAGGTCGAGGATTGCCTGCTTGCGCCGCTCGAGGGCGGCCTCGTCGCGCACGACGAGGCCGGGCATCATCACCTCGAACATGTCCTCCTCGACGAAAGGGTAGGCCACCATCGACATCCCGGCGACGATGATCTCGTTGGCCGCGACGTCGGAGCGCACCTCCCCCGCGGCCTGGCGCTCCTCGAGGAAGCGGGTGAGCGCCTCGATGATGGGGAGCGTACGCTCGCGGGTCAGCTCGCCGAGGACCGTCGACCCGGAGAGCGCCTCATGGCGCAGGATCGAGAGCAGGTTGCGGTTGGCGGCGTAGAAGTGGAGGAGCAGGTCGATGAAGCCGGTGAGCAGGCCCTCGAGGTCGCGCCGGCTGCCGAGGAGCGACCACGACTGCGTCGACGTGGGGAGCAGCGCGCGATCCACCACGGCGCGGTAGAGGCCCTGCTTGTCGGTGAAGTAGTGGTGGATGAGCGCCGGCTGCACGCCCGCGGTCTCGGCGATCTCGCGCAGGCGCGCGCCGGCGAAGCCCCGGGCCGCGAACTCGCGCTCGCCGGCGTCGAGGATGCGGACCTTGGTGGCGGCGGCGTTGCGCTCGCGCTTGGCGCCGATGGCCGGCTCGCCTGGCGACGGCCCTCCGTCCAACCGGGCGGAGGGAGGCGGGGGGAGCGACAGGGGAACGGACGACGGAGCGGCAAGCCGGACCGAGCGTGAAGAGGGGAGCAGCGGCGCTCGCTCTTCCTTGGTCGATCCCTCTTTCCCGCTAGGCCGAAGCATCCCAGGACTCGAACTGTATCACGTCCAGCTCCTCGAAACCGCGTCGTACGCGCGGAGTGAGCAGCCCGAGCCGCTTCACGTTGGGCACGATCTTGGAGAAGAGCATGTTGCGGAAGAGGCGCATCGACTCGCTGGCGAGCGAGAGCTCGAGACACTCTTTGACCGGCATGCCCATGTGCTCCCACACCTCCTCGGCGAGGAAGCGATCACGCATCAGCCGCGACGACTCCAGGATGAAGTCCTCCCGGTCACGCAGCTCGGCGGAGTTCATGTCGGTGTAGATGCCCTTGAGCGACAGAACGCCGAAGGCGACGTGGCGCGCCTCGTCGAGCATGATGCGGTGCGTGATGTCGCGGATGAGCGGCTCGGTCGAGAGCTGGTGGATGAAGCCGAAGGCGGCGAGCGCCAGGCCCTCGACCATGATCTGCATGCCGAGGTACTTCATGTCCCAGCGAGCGTCCTGGAGGATGCTGTCCAGCAGCTGCTTGAGGTGGGCGTTGATGGGGAAGGTGCACTCGATCTTCTCCCGCAGGTAGCGCTCGTAGGCCTCGACGTGGCGCGCCTCGTCCATGACCTGGGTCGAGGCGTAGAGCTTCGCGTCCGCGCTGGGCACGGCGGCGAGGATCTGGGTAGCCGCGAGGAGCGCGCCCTGCTCGCCGTGGAGGAAGTTGGAGAGCATCCACGCGCCATGGAGACGGCGCAGCTTGGGGAGCTCGGTCTTCTTGTCGAGGCGGTCCCAGAGGCGCGTGCCAAAGATGGGGCTCGCCTGATCAGGGATCGTCGCCGCCTCGGGGTCCACGTCGGTGTCCCAGGCGAGATCGGTGCGGGCGTTCCACATCGAGTCCTTGGACTTCTCGTAGAGGTTGCGCAGATCGATGCGCTGCACGCCGAAGTCCCAGGTGAAGACCGTGTCGTAGGTCACCTTCAGCGTGTCGGTGCCTGCGGGGGGGGTCGGCAGGCGGACATTGAACGAGGGCGACGAGGCAGGGTGCGAGGGGACGTCGAAGGTCGAGGCCATGAAAGAAACCCTCCTGGTGCTTCAGAACCTACTGTGAACTTACTTTTTAGTCAAATGCCCTCGGGAGCTTTGGGCGACCGGGAATGCCGGGTCAGGTCGGGTCGGTGATGCGGGTGCGCAGCAGGGCACGGACGTCGAGCGGGACATCGAAGCCGCTGGCGGTGAAGAACGTCGAGCCGGCGCCGCCGCAGCCCGGCGCTCTCCACCGGCTCGGACAGTGATCCTGGATGTAGGTCTCGACGTTGCCGCCGCCGTCCTCGATCGTCGGCCAGCGAGTCTCGTCGACGCAGACGGCGCCGTCCGCGCTCCACTCGGCCTCGAGATTCCAGGTGGGCGCCTCGTCGTTCTGGATTCCGAAGTCATCCCAGAGGTCGACCTGGGTCCCATCCCGCGTGGTCGCGGTGCCGTCGCCACAGTAGTCGGCGCGCAGCATGCGCGTACACGCCTGGTGGAACGGAGCCAGCGACCGCGCGCCGCATTCGCCTGGGGCCTCGCACTCCGTCACGGTGCGCCACGGGGCGTAGCCGAACTCGACGCACTTGGCGAGCGCGTAGCCCTCACAGGCGAGCGTGAAGACGCCTGGATCATCGTTGTGCGCGCCGCTCGTGGCAGTGCCCGCGGACTCGTCCCAGCTCCCCGCGAGCGGGATCGCCGCGACCGGCGTTCCATCGGCGGCCGCCCCGCAGAGTGGCTGGAAGACGTCGCTCCCCGCCACGCTGGAGGAGACGCTGTAGCGCAGGATATCCGGCTCGCTCCCCGTGGTCACGCCGTCGATGCGCAGCGTGACGGCACTGCCGTCGGAGAGCGTCCCGGCGAGCTCGGCGCCGGCGAGATCGTTCCCGGTCCTCATGACCCCCCCCGGCGTGGCGCCGGAGAGTGACGTCCCCTGGAGCGACACGAGCGCGAGCGCCTGGCCACCGAGGCGGAGCCCGTCGAGGTGGAGCGGCTCGAGCTGGACGCCGTTGAAGCTCACCCCATTGAAGCTCACCCCATTCGAGACGATCGCGGCGGAGGCGGCCTCCCCGTTGTCCTCCCCGCGCGCGGCGCCGGGGCCACATCCGGCGCAGGCCAGCGCGAGAACGGCCGCGCCCGTCGCGAGGCGATCGAACACCTGCATGGCGTCCCTCCTGGAAGGCATCACGCCTCCGGAGGTGGGCCATGCACGGGGCGTGTCACCCCCAAGCGTGCACGCCGTGCCGCCGGGTGACGGCCTCGCACAGGCCCCTCCGGCTCATGGCTCGAACGTCACGCAGACGCGAAAGCCGAGATTGGCGTCGTGGATCGTGGGCTCGGTGACCTGCCGGTTGGTGATCCGGGCGGTCGTCTTGTCGTAGTAGAAGCCACCGCCTCGCAGGACGTGCTCGCCGGGCACGAGCGACGACTGGGTCCACTCGAACACGTTTCCACACATGTCATCGAGCCCGAAGGGGCTGCGTGAAGCGGGGTGGGAGCCCACCTCGTCCGGGCCGAACGCACGAGGCTCTTTGCCGTAGGTCTGATCGAAGTCGGCGTCGTCGGGGTCGAGGTCGTCTCCGTGGGGATACTCGCGATCGTCCGCGCCGCGGGCTGCGCGCTCCCACTCGCGCTCGGTGCAGAGCCGCGCCCCCGGGAGGCGGGCGGTGTCCGAGAGCCAGCGCACGTAGGCCTCCGCGTCCTCGGGCGAGACGCCGGCGACGGGGAAGCGGAGCCAGTCCTGGACGACGCGGAGCGCGCGGCCCTCGTAGCGGATCTTCTCTCCGACCCGAGCCGTGTAGGCGCGCTGCGTGGGCTGGAGGGAGAGCTGCCAGGTCGGGCCCGGGAGCTCCCGGAGCTCGAGGGCGCCCGTCAGCCCCTGGACCCGCGGCGCACGGCGCCCGCGCTCGTCGGGCGGGAGGGTGGAGAGGAAGGTGATCCAGTCCTGGTACGTCACCTCGTTCCGGCCGATGAGGAACGCGCCTGTCGTGGTCTCATGCAGGGGCGGCGCATTGAAGAAGGAGCGGCGCGCTTCCTCGTCCGCGGTGCTACCGAAGAGGAATCGCCCGGCGGCGACATGGACGAAGCCCTCGGGGACCCGCGCTGCTGCTGGGAGGGGGACCACGAAGTCGACGCGCTCGGCGCGCTCGAGCAAGATCGGGTAGCGGGTGAGCGCGCGCCCTGGCATCGCGAGGGTAAGCAGGTAGGAGCCAGGGGTGAGCGGTGCCCCGGCGATCGGCGTGGCGCCGAGATCGCCCAGGTCGACCAGCCGCCGAGCCCTGCGGGGATCTTCGACGTAGCGCGCGATCGACACCGTGGCGCCGGGCGGGACGCTGCGCACGCTGATCCGCGCGGGGACGCTCAGGCTCTGCCTGCGGAGACCATCCGGGTCGTAGAGCGCGAGGCGCTGCAGGAGCTCGTCTCGCTGCTCGAGGTGGTGCTCCCGCTCGGCGAGCAGCGCCCGCGCGTGGAGGAGATCGCCGAACAGACCCTGTACGGCGGCATCCCCCGCAGCGAGCAGGAGCGCCGACTCGAACACCTGACTGGCTCGACCGTAGGCCTGATCCGCCTGGGTGCTCAGCGCCCGAGCCAGCGTCCAGGCGCTCTCGCCTTCCTGGCGCTGGAACGCGTCGAAGCGCGAGAAGGCCTCGCGGCGGAGCCCGGCCGAGGCGTCGACGTCGCGGCGCGCGTCTTCCACGATGCCGGTGGCCTCGGCGACCAGAGCGGAGGCCCGCTGCTGGGCGTGCAGCTTGACGGCGCCGCAGCCAGCGAGGCCGAGCAGCGGCACCAGCGCGACGCGGAGCCTCCGGGCGAGCCTGGCCCGCGCCTGGGCGCGACGCGACGCCGACACGAACGAGGTCTCGCGTGGCAGCAGATCATCCGGATCAACGACGCCGAGCTCCTCGAGCTGCCGCGCGCTCCACAGCGCCTCCCGCGCGCGGCCGAGGCGCTCCCACTCCGTCGCGGCGGCCACCAGGCGCTGCCGCACGGCGCGACTGTCGGCCTGCTCGTCGAGCCAGCGCCGCAGCGTGTCCCAGCCGCGCAGCAGCGCCTCGTGGGCGAGCTCGTAGGTCGCGCCCTGGTCAGCGTCGCGCACGACGAGGAGCCGCCCGTTCACCAGCCCGTTGAGCGCGGTCCGGGCCGCGAGGTCGCCCGCGACCAGCTCGTCCTCGCGACGGCGCACGGGGGTGCCCTGCTGGCTCACCAGCGCAAAGAGCACGCGCCGCGCCGCCGACCGCTGCACGGCGGTCATGCCCAGGATCACCTCGTCGGCGTGCCGCGCCAGGGCGCCGGCAACCCCACCGATCTTGTCCAGGGCCGCCGCGCTGATAACGCCCGCGGCGGCGTCGCGCGCCTCCCAGAGCTCGGCGAGCGCGAACTGGAGCAGCGGCAGCCCGCCCTCCGCGGCCGACGTCGACTGGACGAGCGTGTCGACGAGACCCTCCGATTCGAAGGACACGCCCGTGGCCTGGGCCGGACCGGTGATCGCCTCGCGGATGCCCTCGGGCGAGAGGGGCTTCAGGAAATAGAGGGCCCGCGCCATCTCGTCGCCCAGGACCGAGACGGCGGCAACGGGGGCGAGGAAGTCGCTGCGCACGGTCATCAGCAGGCGCACGCCGGGCAGCCCCATGGCCAGGTGGCCAAGCGCCTCGCCCACGAGCGAGGCGCCCGCAGCGTCGGCCATGGTGACGAGCTCCTCGAGCTGATCGACGAAGAGCAGCAGCCCCGCGCCGTCTCCGAGGCGCTTGCGGATGGTGCGGGCGATGGCGCTGGGGTGGGCGCGCAGGCGGCGCACCACGGCGCTGTCGTCCAGCCCCAGGAGTGGCGCCAGGGCGCCGCCGAGCGACAGCAACGGCGCTCGACCGGGGACGAAGCGGAGGATGGACCACACGCGCCCCCCGCCGAGGGCGCCGTCCTGCACCGCGGGCAACACCCCCGCTCGGCACAGCGAGGACTTGCCCACGCCGGAGTCGCCCGCGACCACGACGAGCGGCTCGACCCGCAGCCGCTCGAGGAGCGTGCCCACCTCCGCCCGCCGTCCGAAGAAGAGCGAGCGGTGCTCGGCCTCGAACGTGTGCAGTCCGCGGTAGGGATTCCCCTCCGGGATCGCGCCGGCGCGCGAGGTGAGCTCGAGCTGCTCCAGGGCCTCCCGCAGCTCGTCGCCGGAGGCGAAGCGCTCGCCTGGATCGCGGCGCAGGCAGCGCTCGATGACGGCCGCGAGCTTGGGGCTGACCAGGGGAACGAAGGCGCTGAGGAGGGGCGCGTCGCGCTTCAGCACCGCCTGGGAGAGGGCCCGCGGAGGGACATCCTTGTGGGGCGGGTGCCCGGCGCAGAGCTCGAAGAGCAGCACGCCGAGCGCGTACACGTCCGAGCGCCGGGAAGCGGGCTCGCCGCGCCACAGCTCGGGCGCCATGTAGTCGGGCGTGCCCATCAGCGCTCCGGCGTCCGTGAGGGGGGGACCCTCGTCGGGAGCGAGCTCGGTCCGGGCGGCCTCGTCGGCGCGGATCGAAAGGAGCGTGGCGCCGCGGGCGCTCGAGGGGGGCGGGCGAGGGGTGGGCGCACGCGGCGAGGGGAGCGAGGCGGGCGGCCTGGCGAGCGCGCCGGGGGGGCCCCGCCACGTCGAAGGCGGTCCGCTGCCGTCGAGGAACTTGGCGAGCCCGAAGTCCAGGAGCTTGACCTCTCCGTCGTCGGTGAGGATGGCGTTGCCGGGCTTGATGTCGCGGTGGAGCACGCCGCGCCGATGCGCTGCCGCCAGCCCGCGCGAGAGGCCCACGCCGAGCTGGAGCGCGCGCTTCCACGGCAGCGGGCTCTTGACGATCTTGTCGAGCGTCTGGCCGTGGATGAACTCGGTGATCAGGTACGGCCGCCCCTCGAGCTCGCCCACGCGGTAGACCGTGAGCACGTTGGGGTGCTGGAGCCGCGCCGCCGCGCGAGCCTCGACCATGAAGCGCTCCTTGGCCGCCGGGTCCGGCTCGATGCCGCTGATGAGCTTGACGGCGACCGGGCGGTCGAGGACCTCGTCGTGGGCGAGGTAGACCTCCCCCATCCCCCCGCGACCAACGAGCTGCACGACCCGGTACTCGTCGAACGTGGGCGGAGGGCGCCAGCCGGAGATCGGTCCGGACATGACCGGCGCAGGCAGCACGGCCGGCGAGGGCGGGCGCTCGGTCGGTGCCGTGCCGGACGGGGGTGTGGCCCTGGGCGGCGCGGCCCCTTCTTCTGCGGCGCGAAGCGCGACCAAGGCGTCACGCGACCCGGCGAGCAGGTCTGTCTGGCTCCGAGCACGCATGGCGCTCATCCCCCGGGATGTGCTCTAGCACCGGCCGACCGCGTCGCCGGGAGGGGACGAGCCGGCGCGCTCGAATCGGGGAGGGCCCGAGGATGAATTGCAGGGAAGGGCGTCCCCGGCGACGTGGCTACACGCCCGCGGCCATCTCGAGCGCCGAGCGGACCAGCGCGGCCACCTGTCCGGGCACAGCGATGTCGAGCGAGCCCATCAGGCTCTCGGCGTCGATGAGCATCAGCTCGCCCGCCGCACAGTGTGCCTCCAGGGTCGGACCGCCTGCGGCGGCGAGGCGGACCACCGCAGCGGCGCCGGGCAGCACCAGGGTCCAGGTCGGCGCGAAGGTGTCGTCCGTGGGGAGGCCGAGGAGCGCGAGCTCGACGCCGTCGCCGAGCCGGAGGGTACCGAGCGGGCGCGGCAGCGACGCGCGGGGGAGCGGATCCTCGGGTGCCACGGCGTCGCTGATGAGCCGGATGCTGTGGGCGAGCACCGGCATGCGCTTGACCTCGGCGGCGATCACCAGCCGCGCCGGCGGGGCGAACCCGGCGCGCGTGAGGCGGGTGACCAGGGAGCGGAGCACGGGGAGCTGCTCGGGGGGAGCAAAGGGCGTGGTGAGGTCGAGGAGCGGGACCCGACGGAGGCGCCCGGCGGCGTCGAGGGCCACCAGCGCCTCCAGCACGGCGAGGTCGGTCGCGGCGTGCTCGTCGAGGAGCTCATCGATGCCGAGCGGGACCGCGAGGAGGCGGCTCACGTCACGGGCGACGGCGGCGCGCTCGGCCGAGAGGTCCGCGGGGAGCGGGCCGTCCTGGAACAGCAGCGCCACCGTGGCGAGGGAGAGCTCGCCGCGGCGGCGCTGGACCTCGTCCACCTGGTGCATCGCCTCCATGAGGAGCTGCGACGTCGGCGCGGTGAAGCGGCGCGTGGTGGCGAGAGCGCCCGGAGAGAACGCGAAGCGGCCGGCCCGCTCGCCGAGGAGGCGGTAGAAGGCCTTCTCGCCCTCGAGGCGGCGGTAGACGGCGTCGGTGACCTCGCCGCCGCTCAACCGGATCTCGCCCGCGCCGTAGCCGGTGGTGATCCCGAGCACACCGCTGCGACGGTTCATGGTCAGGAGCTGGAGCAGATCCACCATCGGCATCTGCTCGAGGTTGCCGCGGAGCTCCTGCTCCGGAGACGCGGTGGTGGAAGTGCGCGGTGAGGCTTGCGCGATGCGGGAAACCACGTGGTCGAGATCGGAGCGCAGGACCTCGGTGGGGCCGAGCTCGTCGGCGGGGCCCGCGCGGACGAGGCGCAGCACCGGGATGTCGCCGAGCTCGGGGACGACCTCGAACGCGTGGACCACGTCCTGATCGTCGTCGAGGCACTTGTCGACGAGGACCACGTCCGGGCGCTCCTGAAAGGCCTGCTCCACGGCCTCGAAGGCGTCGCTGGCGTTGGCCACGAGGATGCCGCGGGCGCGCAGCGCCGAGGCGAGCGCGCCGAGGGCATCGACATCGGTATCCACCAGGAGCACGCGCCTCGACATGGTGTCTCCGCCTAGGTGAAGAGCCGCAGGCCCGCCGCTCGCCCTAGCCGCTCGGCGAGGAGATCGGCGAGGAGCGGATCGGCCGCGTGGAGCCCGCGCACCAGACCCCCCTCGCTGCGGCCGATGAGCGCGTAGGCGCCGTGCTCGGCGAGCACGGCGAGCGCCTCGACGCTCTCGCCGGGCGACGAGGCGCGGACGTCGATGGCGTGGAGGGTCACGTTGTCGCGCGCCGGCCCCAGCGCGGCGCGGACCGCCGCGCCGAGGTGGAGGTGGTCGTGGTGGGCGACGACGAGCATGGTGGCGCCGCCGCGCACCGCGTCGCCGACCACCCTGGCCGCCAGCGCCGCGACGTCCGCGAGAGGCAGCTCGAGGGGGCGGGCCGCGGCGGTGGCGCCGTGCGCTGGCTCCTCGAGCTCCCAGCCCAGTGCGTCGATGAGGTCGACGAGAGACGAGTGATCGGGGCCGAGGCGATGGACGAGCGAGTGGCGCGTGGCCTCGGCGCGGCGCCGCGCCACCCGGAGGAGCTGAGAGAGGTCGGAGCCGTCGTGCGGGAAGGTGGAGACCCCGACCAGGAGCCCGCGGGACAGCACCTTGCCGCTGCGCTCGGCGAGCCGGCCGAGGACCCGACGGCGGGCCGCGTGCGCCCCCAGGCCGTCGGTCTCGGGCATGAGCAGGTGGAACTCGTGCTCGTCGACGTGGGCGAGGACGTCCGTGTCGCGCGCCGCCTTGAGCAGCTGGTCGGCCATCTCGGCGTGGGTCCGCGACGGCTTCTGCCCGTCGCCGCCGGGCTCGAAGGCGACCGTGGCGATGGCAAACCGCCGGCCATAGCGCCGGGCCCGGTCGATCTCCCGGCCGGCGACGTCGACGTAGTAGGCGAACGAGTAGGCGCTCGACGACGGGTCCTTGATGGGGGCGCCGCCGGTGCGCTCCCGCTCGCTCAGCAGCGCGAACGCCGACGCCGCCTGGGTGGCCAGCAGCCGGACGACCCCGTCGAGGCGCGGGCCGACGGTGTGGTCGTGACCCTCCGGCGGCGGGGAGAGCAGCAGGTGCCCGGCCCGCGCCGCGCCCACCGCGAGCGGGACCACCAGCAGCCCCTCGCGGCGCGCATACTCAAGCAGGCTCGCCTCCATGTCGAGGGCCGGGGCGCTCTCCAGGGCCGGGCTCGCCGCGGCGCGGCTCAGCTCCCCGGGGCGCTCGCCCGCGGTCAGGTAGACGGCGGCGCCCGCGACGCCGGTCGCCTCGAGCACCACCTCGACCAGCTGCACTGCCGCGGCCGTGCGGCTGGAGCAGGCGGCCAGCGCGGCGGTGCGCGAGAGCCACCCGGCGGCGCGCGCATACGCCAGCGAGGCGCGCTCGAGCTCGCCGCGCATCGCCCGGTCGGCGAGCTTGAGCTTGACCGCGCCGATGGCGCTGAGGATCTCGTCGCCGCCCACCGGCATCATGATCAACCCGGCGCCCCCCAGCGCGATGGCGTTGGCCGCGGCCTCGAGCGCGAGGCGCGACGAGAGCGCGTAGATCGCCACGTGCGGGACCACCGCCTTGAGGTGGTGGACGAGCGCGAGACCGGCTCCGTCGCCCATGCCGATCTCGACGAAGGCCACGTCGGGCGGGCTCTGCTCGGCGAGCACCAGCCCCTCCGAGAGATCGTCGGTGATGAACAGGTGGTCACGCACCACCTTGGGCAGCAGCTCGCGCGCCGCCGCGTCCGAGAGGATGGCGAGAACGGTGAGGCGCGGCCCGCCCCCGCTCCGGGACGGCGTGCTCGACTCCACGCTCACGCGATCACCACCTCGCCGGAGAAGACCCGGCGGGCCGGGCCGCGCATGCGGACGGCGCGGGTGCCGGCCGCGACCGTGACCTCGAGGGCACCGCCGGGCAGGGCCACAGTGACGGGTAGGTCGTAGCGCGCGCGACCCGTATCGCACGCGACCGCAGCCACTGCGCAGGCCCCGGTGCCACAGGCGAGCGTGCGCCCCACGCCGCGCTCCCAGACCGCAACGGCGATGTGAGCCCGCGGGCCGGAGGCTCTGGGCCGATCGTCCTCCTCGAGCAGCCTGCAGATCTCCACGTTGGTGCCACCGGCCGGCGCCACGGCGACCGCGGGGCCGAGGACGTCGAGGAACGCGTCGTCGTAGGCCTCGAAGCTGACCGCGTGCGGGTTGCCCATGTCGACCGTGGAGAAGCGGTGCTCGCGCCCCCCCACCACCGCGACCAGATCCGCCCCTCGACGGGCCACGCCCATGTCGACGCGGACGTCGGCCCCATCGGCCTCGCCGCCGGGCTGAACCTCGCAGGCTCGGTCGCCCGCGTCGGTCGCAACGACGACCACGCCGCTGGTCGCGAGGTGCGCCGCGACGCAGCGCAGGCCGTTGCCGCACATCTCGGGGCGGCTGCCGTCGGCGTTGCGGACGATCATGCGCGGCGGCGCGCCGTCGGAGCCGGCGTGGACCAGCAACAGGCCGTCGCCACCGATGCCGAAGCGGCGGTCGCAGAGCCGGCGCACGAGGGCGTCGTCGACGGCGATTCCCACGTCGCGGAGCAGGATGAAGTCGTTCCCGAGGCCCTCCCACTTCTCGAAGCGGACCCTCATCGCGCGGCCCCGCTCAGCCGGGAGCGGGCCTGCTCGGGGAGCATCCCGTTGATCTCCAGCACCTTGCTGCGACTGCTGGCACCCACCACGATGCTGACGTCGCCGCGCCGCACCTCGAGGGCGCGGGCGAGCAGCTTGACGAGCTCGCTGTTGGCAGCGCCGTCCGCAGGAGGGGCGGTGAGGGCGACCTCCAGGGCGCCTTCCCGGACGCCGAGGATGGCGGACCGCGACGAGCGGGGACGGACATGGACGGAGAGCCGCACGCCACCGGTACGCGGGTTCAGCACCAGCGCCTCCCATTCGCCCATCAGCCCGGGTGGCTCGCTCCTCGTCATCCTCTGCGGGACGCATGCTACCCCAATCCGCGCGCTGGCAAGACAAGGGAACGTGAGCTCGACGAGGAGCTGGGGTACCGTCTCCGGGTGACACGACTCCGTTGGTCGACGGCGGGTGAATCCCACGGGCCCGAGCTGGTGGCGATCGTCGAGGGCGTCCCCGCCGGGCTGCCCTTGCTGGCGACGGACATCGACGGCGATCTCGCGCGGCGGCAGCGCGGGTATGGCCGGGGCGGGCGGATGAAGATCGAGACCGACCGGATCTGCCTCCTCGGCGGTGTCCGCGGCGGCGAGACCCTGGGCAGCCCGATCGCGCTGGCCATCGTCAACCGCGACCACGCCAACTGGGCGGGCCGCATGGGCCCCGATCCTTTCCCGGCGCCGCCCGAGGCGCTCAGTCGGCCGCGCCCGGGCCACGCCGACCTCGCCGGCGGGCTCAAATACGACCGCCACGACCTGCGTGACATCCTCGAGCGGGCGAGCGCCCGCGAGACCGCGTCGCGCGTCGCCGTGGGCGCCGTGTGTCGCAAGCTCCTCGGCGCGCTGGGGGTCGAGGTGTTCGCCCACGTGGTGGCGATCGGCCCGGTCCAGGCGACGCCGGGCGACGCCGCGCCCGAAGAGCTCCGTGATCGGTCCCGGGCGTCCGACCTGGCCTGCGCGGATGGAGCCGCCGAGCCGGCGATGCGCGCCGCCATCCTGGAGGCGGCCCACGCAGGAGACACCCTGGGGGGCACCTTCGAGGTGATCGCTACCGGCGTACCGCCGGGGCTGGGGAGCCACGTCCAGTGGGACCGCAAGCTCGACGGACGGCTGGCCCAGGCCCTGATGTCCATTCACGCCATCAAAGGGGTGGAAATCGGCCTCGGCTTCGGCGCCGCGCGGGTGCGCGGGTCCGAGGTGCATGACCCCATCGGCTACGACGCGGCCGGGCGAGCCTTCACCCGCCCGAGCAACCGCGCCGGCGGGCTGGAGGGGGGCATCACCAACGGGATGCCGGTGGTCTGCCGGGCCGCGATGAAGCCGATCGCCACGCTCAAGCGGGCGCTCCCCTCGGTCGACGTCGTCACCAAGGAGCCCTTCGACGCTGCCTTCGAGCGAAGCGACATCTGCGCCGTCGCCGCGGCCTCCGTGGTGGGCGAAGCCATGGTGGCGATCACCCTGGCCGACGCGATCCTCGAGAAGCTCGGCGGCGATAGCCTGGGCGAGATGACCGCCAACCTGGTGAGCTACCGGCGGCAGCTCGCCGCCTACTGAGGAGGCCCCGTGCCCCGCGACGTTTCCACGCTGCTCCTCCACGGGCCCATGGGCTCGGGCAAATCCACGGTGGGCCGCCGCGTGGCCCTGCTGGCCGGCGCCGCCTTCATCGACCTGGACGACGCGGTGTGCACCCGGGCGGGCGCATCCGTCGCCCAGATCTTCGCCGCCGAGGGCGAGGCCGGCTTCCGTCGTCTGGAGGCCGAGGTGCTCGCGGCGCTCCTCGCCGAACCGGGGCGCCGCGTCGTGGCGCTCGGGGGCGGGGCGCTCCTCGATCCAGCCCGCCGCCGGGCAGCGCTCGCCGCCGCCCGGGTGGTCACCCTGGTCGCTCGCGCGGAGACGCTGGCGGCACGAACCGCGAGGCCAGGGCGGCCCTTGCTCGACGCCGCCCCCGACCGGCTGGGCAAGCTGCGGGAGCTGCTCGACACCCGCGCCGACGCCTACGCCGAGGCGCACGCTCGCGTGCACACCGACGATCGCTCCATCGACGCCGTCGCCGCCGCCGTGCTCGAGGGATGGGCGCGCCCGGCCATCGCCGTACCTCTGGGGAGTCGGAGCTATGCCGTGCGCTTCGCCCAGGGAGACCCGGAGCTGGCCGCGCGCACGGCCGCCGAGCTCACCCCCTCGCAGACCTTCCTGGTGACCGACGCCACCGTTCACCGGCTCTGGGGCGACGCCCTGGTCGACGCCCTGGTGCGCCGGGGCATCGCTCCGGCGGCGACGGTGGTGCTGGAGCCGGGGGAGGAGCACAAGCGGCTCGCCTCGGTGGAGCGGGCGCTCACCGCCATGATCGGGGCCGGCGCGGACCGCGATGCGGTCGTCCTCGGTCACGGGGGCGGCGTGGTGACGGACATCGCCGGATTCACCGCGGCGACGCTGCTGCGCGGGGTGCGCTGGATGGCGCTGCCGACCACGCTCCTTTCGATGGTCGACGCCTCGGTGGGGGGCAAGACCGGGGTCGATCTGGGCGCGGCCAAGAACGCGGTGGGGGCATTCCACCAGCCCGCGGGCGTCGTGGTGGACGTGGCCAAGGTCGCGACCGAGAGCGACCGCGCCTATGCGAGCGGCCTCGCCGAGGTGGTGAAGTCGGCCGCCATCGGCGACGTGGAGCTGTTCGAGCAGCTCGAGGCCGACCCCGACGCGGTGCTCGGCCGCGAGCCGGATCGGGTCCTCGACCTGGCCTTCCGGTCGGTGGCGGTGAAGGCGGCCATCGTCGCCCGCGACGAGCGGGAGACCGGGGACCGGGCCCTCCTCAACTTTGGCCACACCGTCGGCCACGCCCTCGAGGCCGAGGGTCGCTTCACCCGCCTCACCCACGGCGAGGCGGTGTCGCTCGGCATGGTGGCGGCGCTGCGCGTCGGCGTGGCGGTGGGGGTGACCGACCCCGCGCTCGCCCGCAGGGTCGAGCGACTCCTGGAGCGGCTCGGGCTCCCCGCGGACCTCGACGCCCAGCCCGTCGCGGCGGCGCTCCCCTTCGTCGCGCTGGACAAGAAGCGCCGTCGGGGCGCCGTCCGCTTCGTCCTCCTGCGCTCCCTCGGCGAGGCGATCGTGCGTGAACTGGACCCCGCCACTTTGGCGCCAATCCTGGTACGGTGAAGGTCGTCGCGAACTTTGCCCGCAGGGGGCATATCGTTAGACTGGACAGTGCCCCGGGTTTCGCCCGGTCGCGGAGCGCTCCCGGGCGGTCCGCAGGATGACCCCTCGGGTCGCCGCAGGAGGCTTTACCATGCACGTTCATCTCAGGCGCGCGGGCGCCCTCGCTTTCCTTGCCGCGGCGGCCGCCGTGGTGTCGGCCTCGTGTGCCACCAACGACAGCTCGATCTTCATCGGCGGCTGCGTGCAGGTGGCGCGTGACACCTGCACCGCGACCCTGAGCACGACGTCGGTCATCAATTTCGAAGGCGAGATCGATGGGGCGTTCGCCTCCGAGTACGACTGCCTGCTGCTGGTCGAGAACCAGATGGTTCCACGGGGCGACCCCACCACGCTGCGCACCGAGACCTCCGGCGTCCAGCTCTACCAGGCCGAGGTGCAGGTCCTCGACCCCACCAACGGCTACGGCGTGCTCTCGGAGTTCAGCGTCCCGATCACCGGCTACATCCCCCCGAGCGCGGGCGGGCAGGCCGGCATCGGCGGCACGCAGGTGATCCTCCTCGACCCGGCCACGGTGAAGAGCGAGGCCGCCGTGGCCGCCAGCAAGAGCAAGCAGCAGCAGGTCGTCGCCAGCGTCGTCCTGCACGGGACGACCCTGGGCGGGATCGATATCGCGACCGGCGTCTGGCAATACCCGATCACCATCTCCAACGGCAGCAGCTGCACGGTGCCGGCCGGCTCCACCTGCGTGAGCACCACCGTCGTGGCCACGGCCGACTGCCGGCTCGGCCTCGACGAGGCGGACGGGAGCAACTGTCAGCTCATCGCGGCCGCCGGCCCCTGCGGGACGCTCGAGTGCACCACCACCGGCAGCGGCGCCACCGAGAAGAGCGACATCGCGTCCGCGCACTGCCCGACCCACTCCCCGCCGAACAACTCCTGCTGCTTCCCCTGAACGTCAGGGAGGGGGCGCGAGCGGGGCCGTCTCGGGCGACCCGCCTCGCGCCGCCGTGACGAGGAAGAGGACGGGCAGCACCAGAAGGCCCAGGTCCACCTGCGCCGCCACCACCACGGATGTCTCGTGGGAGGGCCCGAGCCCGTAGCGCATCTGGGTCAAGAGCCCGCCGGAGAGCACGTACCGGGAGTTGAAGTTGTAGCTGCGACTCCCCCAGAAGAGCTCCGCCGCCAGGCCGGGCTCCAGCCCGAACCGGTCCGACCCCTTCCTGCCGTACGCCCCCGCCGAGAGCACCAGGGGAAAGGTGTCGAGGATCGGCAGGAGCCCGGAGACCCCGCCGCCGAACTGCACCTCGTCGAACGCGTGGCTGAGGATCTCCACGTACGGTCCCACGCCGAAGTCCCCGGTGCTGCTGCGGCCGAAGAGCACGTCGCCGTGGAGCCCGAGGTGAAAGGCCGTGCGCTCGCTCCAGATCTGGTGGTCCAGCCCCTCGCCCGCAGCGCCGACCGTGACGCCTACCGAGGCTTGAGGCTCGGCGCGCGCCGGCGCGGCGGTGACGACCATGGAGCCAGCCAGCGCGAGGGCCGCGCCGCGTGACCGTGACCCCAATGAGCATCCGCTCGCTCGCCGCATGCTGCCGCATGGTAACAGGCTCCGCCGCTGAATCGTGGTAGCGTCCGCGTGATGGTCGGTCGAACGGTTCATCTGCGCATCGGCGGTCAGACGTACCGAGTCCTGACCAGCGCCAGCGACGAGGAGTTGCAGAAGCTCGCCGCCGTGGTCGACAAGAAGATCGCCGCCGTCGTGCCCGCCGGCCGCGTCGTGACGCCCCAGGCCATGCTCCTCGCGGCCATGGCGCTCGCTCACGACCTCGAGATCGAGCGTGGGCGCTCGGCCGCCATCGCGGCCAAGGCGCGGGGAGCGTTCGGCCGGATGATCGAGCGCGTCGACGCCGCCCTGGGCCCCGAAGCCGGTCCTCCCGTCGTCCAGACCATCGGGCAGGTCGGGGGGCTCCCCCAGACCCCCGGGCACGCGGGCGGGCATTCCCAGACCCCGGGGCTGGTGGCCTACTCGCCGACCCCTGGCCATCCCGCCAACGAACCTTGAGCGCGCTCGGGTACCTCGACGCGGAGCTCGACGCCCTCGCCGAGCAGGGTCTCCTGCGGGAGCCCGCCCCCCCAGCCCCGCCCGGGGACGAGCTGCTCGACCTCTGCTCCAACGACTACCTCGGCTACGCGGCGGAGCCGTGGCCCGCCCCCGAGGGCCGCAGCGGGGCAGGCGCCTCGCGGCTGGTGAGCGGCAACCACCCGGCCCACGAGGAGGCCGAGGCGACGCTGGCATCATGGCTTGGGACCGAGTCGGCGCTGCTCTTCTCCTCCGGCTACGCCGCCAACGTCGGCACCCTCGCGGCGCTGGCGCGACCGGGAGACGTCGTCGTCTCGGACGCCCTCAACCACGCCTCGATCATCGACGGGTGCCGGCTCTCGGGGGCGACCCTCCGCGTCGTTCCCCACCGCGACCCCGCCGCCGTGGGTGCGGCTCTGGCCGCCGCGTCCTCCGCCTCCCGGCGCTGGGTGGTGACCGAGTCCTACTTCAGCATGGATGGCGACAGCCCCGATCTGCCGGCCCTCCGCGCCCTCTGCGATCATCACCACGCGGCCCTCATCGTGGACGAGGCCCATGCGCTCGGCGTGTTCGGCCCCCACGGCACCGGCTTGTGCGCCGAGGTGGGGATTCGCCCGGACGTGTTGATCGGCACGGCCGGCAAGGCGCTCGGCCTCCACGGAGCGTTCGTCCTCGGCTCCCGCCAGCTGCGGCTCTGGCTCTGGAACCGCGCCCGGAGCTTCGTCTTTTCCACCGGGGTGAGCCCGACCCTGGCGACCGCCCTGATGAGCCGCACCCGCCGCGCGCTCGCCGACGATGCTGGACGCGCCCGCCTCGCGCGCAACGCCAAGCGCCTCCGGGAGGGGCTGGCCGAGCTCGGCGTGGAGCGCGTTGGCGAGGGGCGTGGGCCGGTGATTCCCTGGGTCGCAGGCACACCGGACCAGGCCGTGCGACTCTCTCGACGGTTGCGCGAGCAGGGCGTGCTCGTCCAGGCCATCCGCCCGCCCACTGTCCCCGCGGGGACCTCGCGCCTGCGGATCACCGCGACCGCGCGGGTCACCGATGCCGACGTCACCCGCGCGCTCCAGGCCTTTCGCGCGGCGATGAGGGGCTGACCCCGTGGAGCGGCAGCGCATCGTCCTGGTGGGGACAGGGACCGGAATCGGGAAGACTCACCTCGCCGTGGCACTGGTGCGAGCGCTGGCACGCGCCGGCGCGGAGGTGGCGGGGCTGAAGCCGGTCGAGTCGGGAATCGGGGTGGGTGAGTCCGATTCGTCACTGCTCGCGGCTGTCGCTACGTTTCACGTGAAACAACCCGCGCCCTACGCGCTGGTCGCGCCGATCTCGCCCCACCTCGCCGCCGCGCGCGAAGGCATGACCATCCGCCTCGGTCCCATCGTTCGCTGGGTCGACTCGGTCGATGCCGCATGGCTGGTCGTCGAAACGGCGGGGGGGCTGCTCTCGCCTCTGGCCCCCGGCATCACCAACCTCGATCTCGCGGCGACGCTGGCCCCGACGCAGGTGGTCCTGGTGGCCTCCGACCGCCTCGGGGTCCTCCACGACGTGACGGCAGCACTCTTCGCGCTGCGACAGCTCGCGCCTGGGCTGCCCGAGGCAATGGTCGTCCTCCAGGCACCGGGCGAGGACGATGCTTCGACGGGGCTGAACGCGGCCGAGCTGCTGACGCTGCAGATTGCGCGGCGGGTGGCGAGCTTTCCGCGGGGGCTCGCGGTGGATGGGCCTGCCCAGGCCGTCACCGACGCGTTGCTCGAGGTCCTGACCGGCGGCGGCCCCGAGACCTGGGTCTAAAACGCAGCGCTCTCGCCGGGCTCGCGGGCGAAGGCCTGAGCAGGCGCGCGGAACGAGGCCCGTACCCCCCAGGGCCGCCTCCCTTCCCTCGGCCGATCTGCATCCGGCCGGAAACATTTCCGCCGGACCTCCAGCACATTGCGTTCGGTCCCGAGCGCATCCGTTGCGAGTCGCAGCTCGCCGCTTACGGCGCCCGGTGCACCGCCTACGACTCAGAGCGCACCCCCTACGACTCCAAGCGCGCCGTTTACGGTGCCAAGGGCACCGCTTACGACTCAAAGCGCACCCCCTACGACTCGAAGCGCACCGTTCACGGTGCCAAGGGCACCGCCCACGGTGCCAGGCGCACTCCCTACGACTCGAAGCGCACCGTTCACGGTGCCAAGGGCACCGCTTACGACTCAAAGCGCACCCCCTACGACTCGAAGCGCACCGTTCACGGTGCCAAGGGCACCGCCCACCGTGGCAGGCGCACCCCCTGCGACTCGAAGCGCACCGCCCACCGTCGCAGGCGCACGCCCTACGACTCGAAGCGCACCGCCCACCGTGGCAGGCGCACCTCGTGCGATTCGAAGCGCTACCTCTGCTGGAGCGCCTTCGCGGTCACCTGGCGACTGGCAGCTTCGCCGTTCGCTTCAACGGCAGCACGTAGCTTGCCCCGCGCTCATCGGTGACGGCAAGGGCGGCGCCGGCGAGGACGAGTGCCCTGATGAGCACATCCAGGGTGGGATCGACGACCCACCGAGAGACCTCCCCCAGCCAGAGCCGCTTGCCGGAGAGGTCGTCCGCGGCTTCGACGTGGCCACCGACGCGCCTCGTGCCGGCGGCGCCGCCCCGCGAATGGCGGCGCCATGGCGGCCACCGGGCGCGGTCAACGCCAGCGCTGCCGGCGGAGCAACGCGTATCGCGGTCGGTCCGGCCGCGACGCGGTGGATCACGGGGACTGCGGTGAGGGTGGCCCCCGCCGCCGCGAGCGCGGCCGACCCTATCGAACGGCGCTCAGCTTCGGCCCTCGTCTCGCGGGACGAGGGTGGGGCGTCGCGCTCGGGGCGCAGGCTCGCACCAGAGCAACCACGGGGGAGAGAACGCTACGTGCGTCCGTACGACGCGCGGAGGTCTCTCGAGCGCGGTCGGGCCCCGTGCGCACCGTCTTTCAGGGGACCGGCAAGGAGCAGTCGTCGATCGGTAAAGGCGCGACCCCAGACTGAACGGTCAGGCGGCGCGGCCAAACGGTGAGCGCGCAAAAACTCCCGATCCCGCCCCTTTTGGGGACTATCCGTTCAGCATCATCCCGGTGACGGTCCACTGGCAGGACGTTTCACGTGAAACGTCGTTCACTGCTCGCGAACCAGCCGCCCCCGCTCGAGAACGATCCGGGCCTTCGCCAGGTCCCGGAAGACCTCGGGCTCGTGCGACACGACCGCCACCGCGGCCCCGCGGGCCACTTCCTCTTCGATCACCTTCACGAGCCGCTTCACTCCGGCGCGATCCAGCCCGGCGGTCGGCTCGTCCAGCAACACCAGGGAGGGCTCGTGGATCAGCGCCCGCGCCAGCGCCACGCGTTGCCGCTGCCCACGCGAGCATGTCCGGACGGGACGCTTGGCGAAGGCGCCGAGCTCGAAGCGTTCCTCGGCGCGACTCCAGGCGTCGGTGGGGTCGAGCCCGTGAAGGCCCGCCACCAGCTCCACGTTCTGGCGACCGCTCAGGTCCGGGTAGGCGAGGGTCTCGTGGGACACCCAGCCGATGGCGGCCCGGACCTCGACCCGGTCGTCACCGAGCGGCTCGTAGAGCACGGTTCCGGCCGTTGGGCGAATGCCGGTGCCGAGGATTCCCAGCAGCGTCGACTTGCCCGAGCCATTGGCCCCCTCGACGAGGGTGAGCTGGGCACCGAGGAGCGTCGCATCGACCCCGCGGAGCGCCATCGTGGAGCCGTACGCCTTGACGATCCCGCGCGCGACCACCCGCTCGATCCGGGACACCATGGCCTTGGTGTCCACCGGTCAGCGCTTCCCGCTGGGATCGATGAGGAACGACGGCGTCTCCACGACGGTACGCTCGTCGTCGAGGATTGCCGCGGCCTCGGGGCGCGACCGGACCTCACCGGGGGCGGCGCTACCGTCCGCGGAGGCGCAGATGGGCGTCTGCTCTTCGTCGTCGGCGGAGTCCCCGCCGCGCGAACCCTCGGCTCGGGGGTCCGGGGGCGGAGCCCCCATCGAGGACCCCTCCACTCCGAGCGCCCGCTTGAAGTCGAGGCGCGAGAACACGTGCGTCCCGTCCACGTCGTCGCTGGCTTGCTCGTTGAGCTGGATGGGCAGCCTCTGCCGTGGCGCCGTCGTTTCGAGATCCCGGTAGGAGCGCAGCGCGCTCTGGAGCTCGAGGGCAGACTGGTAGCGCTGGCCGGGATCCTTGGCCAGCGCCCGCTCGACGATGCGGGAGAGACCGATCGAGATCGTGGGGTCGTGGTCGAGGATGGAACGCGGGGTCATTCCGAGGATGTCGACGAGCAGCGCGTTGTAGTTCTTGGCGGTGAAGGGCCGCTGCCCGGTCAACCCCTCGTACAGCACCACGCCCGCCGACCACAGATCGACGCGCGCGTCGAAGCGCCGATCCCCCCGCGCCTGCTCGGGTGCCATGTAGTAGGGCGTCCCGGCCGCGAGCGCCTCGCCAGCGGCGTCGCCCATGGTGTCCTCGATGTTGTCGGCCCGCGAGATACCGAAGTCGAGCAGCTTGGGGACCGGGCGCATCCCGTCGCGCTGCGAGAGGAAGATGTTGTCGGGTTTGAGATCGCGGTGGATGACCGCCCGCTGATGAGCCGCGGCCAGCGCTGAGAGCACCTGGAGCATGATGTCCACCATGTCGGTGGGCGCCTGCTGCCCGCCGCGCGCCAGCCGCTGCGCCAGCGTCTCGCCGTGGAGGCGCTCGAGCACCAGATAGGGGCTCCCATCGTCGAGGCGGCCCATGTCGTAGATGGCGCAGATGTTGGGGTGACCGAGGGTGCCGGCGACGCGCGCCTCGTGCCGCAGGCGCGAGATGGCCTCTCGGTCCTGGGCGTGATGCGGGTGGAGGACCTTCACGGCGACCAGCTTGCCGATCCCGAGGTGCTCGGCCTCGTACACGACCCCCATCCCGCCTTCGCTGATCACCCCGCGGACGCGGTACTTTTCGCCGAGCACACGCCCGGCCAGGCTCGTCTCGGGAGGCGCCACCGGAACGGGCGGGGAGGGGGGAATCGCTCGCAACATCCCCACCGGAGCCCCTCGGGGGATCTGCGGTGCTGCCGGAATGGCCCCGGGCGCATTGGGCATCCGGTGCCCCGTCACCGGGCAAACGACCGCCCGAGGTTCGTGCCGCGAGCCGCAGTGCTTGCACCGATCATCTGCCACGTGAAGTCGTACGCTCAGTCATTCCCCGCTCCGCGGCCACTCCAAAATGAGCAATGCAGGCGGGAGAGCCTGGGGACAACTTCCGTGCAACCCCTGGAGCATCCGTGGGCGGTTTCCTCTCTCCGACCGGCTTCTCGGGTACCCCCCGATCTGCCAGTCCTCGAGCCCAGCGTCTGTCCCCAGCCGGGAAGCTGCCAACTCCTCGGATCAACCGACGTTTCCGGGTTATCCCCCGTCTCCACAGGGCCTACTACGATCACGTAGATCTAGATCTCTACCAAATGATCTCCGCAGAGCGCCGGGCAGGCACGGTACCGAGCAAGCGGGCAACCATTCGACAGGATCCAACCGTTCGAGCCCTCGACTCGGGCCTGGGCTCGGGCAGGCAGGCCTCCCTCGCAAAGCCCTCCCGTCTTTTCGCCCCGCGCCCGTCGAAGCCTGCTAAGAGGTCAGCCCAGGGCACCCCTCCATGGACCTCGTAATCCCCAAGAAAGATCTCCTCCGCCTCGTCGCCCGTTGCCAGGGCGTCGCCGACAAGAAGAGCGCCATGCCCGCGCTCGCCAACGTCTTGCTCGCCGCGGAGGGGAACACCCTGCGCGTGGCGGCCACCGACCTGTACCTCTCGGTCAGCGGTCAGACGACGGCGGAAGTGGCGACCGCAGGCTCCGTCGCGGTCCCCGCGAAGGACCTCCTCGAGCGCGTCAAGTACATGCCCGACGGCCCGGTCCAGATCATCGCCACCGAAGGCGCCCAGACCACGCTGAAGGCGGTCGGCTCCCCGCGCCGGTACACGCTCCACGGGATCCCCGGCGGCGAGTTCCCGCAGCTCCCCAAGCCCGCGCCCGATGCGCCGTCCCTCCAGCTCCCCGTCGAGCTGCTCTCGCTGCTCATCGCCCGCACCCACTTCTCCATCTCCAGCGACGAGACCCGACCGCACGTGAACAGCGGTCTCTTCGAGTGGGTCGGCGACCGCGTGCGCATCGTCTCGACGGACGGCCACCGCCTCTCCAAGATGGAAGCCACCGTCAGCGGGACCTCGGCCACCGCGACGATGCTCATCCCGCTCAAGGCCATCACCGAGCTCCGCCGCCTCGCCGAGGAAGCCCGCGCCGAGCGCTCCGGTAGCGCCGGCGCCGACGCCTCGACGGTCACCATCACCCAGAGCGGACCCAACGCGTTCTTCAGCATCGCCGGCATGGTCTTCTCGGTGAAGCTGGTGGACGCCCAGTTCCCTCCCTACCAGCAGGTGATCCCGGCGCTCTCGGATCGCTCCGTGCGCGCGCCTCGCCTGCCCTTCGCCGACGCGCTCCGCGCGGTCTCGCTGGCGGCGAGCGACCGCACCGGCGGGGTCAAGCTGTCGGTCGCGCCCAACGTGCTGCGCATCACCAGCGAGAGCCCCGAGAGCGGCAACGGCTTCGACGAGCTGCCCGTCGAGTACAACGGCCCCGAGCTCACCATCGGCTTCAACGCCAAGTACTTCCTGGACGTCCTCGCGGCCATCGATGACGACGAGATCATCCTCGGCGTGTCCGGCGAGCTCGACCCGGCCGTCCTCCGCCCCGGTTCCGAGTCGAGCGACCAGAGCTACGTCGCCGTGATCATGCCGATGAGGATCTAGTCATCCTGGGGAACGCCCGAGAGCGTTCCCCGACGGGTCATCCGGCACCACCTCGAGAGCGTTCCCCAACGGGTCATGCCCAGCCTGCTTCTCGAGCGCCTGCGGGTCCGCGATCTGCGGAATCTGAACCGGGTCGATCTCGAGCCTGCCCCCCGGCTCAACGTCATCTCGGGGAACAACGGGCACGGCAAGACCAGCCTCCTCGAGGCCATCTACTTCGTCGCCACATCGCGCAGCTTTCGTACTCACCGCGCCGCAGATCTGGTGCGCCACGCCGCCGCCGCCGCCGCGGTGACCGCTCGCTTCGTCGAGCTGGGCGAGGAGGGATCGTCCCCCGCGCGCGAACAGAGCGCCGCCACGGAGGGCAAAGGGTGCGTGGTCCGCGTCGACGGCAACCGCCCGGCGAGCCTCTCCGAGTACGCGACCCGCTCGCCGGTCATCGCCTTCCACCCCGACGAGATGGTCCTGTCCTCCGGCCCCGCGGCGGGACGACGGACGCTTCTCGATCGCCTGGCCCTGTTCATCAGCCCGGCGTCGTCCGACCACCGCGCGCGCTACGCCCGGGCCCTCAAGGCGCGGCAGCAGCTGCTCCGCCGGGCGGAGGGCGGCTCCCTCGAGACGAGCGAGATCGAGGCCTTCGAGGAGCTCTGCGCCGTCCACGGGGCGGCCCTCACCCGCGCCCGCGCCGGTGCCGCGGAGGCTCTGACCCACCAGCTCCTCCCTGCCTTCGGCCGGATTGCCGCTCCGGAGCTGGGGCTGGACGCTCGCTTTGCTCCTGGCGGAGCGGCCGACCCGGACGAGGCGCGGGCGGAGCTGCGCCGCCATCGCCGCCGGGACGCGCACCGGCCGAGCCCGGGCTTCGGCCCCCACCGCGACGACCTGGAGCTCACCTTCGACGGCCACCCCGTGCGGGCTGTCGGCTCCCAGGGACAGCACCGCGCGCTCACGCTCGCGCTCAAGGCCGCGGAGACCTCGGCCATCGCCACCGTCCGCGGCATCGAGCCGATCCTCTTGCTCGACGATGTCTCGAGCGAGCTCGACCCCGACCGCACGGCGGCGCTCTTCACCTTCCTCGGCCTCGCCCACGGTCAGATCTTTCTCACTACCACCCGCCGCGACCTGATCGTGACCCCGGGCGTCGCACCGGGCGACCGCCGCGATTTCCGGGTGGAATCGGGGGTGCTCCGCCCGGAAGACGGAGGCTCGTAGCCTCCTCGGGGCATCCCTCCCAGGTGCCCGCCCGGAGGGGCGCCGGCCCCCTCGTGAAAGCATGGCGAAAAGCGTTCACGAAGGGCGCCCGGGCGGGGGTCCAAGCCTTGCGAAGACCCGCGATTTCGGCTAGATTTCCGCACCTCGATCGCGGTTTCCGCCGAGGGCGCGAGCCGGCCTTTCTCCGACCCGTCTCCGACCCATCTCCGACCTGATCGGGTCTTCTGGACTGAGCTCTGTACTGAGGGTGCTGCGGGCTCCCAGGCGCACTGCGGTGCCCGGGTGCTCGGTCACGAGGGGGACATCCCGCTCGTCCGGCCCAAGCAGCCCGTTTTCCGCGCAGGACACCGATGACCGACACGATTCTCAGCACACCGACCGACCTCGGCCGACCCAGCTACGACGAGAACAGCATCACCGCGCTCGAGGGGCTCGAGGCGGTGCGCAAGCGTCCGGGCATGTACATCGGCGACGTTCACGACGGCTCCGGCCTGCACCACCTGGTCTGGGAGGTCATCGACAACTCGGTCGACGAGCACCTCGCCGGCGCGTGCAAGGAGATCTTCGTGACCCTCCACTTCGACGGCTCGTGCACCGTCGAGGACGACGGGCGCGGCATCCCCGTCGGCGTCCATCACGGCAAGGGCGTGAGCGCGGCCGAGGTGGTGATGACCGTCCTCCACGCCGGCGGCAAGTTCGACAACGCCAGCTACAAGGTCTCCGCCGGGCTCCACGGCGTCGGCGTCAGCGCCGTCAACGCGGTCTCGGAGTGGCTGCGCCTCGAGATCAAGCGCGAGGGCAAGGTCTGGCAGCAGGAGTACGTGCGCGGCGCGCCCCAGTACCCGCTCCGCCCGGTGGGCGAGAGCGATCGGACCGGGACCAAGGTCACCTTCAAGCCCGACACCCAGATCTTCACCGACGTCACCGACCTCAGCTTCGACATCCTCGCCAGCCGCCTGCGGGAGCTGGCCTTCCTCAACGCCGGGCTGGTCATCCACCTGACCGACCAGCGGCCGGGCGGGCAGAAGGAGACGTTCCTCTACCGCGGCGGCATCGCCGAGTTCGTGGCGCTCCTCAACAAGACCAAGGAGCCGGTGCACGAGGGCGTGATTTCCTTCCTTGCCCAGAGCGAGAGCACGGCCACCGTCGCCGATCCCCTCCCCGGGCGCACCGCACCCCCTCCCGGGCCGCCCATCACCGTCGAGGTGGCCATGCAGTGGAACTCGTCCTACCAGGAGGCGATCTACTGCTACACGAACAACGTCCACAACAAGGACGGCGGCACGCACCTCACCGGCCTGCGCGCGGCGCTCACCAAGACGATCAACAGCTACGGCACCGCCCACAACTTCTTCAAGGAGCTGAAGCAAGGCCTCGCCGGCGAGGACGTCCGGGAGGGCCTCACCTGCGTGCTCAGCGTCAAGCACCCGGACCCCTCGTTCGACTCGCAGACCAAGTCCAAGCTGGTCTCCAGCGAGGTCAAGGGCATCGTCGAGAGCGCCGTCGCCGACAAGCTCGGCCAGTTCTTCGAGGAGACGCCGGCCATCGCCCGCAAGATCGTCGACAAGGCCGTCATCGCGGCCAAGGCGCGCGAGGCCGCCCGCAAGGCCCGCGAGGTGATCCGCAAGGGCTCGCTCGACATCACCTCGCTCTCCGGCAAGCTCGCCGACTGCCAGTCCAAGGACCCGGCGATGAGCGAGCTCTACATCGTCGAGGGCGAGTCCGCCGGCGGCAGCGCCAAGCAGGGGCGCGACCGCCACTTCCAGGCGATCCTCCCTCTCAAGGGCAAGATCCTCAACGTCGAGCGCGCCCGCCTCGACCGCATGCTCGGCTCGGCCGAGGTGGGGACGCTGATCACCGCGCTCGGCTGCGGCATCAACGACGCCGGCGGCTTCGAGATCGACAAGCTCCGCTACCACAAGATCATCCTGATGACCGACGCCGACGTCGACGGCTCGCACATCCGGACCCTGCTCCTCACCTTCTTCTTCCGGCAGATGCCCGAGGTGCTCGAGAAGGGCTACCTCTACATCGCCCAGCCGCCGCTCTACCGGGTGCGCAAGGGGAAGAAGGACCTCTACCTCAAGGATCAGGCCGCCCTCGACGACTACCTGGTCACCAACGCCGTGGAGGACCTGATCATCGGCTCCGCCGCCGACCCGCAGAAGCGCGTGGCCAAGGGGCCGCTCCTCGCCCTGGCCCAGAAGCTGAAGCGCTTCCGCACCGTCCTCAGCAACCTCGACAAGCGCTGCGACGGCCGCCTGGTCTCCGCGCTGATCCGCGCCACCGGCCTCGGCCGCGACGACCTGCGCGACCCGGCCCTGGTCCGGGCGGCGTGCGTCAAGCTCCGCGCCTACCTCCTCCACCGCTACCCGGATCTCTTTCCCCTGACCGTCGAGCCCTCCGCCGACCAGGAGCACGGCGAGCGCATCATCATCTCGCCCCGGCCCGGCGCCAACGCGCGCCAGAGCATGATGGACTGGGATCTCCTCTCCTCGCCCGAGTACGTGGAGGCCCTCTCCATCGAGCACACGCTGGTCGACATGGCGGGCGCGGCGCCCTACCTCGCCGGCGCCAAGGGCCAGGAGCAGACCCTGGAGAACAGCGAGCAGCTCATCGAGTACATCGACGAGCGCGGCAAGAAGGGCATCAGCATCAGCCGCTACAAGGGCCTCGGCGAGATGAACGCCGAGGAGCTGTGGGAGACGACGATGAACCCGGACGCCCGCACCCTGCTCCAGGTCCACGTCTACGACGCGGTCTCGGCGGGCGATCTGTTCACCGTCCTGATGGGCGATCAGGTGGAGCCGCGCCGCGCCTTCATCGAGCAGAATGCGCTCAACGTGAAGAACCTCGACATCTGACCGCCCTCTCCGCGATCTTCTCGCGCGTCGCCCCTCGCGGAGGTCCCCTGGATGCCCGTCCCTCGTAGCAAGCTCGCGGCCGCCCCGTTCGTGGTCGCCGCCTGCGCGGTCCTCGTCGCGAGCTGCCGTCACCCCGGCGCACAGGAGCCGGGAGGGCCGGCGGCCCTCGGCCCGGGCGGCATCGCGCCCACCTGCGAGGAGATGAAGACCGGGGACTTCTCCGCGCTCGTCTTCGGCGCCCGCCCCACCGCGCGGGGGCCCTTCGATCCGGCGCCCCCTCCACCGCTCCCGGCGGGCACCGGGGACAACGTCAAGCACCTCCTTGCCCAGGCGGTCCTCCTCTCCCGCACGGCGTTCGCCTTCGAGAAGGAGCTCATCGACGCCTGCACCGAGCTCGGCCTCGCCGCCGGTGTCCCCGAGGGCGATCTCCGCGCGTCGCCCGACGCGGGCCACGGCGCCGAGCGCGCGTGCAACGCTGCGGCCACCCGGGTCTCGACGATGTTCCGCAAGGCCAAGGAGTCCAACATCATCCTCGACCTGCACGTCGATCCGTCGCGCTGCTTCGTCGACGTCGAGGCGGCCCGCAAGTGCCTCGCCGACTGCGGCGCGCCCGTGACCAAGGGCGACCTGCGCGCCCACTGCACCGGCGGCGAGATCGGCGGCCTCTGCGGCGCCCGCTGCGGGGGGGCCTGCACGCAGCCCGCCGGCTCCGGGACGGGCACCTGTCACGCCTCCTGCTCGGGCAAGTGCGACCGCGATTTCCGCGGGACCTGCGGCGGCAAGTGCAGCGGCACCTGCGACGGCGCGCCCACCCGCGGCCCCAAGCGCTGCGGCGGCGTTTGCGACGGGAGCTGCTCCGACAAGGCGGAGGGCGTGTGCGCCGGCCGCTGCGACGGGAGCTGCTCCGGCGGCTGGGAGCCGCCCGCCACGGGCCGCTGCAGCGGCGTCTGCGCCGGCGGGTGCACCACCGAGGTGAAGGATCCGGTGTGCACCGGCGAGTACGCGCCGGCCGGGCTCGACCCGATCTGCCAGGCCGCCTGCGGCGCCGCCTCGGCGATGACGGTCCGGTGCGAGGCGCCTCTCGTCCGCGTCTCGGTCCGGGGCGGCAAGCCCACCGTCGAGCTCGAGAAGCTCCTCGCCGGCATCCAGTCCGCCGTCCCCAAGATCGTGCGCGCGCAGCAGGGTGCGGCGCGCCGGCTGCCCCGGGCCATCGAGGCGGCGGTCACCGCCTCGGTCGACTGGTCGAACGCCTTCGCCAACGCGGGCCCGAAGCCGCTCCTCTGCATCCGCTCCAGCATCGACGCCATGAAGGAGGCAGCCACCTGGATCGACCTCGCCGCGCGCGGCACCGAGGCCATCGCTCCCGCGATCAAGACCGAGCCGCCGCCCCAGGCCAAGGGCGAAGAGGAGTGACCGGCGGCAATCTCGTCCGCGGCGCGCTATCCTCGCGCCCGATGCCGCTCGAGCCTACCGTCGACCCGATGGCCGCCCAGATGGCCCAGCTCCTCTCCGCCAGCGACATCGAGGAGCTGCGTGAGGTCATCGCCCGCTGGACGGCGACCGCCGTGACCGGCCAGCAGCGCCGCGTGTTCCAGAACTTCGGCGCCCGCCTGGTCGAGCTCAAGCAGGAGCTGGCGCGCTCGCCGGTGCAGCCCTCCCGCGAGGAGCTCGAGACGTTGCTCACCATGATGCTGCGCCTCGCCGCCCAGTCCGACGGGACGCCGCCGCCCCGGCCCTGAACCGTGATCCTCGACGACTTCCCCCCGCTCCTCCTCCGCATCTTCGCGGTCCTGTTCGGGCTGATCTGGGGCAGCTTCCTCAACGTCGTCATCTACCGCGTCCCGCGGAACCTCAGCGTGGTCCGCCCCGCGTCGCACTGCCCCGGGTGCGGCAAGCCGATCCGGGCCTGGGACAATGTCCCCGTCCTGGGCTGGCTCCTCCTCCGCGGCAAAGCGCGCTGCTGCGGCGTCCCGGTCTCGCCGCGCTACCCGCTCGTCGAGGCCATCGGCGGCGTCCTCTCGCTCGCCATCCTCGAGGTCGTCGTCTTCCGGCTCGGCCCGCTCACCTCGGCGGCGCACGCCCTGGCGGTCTACGTCGCCGATCTCGCGCTGGCGCTCGCCCTGGTGGCCGGCGCCTTCATCGATCTCGAGCACATGTACCTGCCGGACACGATCACCCTCGGCGGCGCCCTGGCCGGGGTGGCGACCGCGTCGTTCCGCTCGATGCGCTTCGTCGACGCGCTCCTCGGCGCGGCGATCGGCTTCGTCATCGTCTGGCTCCCGTTCGGGTTCCTCTACTCCAAGATCCGCGGACGCGTGGGCATGGGCCTCGGCGACGCCAAGCTGGTCATGCTCGCCGGCGCCTGGTTCGGCTGGGGCGGCGCCCTCTTCGTCCTCGGCGCGGGCGCCGTCCAGGGGACGCTGGTCGCCATCCCGCTCCTGCTCTTCCGGGGCAAGATCGAGGACCCGGAGGCCGTCCAGCGCGAGCGCGAGGAGATGAAGAAGGAGCTCGAAACCCTCTCCGGCGACGAGCGCGCCGAGGCCGAGAAGGAGCTCGCTGCGGACCCTCTCTCCCAGGAGGCGGGCGCCGGCCTCGGCCAGGCCCGCATGGCGTTCGGCCCCTTCCTCGCACTGGCCACCATCGAGTGCCTGCTCGTCGGTCAGGACGTGATGGCCGCCTACCTCTCCTGGATCGGTTCCGGCTGATGGCGGCCCGCACCCCCTGGTCCGTCCTCGCGGCGGCAGTCACCCTGCTCGCCTGCGGCTCGCCCCTCCCGACCCCCCGCACCGGACCCCACCTCGGCGAGGTGCCCGTGGCCATCCCGTACCCGCCGCCCCCTGGCCGGGTCGAGATCATCCCTGCGCGACCCCCCGCGTTGAAGCACCCGGTCTGGGTCGACGGGGAGTGGGACTGGGGCGGGCGTCGCTGGCAATGGAAGGACGGGGTCTGGGCGGACCAGGCCCCCGACACCTACTACGCGCTGCCGCTCACCCTGCGCGCATCGGACGGCACCCTCGAGTTCTTCCCGGGTGGCTGGAAGAAAAAGGCCTCGGTCGACGGCGCTGCGACCGGGCCCACCCCCCTGCCTTCGGCATCGCCCCCCGCCGTGCCGCCGCCGTCTTCGGCCGCCCCACCATCCTCGGCCGCCGTGCCGCCG
>Ga0302267_10000301_pt1 | contig 65351 bp, 58 predicted proteins | sample III_Bog_E1_3_FD_194555 | JGI IMG/M metagenome (GOLD analysis project Ga0302267, IMG submission 194555) | Peat permafrost microbial communities from Stordalen Mire near Abisko, Sweden - III_Bog_E1_3 | ecosystem: Environmental > Terrestrial > Soil > Wetlands > Peat | place: Sweden: Abisko...
CCTCGGTCGATTCAGCGCTTGGTTGATTGGTAACGGTTCTCCTCGCTTGGTCATGGCCGCCACCTACTGCATCGTCTGACCGGTGAGCGAGCCAATCCAGCCGGCGCCCCATCCGAGGACTCCAGCGCCAAACAACGCACCAAAGAGCCCCGGAATCGCGTCCGCAAAGCGTCCGCTCATCATCCGGATTCCGGCGAAGATCAGGCCGCCAAAACAGATGACCGCGCCCGCATAGATGGCGAAGGTCTTGAAGGTTGTCATGAGTGTGGTCGCCCCGGAGAAGTCCATCGTCCCCTGGGCGTGGGCAACGCTCGTGAGCGAGAGTGCAAGAAGGGTGGGAGCCATCGTGCGGATGGCATTGATGAGCCTTCGTTTGAGGTTGTGATTTCGGAAGCATGAACGAAGTGACATGGGCATTCTCCTGGTGGCGTGTATCAATCGCCATGAGGGGAAGCTAATGCCATTTCACAGACTCGTCCAAGACTTCTTATCGATTTCGCCATACATTTTGTCTATGGCGGATGGGTGCGGTTTCAGCTAAGCAACTCTAGTTGCTCTGGCGGGCTTGCCTTCAGCGGACGCTTCCTTCTTCTCGAATCTGACGAACTCTCCAGGAAGAATCGTTCGACGAATGGGATCGCGACATGATCGGTGTGCTTCAGACGGACGAACGCCGTATCTGCCGTCCAATTGACACCTGCAATTGGTCGCGTAATGAGGCCGGGATCAAGAGGCCATAGCTGATCGATCAGGGCAAGACCGTAGCGCTCTTTCACCATCCATTGAATCTCTGAGGGAGTGCGGGCAGAACATGCTAGATGGATCGAGATTCCTATTTCCGCGAACATCTCGACAAGGCGTGAATGCGCGGATGGATGCAGTTCGGGGTCACGGAATACTGTGATGCGCTGCGCAACCTCATGAATATCGAGTTGCGCACGATCAGCGAGGACATCGTCTGATCGCATACAGACCACTAATGGCGACTGAGCGATCTGTTGAACGCAATAGATACTCGAATCGATTGGCAATGGCAGAATGGCGCAATCGAGCATTCGGGCATCGAGGCGTTGCAAGCAAAGTAGTGGATCTCCGCTCATTAGTCGAATTGCACAACCGGTGAATATCCCTTCGTAGTTTTCTCGAAATTTCTCCAGTAGCTTTGCGTTGACAAAAGAGGAGAAGCCGAGCCGCAGAGGAGGAACTTCTTTGCGTTGAACAGCACGGGCCATTGCTAGTGTTTGGTCCCATTCTCGCAGAGTATTCTCTGCGTATGAGGCAATGATCCGGCCTGCGGCGGTCAACTGGAGACCATTCTGCAAACGGTCGAAGATTGGAAGCTCGATGTTATCTTCGAGCTTCCCAATCTGATGGCTGAGTGACGACTGTGCGACAAAGACCTGCTCTGCCGCGCGAGTAAAGTTCAGCGTCTCGGCGGATGCTTTGATGTAGCGAAGAAGACGGAATGTGAGGGAATCTGACATCGGCCTTGGCGCTCCGCCTGGCTTTCGCCGATTCCACAAGCCGGTGATCCAATTGGCTGTGGAAAACCCGTGCTGAATCCTATAGTTCGGAAAGGGAGCCGATGTGTCAATAAGGCTCCTGGAGGGAGCCGGGCTCCTTGAGGTAACCACAGGTCCCCCGATTAATGAGGGCGCCATAGATAAAAACTGGGGCGAAATCGATAAGAAATGTTGGACTGGGGTTTGTGGAGACTTCACTCTCGAAGCTGATCAATAGCGTGAGGTGCCCAATGGAGAATCCGTCCGAGATCATTCATCCCTTCGATAGACCCGAACCGATTGCAGCCCGAGCATCGAACGAAGGCCAACGCTCTCTTCAGCGGCTTCGGAAACCTCCACGGAGAGTTGCAGAAGTTGAACCGCTTCTCACAGCTGAGGATGTTGCGAAGCGCCTGAATGTCAGCACAAATTGGGTTTGGGATCATTCCTCAAGGAAGAAGCCCCTGTTGCCCGTCATTCGGATGGGAGATGGCGCGCTTCGTTATCGCGCGAGCGGGATCGAAGCCTTCATTGATGAGCGCGAACGAGTCTCTTCCATGGGCCGTCGTGCAAGTTAAAATGGAAGAGCCCACTGTTTTTCCCCACAGAAACTGAGGAACCATGGGCACATCGCACCAAACAGGTTCGATCGTCCCGCGTGGGAAGGCTTGGTATGGCTTTTACCGCAAGGAAGTGGTCGATCCCACAACCGAAGACGTCCGATCCGTTCGCGTATGCGTTCGGCTCGGCCTCAAATCGCAGATGACCAAGGCCAAGGCGCGTGATGCGCTGAAGGTTGAGATCGCCAAGCAGACCGGACAACTCGCGGACGGCAGAATTCTGAAAGATGGATCTGTCACTTTTGAGTGGTTCGTTCGCAACCGCTACTTTCCGCTTCGACAGGGAGATTGGCGGCCAGAAACGGCGAAGGAGAAGACAGCTCAGATTGAGATCGATCTGATCGGGAAGTTCGGTTCTCGCCCCATCGAATCGATCGACAAGTTTGAACTGCAGACGCATGTCAACCACCTGTCCCGAACGTACTGCCAGGACCGGGTAAAGCAGGCGCGCTCCTACCTCAAGTCCATCTTCGACGAAATAATCGAGCAAGAGTTTCTGGTCAAGGATCCGACCCGGACGCTGAAGATTCCCAAGAACCTTCGGCCGAAAGACAAGCAGATTCTGACCTGGGAACAAATGCGAGCCATTCTGGCGAAGGCCGCCCGAAGAGATCGCCTGGTTCTCATGCTGGATATGACGGACGCCCTCCGTCCCAGCGAACTTTTTGCTCTCCGCTGGAAGTCCTTCGACGACGCAAACACGTTGTCGCTGACCGAAACGGTCTACCGCCGGGAATTGAGACCCTACGGCAAGACCCCAAAGAGCCTTGGCAAGATGCATCTCCCTGACGGGCTTGCCCAAGAGCTCAAACTCTGGAAATTGGAGTGCCCCGATCGATCTCAGGAAGCGTTCATCTTCACGAACGCCGATGGCGGGCTGATCGACACTTCCAACTATCGGAGCCGAATCCTAAAGCCTTTGGCAGAGGAGCTCGGGATTCCAAAGCTGAACTTCCAGGTGCTCCGCCGGACGATGGCGACCCGGGCACAGAATCTGGGATCGGTGAAGGATATCCAGTCTCACCTGCGGCACTCGCGCGCCGATACGACCGCGAACGAGTACATGCAGGAGTTGCCGGAGAGCGTGCAGCAAATGGTAGGAACGGTCTACGCGATGCTCATCTCGACAGCAGCGCAGCAGCAAGGGGTGTAGGTTTGAGCCGGTATAGCCAGCGCAGTTGATGCCAGCCGGTTTAATTTGGCATCAAATGGCATCAAACCTCTTCCGCCAATGCCGCTAAGTTGTTGATTCTATGGTGGGCGCTGCAGGATTCGAACCTGCGACTTCCACCGTGTGAAGGTGGCACTCTACCGCTGAGTTAAGCGCCCCAGCCTTACTGACCGGCGCGTGTGCACCAGTGGGGCATTCCGTAGTTTAGAGTATCACCAGCGGAGCTTTTGAGCCAAGCCCGGCCTGTGGATGGGAGCCGGGGTGGATTGCCGCCGCCCCGGAACCATGCGCTGGAGACTGAGATCAATTCGCGAACCCGGCACGTTTCCTCCTGAGGGGGAGGCTGCGCTGGGCCCAGTTTCCGGCTTTGGGCCCGTGAAGCTCACCGGCGGCGGGCGCTGCAGCTCCCAAACAGGCGCGGATTCCGGCCCGCAAATCGACTCCACACCGCAACCTTCCGGCTCGGACAGTGTTCCTGAGGATATGGCAACCCTGGTTCTGGACAACCCGACCCTGGGAATGGCCCCGTCTTTTGCCAGCCGAGCCGAAGTGAGCGCCCGTGCTGCCGCCTACGACCCCGGCGACGACGCTGTACTCATGCTCCGCGTGGCCGCCGGCGACGAAGCTAGCTATAACCGCCTGGTGGAGAAGTACCACCGGCAACTGATCCATTTTCTGTTCCGCATGGTCCATAACCAGGCCGTGGCGGAAGAGATGGCGCAGGATGTTTTTCTGCGCGTTTACCGCGCTCGCGAGAGCTACCGGGCTGAAGCGCGCTTCAGCACCTGGCTCTATCGGATCGCCACCAATCTGGCCGTGAATCATGCGCGCGATACGCGCCATGAGCGCTCGGCGCAGACGGTTTATCTGGATGAGCCCGACGAGGAGTCTGGCGCCAGGCCCGACGTGGCCGACAGCCAGCCCACGGCGGAGCAGCGCCTGTTGCGCGAGGAACGGACGACGCAGATTCGCGCTCACGTTCAGGCTCTGCCCGAACGGCAGCGCATGGCGGTGCTGATGCACAAGTATCAGGATATGGACTACAAGCAGATCGGCGAAGTGCTCAAGCTGAGCGAGTCGGCCACCAAATCGTTGTTGTTCCGCGCATACCAGACGTTGCGCGAAAAGCTGAAGGACTTTGTTTAAGGAGATTCCACCGGAGTTACCGGAAGAAATCGGGATATACCCATGACCACCATTCATTGCAATTCGGTTCGCTCGCGACTCCAGGATCTGCTCTTCGATCCAGCCCCTGTCTCTGCCGAGGTTCACTCGCACCTGGCCGGCTGCCCGGCGTGCACCCGGGAGCTGGATGAGTTGCGCGCCACCATGGGCCTGCTCGACAGCTGGCACGCGCCCGAGCCCAGCCCCTACTTCCTTACCCGGTTCGAGGCTCGGCTGCGCGAACAGCAGGAGGCCGAGCCCACCAGCTGGTTGGCGCGACAGATGGCGCGGCTTCGCTCCAGCATGGTAGACGGACCGCGTCTGAGTGCACGGCCGCTGGCCGCCATGGCGCTGACGGTTATGCTGCTGGTGGGCGGAGGCACTTACCTGGGTGTTACCGACTGGACCCACACCCCGCAACAGGACAACCAGACCGCCGTGGTGGGCGACCTGCAAACCATGGACTCCAATGCCCAGCTGCTGGACCGGCTGGAGTCACTGTCAGACGAAAATGGAAACTAGCTTTGTACTTTCCAGCCGGCGATGAGGCTTGCTGGAAACGAGGCTGGCTGTGAACGAGGATTGATCAACGTGAACAGGGCAAGAGATACGCGCGCAACCTACATCACGGCCTGGGCCGTGGCGTTGCTGCTGTGCGCTTTGCCCGCGCAACTGCTCACCGCGCAGCGCGGCAATGGCAGACCGTCTCCGTCGTTCCGGTCCACGCCACAGGCGTATTCGCGCCCATCGCAACAGCAGTTCTCAAGACCTTCGCGGCAACAGTTTTCGAGACCTTCAGAGCAACAGTACTCGCGGCCATCACAACAGCAATTTGCGCGGCCTGAATCCTTTCCGGCAGCGCGGCAATTGCCGTCCTACGGTGCACCTCGACCGGCCTATGGCGGCGTACCGCAGCAGTCGTACGCGTTTGGCCAGCAGCGCTCAACCGGCGGCGCTGGTTCCGCTCCGCAGCGCATGCAGCCGGAAGCGCGGCCGGCGTATTCAGGCGCCACAGCGTATTCGGGTAGCACAGCCGCACGGCCTGCTTCCCCGGCGTTGCAATCCACTGCCAGTGGCCGATCTGCGTACGGCCCCGCGCAGTCTGCCGCTGCAGCGCGGCCGGCCTACGTGTATCCCGGCGCAGCGCCACCCGGCCATTTGGGTTCATGGCTGAACCAGCACAGCAATCTGGCCACGCAGGACAAGGAACGGATGCTACGCGCCGATCCCAGCTTCAATCGCCTGCCGGCCGGCGAGCAGCAGCGGCTGGTTCAGCAGTTGCGCCAGGTGGACGGGCTCAACGAGCAGCAGCGCCAGCGCCGCCTGGCCCGTGCCGAGGCGCTGGAACATATGTCTCCGCAGCAGCGCATGAGTCTGAACCGCTCCAATCAGGCATTTGCCACTCTGCCGGCCAACCGCCAGATGCTGCTCAAGCGCGCCTTTCAGGACCTCCGCTCGGTGCCTGTCGATCAACGCCAGACGGTGCTCAACTCCGCCCGCTACCAGGGCGCGTTTTCTGTCGACGAGCGTGGCATCCTGGCCGACTTTCTGCGCGTAGAGCCCTTCGAGCCGGCACGGTAACAACGCTTTTCGCAACGCGCCACTCTATTACCCTCTGCTCGACTAAGCCATTAGTCCTTTGTTTTTCAAGTATTTATAAGAACCATGCGACTTCCATGCTAAGCTGATTTAGCTTTCGCTGTTCCAGTCCAGCTCTGGAGCGATCCCCGATTGATTTTCAACACATTTAGTTATTACCTGTTTTTCCTGCTTCCCGCCGCGGTAGCTTACCGGCTGGTTTCTGCCCGGTTGCGGCCCTGGGTCATTGTCTGTTTCGGCAGCGGATTCTTTCTCTATTTCGCCTATGGCATGGCCGGAATCTGGGGCGCGCTGTGTCTGGCCATCTTCCTCTGGGAGTCGGTTGTCAGCCGTCTTTATTCGCCGTCCTCCCGCTGGTGCATCCTCGGCCTGGTGCAGAGCCTCGTCCTGCTGGGCATCTTCAAGTATTGGAACTTTTTCACCGGCCTTCTCTTCTATCACGCTGCCAACCCGCTACGCTGGCAGGGTGCATTTCTTCCCCTGGGCATCTCTTTTTTCACCTTCGAGTTCTACCATTACGCGTGGGATCGCCGCGCCGGTAAGACGGAACAGGGAACACTGGGCGAGTATCTTGCCTTCATTCTCTTTTTCCCCACCATGGTGGCGGGCCCCATCAAGCGCTACCAGGATTTCTTGCCCAAGCTGCGCGCCACGCCCGGCGAGTGGAGTCAGGATTGGGAGCGCGGCATCACGCGCATCCTCTGCGGACTGGTGAAGAAGTTTGCCGTCGCTGACCTGTTGACCGCCTGGACCAATCACCTCAACGCGCACGACCTCCTCATTGCCGACCGCCGCATTCTACCCTTCTGGCTGCTCGCCTACGGATTCAAAATCTATGCGGACTTCTCCGGCTATTCCGACATCGCCATCGGCTCGGCCCGGCTGTTCGGCATCCGAGTCCCGGAAAACTTCAACTGGCCGTATGGACGCCGGAACATCCAGCGGTTCTGGCAGTGCTGGCATATCTCGCTCACCCGCTGGCTCATCGACTACGTCTACATCCCCCTCGGCGGAGGCCGCGTCGCCAAGCCGCGCATCTACGTAAACCTGCTCATCGTCATGCTGGTCAGCGGCCTTTGGCACGGAGCCGGCGTCAACTTTCTTGTCTGGGGACTCTGGCATGGCTTGCTGCTTGCCGGACATCGTCTCTGGCGGGAGTTGCGCCCTGAGCCCAACCTTCATCCGGTTCCGGTCTTTCTCAGCCGCGCTCTCACATTTGTTCTTGTTATCGCGGGATGGGGCTTCTTCTGCATGGATATGCCCACTGCTATGCTCTTCTTCAGGAGGCTGTTGATCGGCTGATGCTTTATCAACTGCGCATCACTCTCGAATACATCGGCGGCAGCACGGACATAGCGCCGGAGTTCCTCCGCGGCCGTGTTGACACCGCTGTCCGCTGCGCCGTCTGGATTGGCGCCATCCTGCTCATCTATGCCTTTTGCGGGCAGTCGTCCAAGTTTATTTACATCGATTTCTAAGGAGGCAACCCTTTGAAACGCCGAAGTCTTTTCCCCGCATTGGTTGCCGCCTTTTTCTTCCTGGTTGTTCTCAATCTGCTGATCGGCGCCTGGAGCCGGCGTTTACCTTACCGGATCAAACTCAATGAGATTCGCTCCGCACAGGCCCCCAATCTACTATTTGTGGGCAATTCCCTGCTCGCTCAGCGCGTCGATGAAGGCGCGCTTGTTCAGGGCTTCGGAGACACTCGCCTGCGCCCTCTCAACGCAGCTCTTGGCGCTTCCGGCCCACCGGAACACGAACTTTTGTTCAATTACGCAGTTCGCACCCACCCCGAGATACGTACCCTGGTCATCGGCTTTTTCGATCAGCAGCTGACTGCGGATACAAAAGATCACGCGATCGATTTGACGGGCAATCGGCTGGTCGGTTTTGACCATCGCTTTTCTTCGACTGAGGTTTCTGCTGTCTACGGCTTTGGTTCACTGGATCGCATGGAACTTGTCATCCTGCGGCGTCTGCCCATCGCCGCCAATCGCCAAAGCGTCTGGAAATACGTGGAACTGCTCCGCCGCCGGATGGGTGGCATGGGAATGCCCCAGGTGGCCGCGAACAGCATGGGCAATGTGAGCGATTTTGCTGCTCTCGAAGCCTCGTCTCCGGCTGCCTTCGACCAGGCACTGAGGAATTATCTCGATCATCCCGGCCACTTCTCTCCGCCCTATGAAGCGATCATCCGCCATGCTGAGGCTGCCAATATCAAGGTGATTTTGGTATCCATGCCCATGTCCCCTTCCCACTGGAGTTCGTTCTACTCCCGTCCATCGTGGAATGCATACCTGAGCGCACTTCACTCCCTGGCCGGGGATCGCAAACTGCGCCTCATTGATGCTTCAGGCTGGATGACGAGTGAAGACGATTTCGTAGACCATCTACACATGTCCAAGGATGCCGCTCACCGATTCTCGATGCGTCTCGGCCAGGAGCTGGCCGGAACGCTATAGACACGCTGGCGCAGCAAGCGGAGTTCCGCGCCAGGTTTCAGTCACGACACAACGGAAGAAATGGGCCAGATAGCGGAGCCACTTGCAAAATTCCATTGTGCCCTGACGCGATCCACCCGCCTGCGGGCAATTTTGCAAAAGGCTCAGCGGCTCAACCCTTCGAGCAGATTCAAGATGACGAAACAATTGCACTACAACGCGGCTGACCACATCGCTCCGGAGACCGCCGAAGACCCTTACCTTCGCCCGGCCTTCCGCAGCAGCGACCAGTTGCGCCGATTGGTCTGGAACCTCTGCTGGCTGTTTTTTTACCGGCCTTCGCCAAGGCCTTTCCACAGCTGGCGCTCACTGCTGCTGCGTCTGTTTGGCGCACAGATGGGCCCCAACTGCCACTTCTACCCCGGCTCACGCATCTGGGCGCCGTGGAACCTGATTTGCGAAGACCAGGTTACAGCCGCCGACGGTGCGGAGATCTACAACCCGGCCCCGCTGCGGATGGGCTCGCACGCCATTCTTTCTCAAGGCGCGTATCTGTGCGGAGCCACGCACGACTTTGACGACCCGGCCTTTCCGTTGCTGGCCTACGCCATGCAGGTGGGCGCCTATGCGTGGATCTGCGCGCGCGCCTCGGTTGGTCCCGGCGTGAACGTGGGCGAGGGCGCGGTGCTGGGCCTGGGATCGGTGGCCACGCGCCATCTGGAGCCATGGACCGTCTACGCCGGAGTGCCCGCCGTGAAGGTAAAAGAGCGCAAGCAGTTTCTTGTTGATCCGGCCCTCCAATAAAAGCACCGTGCCCCCATCCATTTCGCAGGTTTTATTGTGAAATGGGTGGGAAGCATACACACTATTGAAGGGCCGGATCAATAGTTGAGCCAGACAATGGCTGGAAGAAATCAAGCGCGTGTAATTGTCTCAGAGTCTATTGCGCACCTATGTGTAAAGGCTGCTAAACTGCAAAAGAAAACGCTTACCGGGCTGCTCGCCCTCCAAGGATTTCCATGCTCCTTTCTACGCTTCGCGCTCAGGTACTGGCCGCCAATCAGGAGATCTCCTTTCGCGGTCTGGCCCCTCACACCTTCGGCAACGTCAGCGGCATTGACCGCTCTGGCGACCGCCCCTTGATCGTCATCAAGCCCAGTGGCGTCGATTACGCCTCCATGACCGAGGCCGACCTGATTGTTACCGATCTGGACGGCAACATTGTGGAGGGCTCGCTGAGGCCATCGAGCGACCTGGACACCCATACCCTGCTCTACCGCGAGTTTCCCCAGATCGGCGGCGTGGTGCACACCCACTCGGAGTTCGCCACTTCCTGGGCGCAAGCCGGCAAGCCCATCCCGTGTTACGGCACCACCCATGCCGACTACTTCCACGGCCCGGTCCCAGTGACGCCGCCGCTCACAGCCGCCGAAGTGGAGGAGAGCTACGTGCGCAACACCGGCGCGGTGATCGTTCGCCACTTCCGCTCGAACGGCCTCGATCCCGTTGCGGTTCCCGGCGTTCTGGTGGCCGGACACGCACCCTTCGTCTGGGGAAAATCGCCCATGGAAGCCGTTGAGCACGCCGACGTTCTGGAGTACATTGCCCGGCTCGCCTTCCGCTCTGCCTTGCTCGGGGCCCCAGCCGCGGGCATTCCAACTTACGTGTGCGACCACCACTACAGCCGCAAGCACGGCCCCAATGCCAGCTACGGCCAAGGTAAAGAAGAGTAGATCCGGCCCTCCAATAGAAGCACCGTGCCCCATCCATTGCGCAGGCACTATCGCGAAATGGGTGGGAAGCCTACAAACTATTGAAGGCCGGATCTATAGTGCCCCACTTCTGCAGTAGTAAACTCCGCTTTTCCAGACCACCAATCAACCCATCCTGCCGAACGCCACTGCTAACTTTACTTTCTTCATATATCTACCGTTTTTCATACCCACTTTCTTTTTCCTGGATACATCTTTCGCTTTTCTGCAGATTTGTTCCCCGTTTTCCTCCTCGGGCGTTGACCTTTGAGGGAACTAGCCGTACATATCCCGCGTATTCTCTAGCGATTGCCTCTTCCTCGGGAACCACTTCGCTCTGTTCTTCGGGGTGGCATCCAACGTGCTAGACCCTACACTGAGAGCGCCTACTATGGAGACAAGCCTCTTCAATCGCGCACAGGCGACGCTGCTGGCTCTGGCCACAGCCGCCCTCTTTGTGTTGGCTGTCCTGAATCTGATGGAAGAGCGTGAAGTCCAGCAGCCGGATGACGGCGTCTGGTGGCGCGACTCCAACGGGGGACTGCTGGCCGAGCGCGTATTGCCGGACATGCCGGGCCAGGTGGCCGGTATCCGCCAGGGCGACTTGCTCACCTCCATCTCCACCTGTCCATCCTGTAACGACGTCCCGGTAACGCATCTCTCCAGCCTGGATCGCGTGCTCTATCGCGCAGGCGTCTACGGCCAGGTTTACTACTCCATTACCCGCGACGGCATCCCGCTGGACGCTCCGGTCAAGGTCATCCCCGTACCGTTGGACCGTTCCCTGGCCCAGGGTCTGCGCGTCATCGGCCTCATCTACCTCGTCATCGGCTTTTACGTTCTGTTCCGCCGCTGGGGTGCGCCACGCGCCACCCACTTCTATCTGTTCTGCCTGGTCTCGTTTGTCCTGTACGCGTTCAAGTTCACCGGGCGGCTGCAGGGGTTGGATCTGGTGGTGTTCTGGGCGAACATCGCGGCAGAATCGCTGCAGCCAGCGCTGTTTCTGCACTTCGCCCTCAGTTTCCCTGAGGAACGGCTGCGTAAGTTTGGCCGCCGCTTCCTGCTGCCGCTGCTCTATGCGCCCGGCGTCGGGCTTTTGGGCCTGTGGCTTTGGGCCATCCAGACCCGCGAAGCTACCGGCCTGCTCATGCACCGGCTCGATCAAACGGGAACTGCTTACGACGCCGCGTACTACGTGCTGGCCGTGATTCTGTTCCTGCGCAGCTACGCCCAGGCTGACACGCCTCTGCTGCGCCAGCAGTTGAAGTGGCTCTACCGCGGCACCTTTGTGGCCGTGCTGCCCTTCACGCTGTTTTATGCGGTGCCGTTCCTGTTTGACCTGAATCCGCCGCGGCTGCTGACCAACCTCGCAGGGTTGTCGCTGGTATTTTTGCCGCTCACCTTCAGTTGGGCCATTGTGCGCTACCGGCTGATGGACACCGATCTGATCTTCAAGCGCGGCGTGGCCTATACGCTGGCTACGGGACTGCTGCTGGGCATCTACGTTGGCGTGATTGCCGTGATTGCCGTGCTGGTGCACCACGGATTGCCACAAGGGGTGCAAGAGTGGGGCCTGGGCATCTCATTCGTGGCCTTCGCCATGATCTTCGACCCCCTGAAGCGCAGAATCCAGGGCTGGGTGGACAGGGCCTTTGACCGCCAGCGTTACGACTACCGCAAGGCGTTAATCGAGTTTGGACGTGAGCTGAGTACGGAGACCGATCTGGCGGCGCTACTCAAATCCATCGTGGAGCAGTTGCCCCACACCCTGCTGGTGGCGCGCGTTGCCGTCTTCCTCAGCGATGAAAAACAGCTCCGTCTGGCGGCCTCGCACGGGCTGCCCATCGAATGTGCCACCCAGCCGCTCGATCTGGGCTTCCTGGACTTCAACGACCCGCACGCGCACTCCCACATCTTCCTCGAGAACGCGCAACAGGCCCTGCACTTGCCCGACAGCGAGCAGCGCACCGCCGCCCTGCTTGACCTGAACTACTACCTTCCCTGCCGCGTGCAGTTCGGCCAGCAGTCGCGCACCATCTCGGTCATTGGCCTGGGCCGCACGCTGGGCGGCGACTTCCTCTCCTCGGAAGACGTGGAACTGCTCGAATCTCTCGCCAGCTACATCGGCATCGCGCTGCAGAACGCCACCCTCTACGCCCGGCTCGAAAAGCAGATTGCTGAGTTCGAACGCCTCAAAGAGTTCAACGAGAACATCGTCGAATCCATCAACGTGGGCATCTTCGCTCTCGATCTGAATGGGCACATCGAGAGCTGGAACGCGCAGATGGAGGCCATGTACGCCCTGAGTCGCGCTGAAGTCCTGGGCCAATCGCTGCGCACCGTCTTCCCGGCAGAGTTTGTGGACGCCATTGACAGCTTCCATGACGAGCCCGGCGTGCACCATCTTTACAAGTTCCCGCTCACCACCCGCGCCGGTGAGCAATGCACGGTAAACGCCGCCATTGCGCCGCTGCTCTCGCGCGACTTTATTCCAGTGGGCCGCATTGTGCTGGTGGATGACATCACGGAGCGCGTTTCTCTCGAAACCCAACTGACGCAGGCTGACAAACTCAGCTCCATCGGCCTGCTGGCAGCCGGCGTGGCGCATGAGATCAACACCCCGCTGGCCGTCATCAGCTCTTACGCGCAGATGCTGTCAAAGCAGCTCAAGGGCGACGAGCGGCTCGGCCCGGTGCTCGACAAGATCATCCAGCAGAGCTTCCGCGCCTCTGAGATCGCCAATGGCCTGCTGAACTTCTCCCGCACCTCGACCACCGAGTTCCGCTCTACCGATCTGAACCAGGTCATCCGCGAGACGCTTTCGCTGCTTGAGCACCAGTTCAAGACGGCGCGCATCGAGGTTGACCTTCAACTCTCCACCGCGCTGCCTTCGATTCACGGCAACCCCGGCAAGCTGCAGCAGGTCTTCCTCAATCTGCTGCTGAACGCCAAAGACGCCATGCCCTCCGGCGGGCGGCTGCGCGTGGCCACCCAGGTCAACGGCCATGTCGAGGCCGTCATCTCCGACACCGGCTCCGGCATTGCGCCCGAGCATCTCAAACGCATCTACGATCCCTTCTTCACCACCAAGACCACCCCCAAGCCCGGTGAGCGGCGCGGCACCGGCCTGGGTCTGTCAGTCTCCTACGGCATCATCCAGGAGCACGCCGGCAAGATTCATGTCGAGAGCGCCGTCGGCGCCGGCACCACCTTTCATCTCGAGTTTCCCTCGTTAAGGAATTCCGTACATGCCTGAGGTCGATCTGCCTGTGAACGTTTCTCTCTCCGCACCATCTTCGAATGGCAGCTCCCCGGCCGCCTCCATTCTCGTCATCGACGACGAGGCGGGCATTCGCGAATCGCTTGAGGTGCTGCTCACGCTCGAAGGCTATGCGGTCTCGATGGCCGTCGATGGCGAAGAAGGTATGCGCATGATCGCCGCCGGCAGCTACGACCTGGTGCTGCTGGATCTGGCGCTGCCCGGCCAGAGTGGCATGGAGTTGCTGCCGCAGATCAAGGAGCTGCAGCCCGAGCTGCCGGTCATCATGATCACCGCCTACGGCACCGTGGATAACGTGGTGGAGGCGGTCCGCGCCGGCGCGGAGAACTTCGTCCAGAAGCCGTGGGACAACGAGAAGCTGATGGCCGACATCCGCTCGGCCGTTGCCCGCCACAAGGCGGAAGAAGAAAACCTTCAGCTCAAGCGCACCCTCAAGCAGCGCTACAATTTTGCCAACATCATCGGCAAGAGCGAGATCATGCTGAAGGTCTTTGACCTGGTCGCACAGGTAGCCCCGTCGCGCTCGACTGTGCTCATCCTCGGCGAGAGCGGCACCGGCAAAGAGTTGATCGCCAAAGCCATCCACGCCAACTCGCCGCGCAAAGACAAGCCCTTCGTTCCCATCAACACCGGCGCCATGCCGTCGGAGCTGCTTGAGTCTACGCTCTTCGGCCACGTCAAGGGCGCCTTCACCTCGGCCATCGCCACCAAGAAGGGCCTGTTTGAAGTGGCCAACGGCGGCACGCTCTTCCTGGATGAAATCGCCACCATGGGCATGGACACCCAGGCCAAGATTCTGCGCGTGCTGCAGGACCGCCGCTTCATGCACCTGGGCGGCATTCAGGAGATTCAGGTGGACGTGCGCATCCTGGCCGCCACCAATGTAGATCTGCGCAAGGAAGTGCGTGAAGGCCGCTTCCGCGAAGACCTCTTCTACCGGCTCAACGTCATCACCGTCGATCTGCCGCCCCTGCGCGCGCGGCGCGACGACATTCCCCCGCTCGCCAACCACTTTCTCGACTTCTACTCGAACGAGAACGGCTTCGAGTTGCGCCGCCTCTCCAGCGACGCACTGCGCGCCCTGGTCGATTACGACTGGCCCGGCAATGTGCGCGAACTTGAAAACGCCATCGAGCGTTGCGTGGTGCTGTCTTCCGGCCCGGTCATCGGCTCTGACCTGATGCCCGGCAACATTACCGGCCGCAGCTTTCAGGACGCGCTGCTCGAACACAACCCCAACGCCTCGCTGTTCGACATTCTTGAAACCATTGAGCGCCGCATCATTGTGGAGAAGCTGGAACGCTGCAACTGGAACCAGACCGACGCCGCCGAGCAGTTCCACATTCCGCTCTCCACGCTGAACCAGAAGATCAAGCGCCTCAACATCGAGATACGCAAGAAGGGGCGCGAGTAAGAGGGCCGGACCTTCGATGAGCGCGGGCCAAGACCACTTAGATGAGCGTGTACACCTTTGACGGAGAGAGCTACGCCGGCTGGAAGCCGGTGGGCCGTTGGTTTGCGCTGGCTGGCGTGGTAGCTCTGGCCGTGGGCGCCTTCGGCTACTCACTCTCGCACAGCCCCACAACCTTCTCTCGCGCGTACTCCGATCAAATGTTTTCCGTCGCCGCCGAATACATTGGCTTCGGGTTATTCGCCGTGATGGTGCTGGCTGCCTGGGGTTCCATGCTCGTCTCGCGCTCTGAACGCGGCTCGATTGAAGTGAACTGGGCGGGCGTACGCCGCATCTTTGAACCCGGCCACGAGGAGTTCTTTCCGCGCGAACAGATGGCAGGGTTCGTACCGCGCCTGCAAGGTGGAGTTGTGCTCGTCGACCTGGAAAATACACGTCAGATGCTGATTCCGCGCGGCATCGATGGCTATCGCGACTGCATCGCCGAATTGAAGGCCATGGGCCTTCAGGCATTGCCCACCAGCCACCTCAAGCAAGCGCCAAAGAGCCGCACGAAGGCCCTCACCAAGTGGATGCTTATCTTCCTATCGGGCACCGTCTGGAGCTTTTTCTTCAAGAACGAAGGCACCCGCCTGTTCCACTATCTGGCCGGACTCGCCATTGTGGCTGAGATTCTTATTGGCATCGAGATCGACGCGCGTAGAACAGGAAAATACTCCTGGGTAGGTTGGACGATTGCAGCGGCTATTGTCGTTGCCGTTGTCTGGCGCTGGTGAAGAACGACACTCCTGAAGTTGAGGCGAGAACGAGCTGCAAGTAGCATTCCACTGACGGAAATGGCCTTGCCACGCCGAATCATCCCACCAGGAAACATCATCGAGCTACCATCTCCCGTGCCCCAACCTTTTCGCGCCCTTCGCGGGAAAGGGTGGGATCGCTGGAACCTCAATCGTGAGAAATAATCCGGCTTGATGCATGGCCGAATCTGTTGCCGCTTGTGCAGAGAACCCCGCTCAAATCCTCAATCAACTCCGCTACGATTGACCCGACCCGAAATCAGTTTCATACCACCCCACACTCTAGCCACAAAAACAAAAATGTGGCGAAGAAGGGTCACCCGAAGTCTCACAGTATCTACGGGCCGGATCTATAACTCCTCAACCAACTCAAAGACCCGAGCTTGGCGGGCATCTATCATCTCCACAGAAGCAAGCGCCGCGCCTTTGCGCGGGCGCAGAGGAGAGGACTGTTCGATGAAGATCGCGTTTCTGGGTTTGGGCAAGATGGGTTCGGCTATGGTGCGGCTTCTGCTGGCCGCCGGCCACACGGTGGCGGTGTGGAACCGCACGCCGGAGCGGGCAGAGCCGTCGGCTGCGCTCGGTGCGCGCATTGCAGCTACGCCTGCCCAGGCAGCCGAGGGGGCTGAAGCCGTCCTCACCATGGTCTTCAACGATGCGGCTTACGAAGAGGTCTTCTTTGGCGCAGGCCAGTTGATGGACGCGCTCCAGCTCGGCCAGGTGCACGTGGCCATGGGCACCATCAGCGTGGCGCTCAGTGAGCGGCTGACGGCAGAGCATGCCCGGCGCGGCGTCGATTATGTCGCGGCTCCCGTTTTTGGCCGGCCCAGCGTGGCGGAGGCAGGCAAGCTGTGGATCGTTGCGGCTGGCGCGCCTGAGGCCATCGATCAGGTGCGGCCGGTGTTTGCGCCCATCTCGCGCGGGCTTTCGGTGGTGGGCTCGCATCCGCCCCAGGCGCACGCTGTCAAGTTGGGCGGAAACTTCCTTATCTGCGCCATGATTCACGGCATGGGCGAAGCATTTGTCTTCGCCGAAGGGCAGGGAATCGAGCCGAGTGCGTTTATTGAGGCCATCAACAGCGCCCTCTTTCAATCGCCCTTTTACGCCCTCTATGCCGATGTGATGCTGAATCCGCCGCCGCAGCCGGGAGCCACCGTGGAGCTGGGCGCAAAGGACCTGGGCCTGTTGCGCGAGGCTGCCCAAGCCCATGGCACGCGCTTAAGCCTGGCAGACACCATGGCCGGCATCTTTGCCGAAGCCAAGGCCGACGGCATGGCGCAGGAGGATTGGGCCGTGGGGCAGTATCGGCTGGCACAGAAGCGCGGCGTCATTTCCTAGATGATGTGCGTGGGGAAAGTCTGAACGGGCCCCTGAATTCCAAGCACACTTTTCCCGAAGGGCTGAAAGGCCTGTTCGCTGGGCAGGTGTGCGTGATCCGTGTCAGATCCGTTTCTACTCGCCATAGCATCTAAGTTTCAAGAGGATCGTGCCATGAGCTTCAAAGGAAAAATTGTCTTTATTACCGGAGCCAGCAGCGGCATTGGCGCTGCCACGGCTCTGGCTTTTGCCTCAGGGGGTGCGCGGCTGCTGCTGGCTGCGCGTCGTGCCGGCAAGCTGGCAGAGGTGGCTTCAGCCGCCAAGGCGCGCGGCGCAGAGGCCGTTCACTCCATCACCCTCGACGTGCGCAACCGCATCGCCGTGCAGCGCGCCATTGACGAGCTGCCGGAAGACTGGGAGGCGATCGATGTGCTGGTGAACAACGCCGGGCTCAGCCGCGGTTTCGAGAAGCTCTACACGGGCCGCTTTGAAGACTGGGAAGAGATGATCGACACCAACATCAAGGGCCTGCTCTACGTGGCTCGCGCCGTGACGCCGGGCATGGTGGTGCGCCGCAGCGGGCACATTGTCACGTTGGGTTCGACGGCGGGTGAGATGGTGTATCCGAATGGTGCGGTCTACTGCGCTTCAAAGGCAGCCGCGCTGGCCATCAATGACGGCTTGCGCCAGGACCTGCTTGGAACGCCAGTCCGCGTCACTAGTGTTGACCCAGGCACGGTTGAGAGCGACTTCAGCATGGTCCGTTTTCACGGTGACGCCAAGCGGGCTGCCCGCGTCTACAAGGGTCTTACCCCGCTCCAGCCCGAGGACGTGGCCGACGCCATCGTGTGGGCTGTGAGCAGGCCTGCGCACGTGAACATTGCGCGCATTACCTTGACCTGCATTGACCAAGCCAACTCGCTGCTGTTTCACCGGGAGCCCTGAGGCTACCCGGTGGCCAGAGGCTGCGGCCTGCTTATACTACCTAGTTGAGCGAGGCCAACTGGCTCTCGACATGTTCCAGAGCGGCTTCCAGCGCGGTGCGGCGTGCCGGGCTCGATGTGCGCTGCGAGAGGATGTTCTCGCGCTGCAGGTTCAGGGCCTGTCGCTGGCGCGCCAACTCGGTGCGTTGTAGTTCTGCCTGACGTTTTGCTTCTTCCTTCTTTGAACTACTGCCCGGCGCAGCCGTCGGCTGCATGCTGGCATTTGCCATCTGTTCCTCCACTGATTTACTTTCCCGACCTCGGACCATATCTTCATTGTACGGGGCAATCAGTTACTCCGTACCGTGAAATAGCCCGCACCGCCGCCCGCCAGCGCCTGTGCAGGCAAAGGAAGGCCGTTATGCGTGCGTGGCAGTTTTCGTCGTTTGGTCTTGATTCGCTTGAGTTTGTGGAGCGGCCTACGCCCACGCCGGGCCCCAGTGAAGTGCTGGTGGGCGTGCGTGCAATTTCACTCAACTTTCGTGACTTGCTGGCCATTAACGGACAGTACAACCCCAAAATGAAGCTCCCGCGCATTCCCTGTTCCGATGGAGCGGGTGAAGTAGTAGCCGTAGGCGAGGGCGTTACGGCCTGGCGCGCCGGTGACCGCGTGGCCGGCATCTTCATGCAGAACTGGCTCGACGGGCCCCTCACTCAGGTGCGCGCTCGCGGCGCTTTGGGCGGCGACATCGACGGCATGTTGACCGACTACATCGTGCTGCGCGAGACCGGGCTGGTGGCCATCCCCGACCATCTCAGCTATCAGGAGGCGGCCACGCTGCCCTGTGCCGCGGTCACGGCCTGGAACGCGCTGGCTTCCGGAGACCTGCAGCCCGGCTCGACGGTGCTGATCCAGGGTACGGGTGGCGTGGCCATCTTCGCGCTGCAACTGGCGCGCATACGCGGTGTGCGCGTGCTGGGCATCTCCTCCAGCCACGAGAAGCTGGAGCGGGCTAGCGCGCTGGGTTTGAGTGCAGGTTTGAACTATCGCGAAAACCCCGACTGGGAGCGCTGGGCGCTGGACCAGACCGGCGGCGAGGGTGTTGACCTGGTGGTGGAGGTGGGCGGCGCGGGCACCCTGGCGCGCTCGCTCAAGGCCATCCGCATCGGTGGCACCGTGGCCCAGATCGGCGTTCTCACACAGTCGGACGAGCCTTTCCAGATTCCAATCGTGCTGCACAAGATGGCCCACATCCATGGCATCTACGTGGGTTCGCGACGCGACTTTGTGGAGATGAACAAGGCCATTGAACTGGCGGAACTGAGGCCGATCGGCGAGGAGTTTCACTGGTCCCAGGCCCGCGAGGTCTTCGCCCGCATGGCCGAGGGAAGCCACTTCGGCAAGCTGGTACTGACCGTCGGTTGAGGCCCTGCGGTGCGTGAGAGCCGCTTGTTTTGTCAGAAGGACGTAGAGCCAGAGCGCTTGTACATCACGCACCCTCATCGTTCGGCGGCCTTCGAAACGCCCACCAACCATCGATACGGCCATCCTCGGCTGATATTCTGTATGTTGGCAGGGCCGCCCTTTCCCCAACCCTTGGGCGGGCTTCCACGAACCTTCGGAGGAACGAAAAAAGAATGATTGATTTGGCGGGTAAGACGGCCGTGGTCTTCGGGCTGGCCAACAAGCGCTCCATCGCCTGGGGCATTGCCCAAAAACTCCACGAGGCCGGCGCAACCCTGGCCATCTGTTACCAGAACGAGCGGATGAGGCTCGAGGCCGAGGGCCTGATCGCCGAGCTTCCCGGCGCTAGCGGCTTCCAGTGCGACGTCTCCAACGACCAGGAGATTGACACCCTTTTTGCCGCGCTCAAGGCGCAGTACGGCAAGCTGGACGTGGTGGTTCATGCGGTGGCCTTTGCCCCGGCGGCCGATCTGCGCGGCGACTTTCTGCAGACCAGCCGCGACGGCTTCCGCGTGGCCATGGACGTCAGCGTCTACTCGCTGATCGCCGTCAGCCGTGGCGCCGCCCCGCTGATGACCGAAGGCGGAAGCATCATGACGCTCAGCTACTACGCGGCCGAAAAGGTGGTGCCGAACTACAACGTGATGGCGCTGGCCAAGTCGGCTCTGGAGTCGGCTGTGCGCTACCTGGCCTGGAACCTTGGGCCCCGCGGCATCCGCGTCAACGCCATCTCTGCCGGCCCCATCAAGACGCTGGCCGCGCGCGGCGTGGGCGACCTGACGGAAATGCTCCGCTCCCATGCCGACCGCGCCCCGCTCAAGCGCAATGTGGACCAACTGGAAGTGGGCGACTCGGCGTTCTTCCTTGCCAGCGACCTTTCCACCGCCATCACCGGCGAAGTGCTCTATGTGGATTGCGGCTACAATGTGATGGGCTTCTAAGGCCGCGTAACTGTCAGTCCGCAATGCCACCGGCAGCAGTTCGCCGCGCTCCATCCTCCCAATAAATCCGCCGTGCCCCATCCTTGCCGCGTAGTGTGCGGCGAGGGTGGGAGAACATGAACCGCATTGCGCCGGCTTTGCAATAAGTGTGCAGGCTTCCCACCCATTTCGCGATAAGGCCTGCGAAATGGATGGGGCACGGTGTTTGTATCGCCGAGCCGACTCGCTCCCTCATCCTCACCCGTTAAACTAAGTACAGGATTGCTGGATGAAGACGACCCTTATCGCCCTCACACTGTTGGTGGGGCTGCTGGCGGCCAGTGCATTGACTGCCACGATTGCCTGGAATGTCTGGTACGCGGAGAACCACGCGCCCTCGGCAGCGCTTGGCCCGTTTGAGCAGAGCACGGCGGCGCTGCATACGCAGTTGGCGCAGTCTGCCCAGCGCGAAGCGGAGATTGAAAAGCTCTACTGGAACCAGCCGGAAAAACTACAGGTTCTGATCCAGTCGCATCAGCAGCGGATTGACAAACTCACCGGTAACACCGCCAGCGCGGAGATCGTGGCCCACGACCAGGAAGCGATTGCGCGGCTTGAGCAGCGCATTGCAGCCATCGAGGCCGAGCGCGTGGCTCAGGCGCAAGCTGAAGCCGAGGCGCTCAAGCAGCAGCAACTGGAAGCCCGCCAGCAGGCGCAGGAAGATGCGCATTCTGGGCAGGCGCGATAACTCACTACCAGCCCCGCGCATTCTTGTTGATCCGGCCACAGACCTGGAAAAGGAACCCATGTTTCACGTTCGTCCTGCCGCCCTTGCCGCTCTTACTGTTGCCAGCGTTCTTGCCGCGCAGCTTCCCGATTCCGGCGCGCTGCTGGTGGTTACCAAGCAATCGCACGCGCTGGCCATTGTGGACGGTGCGACGCTTGAGCGCGCGGCGGCTATCCCCATTGGCGACGACCCGCATGAGGTTGTGGTGGGGCCCGACCATCGCACGGCGTACGTGACCAACTATGCCGACGCGAGCCTGCGTACCATGCAGCGCGTGGACCTGGTAACTCATGCGCAGCTTGCGCCCATTGACATTGCACCGCTGCGTGGTGCGCATGGGCTGTTTCTGCATGGCACAACACTGTGGTTCACCGCAGGCGGATCGAACGCTATTGCCGGGCTCGACACCGCGACCGGCCGCATCGAAACCGTGCTCGGCACCGGGCAGGACAACACCCACATGCTGTGGGTCTCACGCGACGGGAATCGTATTGTGGCTTCGAATGCGGGCTCGGGCACCATGAGCGTCTTCGACCGCGACCTGCGACCCGTATCGGCGCAGGGAGCTACTTCCGGTTGGCGGCATACGCTGGTTCCGGTGCGTCTGGGCGCGGAGGGCTTTGCCGTTGCGCCGGATGAGAAGACGCTGTGGGCCGGCAATCGGGACGGCACGATTACGGTGGTCGATCTGGATGCGGCCAGGGCCGTAACCACCTTTGACGCTGGCGTGGTGGGCGCCAACCGATTGGCGTTTACACCCGACGGACGACGCGTGGTGGTAACCACACACGCGGGCAAAGATCTGGTGGTGATCGATGCGGCCACGCGCGCGCTGGTCAAGCGCATTCCCATCGAGGAGCATGGCGCTTCGGGTATTCAGATGGAGCCCGGTGGCCGGCGAGTCTTTATCGCCTGCCCGCGCGATCACTTTGTCGCGGTGGTTGACCTGATCAAGCTGGAGCGCGTAGCCACCATCGACGCAGGCCGCGAACCGGATGGCATGACGTGGTGGGCTCGCTAGCCGGTGAAGGGGAGATTTGTCGTCTTCCACCCTAGCCGCAAGAACAAGAACGCGGCGAGGATGGGGCACCCGAAACTTTATGCGATGGGGAGAACGGCTCTAAGTGCTAGGTGCTAAGTGTTAGGTACTGAGTTCTTGAAGCTAGCAGCTAGAAGTTAGTAGCTGCACTTACATTGCCAGAATTTCAGCCCATGTGCTCTCTTCCACCGGCAGGCCAAGCTTCTCATTTTCAGCGCGGATCTTCAGCGTCTGCTCGCCAGGATAGCGGACGGTGCGGCCTTCTTTTTCCGGCTTTGAGGCGTGTACGGATTCAACAACGGCGTTGGCAATCTCATCCGAGCGCTCGGCCGAGCCCAGCGCTGCCGGGTTGATGGCGATGAGCACCTGTGAGACGCCTGCCTCCTTCAGAGAGTCGGCGGGAATCTGGTGGGTGGCGCGGCCGAGTGAGAGCATGGCGGCCACCATGTCGAGCACGATGGCGAGGCCCGAGCCTTTCCAGTAGCCGATGGGCAGTGGACGCAGCGACTGCTCGATAGCGGCCGGATCGCGGGTGATGTTGCCTTCGGTGTCGAAGCCGCCTGCGACCGGCAGCTGCTCGCCGCGTTTGCGATAACTCTCAATGGCTCCAAAGGAGAACTGCGACATGGCCATGTCGAGCACCACAGGCCCGGCCTTGCGCGGCACGGCAATGACCATGGGATTGTTGCCGGCCACGGCGTTGAGTCCGCCCCAGGCGGGCAGGTTGGGCATGGTGTTGGTCCAGCAGAGGCCGATCATGCCCGCCTCGGCGGCCTGCCAGCCGTAGGTTCCGCCGCGCATCCAATGGTTGGTGTTGCCCATGGCCACGCAGCCGATGCCGTGCGCATGGGCGAGTGCGATGGCGTGCTCCATGGCGGCAAGTGCGTTCAGATTGCCGGGGCCTTTGCGGCCGTCCCACCGCTCCAGCGCGCCAAAGCCGGCCACGCGCACCGGGCTGGCGGTTACATCCACGCAGCCGTTCAGGATGGTCCTCACAAGGCGCGGAAAGCGATTGAGGCCGTGGGTGTAAACGCCGTCTTGCGTTGTTTCGCAGAACAGCCGCGCGCAGACGGTAGCGCGGCCCTGGTCCATGCCGAGCTTCACCAGAATTCCGGCGAGTTTGTTCTGCACTTCAGCGAAAGTAAGTCTCAGCATGATTTCTTAGAGTCTGTCCAATTACTTGTGGACGATGAAGGGGACGGGCTTCAGCCCGTCCGTTGTAGAGTCAAGAAGCTATCCGGCTTTAGCCGCCGAGGGACTGCAAAGGTCTGAAATCGATTCCCTCGGGGGCTAAAGCCCTGTTCTACTTCGGCCTTTAATGTACGGACTAAAGCCCGTACCCTTCGACCAAAGCTGAGTTGCTAGACAACTTCTTAGTAGTGCAGTTTCGGAAATCACGTAGACCGGAATTTGATTGGTACCCCACCCTTTCCGCAGAAAAAAGCGGAAGAGATGGGGCACGGGAGTCCACAGCAAAAGCGAAAATGCGGCTAGCTTTTCAATGTGACGGTGATGCGGCGGGCATCGCCGCCCAGCGAGGTAATGGCGATTTCGCCGGTCGATTTTTTCAGGATGCTTTTGAACTTCTCGCCCCACTCGACCAGCACCAGTGCGTCGGGGGTGAGCAGGTCGTCAAGGCCGAGGGTTTCAAGCTGGCGCTCGCCTTCGAGCCGGTAGACGTCGAGGTGGAAGAGCTTGATGGGCTTGCCCTCGCGGCTGCCGTCGTACTCGTGCAGCAGGGTGAAGGTGGGGCTGGTGACTTCGTCGGCTTCAGCGGCGTCGAGCGCCTCGGCAATGCCTTTGACCAGCGTGGTTTTGCCGGTTCCCAGGTCGCCCTTGAGCACCAGCAACTGCGGCGGCGCCAGCAGTTGCGCCAGCTTGCGGCCCACGTCAACAGTGTCCGCGCCACTTGCGGTGGTGAACTGGTGGATGCGGCCCTGGGCGGCCGGCGCGGTCTCAGTCATTGCTTAGCCCTCGTTTGGTTCTGCTGTCTGCGCTGTTAACTGTGCAGCGCCCTGCAAACAAACATAGCCGGTCAGACCACCAGGGCGAAAGTGCGTGGGACAAAAACGAAAGGCGCGCGCCAACTGCTGCAGGCTCTCAGTGGCCAGCAGGGTGTGCTCGTCGTCGCGGGCAACGGCCAGATCGGCGGCAAGGCCGTGCAGGTAAACCGCTGCTTCCACGGCGCGGGCGGTATCGGCGGGGTACTGCGCGACCATGCCGGCGATGAGGCCGCAGAGCAGATCGCCGCTGCCGCCCTTGGCCATGGCCGGGTTGCCGGTGGTGTTTACAGCAGCCGAGCCGTCAGGATGGGCTACGATGGTGCGCGCACCCTTCAGCACCACGGTCGCGCCGGTCTTCTGCGCGAAACTGCGCGCGGTTTCAAGCCGGTAGGCCTGCACTTCGGCAATGCTGGTGGCGGCCAGACGCGCCATCTCACCCGGATGCGGGGTGAGAACCACGACGCGGTCTTTGGCGAGCGTGGTGAGCAGCTCAGGATGCGCAGAGAGCAGGTTGAGTCCGTCTGCGTCGATGACCAGCGGCAGTTTGGTGGCCGCAAGGATGCCGGCGAAGAACTGCGTCGTCTCCGGGGAACGCCCCATGCCGGGACCGATGGCGAGCAGGGTTTTGCCGGCCAGCAACTGCATGAGCCGCTCGGGATCGAGATTGGCTTCCGTGATGCCGCCATGCGCGGCTGCATCGAGCGGCCAGATCATGAGCTCCGGCGCTACCGCGGCCACCACGGCCATTGCAGGGGAGGGAACTGCGGCTGTCACCAGTCCCGCGCCCACCTTGAGCGCTGCCAGCGAAGCCATGGACGGCGCACCGGCCTTGCCGCCCGCCGAGCCAAAGCTGCCGCCCACCACCAGCACATGGCCAAAGCGGCCCTTGTTGGCGTCGGCGGCGCGCGGCTGCTGCACCAGCTCAAGCGCGCTGCCGGTCCAGGAGAGATTGAGAGCGGAGACAATGGCCTCGTCCGGTGAGCCGATGGGTGCGACGGCGACTGGATTGCGCCAGCTGCGGGTGAGTTGGCCGAAGAGGTGCGCCGGCTTGGGCGCGGTGAAGGTGATAACTGCGTCGGCGGGGAAGACCGCACTGTCGCAGGTGGCGAGGGTGGAATCAGCCGGCCAGCCGGAGGGCAGATCGACAGCTACGACCGGCACGCTGCTGGTCCGCACCAGCGCAAGCGCGTCGAGAGCCAGGCCCTTGAGCGGAGGCTTGAAGCCGGTGCCGACCACGGCGTCGAGAATGATGTCGGTGTTGAAGGCAGCGGCCAGCGCGTGGAGTTGCTCAGGGGATTCCGCCACGTGCACGGAGCCGGGCTGGGCGCTGGCCAGCAACTCGCTCCAGGCCACGGCGGCGTCGGCGGCAAAGCGCTCCGCCGGGCCGAGCAGAATGGTGGTTACATCGAGGCCTGCTTCGGCCAGTAACCGCGCGGTCATCAGGCCATCGCCACCGTTGTTGCCGCGTCCGCAGAGCATGGTGACGCGCTTGGCGCCGGGAAATTTATCACGCGTAAATTCGGCCACATGGCGCGCGGCGGAGCGCATCAGTTCAATCGATGGAATGGCGAAGCGCTCGGTGGTCAAGCGGTCGCAGGCCTGCATCTCGGCGGCGGAGAGAATCTTCATCGCACTCATGGTACAGCGGATGGGGGATGGGTGCTGAGCTGTTCGGTGCTAAGTGCTGGGTGCTGAGTTGCTAAGTGCTAAGTGCTGCGAGAGCGAGCTGCATTGGTTTCCCACCCTTTCCGCAAAAGTGCCGCGAAAAGGATGGGGCACGGAAGATTGTTGCCAGGGGTGGTTTGGGCGGAGGGGTTGTTGCCTATTCCCTATTCCCTGTCCTTCACCCTTTTCCCATGGCCAACTGGACCAGCAGCCACAGGTTCATGGCGGCGATGGCGAAGGCGGTAGCCCATGCTAACCGCTGCAGCCAGGGGCCGTTGGCGAACTCGCCCATCCATTTCTTGCTGCCGGTGAACAGGACCAGCGGAATCACGGCGAAGCTCAACTGCAGAGAGAGAATAACCTGGCTCAGGATGAGCAGCTTCTCTGTGCCTCGTTCTCCGGTGAAGGCGACCACGATGATCGTGGGCACAATGGCCATCAGGCGTGTGACCAGCCGGCGCGCCCAGGGAGCCACCTGGATGCGCATAAAGCCTTCCATCACCACCTGGCCGGCGAGCGTGCCGGTGATGGAGGAGTTCTGTCCGGAGGCGAGCAGGGCCACGGCGAAAAGCGTGCTGGCGCCGGCCGCACCCACCAGCGGGCTCAGAAGCTTGAAGGCATCCTGAATGGCGGCCACCTCGTAATGGCCGCTGCGATGGAAGACGGCGGCGGCAACGATGAGGATGGCGGCGTTGACGAACAGGGCCAGCGTGAGGGCGAAGGTGGAGTCGATCTTGCCCATCCAGATGGCTTCGCGCTTGCCCTCTGAGGTGCGCTTGTAGTTGCGGCTCTGCACCAGCGAGGAGTGGAGATAAAGGTTGTGCGGCATCACCGTTGCGCCCAGAATGCCGATGGCGATGTAAAGCATGTCGGGATTGGTAAGGATGCTGGGGCTGGGCACCAGGAAGCTGCGTATCGCCAGCCAGTGATCGGGATGGCAAAGCACGATCTGCACGGAGAACAGCGCCAGGATGGTGGCGATCAGCGTCATTACCAGCGCTTCCAGATAGCGCATGCCCCAACGCTGCAACATGAGCAGGGCCAGCACGTCGAAGCCGGTGATGAGCACGCCCCAGATGAGCGGAATATGGAAGAGCAATTCGAGGGCGATGGCCGAGCCGATGACCTCAGCCAGATCGCAGGCGGCAATGGCGATCTCCGCGCCGATCCACAGGAACAGGCAGACGCGCCGGCCAAAGGCCTCGCGGCAGACCTGCGCCAGATCGTGCTCGCTGGCGATGCCGAGCTTGAGGCTCAGGTTTTGCAGCAGGATGGCCATCAGATTCGAGATCATGATGGCGAACAGCAGGGTGTAGCCGAACTGCGAACCGCCGGCGATATCCGTGGCCCAGTTGCCGGGGTCCATGTAGCCGACAGCGATGAGAAAGCCGGGGCCGATGAAGCCCAGCAGCCGCTTCCACTTAGTGCTATCGGAGGTGAGGCGAACGGTCGCGAACACCTCTGGCAGTGAGGGGTCGTGGACCAGGGCCGGGGATGGAGCCTTCACGGGCATGGAAAGGACCGGGAGAGGTTTTCTGATCACAATCATAGTATGCCACAGCTAGTTAACCATAGTTAACGTTCTTTGATTAAGTTGCATTATGCGGGAGGCGCCAGGCGAATCCAGACCGCTTCGGCGGCTGGCCTTCCTAAAGTGGCTTGTCCCTTGTCCATATCAATCAAAATGGTTTGGTCGTAATTGTGGCGGACCACGGTGAGCCGGGTTCCGGGGCCCAGGCCGGCGTTGTGCAGGTGGAGCAGCAGCTGCGGATCGCGCTCCTGCAGGCTGGCGACCGTGTAGGCGAGGCCGGGCAGAGCGTCGGAAAGATGCAGCTCACCCCGCTGGCGGCGCATGGCCGGTGCGTAGGGCAGTACGCCGTTGCCGTGGGGGCAGGAGCCTTCTTCGCCCAGTTTTTCGCGCAGTTTGGCCTCAAAGGCGGGCGAGACGGCGTGCTCCAGCCGCTCGGCCTCTTCGTGGATTTCATGCCACTCCATGCCGAAGATCTCGCTCAACATGCGTTCGACCAAGTGGTGGCGCAGGGCGGTTCTGTAGGCGGTTTCGCGGCCGGGCTCGCTCAGGCGCACAATGCCGTCAGCACCCACCTCGACCAGCCCGTCGCGCTTGAGCCGCTTGAGGGCCATGGTGACGGCCGGCGGCGAAACCTCAAGCCAGTGGGCCAGCAGCGCCGGAATCACGGCGTGGCCCTCGGCCTCAGCCTCGAGGATGGCCTTCAGGTAGTTCTCTTTCGAGGTGTGGATGGAATCTTTCATGGCGAGTGTTGCCCTCAGTCTACAGCGGTTGGCGGCAGGGGGGCGGGTTTGTGCGCAGAGAGATCGCTCACAACAAAAAGCCCCCGGCCGAGGCCGAGGGCTTTCAGTTGTGCGTGGCTGATGGAACGCTACTTTACGCTTACCTTGGGCTCGACTGAAAGGCCGGGCCGGAGGGCATGCTGAGGGTCTTCGTTCTTCAGGTCGGTAAAGTCGATGCGAACGGGAAGCCGCTGCACCACCTTCACATAGTTGCCGGTGGCGTTCTCTGGCGGGAACAGGGAGAGCACCGAGCCGGTTGCGCCGCCAATCTGCGTGATCTTGCCCTTGTAGGTTTTGCCGGTAGAGTCGGCTTCCACTTCGACGGATTGGCCAGCAGCCATGTGCTTGAGCTGGGTCTCCTTGAAGTTGGCGGTAATCCACAGATCGTCGAGCGAAACCAGGGTGGTCAGGTTCTGCCCGGCTGCAACGTTCTGGTTGATTTCGACGCTCTTGCGGGTGATGATGCCAGCCACCGGAGCCACGATTTTGGTGTAGCTGAAATTGAGTTTGGCCTGGTCGAGCTGGGCCTGGGCCTGCTCCACCTGGGCTTGGGCGGCCTTGGCGCGCGCTGACTGCGCCTGTACCTGCTGAGGCGCGGTCTGGGCATATTTCTGCTGAGCCTGGGACTGAGCTTCGTGCTCGTGGGCAACGCGGATGCCGTCGGCGGCAGCCTGTTCGTTGGCCTGGGCATCGGCCAATGCAGCCTTGCTGGCGTCAGATGCAGCCACGGCAGCATCGAACTGCTGCTTGCTGATTACGTCTTTGGCCACCAAGGGCTTGTAGCGGTCGAGGTCAGCCTGAGCCTTGACGCTGTTGGCTCGCGCCTGCGCCACGCGAGCGTGCGCAGCTTCCAACTGCTTTTCAGACTGCCCCACGCTGGCGCGTGCGCCCAGCACGTCAGAGTCAGCCGAACGCAGATTGCTGCCCACATTCGCGCTGGTGATGGGCACAGCTACATCGGCGGCCGCGGCGTTGGCTTCGGCAGTGGCCAGCGCGGCTTCCGCATTCTCCACCGCGATCTGGTAGTCGGCCGGGTCCAGCTCGGCGATTACGTCGCCGGCGTTGACCAGCTGATTTTCCGCCACATCCACCTTGGCCACGTGACCGTTGATGCGCGAGCTGATCTGGATCAGGTGTCCGCTGATCTGCGCGTCGTCGGTGTCCTCGGTAAAGGTGGAGCGCCACCAGAGGCCGGCGGCAACTACGGCAAGAAGCAGCACCACAACCGCCACGATGGCCTTGCGGCGGCCCTGCGGCTGTTCGATCTCGGTCTCTTCGATCGACTCGGTTGGAGCCTGTTTTGGGTTTGTATCCGCCACGTTTACTTTCCTCCCAGATAGTTCTTGTAGTTCGCGCCAGCACCCAGAGCACGGGCCAGGCTGAGCTTGGCCACGTTGTGCCGGTAAAGGCTGGCGACGTATTGGTCGTTGGCCTGGGCCACGGATTGCTGCGCCTGGCTGACGGCCAGATTGTCGCTGACTCCGTTGGCATAGCGCTGCTGGGCCTCGGAGAGAGCCTCGCTGGCCAGCTCAACGCTGGAGCGCGCTGTCTCCACCAGCTTTTGCGCGCTGGCAATATCGAGCAGAGCATCGCGGACGTCGGCATCCACCTGCGCCTGCGCGTCGCTGAGCTTGGCTTTGGCGGTATCGAGCTGCGCTTGGGCCTGCTGCGCTTGGCCTTCCAGAGCGAACTCCTTGAACAGGGGCACGCTCACGGTGCCGGAGGCTTCGCCGGTGCCGTGCGAGTGGGCCAGGGTGGTGCCAATGTCGCCGTAATCGCCGGAGAAGCGCACCGTAGGCAGACGCTCGGCGGTGGCTGCCTTGCGCTGTTCGCCGGCAGCTTTATATTGCTCCACTAGCGCGGCCAGATCTTTGCGGTTGGCCTTGGCGTCGCGAATGGCCGCCTCGGCGTCGATCTGATCAAAGGCCGCGAAGGGCGCCTGATCCGTGAGCGTAAAGCTCTGCGCCAAGGGTAGGCCGATGGTGCGGGCTAGGGCCAGCTTGTCTTTTTCAAGCGCGTTGCGGGCCACAATCAGCTGCTGCTCAAGCGACTGGTAGTCAACCCGTGCGCGCAGCTCGTCGAGCAACGGAGCGGTGCCGGCCTCGTGGTTGGCCTGGGCCTGATCCAGCGAGACCTTGGCGGTGGCCACCTGGGCCTCCACGCTGGCCACGCGCGTCTGGTCGGCGATGACCAGCAGGTAGGCGTTGCCCACGGTCAGAACCACCAGATCGTGCGCGTCGGCGGCTGAAAGCTGGGCTGAGGCAAAGTTGTGCCGCGCGGCCAGATAGTTGCGCAGCGAGGAGACGTCCACCAGCGCCAGATCGAGCGAGGCGCGGACGTCAGTGAATCCAAAGGGCCCCAGAATGGTGGGGAACCCTTTTATACGCAAACCCTGGGCGGGCAGATCTTCCTGTATGACGGTTTCCTGCGCCTTCAGGCTGACGGTGGGCAGCAGCGACTGCAACTGGCTGAGCCGCTGTCCGCGGGCCGCCGCCATCTGCTGGCTGCTGAGAATGATGCCCAGATTATTCCTCAGTCCGCGGGCAATGGCGTCGTCAAGGGAGAGATCGACCGTCTGGCTGGTCGCCTCACCTTGCGGTACGCTGCCCTGGAAAGGATTGGCGGTTTGCGCGGAGGTTTTGCCGGGAGCTAGCAGTGCGGTTCCCAGAAAACACCCTGTAAAAAGGGAATAAAGCGCGCGTTTTCTTCGAGATATCAACGGATTAACCTTGTTCTGACAGCAGTAGCCGTCTCGGCCGGAAAGGCCGTATCCAATGGATGCGGCAACGGCTCCGGTAGATTCTTGAATATAGTGTATCGAAATTCAATCCTTGCCGAGGGGAAGGTTGCTTTGGCGCGTTCCAGGGCGGGTCAAAACGGACCAGAAAACGGTCAGGATTTCCCTACGGTGGAGTGGATCAACTGCGAGGCCAGCGAGCACAGTCCCAGGCGGAAGACCTCGCTGACGGCCTCGGGCTGCCATGCGGCTGCGTCTGGTCCGCCATGTTTGGCCAGCAGGGCGGCGGTTTCAGCCGTGGTGAGCCCGCCCACGGCGCGGAGCACGAAGACAGTGCGCACGGCCACCGGCAGGCTGGCCAGCCAGTGGCGGACGCGGTCGCGGTCAGAGCCGGTGCACATGGTTTCCAACTGCTCACGCGACAGGCCAGCTGATTCGAGCTCGTCGTCTTCCATGCAGCACTTGTGGACTGGGGCTGAGGTGGGCGCGGCCAGCGCCTGCGGGTCGCGTTCGGCAAGCATGGCGATGCCGGCCCGGCAAAGGGCGCGGCGGCTGCTTTTGCGCGCGGCTTTGGGATTCTGACAGGCTGAGATCTCAGCCTCTGAGACGGCAATTTCCACCAGGCGCACGCCCTCTTCGCCCTCGCCCACCAGCATGGAAGCCAGGTTGTAGAGGCCGGTGGCGATCAGGTCGAGCATTTCGTCCATGCCGCGCAGCGCCTGAGCTACAGTGGCATCGTCCTTGGGCATGCCGTCTAGCAGGCCAGTCATGCGGCGGGAGAAGTCTGCCGCTTTCTCCGGGATGGGATGATCGGGGATGAGGCTGGTCTGGCTGGGATCGGTGGATTGCGTCATAAAGTTGGTTCCTCCCTGGGTGTGGACGAATTCACCCATCCTTATCCTTCACCCGTTGGCTTGCGGCGTCAAACGGCTGCGGCTGGGTGATGTCGCGCAGAAAGGCATGTAGAGATATACGCAGGGCGGGCCGAAGTGGTTCACCGGCGCGGCGGGAAGCGGCTTTTGAGCCGCCTATTTCTGGCGGCCAATCTGGCGACCAAGTTGATTCATTTCATCTTTTTGTCACAGTTGGCCGGTTTCGCCCCCGCGGCAAAAGCGGTAGACTCACAAACACAGGTCACCTGAACCGGCCATGCTCCGAAATCCACAGCAGAAACAAAAGCTCTTCAACGGCCGCGACCACTCCTGGATGCAGTTCAACCGGCGAGTGCTCGAAGAGGCTGAGGACTCCACCAATCCACTTTTGGAGCGGGTGAAGTTTCTCGCCATCACCGGCTCGAACCTCGACGAGTATGTGGAGATTCGCCAGGCCGGGCTGATGCAGCGCATTGAAGACGGCTACCGCGAGCCGGGCTACGACGGGTTGCGGCCCGACCAGTCGCTGGAGGGTTTGACGGCCGAGATTCACACCTTTGTGGCCGCGCAGTACCGCTGCTGGAACCATATGCTGGTGCCGGAGCTGGCCAAGGCAGGCATACGGCTGCTGGAGTGGAAAGAGCTGGGCGACGAGGCGCGCGCCTTTGCCCGCAACTACTTTCAGCGTGAAGTGGACCCGCTGCTGACGCCCATCTCCATCGATCCGGCGCATCCGTTTCCGCGTGTGTTGAACAAGGCTCTCTGTCTGGCGCTGCTGTTGCGCGCCAAGCGGCGCAGTTCCGGCCCGCAGGTGCTGGGGGTGGTCACGGTGCCGCGCGCGCTGCCGCGTTTTGTACGCCTGCCCTCGGCCGAAGGAACGTACGAGTATCTGCTGCTGCAGGACCTGATCGCGCAGCACCTTTCCGGCATGTATCGCGGCTACGAGGTGCTGGCCCAGTCCTCCTTCCGCGTCACGCGCAACAGCAACCTCTACTTCGAGGAGGAAGAAGCGCGCTCGCTGCTGGAGACCATCCGTTTTGAGCTGCATAACCGGCGCAAGGGCGACGCCGTGCGCATGGAGATTGTCGCTGGAGCAGACCCCGAGATCGTCAGCCGCCTGCGCACCAACTTCGAACTCGACGAGGACCAGGTTTTTACCAGCGATGGACCGGTCAACCTTTCGCGGCTGATGTTTTTCTACTCCGGCATCAAGCGCCCCGACCTCAAGTTCCAGCCCTTCACGCCGCGCCCTCTGGTACTGAGTCGCAAGTCGACCGGCATCTTTGAAGAGCTGCGCCAGCGCGACATTCTGCTGCACCACCCTTACGACGCTTACGACCCGATCGTGGACTTCATCCAGCAGGGCGCGCAGGACCCGGCCGTGGTCACCATGAAGCAGACCCTCTACCGCACCAGCAGCGACTCGCCCATGTTTCAGGCGCTCACCGAAGCAGGCGCGAACAAGGAAGCCACGGTGGTGGTGGAGCTGATGGCGCGTTTCGACGAGGCTTCGAATATCCGCTGGGCGCGCTCCATGGAAGATGCCGGCGTGCAGGTCTTCCACGGCGTCGTCGGCCTCAAGACGCATTGCAAACTGGCCATGCTGGTGCGTCGCGACGAAGACGGCGTAACCCGCCGCTACTGCCACCTGGGCACCGGTAACTACAACCCGGTCACGGCGCGCTTCTATACCGACGTAAGCCTGCTCACCAGCGATCCGCAGATTGGCGAGCGCGTTCATGCGGTCTTCAACTATCTGACGGCCCATGCCGAGATCGACGACTATAGCCCGCTGCTGGTGGCTCCGCTGACCATGGCCGAGAGCTTTCTGCGCCTGATCCGCCGCGAGGCCGAGCACGCCCATGCGGGAAGGCCGGCGCACATCGTGGCCAAGATGAATGCACTGCTGGAGCCCTCGGTGATCGAAGCGCTCTACCAGGCCTCGCAGGCCGGCGTTGAGGTGGACTTGATCATTCGCGGGCTCTCGATTCTGCGCCCCGGTGTGAAGGGCTTGTCAGAGAACATCCGCGTACGCTCGATCGTGGGCCGCTTCCTGGAGCACTCCCGCATCTTCCACTTTGCCAATGGCGGCAACGACGAAATCTACCTGGGCTCGGCCGACTGGATGCCGCGCAATCTATTCGAGCGCTGCGAGGTAGTCTTCCCGGTGCGCGACCCTGCGGCGCGCGCACGGCTGCACGACGAGATTCTGCCCGCTTACTTGGCCGACACTGTGAAGGCCCGTCTGCAACAGCCCGACGGCAACTACGTTCGCGCCGCTAAGGCGCTCAAGAATACGAAGCCCTTCTCAAGCCAGGAGTTTTTGATGCATCTGGCGGAGGGCAAGACGGACCTGAGCGCACTGCCCGCGCCGCACGCCGTCAGCGCCGAAGCAAAGCCAGATGCAAAAAAGGCTTCTGCGAAAAGATCGCCCGCGAAGAAAGCCAAAGCTGCGGATTGAGGCGGGTGGCGCAACGATGCCTTTGTCCTGGTTGCGGGGATACTCTCAGGTTTTTTCGAAATCGGCGGGTGGCCTCGGATACGAGACAGTAGGTTTATCAACAAAGTGCGGGTGCCCCGGGTCCCTCGCACTTGGGGACCCGGGATGTACGCACCACCCTCAAGCCTGAAAACTACCGCGCGGCTGCCGAGTCCAGCAGGACCTTCTGCGGGGTGTCGATTTCGATGCCGGGGGCATGGAGCTTGAGGCGTAACTCATCCACTTGAGGCTTGCCGCTGTAGGCGGTTTCGACGCCTAGATCCCACTGGTTGCGGAAGCGGCGGATGAGCTCGTCGAAGTAGCCCTCAAATGAGACGGGGTTGCCGGTGCCCAGGTAGAAGCTGGTGCCGCCGGTGGCCTGCGCAACTTGATTGAGAAGACTCTGCCCGGCAGCGCTTTCGGCCTGTCTGGCGTCAGCAAAGCCACGGTTGCTCCAATAGATGGAGTAGACCACCAGGTGGGCGCGCGTGGCGTCGGTAATGGCCTCCTGCACGTAGGGGTCGGCGGGATCGAATCCTGGGTGGTATAGGTCAACGCCGTCGGTGATCATGACGACTTCTCTCCGTGCCGCCGGGTCCAGAGCGGGCCAGTGCTTGGCCAGCTCAGAGAGGCAGAAGTAGGGGCTAGCGCTGATCCCGGCCGTGCCACCGGTAAGATGAAGATTCTTCAGAATTGCGGCGTGGTCGAGGGTGAGCGGACCGGAGAACAGGGAGCGGCCATTCTGCATGTAAGCGATGGCGGCGGCGACGTTGGGCGGCAGGGTATTGACGAACTTCTCGATGTCGCCTGTCTGGCGGCCCAGACTGCTGCGGGCTCCGCCGTCGATCAACAGCACCAGTTCGATCTTGCTGTCGGGGGCATACTGCTTCCACGTGGTTACCGTGGCGTTTTTTCCATCCACCTTCACAGCTAGATCCTGCTGCAAGATGCTTGGCGGCAACGGGCCGTCCTTCTTGGGCAGAACCGTGACCACTGCCTGCCCCTGACCCAAGCTCTGCGCCAACATCGGCGCTGCCACGGCTGCCAGTGCGATAGCTGCCAATCCCAAACTGTGCATCTTCATGCGACCTGCTCCTTGGAGGTGTGGCGCAACTGCGGGCCCGCCCATCGAACCTGGTGCACATCGCCTCTACTGCATGTTAGATGTCAAAAGCAGGGAAATGTTGTCACAAGCTGAAGGTCGGGCCCCGATGTGCACCATGACGCACACCAGGACGCGCATCTTTTGCCCCCGCCGCCGCCTCGGCGCAGATCCTACAATCAAAGCAGTGCCAATCAAACCTGCGCCAATCGAAGCAGTGCCGCAGACCTTCCCCAATCCGCCGCTGCAGGTGCTTACCGCCCCTTTGCCATGGGAGGCGGGATGGCCGCTTCGCATCTGGCATCTGGCCAGCCTGGATGCGCCGACGGTGGCTGTGGTGTGGACATTGAGCTTTGCCGGGGCAGCGCGGGTTCGGCTCCCCTGGTGGACGCCGGTGCTGGTGGCGCTGGTGGTGTGGGCGGTTTATGTGGCTGACCGGCTGCTGGATGCGCGCGGCGGTCTGCGCTCTGGCGTGACCACCCGCCTTCGTGAGCGGCACTGGTTTCACTGGCGGCATCGGCGGGTGTTTGCGCCGTTGGCTGCTGCTGCGGCCGGGGTTGCGGTGTGGATCGTCTTCCGCTATGTGCCCACGCCGGTGCGGCATCGCGACACAGTGTTGGCCGCGGCGGCGCTGGCCTACTTTACGCTCGTGCACGTGCCGCAGGTATTGGTCTGGCAGACGCGGGTCGCAGCAGTAGTGGCGCGGCTGCTTCCAAAAGAATTGCTGGTGGGCGTGCTGTTCACGGCGGGCTGCGTGTTGCCGGCTTGGGCCAGAGTTTCGGCGCCAATGGCCGCGTTACTCGTGCCAGCCGTGGCGTTCGCGCTGCTGGGCTGGTTGAACTGCGCGCTGATCGAGCGGTGGGAGTCTGCGGAGATTTCACGGTGCGGATCGGGGAGCAGGGCAGCTTTCGTGTTAGTGCTCGCAGCTTTGGTTTGTGCGGGCTTTTTGCTGGCCTTCGGGCAGCCGCGATCAGCGGGGTTGCTGGCCGCAGCGGCGCTGTCAGCCCTGCTGCTGGCTGGGCTCGACCGTCAGCGCGTGCGCATTGCGCCGGTCACGCTGCGCGCTGCCGCCGATTTGGTGCTGCTGGTCCCGGTATTCGCTTCTGCTGCGTGGTTGGCGCGATGAATCCCGCTCCGCGCTTTGACCGGCTGGCCCGGCTTTACCGCTGGATGGAGCTTTTCAGCTTTGGCCCGTGGCTGATGCGCTGCCGGGTGGCTTTTCTGGGCGAGCTTTGCCAGCGCGGAGCAAGCGTCAGCCGGGCGCTGGTGTTAGGCGACGGCGACGGCCGCTTTACGGCTCAATTGCTGGCCGCGCTGCCAGCCGTGCAGGTGGATGCGGTGGACTTGAGCCCTGCAATGCTGGCTGAGCTCAAGCGTCACGCCGGGCTCAATGCGGATCGCGTGGCGGCGCAGGTGGCCGATGTGCGCGCATTCGTGCCGCCGAGCCTGCCTTACGCGCTCTTTGTTACGCACTTTCTGCTCGACTGCCTGACCACGGAAGAGGTTCGCGCGCTGGCCGCGAAGCTGCGGGCTTCGGCCGCTGCAGACGCGCTCTGGATGGTCTCGGAGTTCGCCACGCCGGAGGGCTTCTACGGCCGCTTTGTTGCCTGGCCGATGGTGCGGCTTCTCTACCTGGCCTTCGGTCTGCTCACTGGTTTGCGTACCCGCACCCTGCCCGACCACCCTGCCGCGCTGGCCGATGCGGGTTTTGAACTTGCTGAGCGCCGCGCCTGGCTGGGAGGGTTGCTGGTGAGCGAGTTATGGCGGGTTTCAGATGTGAAAATGCGGCTAACATGCCATTGCAGAATGGGATAGAGTAGGCTACGCCCTCTGCGGAGACAGGTTCGATTGTTACATTTGTGTTAATATCAATTCTTCGGAGCCGGATTGGGCCCTTCCCAACGCTCGCCGGACCACACGCCATGATCCTCTACCTGATGCGCCATGCCAATGCCGGAACCGTGCGGGAGAATCCTGCGCTCGACGCCAAACGCGCGTTGATCAAGGAAGGCAAGGAGCAGTGCATGTTGATGGCGCGGGCTCTGAGCGCGCTCAAGGTGCAGGTGGATCTGGTGGTTTCAAGCCCGCTGAAACGCGCCACGCAGACGGCGCAGTTTGTGGGCACCGAGCTGGGTTACGAGGCCGGGATTGAGATCAACGCGGCGCTCGGGCCCGATGCCACATTTGGCGATTTCCAGACCATGCTGGCCAAGTACGCCAATCGCGAGGGCGTGCTGGCGGTGGGGCACAACCCCAACCTGTTCCAGTTCCTCGGCAAGCTCATTACCGGCAACGGCGGCGCGGCCATCCGCCTGCGCAAGGGCTCAGTGGCGCGCGTGGACATGGGCCACCATCCGCCCCGGTTGCAGTGGCTGCTGGATACGCGTTCCGTGCGGCTGCTCTATGCCAGCTCGGCGAAGAGCTCGCGGCCAAAGACCTCGCGGAAGTAGCCTGCCTCGCGGCGCAGAGCCCACAGCTCCAGTTCAGCACCGGTGCGCCCCGGATGAATCTCCACATACGCACGCTTGGGATAGAGTTTGATGCCCACGCGCAGCACATCGCTGGCGCGGTCCTGGTTGAGTGCCACCGCCAGCCGCAGCAGCACCACGGCGCGCTGCACATTCTTGTGCTCGTCGAGCGGAATGTTGCGCAGGGCGCGGTCACCGGGCTGCGGGCGGCTCTTGCCCAGGTAGCGCGCAATGGCAGAGACGATGGTACGCTGCATCTGCGTGTAGCCGTAAATCTCAGAGCTGGAGATGATGTACTGCGTGTGGCGATGATGCCCCTGGTGGTTGATGAACTTGCCGGTCTCTGAGAGCACGGCCGCGGCCGAGAGCCAGCTCTCGTACTCCGCAGGCAACTGGTGCAGGGTCTTGAGGTCGCGGAACAGTTGCACGGTGTGCGCGCGAACCGGCTCTGACTTCTTGGGGTCCACGCCATAGCGGCGCGCGGTGGCCAGCACGCTCTCCCAGCGCTCATATTCGAACTCGCGATGAGCGGTGGCGCGGGCGTCCTGCTCGGCCAGCATCTGCGCGAGAATGCCGTCGCGCAGCCCCAGCGGCGAATAGCGGAAGCCGGGCAGGTCAAAGGTTTCGAGTAGTTCGGCGTAGACCATCGAGCCGGCGACGATGATTTCGGCGCGGCGCGGGCCGATGCCCGGCACGGCCTCGCGCTGGGGCAAGGACATTTTGGCCAGGCGGTTGGCGAGTTTGCGCACCGAGGCTGCGGGCACCAGTTCGAGCGCCGCTGTGCTGCTCATCCCGACCGTGGCTTTGGCGGCGCGTTTGGCAGCGCTTTTTACGCCTTTGGCGCGAGACTTTGTTGCCGGCTTGGCGGCGGATTTGGCCACTCCTGCCGCTATGGCGTCAGCCAGCGCTGCGGCGGTGCCGGAGGTGGCGATGACCAGCGAGATACGCTCCGGCTGAATGCGCTTCTGGGCCTTGCGCAGCTCGCGCCCGATCAGCTGACGCATCTGCGCCAACCCATCGGCGGGGGCCGGATCTGCGGCGAGGAACTGCTCGCTGAGGCGCACCGCGCCGAGCGGCATGCTCACCGTCTCCTTGAGGCGTTTGTGTTCGGAGAGCGTGATTTCGCAGCTGCCGCCGCCCAGGTCAAGCAGCAGCACGCGGCCGTTCAGGCCGGGCTCCACGCTGGTTACGCCAAGGTGGATGAGGCGGCCCTCTTCAAGGCCAGAGATGATCTCAAGATTCCATCCGGTCTCAGCCTTGACCCAGGCCTGGAAGGCAGCGCCGTTGCGGGCGTCGCGCATGGCCGCTGTGGCCACCACGCGAATCTGGTCAACGCCGTGGGTCTGCACGGCGCGCTGGAAGCGCTTGAGGGCGCGCAGGGTGAGCGACATGGCCTCGGGCGACACCAGTCCCGACTCAAAGACGCTGGCTCCGAGCCGTGTGACTTCGCGATCCTCCGCCACCGTCTTTAGCTGGTGGTTGACGACCCTGGCAATCTTCAAACGGCATGAGTTCGAACCGATGTCGATGGCGGCAAAGGTGGGCATGGCGTGCTATCGCCTCCGCGGGCAAATCTGATCCCTTCGCCAAGATACACGACGGGCCGGATCGATGCTGCGCAACGACGGCAGGACGTGGAAAACGTGGTTCACTAAAGGAACGCGAACCGAGCGCGGTTAAACAACGGATGCGGGGCGTGCTGAGGCGAATTCCTGCTGAACGTGCAGAGGCCTGAGCAGTGCAGATTAGATGTGTCTTTGGCCAGCGCTGACCGGCCAGAGCATCTTGACCAAGATGCTGACCGCGACCGTGAAAAGGAAGGCGGCAATCTGGGGATGGGCGGGCCAGATGACCCTGCTGAAACCCGTGAGCCAGACGCCGAGACCGGCAGCGGTGGCGATCAAGGTGGCTGCAAGAGTGCTGTTCATGGATATCCTTGCTGATGCGGAGAGTATTGCTGAGAACTACGCTGGCCTGTGCGGATTTGTTCCCGCAGAGCATTTTTACCCGCCCGGCAGGTACTGCCAGTGGGGCAGGCAGTACCGGGCGCGATAAGCTATTAGACAGGAGATCGGAAGCCAAGAACATGCCCCCATACAAGTACTCAACCCTTGCCATCCACGCCGGGCAGCACCCGGACCCGCTGACGGGCGCGGTGAACGTCCCTGTCTACCTGAGCTCGACCTTCGAGTTGACCGGCATCGGCACCGACCGCGGCTGGGATTACTCGCGCGCCGGCAACCCCACCCGCGACCGTCTGGAGACGTCTCTGGCGGCACTGGAAGGCGGCTTGAGCGCTCACGCCTTTACCACCGGCATGGCCGCTCTCTCAGCCCTGTTCGCGATGCTGAAGGCCGGCGACCACCTGATCTGCTCGAAAGACGTGTACGCGGGCACGGTGCGCCTGCTGAACCAGATCGTGGCCGGCTACGGCATCGAGATCCAGTATGTAGACACCAGCGATCTGGCAGCCGTGGAAGCGGCCATGAAGCCGACCACGAAGCTGGTGCACATCGAGTCGCCCAGCAATCCGCTGATGGTGCTCACCGACATTGCCGCTGTGGCGAAGATCGCCCATGCGCATGGGGCCGAAGTGAGCGTGGACAACACGTTTCTTTCGCCGGTGCTGCAGAGTCCGATCGAGCTGGGCGCGGACATTGTGATGCACTCGACGACCAAGTACCTGAACGGCCACTCGGACGGCCTGGGCGGAGCGCTAATCGGCACCAAGCCCGAGCACAAGGAGCGCTTCCTGCTGGTGCAGAAGGCGGCTGGCGGCGTGATGAGCCCGTTTGAATGCTTCCTGGTGCTGCGCGGCATCAAGACGCTGCCCTTGCGCGTGCGCCAGCATGAGGAGAACGGCCGCGCCATTGCCGAGTTCCTGTCGACGCATCCCAAGGTCTCGAAGCTCGCTTATCCGGGCCTGAAGACGCATCCGCAGTACGAACTGGCCTGTCGTCAGCAAAAGGGCTTCGGCTCGATGATGAGCTTCGAGGTTCCTGGGCGCGAGGAAGCGGGACGGTTTCTGAAAGCATTGAAGATCTTCCTGAGCGCGGAGTCGCTGGGTGGAGTGGAGTCACTGGCTTCGCACTCGGCTACCACGACGCATGGCTCGGTGAGCGCGGAAGTGCGCGCGTCGATGGGCATCAACGAGGGCCGCATCCGGCTGTCGGTGGGCATCGAGGACAAGGAAGACCTGATCGCCGATCTGGAGCAGGCTCTGGCGGCGGTGTAAGGAAGCTGTCTAATAACAGTGTTTGGGGCGAAGGGTACGGGCTTCAGCCCGTACATCAAAGCCTGAAGTAAATCTGGGCTTTAGCCCTGAGAGGGCGCCTTTCATCTATTTGCGGTCCCTCGGCGGCTAAAGCCGGAGAGCTTCTTGATCCTGCAACGGACGGGCTGAAGCCCGTCCCCTTCACCGTGCTTGAGTTCTTAGACAGGTTCTAAGGAAGCGGAATGTCAGAAAAGTCTCTGCTGGTGGCGATTGACACATGCGGACCTGCTGGCTCGGTCGCCCTCGGGCGGCTAAGCGCGGACGTGGTGGAGATCGACGCCGAACAGGAGCTGGAGGGGCGCAGCTACTCGGCAACGCTCACCGTTGCCTTGGCGCGGCTGGTGGAAGAGGCCGGCGCGCGGCTCGCTGACATTGGCGGCATCGTGGTGGTGCATGGGCCGGGCAGCTTTACCGGCGTGCGCATCGGCCTGAGCACGGCCAAGGGACTGGCCGAGGGACTGGGGATTCCGATTGTGGCAGTCTCGCGGCTGGCGGTGCTGGCGGCCAAGGCTGGTACTGGTGCGGCGGCTCTCGACGCCCATCGCAACGAAGTATTTCTGCGCCTGGAACAGGCCAGCGGCCAAACGATTGATCCGGCCCTCAAATCGAAGCACCGTGCCCCATCCATTTCGCAGGTTCTATCGCGAAATGGGTGGGAATCCTACGCACTATCTAAGGGCCGGATCAATAGGGAGCTTTTGGCTGGCGCGGCGGAGCTGGCGGCCGTTGCGCCTTCACCGGAGCGGGTAGCCGTCTGCGACGACAGCGCGGCGCGGCTGGTGGGCGAGGCCTGGCCGGCAGCCGAATTGGCGTGCGTTGCCGCGCCGCTGGCGTCTGACGCGTTGCGACTGGGTGCGCTGCGGCTGAGCGCTGGCCAAAGCGACGACGTACTGCTGCTGGATGGCAACTACCTGCGCCGCTCGGACGCGGAGATCTTTGGCGAGGCCGCTGCCGGAGTCAAAAGCGCATGACCGTAGGTGAGCCAGTGGTGCGCGCCATGCGCGCTGCCGACGTGGACCGCGTGCTGGAGATTGCCGCTGGTCTTCCCACGGCTCCGCACTGGCCGCGAGCCGCTTACGTAGCCGCGTTGGACGCCCAGGCCAAACCGCGCCGGGTTGCTCTGATTGCTGAAGCCGGCGGCTCGGTACAGGGCTTTGCCGTGGCGCTGGTGCTTGGCGAAGAGAGCGAGCTGGAGCTGATTGCGGTGGCGGAGGCCGGGCAGCGGCGGGGAGTTGGAGGGCTGCTGCTGGGTGCGCTGACCAAAATGGCATTTTCTGCTGGCGCGCGCGTCATGCTGTTGGAAGCGCGGGCCTCAAACGCTGGCGCGCTGGCGTTCTACCGTGCGCAGGGATGGAGCGAGGCAGGGCTGCGTCCGCGCTACTACGCTGATCCTGAAGAGGATGCGGTTCTGTTACGGCAGGCGCTGCAGGGTTGAAGGGCAAGCCCTCTTTTGACGGCAAAGCCACATAGCCACCCCCCATCCACCGTGACACTGGTCACGTTTATCTATGCCGGGCGAGAAATTTTCCACCTTCAGAGTACTTTTGGCTTTTTTGGCCCTTGCCGGTTGAGAGCTGGTAGAGCTATATGTTAAAAGTTCTGTTACTCGAGGAGGTGCCGGATGGATGAAGTAAAGGATCTGACGCTGAGCGAAGGAATTGCCCGCCTGCAGGATGAACACCACCGTTACGCTCAGCGCCTGGAAGAACTGCTTCAAAAGCCCTATTTGAGCGAGGATGAACAACTCGAGGAAATCCGGCTCAAAAAGCTGAAGCTTCATGCCAAGGACTTGATTCACGCGTTGGAACTGCGCACCATGGCAGTGGCGTAAGCCAACCGAACATGGGATCGCCGCCGGGGCCGCAAAGCCCCGGCGCAAGCAGTTTGCAGTGGAGTGCGGCCCCAAGGGTCTGGCAGTGACCAGAATCCCGGCGGGCCGGCAGGTGTGGTGCGGTTCTGCCAAGCCCCCAAGCCCGTATAATCGTTAGGACTATGGTTCGCGACGGTTACATCTACGGATTAGGCCTGCTGGCGGTTGCAGCAGTGCTGGTATGGCTGACGGGCGGCTGGGCGTGGAGCATTGTGCCGGTGCTGTTGGCTGCGTTCTTCCTTTGGTTTTTCCGTGACCCGGAGCGGGAGATTCCCACCGGAGCGGGATTGGTTGTGTCGCCGGGCGACGGCAAGGTGACCGAAACAGTCACCATTGCAACGCCGGACGGTCCTCGCCAGAGGATCAGCATCTTTCTCAGCGTCTTCAATGTCCACGTGAACCGCTCGCCCATTGCGGGTGTGCTTTCGCGTGTGGAATACAAAAAAGGCCTTTACCTGAACGCCATGAACCCGGCTTCGGCCGAGCGCAACGAGCAGAACATTGTTACGGTGCAGGATGGCGCGGTTGAGGTGACCTTCAAGCAGATTGCCGGGCTGATTGCGCGGCGCATCGTCTTCAACCTGAAGCAGGGCGACCGCGTGGAGCGGGGCCAGCGCGTGGGCCTGATCAAGTTTGGCTCGCGTGTGGACGTGGTGCTTCCGGCCACGGCCCGCATCAGCGTAAAGGTGGGCGACCGGGTGCAGGGCGCATCGAGTGTGCTGGCAGTTCTGGAAGGCGGGGCAGATCTGTGAGCTTTCATGATGCCGGACTCAATCCGGCCGAGGTACGGGCGGCGCGGCGGGCGCGGATTCATCGCGGCATGTATGTGCTGCCGTCGCTGTTTACCGCCTGCAGCATAGCGGCAGGTTTTTTCTCGATTACCGAGACCATCAAGGCGGTCGGCGCGGTAGGCGATGCGGCAGTGCATCTGGACTGGGCCGCAATCGCCATCCTGATCGCCATTCCCTTCGATGCGCTGGACGGCCGCATTGCGCGCATGACGAATACGTGCAGCGACTTTGGCCGCGAACTGGATTCGCTGGCAGACGCCATCACCTTCGGTGTTGCGCCCAGCCTGTTGGCGCTGATCTGGGGCTTTCACTTCCTGCCTGAGAGCATTGCGCCCCAGCTGCATCATCATCTGGTGCAGGCTGGCGCGTTTATCTGCTTCCTTTACCTGATGGCGGGCGTATCGCGGCTGGCGCGGTTCAACATCACCAAAGACCCGCAGCCACGCAATCCGGGCCGGCCAGGGCGAAAGTACTTTGTGGGTATGCCAATTCCGGCCGCGGCTGGATTGCTGGCCTCCACGGTGCATTGCTTCAACGCCATTCCTGTGCAGGATTGGTGGGTGGCGCTGATTTGGCTGGCGATTGTGGGCATGGCCGGATTCCTGATGGTGAGCACGTGGCGGTTCTGGTCAGGCAAGGAGCTGAACTTCTCGCGCAGCCAACCCTTCCAGGTGCTGTTTGTGGTGCTGATCGTGGTGTATGTCATGGTCAGGTTCTCGCGCGGAGTGCTGTTCTCGATGGCGCTGGTGTACATGTTCTCTGGCATCTGGGCGCGGGCGGCGTATTCATGGTCGAGGCGGCGCAGGCAGGGAGCAGACAAGGCAGTGGCGGCGGAGACCGGCAGCAAAGGCTGACGGTTTCTGCTCCGGATCGACCGCAGGCGTTGAGGCGGGCGCGCGCCCGTGCCGCACTTCTACGCGCAATTGCTGCGCAATCAATGGGAAAAATGCGGTAGACTCATCAATCGGAGCTGAGGACATCTGTGTATAAGATCGCAATTGCTGGGGCGTCGACCCTGTTGGGCCAGGAACTGAAGGATGCACTGCTGGAGTCGGCTTTGTCGACGGCCGCGGTGGTGTTGCTGGACGAGGCCGATGCGCGAGGGCAACTGGAACAGCTTGGCGACGAGATCGCCGTGGTGCTGCCCATTGACGAAGACGCCTTCGAGCGGATTGACTTTACCTTCTTCTGTGGCTCCGAGGCCCTGACGCGCAAGTACTGGCGGCAGGCGCTCCGGTCTGGCTCGACGGTGCTGGATTTAAGCGGCGCTCTGGACCAGGAGACGGGCGTGCTGGTGCGTGCGCCGTGGGTGGGCGTGGAGACTGCGGCGGACCTGTTTACGCCGGCCGTGGCGCCGGCGCATCCGGCGGCTCTGGCGCTGACGCTGCTGCTGGAGCGGGTGGGGCAGGCGGCTCCGGTGCGTTCGGCGGCGGCCACCGTGCTGCAGCCCGCCAGTGAGAACGGCCGCGCGGCCATGGACGAACTCCACCAGCAGACGGTGAATCTGCTCAGCTTTCAGGGATTGCCGCGCGAAGTCTTTGACGCTCAGGCGGCCTACAACCTGATGATCGGGCTGGGCGAGAGCGCACGCGTGAATCTGGCCGCGAGCGAGGCGCGCATCCGTCGGCATACCGAGACGCTGGCCGCAGGGCGCTGGCCGCAGATCGCGCTGCAACTGGTGCAGGCGCCGGTCTTCCACGGATACACGTTCTCGATCAGCGTGGAACTGGAGAGGCCGGTCGAGTTAACGGCTCTGGAAGAGGCTCTGAGCGGCGATCACGTGGACCTGGTGCTGGAAGATACGGATTCACCCTCCAACCTGGCGGCTACCGGGCAAAACGACGTTCTGGTGCGGCTGCGCCCGGAAAAAGACGGCCGAAACCCGAATGTGGCCTCGCGGCTGTGGTTGTGGGCCGCCTCTGACAATCTGCGCATGAGCGCGCAGAATGCCATTGCCTGCGCCATGGACCTTCGCCGGCTGCGTCCTGCAGGGACGGTCCAGTAAGGCATTCTTGCTGCGACTTACTTTTAATTTTGGCTTACTTGTTGCATGTTGGCTTACATTTGGTAGAATGTAAGCCATGGAACAGGTGTATCTGACGGTCAGCAGCAAAGGGCAGATGGTGATTCCGGCGCGACTGCGGCAAGACCTTGGCATCAAGGCTGGAACCCGCGTGTCGGTGCGCCGCGTAGGCATGGACCTGATTCTGCGGCCCGCGACCGAAGCCACGGCTCAGCAGCTCATCGACGAAATCTGTGGGATAACGGCCGGGGGCTACTCCATGGCCGACGACCTGATCGCCGAGCGACATGCCGAGGACGAAAAGGCAGGCTGGTAGGTGGCTGGCGTGACCGTTTTCGTTCTGCATGCATCGGCGGTGCTGCGCTTCCTGGACAAAGAGGCTGGCTGGGAGCGTGTGGCCCGGATTCTTACCGATTCCATGGGGCAGAAGGCCGCGATTGCAATCTCAGCGGTGCAATGGGGCGAAATCGCGGGAGCCGTACGCAAGAAGCAGGGCCTGGCGGCGCAAGACCGCGCAATGGGCATTCTGGCGCAGTTTCCGTTTCAGATTGAAGCCGCGACAGGCGACCGCGCGGTTCGCGCCGCAGAGTTGAAGGTGGACCGGAAGATCGCATACGCCGATGCCTTCGCGGTGGAACTGGCGATGAGCACGCCGGAGCATGTGCTGGTGACGGCCGACTATGGCTTCAAAGCTGCGGACGATCTGGTGCGGATTGAGTTTCTTCCACAGAAGTAGCCTTGGAATCACGCTATTGATCCGGCCCTCGAATCGAAGCACCGTGCCCCATTCATTGCGCAGGTTTTATTGCGAAATGGGTGGGAAGCCTAAACATTATTGAAGGGCCGGACCAATAAACAGCCCGGATGCTCCCAACAATCAAGGAAAAATCAGCGTGTGCGGCAGCGCGTCCAGAGCTCGTGGATGAAGCTGTCTGTCATGCCGGCGATGTAGTCGGCGACGGTGCGGGCCAAGCCCTGGGTGGGAATCTGCGCCTGGTGGTCTTCGGGCAGCAGGGTGGGCTGGGCCATGAGCGCTGAGAACAGCTCGCGCACGATGCAGGCGGCCACCTCGTGGTCTGCCTCCATGCCGGGGGAGTTGTAGAGGTTGGCGTAGAGGAAGCGCTTGGTGGCGGCGCGCATCTCTTCGAGCTCAGCCCCCAGCGTGGCCACGCGTTCGGGTGCGCTGCGGATACCGTCCAGGTCCACGATGCCCAGCGAGCGGACGCGGGCGCAGGTCTGGTTCATGAGGCCGGTGGCCAGCAGATCGAGCAGGCGGCGGATGGCCTCGTAGATAGCCAGCTTGGGCGCGGCCTGGGGATGCGCGCGGAGAGCTTCGTCATGAAACTCGCGGAAGAGCGGCAGGGCGGCGCGCACGTCGTCAAGGGCCAGGATGCCGGAGCCTATGCCATCGTCGAGGTCGGCGGTGAGGTAGGCGATTTCGTCGGCTAGGTCGATGAGCTGGGCTTCGAGAGGAGGGAAACGGTCGAGGAGGAACTCGGCCAGCTCGGGATGCTGGGCGGCGGAGTAGTCGCGCGAGTGTTTGACGATGCCCTCGCGCAGGCCGAGCGTCAGATTGATGCCGCGGAAGGCTGCGTAGCGCTCCTCGAACCAGGTGACGATACGCAGGGCATGCAGATTGTGGTCAAAGCCGAGGCCGTGGTCACGGAGGGCGGCGTCGAGTGCTTTTTCCCCGGCGTGGCCGAAGGGCGGATGGCCGATGTCGTGCGCCAGGGCCAGCGCCTCGGCCAGATCTGCGTTGAGGCCCATGGCGCGGGCCAGGGTGCGAGCAATCTGGGCCACTTCAAGGGTGTGGGTAAGGCGGCTGCGGAAGTGGTCGCTGGCCAGCTCACCGGGCAGGCGCGTGAAGACCTGGGTTTTACCTGCCAGACGGCGAAAGGCGCGCGCATGAAGGATGCGGGCCGTGTCGCGGGCAAAGGGCGTGCGGTAAGGGTGCGGCGGCTCGGGATGGACGCGCAGGGTGAGCTCGGTCCCTGCCTGAGAGGGCACGGCGATGGCCGCCGGAAGCGGTGCGAACTGTTCAGAGGCCGTCATGCGCGTTGTTCCTTCTTGCTATTGGTTATAGCGCATCGGGCGGGGGGTAGCACGGTTCATAGAGTTTGTGGAGGTTGCCGTTTGATGCGAGAACGGGCGGCATTGCGATCCCGCCCTAAGCCACAAAAACAAGGATGGGTCGAGGATGGGGCACCGATTACAGCTTTCACCCATGTCGCAGCGGACCCATAGCGGGCGGGTCGGCAGATATCTATTTGCGCACACAAACTGCAATGGTCCTCTCGACCACGCTCTGATCTTCTTCAAATGTGTCCAGTGTTGTGTCGTATTTGACGGAATGATCGAACTTCAGATCGGACCCAGGCGCGTAAGGGGGGCCTGGCTCGGGCGTCATCCACACGTGAGTGCTTGCAATATGTATGTGCGAGAAGGGGTTTGCTACAAACCCGCCAACGTGATTATGCAGTGGATCGTAATTGGGCACAACCCAGTCAACATAGCCGCCAACCGTACTGTTCGCGCAGTATTGCTTGGCGTCGGCGAGGCTTGATGCCACATAAGTAGAGGACTTGGGCCACATAATGTTTCCAGAATCGGTCCAGACATCCGCGTTCTGTTGGTCCGGAGAACTTTGGCAGTAGACATAGATCAAGATCAGCCCGAAGGCAATCAAAATGAGCTGTCTTTTGAAAGAACTCAGGGCAGGGATCTCGATGCCGAAAGCCTTGAGTCCGCCTCCTACTATCCCACCAATGACGCAGGCAATTCCAGCCGAAAGAACAGTAGTGTTCAAGTCGCATATCTCCGAAAAACTGCTTCTTGGAGTGGTTCGGAATGCCAGAATTTATCTGGCATTGATCTGCGATTATACCGAATCATTCAGCTGCGGGAAGAGGCAATTGCTTTGGAACAACAGGCTGATTGACGGAGTCAGCGGGGAGACTGCAGTGGCGACTTGAGCATGTGGAATGTACTATTCGTCGTATCCAGATACAGGACGGAATATCCGAGGCTTGCGTCGTAGGCAAGGCACAAAAACAACCGCAGCCTCTTCTCCTGTGCTCGGTGAAATTTGTGGTACGCTGGGCCTGAATAAGCAACGGCCGGTCTTCTGAAAAGAAGGCCGGCCGTTGTTGCATCTTGCGACTGCTACTTGTGCAGATCAGCTAGATCGGCTAACTGCTGACCCGTTATTCGGGCTTGGTGGGGCCGAGTGCGCTGTCTTGCTTGGCCAGCTTTACGCGGGCGCCGTCGAGCTTCTTCTGCACCTTGGTTACGTCGCCGGGATCGAAGTCGCCGGGCGAGGTGACGGCGAATTGCTTGAGGGCGATCTCCCACTGGGCGGCGGCCTGGCGTACGCGACCGGTCTTCTCGTAGAGATCGGCGAGGTGGTCGTGGACGGTGGGGTCGGTCTGGTCGCGGTCGACGGCCTTGCGCAGGTTGTCTTCGGCCAGTTCGTAGTCGCCCATCTTGAAGTAGCACCAGCCCAGCGAGTCAAGATAAGCGCCGTTCATGGGCTCCTGCTCGACTGCCTTGCGGATGAGCTTGAGAGCTTCAGTCAGGCGCGTGCTCTTGTCGGCCAGCATGTAGCCGTAATAGTTGAGGGTGAGCGCGTTGGCGGGGTCCAGATCGAGCACCTGACGGAAGAAGACCTCGGCCGGTTCAAAGTGCTTCTGGCGCTCGGCCAACTCGCCGCGCAGGAAGATCAGGTAGACGCGATCTTCTTTCTTGGTGGTGTAGGTCTCGGCCTTGTTGAGGGCTTCTTCGGCTTCCTTCCACTGGTGCAGGCGGACGTGCATCTGGCTCATGGTGATCCAGAGGGTGCGGTCTTCTGCGGTGTTGACCAGCAGGCCTTTCAGCAGCGCAAAGCCTTCGTCGCCCTTGTCGTGATCGGCCAGTTCGCCGGCCAGCATCAGCTTGAGCTCGCGGTTCTTCGGGTTGGCTTCGACGGCCTTGCGGGAGATCTCAATGGCCTTGTCGTACTGCTTGGCGGTGCGATAGGCATCCACCTGGCCCTGATAGCCGCGCACGGCCGGGTCGCCGCCGAGGTCGATCATCTTCTGGAAGGCGGCCAGCGCCTGGTCGGTGTGGTTCTGCTCCAGGCAGATGGCGCCCAGCCGCTCAAGGAAGATGGAGCGGTTGTTCTTTTCCTCGTCGGTGTAAGCGCCGTTGGCGTGGGAGGTGAGATCGACCATCTCGGCGTAGACGGTGGCGGCCTCGTCGAAGCGGCCCAGCACGTCAAGCAGCAGGCCTTCGTTGTAGCCGGCTTCAAGCGAGTGGGCATCGATCTTGCGCGCCTTGCGAACCGTCTCGAGGGCGGCCTCAAACTTGCTTTGGCGGCGCTGGATCTCAGCCACGCGGATGATGGCTTCGGCGTTTTCAGGATCGGCCTCAGATAGGGCCTGGAACTGCTTGAGCGCTTCGTCAAGCTGATTGTTGGTGAGCAGGGCCTGGGCCAGCGATTCAAGCGAGTGCAGGTCGCTGGGGTCCATGTCAATGGAGCGCTGGTAGGCGGAAATGGCCTCAGGCAGCTTCTTGAGCTGGTCGTAGGCCGCGCCCAGGGCGAACTCCATCTTGGGGGTGCGATCGTTGACCGGCACATCCTCAATGACCTTGGCGGCGCGGACAAGGTCCCCGCTTTCGGCATAGAGGCGGGCCATATTGAGGATCACTTCCTCGGAGTCGGGCTCGATGTCGCGGGCGGCGGTAAAGGCAGCCTCAGCCTTTTTGGCGTCGTGCTTGACGGTGTAGAGCTGGCCGAGAATCATGCGGCTCTCTACGTCTTTGGGCTCAAGGACGGCGAGCTTTTCATACTCCGCCAGGGCCAGGTCAACCACGTTGGCAGCAGCCTGGCCTTCGCCCAGCTGGCGCAGGTAGATGCGACCCAGCAGCTTATGGGCGTCAATGTCGTCGGGCGAGGTCTTGAGCAGGGAGCGGGCGGTGGTCTCGGCCTCGTGCACGCGGCCCAGGGCGAAGTAGAGCTCTCCGAGGGAGTCATTCAACGAGGGCGAATCGGGATCGACGTTGAGCGCGTACTTGTACTCCTCGACGGCCTTGTTCAGCAATTCTGGGCGGCCCTGGGCGCTGGCGTCTTCGGCGTAGGCCCCGGCCAGGGCCGCGTGGAAGTAGGCCTGGGCTCGGTCGGGGGTGGCCGCCGGGGCGACCGGGGTGGCTGGGGCGCTCTGGGCGCGGGCCGGCGTCATGGAAGACACCAGCAGAGAGGCGGCAATGGTAAGCCAAAGAGGCAGCGAACGCTTAGTCAATATCATCATCCAAGGGAGATTTCGGGCTATTGGGGCCGGCGGGCGTTGTGAACCGTTCACAGCCTCGCCGGGGAGCCATAAGGGGCAGCTCCAACGAAAAACTCTGCCATGTGTACAGACGATTTTACGCGCCATTTGTCGCAGATGGGGCCGGAATGTGCGTTTTTCGGGAGTTCGAGAGCCGGGAGGGTGGCTTTGCATCGGCGGGCGGGATGGTTTGGGTCTACTTAGGGAGCACAGAGGTTCCCTTCGGTGCGTCCCAGAAGCTGTCTAAGACTCAGCTTTGGTCGAAGGGTACTGGCTTTAGCCCGTACATTAAAGGCCGATATAGAACAGGGCTTTAGCCCCCGAGGGAATCGATTTCGGCCATTTGCAGTCCCTCGGCGGCTAAAGCCGAATAGCCTTTTGATCCTACAACGGACGGGCTGAAGCCCGTCCCCTTCATCGTCCACAAGTTATTAGACAGGCGTCTCAGGCGCGCACTTCGGCTTGTGCCGGGGCAGCTCCGGGCAGCCAGCCGCTGGTGCGCAGGGTGCTGAGCTGGCGGCGCAGAATCTCCACCTGGCGTTCGAGCCGCTCCAGTTGGCGTTCGCCGGGATGGGCTTCGGAGTCAGCCGATTCGGGTAGAACCAGCAGTTCCGGGCCGGGTACGGGCCAGGGCTGCTCCGGCGCGGTGGGCGCCACAGCATGTTCCAGCCATTCAAGACGGCGCACTACCAGTTCGAGGCGGCTCTGCACGTAGTTGGATTGCTTCCAGCTCCAATCTTCCTCAACGGCGGCCATCACCGTGACGCTTTGGGCGGCGCGGCGCAGGTAGGTGACGAAGGCGGTGACGAACTGGGCGAATGCGGGCCGGCGGGGCCAGCTCTCGGCCAGCAGGCGGTCCATGGATTCCTCAGTGTCGTTGTGGGCCAGGCCTGCGGAGCGGCGGGCGTTGGCCAGCAGGCGCGAGCCACGGCTGCCGGTGCGCCAGTTGTCGGCTAGCTGGGCCAGATAGCGGCGGTCGGCGGCCAGGCTGGTCTCGAGGAAGCGCGGTGCCCGGTCGCGCTCGTAGCTGGGAAACAGGAAGTGCATGGCGGCAATGGAGATGAGCGCGCCCACGATGGTGTTGGCGGTGCGGATCAGCGCCAGTTGCCAGTCGCCGGAAAACGGCAGCCATGCCAGCACAAAGGTGGGCGTGAGGAAGACGGCAAAGGCCGTGTAGCTGACTGGCAAAACGGCCAGGGCCAGCAAAGCCAGCGGAAACAGTACGGCGGCGGTTGCCATCTGGGAGTGGAGCGCAAAGGCCAGCACTGCGGCCAGAATGCCGCCGGCAACCGTGCCACCGATGCGCTGCAGCCCGCGTCGCATGGTGCCTGAAACGTGCGGCTGCAGAACGATGAGCGAGGTGAGCAGCAGCCAGTAGCCGTGGTCGATGTGGAGCAGGAAGATGAGCGCTACATCGAGGCCGCAGACCAGGGTGACGCGGGCGGCGTGGCGCAGCAGCAGCGACGAGGGGGTGAAGCTGGCGGCCAGCTGGTCTGCGATGCTCGCCGGAGCCCAGCTGAACTGGAACTGCGCCAGCCGGGCGTGGACGTAAGCGTAGTGGCCGGTGGATGCACCGCGGGGAATGGCCGGTGCGCGGTCAGGCGAGCCGCCCAAACGCAGCAGCGCGGCGCTGTCTACCGAAGAGTCAAGCAGCGAGGCGGATTCGGCGATCTGGGCCAGCAAAAATCGGACGGCTGTGTCGCTGGGGTCGAGGCAGTTTTCAATGAACTGGGGCAGGCGGCGCAGGCGGCTGCGCTGGGCGCGTGCGTGGGCCATGGTGAGCCCGGAGCGGTGCACCAGCAGGGCGGCAATCCACTGGCCCACCGAGCGCAGGTCTTCAATGCAGGCCAGAGCGCGCTCGTGGCAACTGGAGCTGACGCCGCGGCTGGCCTGGGCCTCAAGGTATTCGGCAATGGCGATGGAGCGGGCCATGAGCAGGTCGGCGTGCTCCAGCAGCACCACCAACTGCTGGCCTTGCGGCGTCTCCGACTGGCGTCGTGCGCGGGCGGCGGCCAGCGCCTGCCAGCCCTGCTCGAGGACGAGGCGCAAGCGGTATTGGTGGTGCTGGGCGAGCCGGTGCCAGAGAGCCGCATTCTGCGTGCCGCGCCCGGCCAACTGGGTGATGGAGCCCATAAAACTGGCCAGATCGGTGTAGCAGGTGCTGACCGCGGCGCGGGCCGGGCGATAGGCGTCCAGCGGCCACAGCAGCAGCGAGAGCGCGGCAGCCCACAGCCCACCCGCCATCAACAGCAGGCCGCGCGTGACGGCTTCATGCGTGGAGGTGGAAGGCGCGCCGATGCCGCAGATGAAGATGACCTGGACCAGCGTTCCGGCCGAGGAGAACGGCGGGCCGAGTACGGCGAGATAGCTCCAGACAAAGCAGAAGACGAGGGTGACGGGCAGCGCCCACTCCAGCCGGTTGCCGGCCAGCGTGCCGACGGTGAGGCCGAGCGCGCCGCCAAAGGCGACCGTGGAGATGGAGCCGAGGCGCAGGCGATAAGGGCCGCCGGCGTCAGAGATGATGGCCTCAAAGCCGCCCAGACCGGCCCATCCGAGGTTGGGAATGCCGGCCAGATCGCCCAGCACCAGCGGCGCGCAGAGGGCAATGCCTGCGCGCAGGCCGCGGTACCAGTCCATGCGGCGGGCCAGGGCCAGGAGTTGGTCGAGGCGTGCGGCGGGTTTGGTGCGGGTGGGCATCGATGTCTTCATTATCGGGCATTCGCAATGAAGATGGAGGGAAGCGTTGTGAAGGGCGGGCATGGCTCTTCCCACCCTAGCCGGAAAAACAAAGACAGGGCACGGTGTAGCAATCACTTCGAGGCATGACCGGTATCTTGACGAGGTACGTCAATTTTGTCATCATAACGCATGGCTCTGCAGGAGCAGCCAGAGGTTCCGAAGCGATTCCGCGACAGGCGCACAGAGCGTTTTGCAGCCGGTGGGCGCGTCAGGGAGTTTTGAGGCTTTCAAGGACCAGGCCGAACGCCGCCTGGACATTCTGGAAGCGGCGGTTAGCAGGAACGATCTGCTGCGGTTGACGAGCAATCGTTTTGAGGCGTTGAGCGGAGATCGCGAAGGGCAGTTCAGTATTCGCATCAACCAACAATGGCGGGTATGCTTCGAGTGGCCGGATGCGGTTGACCGGCCCTTCCATATCGAGATCACCGATTACCATTCGTGAGGGAATCAAGATGGCGCGCAATCCTATTCATCCCGGAAAGTTTCTGGCCGACGAACTGGATGCTTTAGGAGTGAGTGTTCCGGAGTTGGCTGAGATTCTGCATGTTCCCGCAAACAGGATTTATCAAATTCTGAAGGGGCAACGCGCTCTGACTGCCGATACAGCTCTACGCTTGAGCCAATGGCTCGGCACTTCGGCGGAGATGTGGCTCAATCTGCAGAAGCTCTACGAACTGCGCCTTGCCGAGCAGCAATCCGGCGAGAAGATCAAGAAGAGCATCCTGCGGCGGGAAGCTGCGCAGGCAGCGTAGAACATTTCTCCACTTGGTGTAGTGCTTCGGGTGCCCCATCCATTTCCGTGTTTTTTGCGGAAATGGGTGGGATACCAATGAAATCCAGGTCTACACCATTTCGCAAAATGCTCTAATCGTAAACTTCGCGGCGATGGGCAATGCGAAGAATAGCGATCTGTCTTCGCGTGTCGTCAATGGAGTAGACGGCACGGTATTTTCCAGAGCGAATTCGCCAGAGGTCTTTGGCGCCACGGAGCTTCTTTGAGCCTGTGGGACGTGGATTGGCGCTGAGCGCTTCGATGCGCGGGAACACCCGGGAGAGAACGGAGCGGGGAGCTGGAGAAGCTCCTTTTCCGCGCTTGTCTTGAACGTAACTGTGTATTCAGTCACGGAGTTTGCCGCTCAAGGCGAGCTTGGCTTTGACACGGTCGAGTGAGACGCTCTTTTCATTGCGGCGGGATTGAGCGACGAGCGAGTCTTCAATCTCTTCCCACAACTCAGCGTGCTGGCGCAGATCGATCTGGACCGCAACCTTGCGGCCTTGCTCGTCTGTCGGATATTGGATCCCTGTCATGGCCAACCTCCGATTCCAATGCGCCTGATTCAGACGCTACTCCGGCCCTGGAGGAACGTCAAGGCAAAGACAAGGGCAAGATTTCGGGATGGAAATCTCGCCCTTGTCAAAGGCTTTCAGCCGGAATGGTCTCAGTGCCGGAAATGCCGGATGCCGGTGAAGACCATGGCGATGCCGAGTTTGTCGGCGGCGTCGATGACTTCCTGGTCGCGGACCGAGCCGCCGGGCTGGATGACGGCAGTAGCTCCGGCTTTGGCCACTTCTTCCAGGCCATCCGGAAAGGGAAAGAAGGCGTCGGAAGCGGCCACCGTGCCCTTGAGCGGCAGCACGGCCTTCTGCGCGCCGAAGCGGGCAGCGTCTACGCGGCTCATCTGGCCTGCGCCGACGCCGACCGTCTGGCCGTCGCGGGCGTAGACGATCGCATTCGACTTGACGTGTTTGCAGACGCGCCAGGCGAAGAGCAGGCTGCGCATCTCCTCGGCCGTGGGCGGACGCCAGGTGACGATCTTCAGGCCCGGATCGAGCTCGCCGGAGGGCAACTCGGTGGTGCGCAGGCGGGCTGTGTCGGCGTCCTGCAGCAACAGGCCGCCGGAGACGTGCTTGACGACGGGGCGCGGAGCAGCGGCGCGGACTTCGACCAGACGAAGATTCTTCTTGGCGGCAAAGCGCTCGCGGGCTTCGGCAGTGAAGCTGGGCGCGGCGATGGCTTCGACGAAGAGCTTGGCGATCTCGTTGGCGGCGGCGGCGTCTACCTCGCGATTGATGCCGATGACACCGCCAAAAGCGGAGACGGGGTCGGCGGCGAGCGCCTTGGTGTAGGCATCGAAGACGGTGGCTCCAGTGGCCGCGCCGCAGGGGTTGGTGTGTTTGACGATGATGACGGCGGGCGAGTCAAACTCCTGCGCCAGCTCCCAACAGGCGTCGAGATCGACGAGGTTATTGAAACTGAGTTCCTTGCCCTGAAGCTGGGTTGCGCCGGCGATGCCGAGGCCGGAACCGTCGGCGTAAAGAGCGGCGCGCTGGTGGGGATTCTCGCCGTAGCGCAGCGACTGCGCCAGCGGCATGTTGATGCGCACGGTCGTGGGCAGCGCGGCTGTATCGGGCGCAGCGGCAACCTCGGGTGCGGGCGCTTCGGCGATGCGGTCAAGCGTGTTGGCGATGGCCGTGTCGTAAGCGGCGGTGGTGGCGAAGGCCTGCTTGGCCAGCTTCCAGCGCGTGGAGCGGCCCAGCGAACCGTTGTTGGCCTTTAGCTCTTCGGTGAGGGTCGGGTAGTCTGACACACGGGTGACGATGGCCACGTCTTCAAAGTTTTTGGCGGCGGAGCGCACCATGGAGGGGCCGCCGATGTCGATGTTCTCGATCAGATGACCGAAGGCGACGCCGGGCTGGGCAACAGTCTTCTCAAAGGCGTAGAGGTTGACGACGACCATGTCGATGGGCTGGATCTGGTGCTCACGGACGGCTGCCTCGTGGCTGGCGTTGCCGCGGATGTAGAGCAGGCCGCCGTGCACCTTGGGATGCAGCGTCTTGACGCGGCCGTCGAGCATCTCCGGGAAGCCGGTGAGGTCGCTGATGTCCTTGACCGCGAGGCCCGCGGCGCGCAGTGCGGTAGCGGTGCCGCCGGTGGAGATGAGCTCGACGCCGAAGCTGGCCAGGGCCTGGGCAAAGTCGACGAGGCCGGTTTTGTCAGTCACGCTGAGCAGGGCGCGGCGAATGGGTTTCAGGTCGGTGGGGGCAGGGCTCACGGAAAATCTCCTTTGGAAGGGTGTGGCCACCAGAGCCGTCCGGAGACGGGCAGGCGGAAAAATCGGTCAGGACTGAAGCAAAAGGAGTAAAGACCAGAGTACAACTCCGAGGCGGGACCGGTTCCAAAGTTTGCATGGTTCAAATGGCGGTACGGGGATGGGAGCGCGGATTGGGGCCAGGCACTTTGGTGCGCGGCCAGGAGGGGGAGATTGCAGTAGAGTTAGAGGATGGGCAGTTATCCCCCCCCAATTGAGCCCGAGATTCTTCCGCCCGATGGTTCGATACCGCCGCCCCCGCAACCGGTGCGGCGGTCACGCACGTCCTGGACGGTGGCCCCGGCCACGCATGTGCTGATCGGCATCAACTGCGCCGTGTTTCTGCTGATGCTGGCCGCGCATGTGAGCTTTCTGAGCCCTTCATCGGACGATCTGCTGCGCTTTGGCGCCAATAACGCCGGATCGGTGCTGTTCGACGGCGAGTGGTGGCGGATTGTGACGGCGATGTTCGTGCACGTGGGCATTATCCACCTGGCCACGAACATGTGGTGCCTGTGGAATCTGGGCTTGCTGGCCGAGCCGCTGCTGGGCTCTGGCGGCGTGGTGGCGGCCTACATTCTGTCAGGCGCGGCGGGCAATCTGCTGTCGACCTTCGTCAATCAGTGGCTTTACCATCCGCCGCCGGGCAGCGAGGGGCCATTCGGACCCGTGGGCGCAGGTGCTTCAGGTGCGGTCTTCGGGCTGGCCGGTGTGCTGATTGTGCTGCTCAAATCGCCACTGCTGCCGATTCCGCGTGCGGATCTCAACGGGTTGCGCAAGTCGGTGATCATCTTTGCGGCCATCAACCTGGTGATCGGGCTTGGAACGATGATTCCCGGCTCGCTGGTGCGCATTGACAACATGGCGCACCTAGGCGGCTTTGCCTGCGGGCTCATCTTTGCCATGCCGCTGGTGCCCCGCATCGGTGCGCCGCGAGGCAAGTTCGTGTTGCGGCTGCGGATCGCGGTGGGCATGGTTACGGTGCTGCTGACGTTGTTCGGCTTCTATCTGGCGCAGTTCTAAAAGCAGGGGTCAGGGATCAGGTTTCAGGGATCAGAAAAACTGTGCGCGAACTGGCGCACTGATCCCTGACTTCTGACCCCTGAAACCTGATCCCTGTTTACCGCTCTGCGGTGGCGGCGAACTTCTTGACCATGGCCAGCAGCAGCTTGCGGTCGCTCTCATTCAGATTGGTGGAGTAGCGCCGAATCTGGGTGAGGAAGCGCAGTTCGTCGTCAGAGAGCTGCTGGGTATTCAGCTGGCGGCCGAGCGAATCGTCGGCAAAAAACTGCGCAATAGGCACATCGAGCGAGATGGCGATCTTCGATAACGTGTCGAGTGAAGGCACGGTGTGGCCGTTTTCCACGCGCGACAGATAGCAGCGCAGCAGTCCGGTCTTCTTTTCAATGTCTCCCTGTGAAAGCCCCTTCTGCAGGCGAAGTGCGCGAATCGTGGTGCCAATTTTCATGGTATGGCTGTTCCTGTCTGCTGCCGCGGGGTTAACTCACGTGGCAGCTACCAAATCTATATTGTCATAATAGTTAACATGGCCTTGTGCCGTTTGCAATAGCAATTTTGTTGGATCGCGCGGCCGAATTCCCAACCAGAACCGCATTGCGAGAAATGCACACGGACATGCAACAGCCTACAGCCGCTTGACCAGATGCACGATGCAGCAGGGCATAGAGCATTTCTCCACATGGTATAGGGCTCTGGGCGCCCCATCCTCGCCACGTTTTTGTGGCTAGGGTGGGATAGCAACGAACCCCTCTACGGCAACAGGAGAAATGCTCCAGGAAGCATTGCTGTGCGATTCACACCGCAGTCCACGCCGCGAGTGACACTTCGTTACACAGCTTTACCAAATGAGACGGTGCGCGCAGGAGAAAAGATGTCTTCTGGAAGGGTGCAGCAGTGTGGGCGTGGTGCGTTCCGAACAACAAGAGGCGCGAGCAGTGTGTGGCGGAAGCTTCGTTCTCGCGGGCTGATAGCAATGCGTCAGCGTAAACCTTCGAGGCTTGTTAAACGTCAGTACGGGTACGAGTTGAAAAAGCTGGAGAGTGTGGATGACGGTATCAAAGCTGAGTTGTGCGATTGCGACGGGGATGCTGGCAGCCTACGGCCTCGCGATGGCAGGGGTGGCGGCAAAGGCACAGACCGGCGTGGTGCAAACTGAGCAGGTTGCTGCCGGCGGGCGATTGCATGGCGTGGTGAAGAGCGGAACAACGCCCTTGCCCGGCGTAACCGTGACGGCGCAGAACACGCTCACCGGCAAGCGCGTCTCCACAACAACCGACATTAGCGGTACGTGGTCACTGACGCTGGCGCAGAATGGGCGCTACGTGGTGCGGACGCAGTTTGCCGCTTTTGCGCAGGGCGCGCAGGAGGCGGTGCTGAATGCGGCCAGCCACGAGCAGGTGCTGACCTTCGATCTGCAACTGGCTTCGCGCGCGGCTGCTGCCGAGCAGGCGCAGACCAATGCTACTGAGAACGCGGCCACGCAGATTGTGCAGCAGCTTACGGGTAACGGTGCGCAGAATTTGAGTTTGCTGAGTTCGCTGAGCGCGGGCACGGAGACGCAGGGCTCGAACGGCGCGCAGGGGGCGAGCGGCGCGGAGTTGCCGCAGATGGCATCGAACGCTGACTTCAACAGCGACTCGGTGGCGATCAGCGGGCAGTCGGGCCAGGTGAGTCCGCTGGCCGGCATGGACATGGACCGGCTCCGCGATGCGATGGAGACGGTGCGCTCGCAACTGGGCGCGCAGGGCGGCCAGGCAGGCGGGCTGTTTGGCGGTGGTGGCTTTGGCGGTGGGGGTGGCGGCTTCGGCGGCGGCATGGGCGGGCCCGGCGGCGGAGGCGGACGTGGCGGGCGCGGAGGCAACTTCAGAGGTTTCAATCCGGGCCAGCCGCATGGAGCGGTCTTCTGGACAGGGTCGAACTCGGCCTTGAACGCCGAGCCGTTCAGCCTGAAAGGACAATCCCAGAATCAGCCGGCTTCGGGAACCAATCGCTTTGGGATTACGTTCATGAGCGCGCCGTACATTCCCGGGCTGACCAAGCCCAGCGGGAAAGACACATTCTTTCTGACGCTGAGCGGACAGCGCAGCTCTTCTCCGGTGGACGACTACGCGATTGTGCCCACGGGGCCTGAGCGCGGCGGAGATTTTTCAGCTTCGGGACTGCCGGCCATCTATGACCCGACGACAACAACGCAGACGCAATTTACGGGCAACGTGATTCCCACCGCACGCATCAGTACGCAGGCTACGGCGCTGCTGACCTGCCCGAATCCGGTTGCGAGCGGAGCGAATTGCCAGCCGTTCTTTCCCGAGCCGAACCTGAGCGGCAACAGCAACGGCTACAACTATCACCTGCTGACCACGCAGCAGAACAACCAGACGCAGGCCGGTGTGCGCTACATGCGCTCATTGGGCGCGAATGCGACCCAGCCCGGCGGCGGGCGCGGCGGCATAGGGCGCGGGATGCAGCGGAACCAGGGTCTGCGGCAGAGCATCAACTTCAACTACAACTGGAGTCACTCGGCCGCCGACAATGTGAACGAGTTTCCGCAGCTCGGCGGGAAGAACTCGTCCTCGTCGAACTCGCTGCAGGCCGGCTACACAGTGGGCTACAAGCGTGTGACCAGCATCTCGAACGCCAGTTGGAACCGCAGCCAGAGCCAGACGACGAACTTCTTTACCAGCGGCGAAGACATTGCCACCAAGCTCGGCATTCTGGGGCCCGGCAGCCAGGCGCTGAACTCGAGCGCACTAAACTACGGCCTGCCCAACGTGACCATGAGTTCGATTGCGGGCTTGAGCCAGCAGCAACCCAGCTTCTCGATTGCGCAGACCATTGCGCTGAGTGAGACGGTGAGCTGGATTCACAAGAAGCACAATCTGCGCTTCGGTGGCGACTATCGCCGCGTGCATCGCGACTTTCTGGGCGGCTCGAACGCGACGGGAACGTTCACCTTCTCGGGGTTGTTTACCGAGGACGCAAAGGGCGACTCGACAACCGGCTCGCCGATTGCCGATCTGTTGCTGGGGCTACCGCAGTCGACGACCATCGACACGTCGGTCTCGAAGAGCTACCTGCGCGACAACGTGCTGGATGCGTTTGCGCAGGATGATTGGCGGGCGACGCCGTCGCTGACCTTCAACTTCGGCCTGCGCTACGAATACTTCGCGCCGTACACGGAGAAGTATGGGCATCTGGCGGCGGTGGATACGAACCAGAGTGCGGAGTTCTCCAGCCAGACAGAAGTGCAGGCGAATGGGGTGGGCGCATCCAGCGGCCACTTGCCGAACGGTCTGGTGTTTCCGTTCCACAAGGACGTCTCGCCGCGGGTGGCCTTTGCGTGGCGGGTGCCGCGGATCAAGCAGATGGTGCTGCGTGGCGGCTACGGATTGAACTTTACCGTGGGCCAGTACGCGAGCTTCGCAACGACGATGGCGCACCAGCCGATACCCAACAACGCGAGCTTTGTGAACGAGCAGACCAACGAAGAAGCGGTGGGCGGCACGGCGAGCTCGGCCTGCGCAAAGACCTCTACGTGCTTTACGCTGGCGGACGGATTTGGCGCGGCAGATACGGTGGGCAACTATGCCGTGAACCCGCACTATCAACTGCCGCACGTGCAGGTGTGGAATGTGAATCTGCAGAAGACGCTGCCGTGGGGCATGGTGCTGAATGCCGGTTACAATGGCTCGAAGGGCGGCGATCTGGACATCAAGAGCGCGCCTCGCGCCACCACGACGAGTCCCAACACCGATCCAACCAATCAGGTGTTTACCTACGAGCAGTCGGTAGGCGCGTCGCGCTTCAATGCAGGCACGCTGAGCCTGCAGAAGCGGCTTTCAAGCGGCATTGCAGCGGGTGTGTTCTATCAGTACGCGCACTCGATTGACAATGCGGCCTCGATGGCGCAGGACTGGCAGAATCTGGGCGCGGAAGAGGGCAACTCAAACTCGGACGTGCGCCACTCAGTGAATGGGACTTATCTCTACGAGCTACCCTTCGGCAAGGATAAGTGGTGGGTGACGAGCGGCACGGCCTCCCATATTCTGGAGGGCTTCTCGATTTCGGGAACCTTCAAGTTTGCCACGGGAACGCCGCTGACGCCGACGTATCAGGCAGCGAAGTCCGACGTAACGCAAGGCACCGCAGGCACACTGCGGCCAGACCGCGTGGCAGGCCAGTCGATTACGGCGGGCGGCGGCTCGCTGAAGAAGTGGTTCAATACGGCGGCCTTCCAAACGCCGGCAGGGTCGTATGGAACGGCTTCGCGCAATTCGATTCGAGGACCGGGGATAATCAGCAACAACCTGACGCTCTCGAAGACCATGCAACTGGGCGATACGCGCAGTTGGGAGTTCCGCGCCACGGCCAACAATGCCTTCAACACCGTGCAATACTCCGGCGTGGATACGAATTTTGGTTCGCCAGCGACCGTCGGGCAAGTGAACGCAGTGGCGGCCATGCGGGCGTTTTCGTTTGAGTCGAGATTTCGGTTTTAGGGGCAGATGCGAGTGTCCTGAGTTAATAGTTCGTTCAACAAATGCACTGTCATCTTGAGCGTAGTTTGGCCGGTTTTTTGGCCAAACGGAGTCGAAAGATTTGCGGTTGTTCTTCAACGAATTTCAGACTCACCACACTCGGGTGCTGTTGCCGCAGTTCTTTGAAAAGCAGCCGCAGATCCTTCGACTCACCACCCCCGAACTGAAAGACGTTCGGGGCCCCGTTCGCTCAGGATGACAACCATCGTTTTGCTGCGAGTTCAGTGGCAGGACACTCGCCGCAAGAACAAGAACGCGGCCAGGATGGGGCACACAGCTTTGTAACAGGGCACGGCTTTAGCCGGGCCGCAGATGCAGCAAACAAATCTTGGGGGCTTTAGCCCCTGCGGAAAATTGGGGAGCGCGATGACGAAGTTTCTATGGAAAGCGGGTGCAATGTCTGCGCTTGCGGTGCTGATTTTGCCGGGCATGGGTATTGCGCAAAACCAGGCGCAGGCCGCGCAGGCTGACGCTTCGGCGCTTGGATCGCAAATCTCCAATACGCCGCAGGGCGGCTATGTGCTGAAGGTGAACGGCGAGCTGGTGCTAACTAACGTGGTGGTGCGCGACTCGAAGACCGGCGAACTGGTGCAGGGCTTGAAGCAGAGCGATTTTCGCCTGTGGGAGAACGGCAAGGAACAGCGCGTGGCCACCTTCGACTTTGAGAGCGTGGAGATGGCCACGCCCTTGAACGAGGCCACGGTGAGCGGACTGGCTTCCGGCTTGAGCGGCAACAAGGCCGTGGTGGTGGCCAAGCCCGAAGACCTGCGCAATCACAGGCTGATTGTGATGTTCTTTGATCTGACTTCAATGCAGCCTGAAGACCTGGACCGCGCGGTGGAGGCGGCCAAGGACTTTTTGAAAACCAAGATGCAGGCGGCTGATCTAGTAGCGCTGGTTTCGCTGGACGACACGCTGAAGGTGGACCAGGACTTTACCGCCGACAAGAATGCGCTCGTCAATGAAGTAGGCGTGTACAACGGCACCGAGGGTGCGGGGTTTGCGCAGGGGGCGACTGCGAACTCGAACCAGGTGGAAGACACCACCGGCTACACGCCCGACGAGAGCGAATACAACGACCTGAACACGGATCGCGAACTGTTTGCGCTCAGGGCGATTGCCAAGTCGCTTGAAAAGATCAACGAGAAGAAGTCTCTGCTTTATTTTTCGGGCGGCATCTCGCGCGACGGCATTGAGAATCAGGCCTCGCTGCGGTCGGCGATCAATGCGGCGGTGCGTGCAAATCTGGCCATCTACAGCGTGGATACGCGCGGGCTTGAGGCGATTGGGCCGCTGGGCAATGCGTCGACGGGAAGCCTGCGCAGTGGCGCTGCAAACGGCGGTGCGTTGCAGAACAACATGAACACCAACTTCGCCACGCAAGAGGTGATGGGAACGCTGTCGATGGATACGGGTGGCAAGGCATTCCTCGATTCCAACGATTTTGCGCCGGCCTTTGCGCAGGTGCAGAAGGATTCGTCAGCGTATTACGCCATCGGTTTCCACTCGGCCAACCCGGCACGCGATGGCAAGTTCCGCAAGCTGACCATCAAGGTAAACCGGCCCGGCGTGAAGATCGAATACCGGCCCGGCTACTATGCTCCGGCGGACTTCACGCACGCAGGCAAGGAAGACCGCGAGCAGGAGCTTACAGAGCAGATGGCCAGCGATCTGCCGGCCACCGACATGGCCGTCTACATGGACGCGTTCTACTTCCGGCTGGATCAGAACCGCTACTTCGTTCCCGTGTCGTTGATTGTGCCGGGCTCGCAGATTCCGTTTGTGAAGGGCGGCGACAAGGACAAGGCCACGCTGGATATTGTGGGCGGCGTGCTGGACGATGTGAAGCGGCAGATTGGGCAGGCGCGTGAGACGGTGAAGCTGAATCTGGATGCGGGCCTCAACGCGCGGCAGAAGAACATCCAGTACACCACCAGCTTTAACCTGCCTCCGGGCAAGTACCGGCTGAAGTTTGTGGTGCGCGAAAACCAGACCGGGCGGATGGGATCGTTTGAGGCGGAGATTGTGCTGCCGGAGATGAAGAAGACGCCGACTTCAGGAAGACGGATATCGCTGAGTTCGATTCTGCTGGCATCGGCCAAACAGCCGAGCAAAAAGCTGACGCCGCTGGTGCACAACGGGCAAGAGTACGTGCCCAACATCAGTCACGTCTTCCGGCAGGATCAGCACATGTATCTACTGTATGAGATCTACTCGCCCGCACATGCCAAGGCCGAAGCAGGAGCGAAGGCGGCCGGCGAGCAGATACGCCTGCTGAGTAGCCTGGAGTTGCTGCAGGGCGCGGTGAAGGTGTACGAGACGCCGCTGGTGGAGGCGAAGACCATCAACGTGGAAGGCCGCGATGCGGTAGCCATCGAACTGGATGTGCCACTGGATGCGTTGAAGCCAGGGCAGTACACCTGCCAGTTGAACGTGATCGACGATGCGGCCGGCGCGTTTGCGTTTCCAAGGTTCGCGGTGCTGGTGAAGGAGTCGGCTGCGGTACCTGCTCCAGCGGGAACGCCTGTGGCTCCGGTTGCGCCAGCTGCCAGCTTCTAGCCTGGCTGCGGGAGAACGGGGCGGTGTTGCTGTCCCACCCTTTTCGCAAAAGAACGCGAAAAGGATGGGGTACCCGAAGCTGGTTCGCGGATTAGGGCTTTCTTTTCCGGCGCAGCTGGAAGCGAGTCACTCAAGTCCAGCTTCTATAGATCCGGCCCGTAAATACTGTGAGACTACGGGTGCCCCATCCTCGCCACGCCCTTGTTTTTGTGGCTAGGGTGGGGGAGCTATGAAACTAATTTCGTGCCGGATCAATAGTGGTGTGTTTCATGCAGATGGTCGTTTATGTTTTGTGAAAGGGCACGACTTCAGTCGTGCCAAA
>Ga0302267_10000304_pt1 | contig 64973 bp, 49 predicted proteins | sample III_Bog_E1_3_FD_194555 | JGI IMG/M metagenome (GOLD analysis project Ga0302267, IMG submission 194555) | Peat permafrost microbial communities from Stordalen Mire near Abisko, Sweden - III_Bog_E1_3 | ecosystem: Environmental > Terrestrial > Soil > Wetlands > Peat | place: Sweden: Abisko...
AAAGGGCACGGCTTCAGCCGTGCCGCAAGTGGCTGAAAATAAACGCTGGGCTTTAGCCCCCGAGGGATGTTCTTTGTGAATCTTGACTCAAAACCCGACTTTTTCCGCAGCCTCTTCAGCCCTTGCTATATCCAATACTGGAACCACTCCTGAAACAGCCCTCTTTCCGCAGCCCGTTGAGCCCCATCGCTCTGTATAGGTCTGGTGCATGGTACCGGGCCGCCTACAGAACAGCAGAATCAAAGACACCCGCATCCTCATGGATATCTTCGGCCTAAGGATGCAACTCGACGCGTCTGCTCCAAAGGTTGAATGAATCCGCCACGCCGGAACCAGCTCTCAAATCGCGAGAATGCCCGGAAGAGCCAGGCGCCCAAAGTGTCCCGGAAGGACAGCATGAGAATAGCCCCTGAGGAAAGCCGGGGTACGCGGCACAAAATCGACCTCGGCGCCCTCCTGGGACACTGCCAACCCCTGCGAGGGTGCCAAATTCCCAGCCGCAACGGTTAGATGGACTCGTACACAGTATTTCCCTTAACCCCGCAGCCCCCGGCCCTCCCGGATTGTGCGCACCGCAAAAAGGCCCGGAGCCAATTGCTCCGAGCCCTTGAGGGAACCCTGTTCCGAAATCGGTTATCCCTGGACTTTGATTTTGCGCCGCACCATGCCGGCCAGCCCGACCAGTCCGCTTCCCAGCAGCAACAGCGTGCCGGGCTCCGGAGTAACGTAGTTCACGGTGCCACCGAAAATCATGCCCTCGGGACCGCCGCCGGCATTGTTATCGGAGAAGACCAGAGTGTTTACTCCCGCAACGAACTGCGAAGAGGAAGCGCTGACAAGGGTTCCGAATTGGCCCGATCCATAGACGTAGGGGACATTGGCGCAGCCGATAGCATTCCCATTCAGAAAGGCGCAGCCCCAATCGTCCACGCTCAAAAGGCCAGACAGTGAAGCGTCTTTGAAGTCACTCGGCAAGGTGAAAGTCGTCTCCACCCAGCTGCCGCCCTGGCCGCCGGGAAGGTCAATTGCGGTCGCGCCTGGTATCGTAATCAGCCAACCGCCACCGGAGTAGTCCGAAGTAGCCGCAGTAGCACCGGCGAAAGATGGTATATTCGCCGGATTCGAAAAATCGGGGCTGCTGTTATCGACCACATAGACGTCACTTCCGTTCGTGCTGCTCGCAAAGTTGATCGTGCCGGCCCACAGTGCCTGGGAACCCGCCAGGGCCATGGCCAGAGCGCCCGTCAAACCGATGAATGTGCGTACTGTCTTTCGTTTCAAGTTTCCCCCTCCAGCTTTCAGATGCTTCGTCCCGATCAATTTGGATTCCGTAAGACCCCGCGCAACCCTGTCGTGCTTTTATATGCAAGCGAAGGGCCGAAATGTTGTCTTTTAAAATCAATCACTTGCACTCAATGATGATTGGCGGTGTGCAAGAACTTGCGCACAGATGGGAACCACATTCCAGCTTTGCGCAAAACGGCAAGGGCGGGTGGCCTCGGTGCCGGCGCCCGTTTCAACCCGCGTTTCAACCCAGCATGAGGGTGCCTCCGGTCCGTGGGGTGGAGATCCCTCGCTTTCGCGGACCGGGGAGGTAAGCCAGCAGGCCACGTACCCAACCGGGCCCATTCCCGGCTAACCAGACGGAACAATTCCCTCAATAGGCCCGCACCTGAAGACACGAAAAGCTTGTTACTCTAAAGCAAATCTTCGCAAGGAGAAACCGATGAACCCGCTCCTCCGCGCCCTCTTGCTTCCCCTGGCATTCATCGCCCCTGTTGCGGCGCTGGCGCAGCAGCCTATCCCTCCCGCTGCTCTTGCCGCCAAGACCATCGCCATTCTCAACGACACCAAAACGGGAGAAGTCTCGGATGGGGCGCTGGACCAGTTGAAGCGATGGGGCCATTTCACCGTTGTGGACGACGCCGACAGCGCTGACATCGTGCTCCGCTTCGACAAGAAGACCGACCGGGAGAAGCAAAACAGCCAGTCAACCGACGAGAAGGGAACTACCTCCTACTCGGCGTCGTTTAGCTTTTCCTCCCAGGTTCATATGCGCGCCTACCTGAAAGGGGCGGATTCGCCTTTCTACACCACGAAAACAGACGATTCGAAACGGAAAGCCGGCATAAGCTGCGTGACAAGTTTTGAGAAAGCCTGGATCGAGGCGCGCTAGCTCCGAGGTTCGACACAACCGCCAGCTACCGCCCGGTTATCGTCCCCGGCATACCCGAACAATCTCCCCACCCAAATCGCACCGCGACCTTCGAAACCCCAAAGAAAAACCCCAGCCTCGAAAGGCCGGGGTTTTTCACGAAGAGAAAAGAAGCGCTTAAGCGCGAACCTTGCCCGTCACGCGATCCACTTCCTTCAGACGAGCGGCCTTGCCGCGCAGTCCGCGAATGTAGAACAGCTTGGCGCGACGTACGCGATAGCTGCGAATCTTCTCAATCTTGTCAATCACCTTGGAGTTGAACGGGAAAATACGCTCCACGCCCTGACCAAAGCTCATTTTGCGCACGGTAAAGGTGCCCTGCGCGCCGCGGTTGATGGCGATCACCAGACCCTCAAAGGCCTGGAGACGTTCCTTTTCGCCTTCCTTGATCTTGACCTGGACGCGAATCTGGTCGCCAGGGACGAACTCCGGAAGATCGGTGCGCTTCAGCTTGTCGGCCAGGCGCTGCATTACGGGATGAATAGACATGGTTGCTTCCTGCAGTTGGACTCAGAACTTCCAGTTTAACAGAGATTCGCTTTTCGTGCCCACTCGTTTACTGGCTCACTTTTTTCACTTCTTCACTCCTTCACTTCTTCACTCTTTCACCGCCCACTGCGCTATAGTTCCGCCTATGGATGAAAAACGCGAACTCCTGCGCCATACCCTCGCCGCACTGGCTTATCGCACCGCCCGCGCCCTCGAAGGAGCCCCCGAGCACTTCGCCGGTTTTGCCGGCGCAGGCCGCATGCCTGTCCAGATTCTTGCCCACATGGGCGACCTGCTCGACTGGTCCTTCTCCGCCGCTCTCGGCAAGGAGCGCTGGCACACCTCGCTGCCGGCCGTTTGGGATCAAGAGCAGGAGCGCTTCTTCCAATCCCTCGGCGCGCTCGACGCCTTTCTAGCTTCCGGCGGCGAAATCAAAGCCCCCATCGAGCGCCTCATGCAAGGTCCCATCGCCGACGCATTCAGCCACGTCGGCCAACTCGCCATGCTCCGTCGCCTCTCCGGCAGCCCCATCCACGGCGAAAACTACTACGTCGCCGACGTAGCCGCTGGCCAGGTAGGCGCTGACCAACCACCGCCCGTCCAACCCTTCAAATAGTCGGGGCCCGATGCAACCTGGGTGCCCCATTCATTCGCAGTTTCATCGCGAATGAGTGGGAAAGCATTGAACTCCAAACCGGCAATTCTTGCATCCCTCACCAGGGCCGAGCCGGGCTGACCCGTCCACCATCCGTCTCCCGCCAGGCCTGCCCCATCAGCCTCAACAACACCCCGGCCTCCACCGCCCGCTCCCGCCGCTCGGGAACCCCGCTCCACCGATTCCGCACCCACCGCAACCCCTGCAGCGCGTCCTCAATCCACCGCAGCCCCCAAACCCGCACCCCATGATGTTTGCGGAAATAAAGCAGCGTAGCCCGCATCCGCCAAAGCACCACCTGTGACTCGCGATCCGAGAACGTCAGCGTCGTCAACTGCCGCCCCGACTCGCCCCCAATATGCGTCACCACCACATCCGGCCAGTACATCACTTTGAAACCCGCCGCCTTGATCCGCCGGCAAAGATCCACTTCCTCGCAATACAGGAAGAACTGCGGATCGAACAGCCCGGCAGCAGCCAGCGCCTCGCGCCGCATAATCGAAAACGCCCCCGGAACCCAATCCACCGCGGCGGGCTCCAGATCGCTTGCCCAGGTCCGATCGAACGCCCCAAAGATCCGCGACTTGGGAAACCGCCCGGCGAACCCGAAGATCACCACAAACACCAGCCAGAGCGATGGAAACCTCCGCGCCGAAGGCTGCCACTCACCCTTCGGACCCACCAGCCGCGCCCCGCCCACGCCCACCGTCGCAGCCGCCTCAATGTGTTCAATCGCCAGCCTCAGCGCCCCCGCATGAAAGAAAGCGTCGGAGTTGAGCAGCACTAAATACCGCCCACGAGCCTCATCCATCGCCAGATTATTTGCCCCGGCAAACCCCAGGTTCACCGCGCTCCGAATCAGCCGGACCTGCCCCCCGAACTCCCCCTCCACCATCTCCGCCGACCCGTCCGTCGAAGCGTTATCCACCACCAGGATCTCCGCCAAAACCCCCTCTGGCAGCCGTCCGCACTCATCCCGCGTAGATTGCAAACACTCCCGCAACACGTCCCGCGTATTGAAGGAGACGACAATCACCGAAACCGTTGTGTCGTATGCGTGAAGAAGCTTCACAGGCGCGCCGCCTTACGGTCCGCCAATCGGAGAGAGCGGACGGAATCCTGTGCAAGCGGCGGCTTGCCAGGAAGAGCAGCAAAGCTCTTTGCGTTCAACCAGAGAGCCATCATGGGCGTAGTTCAAGTATAGTGCGGGCCTGGCGCGCTCATCCGCCACAAACCGGTGACGACTCCGCCCGCAAGCGTGGCTCTTTTGTGGGACGTCCGCGGCTGTAAAGCGTCACGCTGCAACACCCGTCGGCGGACTATGCTTGGATAGGGCCGAGACCACCGAGCGTAAAGTGGCCTTCGAAGGATTATCGCGCAAACAATGGAAAATAAAGGGATGAGTCAAGGCCGGGCGATTGTTCTGGATGCCGGACTGCTGGTTGCAGCGTTGGCGCTGATGGGCGCTGTCGGGGCCAGCCCTCATGGTGCGCCGCCCCCGCTACCCACCGCGACCGGCAGTGTGACCACGCTGCGCGTCACCGACCAGGTCATCCTGCCCCGCGTCACACGCCTCGGCATCAATCTTGGCGAACAGACCTACTACGACTCCGGCCAGATGACCCGCAACCTGCTCTTTCGTAACCCGGGATTCGAAGGGATGGCCTACCGAAGTATCCTGCACTGCCTGAGCGCAGGCCCCTCAAACTGCACCGACACACGGCACAACTTCACCTGGGGCGCGGGCTTTTGGGACGGCGCAAGCTTCGAGGTCCTCGACGGTCCGGCAACAGGCCGCCGCGGAATGGTGAAGCTGAGCGCCCCGGCTGGCGGAGGTTACAGCCTCACGCTCGATAATTCATCGCCGGCCATCGCAGCAGGCGATTGGCTCGCGGTCAGCAAGCAGTTTCCCGGCGATCCGGCAGCCGGCTGGTGGCCCAAATTGAGCGGCGGCGCCCACATCGAGGCCGAACGCCGCGACCTTTCGCCGGAAACACAGGGAACTCAGGCCCTGCGCATCGAGGCCGCCGACCCCGGCCAATCCGTCGAGCTCAAGTCCTATTTCGACTCTCTGGAAGGCTTCACATTTGTTCGGCTCAATGGACATTACCGGCTCAGCTTCCGTGCCAAGGGCCTTGCCGGTAACCGGACGCTCCATGTGCATCTTCGGCGCATCGTCAACGGGCGCGCCGACTATCTTGAGCAGGACTTTCAACTCACCCCGGCGTGGGCTGACTACCAGGCCGACTTTACTGCCGACGAGGGCCCCTTGCCCGTGGGGCCCATCGATGCAGGCTTTTCCGCCGCGGGCGCGTCCCTGCTGCTGGACGATGTTGACCTGGAACAGATGGGCGGCGATGCCCAGAATCACACGGCGTTCCGCGACGAGGTGCTTCAGACGTTGAGGGAACTGCATCCCGGCGTGCTCCGCCTCATGTCCGGCCACGCCCAGCTCGGCAGCACCGTCAGCAATCTGCTCGCCCCGCCCCTGGCCCGCCAACGCCCAGGCTTTTCCACCTGGATGACCACCATGGAAGACATTCCCGTGGGGATTCCGGAGTTTCTTGAGCTCTGCCACGAGGTTGACGCCGAACCCTGGATCGTCGCCCCGACTGCCATGAGCGCCGACGAAGCCCGCACCCTCGCCCAATATCTCTCCGGTAGCCCGGCGACCGCCGGCGGAGCCATTCGCATTGCTTCAGGACATCCCGAGCCCTGGACATCGGCATTCAAGACCATCCACATTGAGCTGGGAAATGAGACATGGAACAGCATCTTCTCCGGGGAGACTATCGATGATCCGGCTGCCTATGGCCGTCGCGCCGAACGCATCTTCCAGGTCTTCCGCGGCGCGGCCGGACCGGATGCGGGCAAGTTCGATCTGGTTGTCGGCGGTCAGGCGGCGAACGCCTGGCGCGGCGGCGAGACACTCAAAGCAGCTCCCGTAGCCACCAGCCTGGCGATAGCACCCTATCTGATGCACAGCGTAACCCAATGGGCCAATGACGACGAGTTGTATGGTCCGTTGATGGCAGAGCCGGAACAGATGTCGCGGGAGGGCATTGTCCACGCAGCCCAACTTGCGGATGGCGGGCGCCAACTGGCCGTTTATGAGGTCAATCTCCACTCCACCGAAGGCAACGCACCCCAGTCCGTGCTCGATCGGCTCACCCCCGCAACCGCCGCTGGGGTAGCTGTCGCCGGCCACATGCTGCGCATGATGCGCGATCAGGGGGTGCGCGACGAGATGCTCTTCAGCCTGCCGCAGTTCAGCTTTCGGCGCTCGGACGGTACGCCGGTAAGGCTCTGGGGCGCCGTTGTGCAGATGGGCGCCAAAGGCCGGGCCCGGCCTCAACTGCTGGCCGAATCGCTGGCCAACAAAGTGATCGATGGAGACCTCGTCCGCGTCGATGCTTCCGGCGAAAACCCCACCCACGATCAGCCCGAGGGCAACGACGGCGTGCACCTCAGCGGCGTGCACGAGATCGACTCTTACGCCTTCAGGGATGGCAAGACGCACTCGCTGATCGTCTTCAACTATGGACTGCACCAGGCACGGCGCATCCGCATTCAGGCTCCGAGCTTCAAGTCAGCCACCACCGCCAAACTCTGGCGGCTGGTTAGCCCCGGCCCGGGGGCCGGCAACGAAGACCAGGTGCAGGTAACGGGCAAGGAGGAGAGGCTGCAAGGGCCAGAGCTGACAATTGCCCCCTGTTCGATGGTCGCGATTGAGTGGACGGAATAACGCCCATCCTTCGCGAGCGTCAGCCAGCTTCCACTTCGCCGCCGGGGGCTTGTTACTCCTTCAAGTAACCTCCACATGTTACTGATTTTCCGTGGTATACCTATCGAAAGCACCACTCCTCCCGCTCCCGGCTTGCACCTTTGCGTTATTGCTCAACTAGTCACATGCGAATAACTTCAAAGCATTGACCAAATTCGGGAATGCAAACTTCTTTACTGCGGGCTGTGGGCATCCTTCGCACCAACCGCAGTCCATGACAAGACGGTTTTGGTCCAGCGCTCCGAGCGGGACGCACCTGGAGGGACGGAATGGAACTGATCATCCTGCTCCCGGCCGTGGCGTGTTGGGTTGCTTTGGCAAGATGGCCCATCCGCAAAGTGTTCCTCAATGTCTATCTTCCGGTAGTGTTTCTCCTGCCGCAGTATTATGCGGTGCGGTTTCCGCACTTGCCGCCGCTGTCGTTTGCCGATTGTGCCATTTTGCCCCTGGGCGCCGCCCTTTTTGTGAAGGAGATACGGTACTGGCGGTTTGACTGGATGGATTTGTGGGTGGTGCTTTTCGCCATCAGCGGTGGGTTGTCAGAGGGTTTGAGTACGGCGCTGGCCGACGGTACATGGCGAAATCTGTTGGCAGTGAATGGTCCGCCGGTCGACCAGAATATTGCGAATGGACTCTTGCAGACTTTCGAAGCGGTTTGCACCATGGTGCTGCCCTACATGCTAGGCAAACTACTGATTGAGCGACATGGCGTGGATGCCGCTTCGGCACGGAAGCGCACGGTGCGGCGGATGGTGGTGTTGATGGCGGTAGTGGCGGGAATCAGCGTGATCGATTTCCTCACTGGCAGGAGTGTCTGGCAGACGGTGGGCAGGCACCTGTTCCCCGACCAGATTGTGGGTTGGACGGTGCAGAAGCGCTGGGGATTCGGTCGCGCTGCCGGCCCGTTTGCCCATGCCATTCTGGCGGGAATGATCTTTCTGATGGGCCTGATCTATTGCTTCTGGTTGAGGATGTTTGCGCCGAACTGGGGAACGCGGCGAGTATTCAGCGGAATGGCTCTGACGGTGCGCGGCCTGGTGCTGTGGGCAATTGTGGCGGGGCTGCTGATGACTCAATCGCGCGGGCCGTGGATTGGAGTGGGGCTGGCGCTGGTGATGGCATTGCTGCTTAGCAAGCTGCCGCTGGGCAAAGCTGTGACCGCTTTTATTTGCGTGATGGCCGTTTTTTCAGTTGTCGCTTACAGCTATGGAAAGCGCTACACGGAAGGGGACATCAACCATGTGGCGAGCGAAGCGCAAAGGAACGCGATTTATCGCAGGATGCTGATTCGGACGTATCTGCCGCTCATCCGCGAACGGAAGGCTTTTGGCTGGGGCACCCTGACTCTGCCGACAATGAACGGCCAAAAGTCGGTGGACAACGAATACCTGCTGCTCGCGGCGGCGCAGGGGTTGACGGGTTTGGGATTGTTCCTCTTCATTCTGTTGGGCAGCGGAATTCGCTTGTTCCGACTTGCGCAGCGAAAGCTGGAGATGGAAGACAAGGCGCTCGTGTTTGCGCATTTAACTGTGCTGATGGGCCTCATGACCTCTTTAACGACGGTTTATCTGGGCGAACAGGCGTTGATTCTTCTGTTCCTCGTCGTAGGCTGGATTCACGGGATGAATCCAATTGGATCGGGTGGCGCCAGGCAGAATGCTGTGCAGGGTTTCCAGTTTCAAAAGGTTTTGAGTTGATGGGATGATTGTTCTCATGCGTGCGCGGCACGTGAGATGCAAATTGGTTTGGGCTAAGCAGCAGGCATGGGGAAGTAGAGAGCATTGATGGAGCGGTTTTCAATTCAGGCACTGGCGGTGGTGATGGCGATGTTCGCCACCCCGCTGTTTTTCGATCTCGCGTTGTGTATTGCGGGCAATCTGTTCAGGGCACGCAGTCCGCGCGCCCAGCATCGCCGGGAAATTCGGCTGGCGGTGGTTGTTCCTGCGCACGATGAAGAGCAGATGATAGCGCGCACGGTGCATTCGTTGAAGGCTGCGGATCGCGTCACGGCGATCTATGTGGTTGCGCATAACTGCTCCGACGGCACGGCCAAGGTCGCAGCCCAGGCCGGTGCCCAAGTGGTGGAACTGAACAACAGTAAACTGCGCGGCAAGGGCGCTGCGCTGCGGCATGGTTTCAAGTCCGCGCTTGCCGGCGGCGCCAACGCGGTGCTGGTGGTGGACGCCGATTCCCTGGTGAGCGGGAACCTGATTGACGCAACCAAGGACCTGCTCGAAAAGGGCGCGGACGCGACGCAATGCCGGTATGAGTTGGAACTCACAGAAGCGTTCGCCCGCGATCCGATGGCGCGGTTGAGGGCCCTGGCTTTTCGCGGCATGAACGTGCTGCGGGCGCGTGGACGCGCGGGCCTGGGCTACTCTACCGGCTTGTTTGGCAATGGGTTTGCCTTGACCGGTTCGCTGCTGGAACGCGTCCCTTTCAATGCCAACAGCATTGCCGAAGACGTGGAATACTACACCAGGCTGGTGGAAGAGGGTGTGCCGGTTTACTGGCTCGGCAATGCCTTTGTGCATGCGCATAGTCCGGCTTCAGGTAAGGCACAGGCCGCGCAAGAGGCTCGTTGGGAAGGTGGGCGGCTGCGCGTGGCAAGCCGTGCAAGCGGCAAGTTGTGTGGGGCTTTGCTTTCGGGCAGGTGGCAGGCAATTGAAACACTGGCCGACGTTTGGAGCCTTCCCCTCTCGCGTGGCGTTCTTTCCCTGCTGCTGACAATCTTTCTTGCGGTTCATTGGCTGCATGTGTTCGCGCTCGCATGCACTGCGGTCACGCTGCTCTATGTGGTGCAGGCCGCGCTGCTTGGCGATGAGCCGATGAGGGACCTGTTGGCTTTGGTGGCCGCTCCCTTATATCTATTCTGGAAGGCTTTGATCACCCCGCTCGTGCTGCGACAGAGCCGCAAGCGCGCGGAGTGGGCGCGCACCAAGCGTGAGGTGCATCAGCCATGACGCCAACGCCCCTCGTCTCTGAACCGCTCGACGAAGCGTCGGCCAGTGCCGCGCATGGAAAGATTGAGTGGTCAATGGACCCGGAAGCCGCCTTGGCCCTGGGCAGTCCAGACTCCGCCCGCGAGCCGCTTGTCGAGGTAAACAGGAAGTTTGGCCGAAACGTCATGGCCACCATCTTCTCCCGCATCGTCAACATGGCGCGCGGTGTGTGCCTGGTTCCTTTCCTGCTCAAGCACATCGGCCTTGAAGCGTACGGGATCTGGACTACGATCTTCATCCTGGTGACGTATGTCGGGCTCACCACAATGGGCGTCTCCAACGTCTATATCAAGTACGTCGCGGAGTTCACCGCCAAGCGCCAGTTCGACAAGGCAAATGCTTTGTTGTCGACAGGACTTGCCGTTACCATCCCCCTTTGCGCCGCTATTTTTGCTTGCTTTTTCCTTGGCTGGAACTGGTATGCGCCATGGCTGCACCTGCCTCCGGCATTCGCCGGCGATGGCAAGGAAGCCGTGCTCGTTGTGCTGGGCGTGTTTCTCTCAAGCATCGCTTTCAATGCCTTTGGCGACATGCTGACCGGAACCCAGCAGATTGCCTCCACGCAGGTGTTTCTCACCATCGGCATCCTGGCCGAGTTCGTACTGATCGTGGTCCTCGTCAGCGCGGGACGCGGCATTCGCGGGCTGGCCGAGGCTTACCTGGCGCGCATACTCATCAACGACGGTCTCACCTGGTGGTGGGCTCACCGCACAATCAAGTGGCTGCGGCTGTCCCCTCGCCTCGTGCATCGGGACTCACTCAAGTATGTGGTCCACTTCGGTGGCCTTGTCCAATTGCAAAGCATGCTCGCCATCTTCCAGGCCTCGGTCGACAGGCTTGTTGCTCTGACCACGATCGGCGCTTCGGCCGCGGGATTGCTGGACGTCGCCAAGAAGTGGCCAACGTCGCTGTCGTCGATCCCGACGGCGTTTTTTGCCGCGCTGCTGCCCGCTGCCTCGCATGTGGATGCGGCTTCGGACCGGTCGGAATGGCTGGGCAATCTGCAAAAGCTCTACCTGAGTGCGTCACGCTATTCAAACCTCTGCACAGCGGCCTTCGCTTCCGCAATGGCCCTTTGGTCATCGTCAATCATGCACGTTTGGCTGGGGCCGGCATTACCGATGAGGGACGCGCTCATCCCCCTGTTTGTGTTATTCAGTATTGCAATGCAGTTCCATATGCTGACAGGACCGGGTACGTCTGTCTTCCGAGGCATGGGCCGTGTCTACGAGGAGTTCCATTACTCGGTTCCAAACCTGCTTCTGCTGGCTGTGACACTTCCGTTTTCTCGCTGGTTCCTTGGCCGGTGGACGCCCTTCGGAATTGGCGTCGCGGTGAGCGTGGCGACGGTCGGGTCAGCTTGCTGGCTGATGGGCCGTGTGCTGTTTGTTCTGGATTTGAAGCTGTCGCGCTTTTTGCGCGTCGTGGTGCTGCCGGGGTTTTCCTGCTACCTGGTGGCGGGGTTGCTGGCATGGCCGGCCGCGCGGTTGGTAGCGATGGGCAATCGCTGGCAGGGTGCGGGCGTTCTGGCTGTTACCGGCGTCCTTTATGCGGTGGGAATCGCCGCTGTGCTGCATCGCTGGGTGTTGACGAACGAAGAGAAGCAGAAGGCAAACAGGCTCGTTCGCAGCGGCCTGCAAGTGTTCCGGGACCGGGAGGCGACGGCATGAACGATCGATTCGGTCCCGCTCAACCCGCCCGCAAGGCTCGGGTCGTGGTTCTGCTGGCGGTTCTCTGCTGTACTGCATCCGTGTTATCTGCGCAGGATGCCAACAACTCGGCCGACCCTCAGTTGAAGCCTAACCCTCTGGAAACTCTGCGCAACTTTGAGCCTCCCGCGGACGAGGAATACCGGCTTGGCAAGGGCGACGAGATTACCGCCGACTTTGCCGGGCAGCCGCAACTGACCGCCAAGCTTGTGGTTGGGCCCGATGGCCGCATTACCTTGCCGCTGGCCGGCGACCTCATGCTGGCCGGCAAGACCCGTGAAGAGGCCGGCAAGATCATCGAAGCGGCGCTCGCGCCTTACTACACCAATTTCTCCGTTCAGGTCTCGGTCAACAAATACACGGCCAACAAGGTTCTGGTTCTTGGGGCGGTTGAAAAGCCGGGCGTGGTCAATTTCGACGGCACGCCGACGCTGCTTGAGGCTCTCTCCCGCGCCGGAATGCAGACCGCCGCAGGCCCCGGCAAGGCTGCGCTGATCCCTGAACGCTGCGCAATTTATCGCGGACAGGACGAAGTGGTCTGGGTGGATTTGAAGAATCTGATCGACTCCGGCAACTCGCTGGCTGACTTGCGCCTGCGCCGCGACGATGTGGTGTATGTTCCCAACGGGGGCGAGCGATTCGTCAGCGTGCTGGGCCAGGTTCAGCATCCGGGCGCGGTTCCATTGACCGCCGCTTCAACGCTGGCCAGTGTTTTGGCAGAGGCCGGAGGCTTTACCGAACCAGCGGGCAACAAGCCGCATATTCAAATTGTCGACCCGGCAACGGGCGTGTCGCGCATGATTTCGTTCAACGATCTGCTGAACCCCGCCAAGTCGCTTGAGATCCGGCCAAAGCCGGGCGAAATCATCTTTGTGCCCCAAAGCGGCTTCTACCGGGCAACTTACGTTGTTGAACGCCTGAGTCCCATGATTACGGCCGGGGCCCTGATAGGAGTGGGCATTCCATGAGCCGACTCGTCAGTCAACCGAATTCGCTTGACTCCGCGCGCGCCCCCGACAGCGAACTTGCACCGGCATTGCAGGGAATCGGTACCGGACCGGCTGCCAGCGCTGAGCAGGCATTCTTCGAGCTTGACGTGAAACGCAGCCTGCACCAGCACTGGCGCCTGGCGCGGACAGTTGCGCTTGGGTTTGCCGCACTGGCTGTGGCGTATGTGCTGATGCAAGTGTTTGTGCGCAAGTCGTGGCCCACTTACAAGGCGGACAGCATCGTGTATGTGCAGCCGACCCCGGCGAAGGTTCTGCCCAGTGCGGGCGGCCCGGCGCGCTGGCCCTTCGATACCAATACGTACGAGACCTACATCCAGCAGCAGATGACGAATGTCAGTCGTGAAGATGTGCTGGTGAGCGCGGTACACAAGCTGGACGGTTTCCAGGGGCCGGCAGAGACCGACCAGGCGGCGGCGCAGCGGTTGATGGGTGCTCTCCAGGTAACGCGCGATGGCGATGCCTATCAGTTCACGATCAGTGCGCTCGCTGGAAACCCGGAGTGGGCGGCGAAGATCGCCAACGCCGCCACCGCAGCCTATATCGAAAGTGCCTCGCGCGATGAACGAACCGGCGATGCGCAGCGGCTGGAAATATTGAAGGAAGAAAAGGACCGCGTCACCGCTGCGCTGGCAGCCGACAGAACTGAGCAGGATGCGCTGAACAAGCAGCTTGGTGTGGCCTCCATCAATGCCACGGCGCCCGATCACTTTGACGAGGACATAACCCAGATTCGAACCGAACTGGGGAAGGCGCGCACCGATCACGATGCCGCGGAGGCCAGGTTTTCTTCGCTGGACGCGGGCAAGGGGTCCACTTCAGCTGCCATCGACGCCGAAGCCGACCAGATGATTGGAGCCGACGCCGGCCTGATCAGCATGAAAACGTCGCTGAATGCCCGGCGCGCGGCGCTGATTTCGCAGATGGCCAATCTCACACCCGTTAATCCGCAGTACAAGCAGGATGAGGCGGAACTGGAGAAGATCAATGGCGATCTGGACGCCATGATGAAGGACTTGCGCGCCAAGGCGGCGTCGCGGATCCAACTTCAGTTGCGCTCCGACCTGCAGCGCACGGGTGGTCTGGAGTCGCAGTTGAACGGCCAATTGCGGAACCTGGTTGGATCGGCCACCAGCGCTACTCCGAAGCTGCAGCGATCGAGCGATCTTGCAGCGGACATTACCCGGCTTCAGGCCCGCTACGCGGCGGTCGATGAAGAGATCCACAACATCATGCTTGAAGACAACGCGCCGGCCGCCGCCTACCAGGTGTCGCCCGCTGTGCCGCCCCTCGACCGCGCAAAGACCGGTATCTTTCGGAACGCCGTGCTCATTGTCTTCGCCGGGCTTTTCTTCGGCGTGATGGCCGCCGTGGGCGCGAAAAAAATGGACCCCAAAGTCTACATCGCCTCCGATGTCGAGTGGGTCCTGGGCTTTGCTCCGCTGGCGCAGTTGCCAGATTTCAACGAGGTCTCTGAAGCGGTTTCCGAGGAGTACCTGTTGCGGCTCACATCGGCCATTGAGCACGGTCACAAACAGGGCGAGATGAAGAACTGCATCTTTACCGGAACGGGGCCGGAAGCGGGCGTGACTACCCTTGTGAACCGTGTACGGCACATGCTGGAAGCGATGGGAAGGTCTACCGTGCTGGTGGATGCCACCGGTTCGCAGGCGCCCAACAGCACCTCTGCTCCCCATGCGGCTGAGTCCGCACCGGGGTTGGTGCCGGTGGAGCGCCTGAGCCGTCCTACAAGCCTCTTGCAGCAGATGACCGGGGAGACTGACGCGGAACAGCAGAGCCTGGTTCTTACCGATACCGCGCCGCTCACCGAGTCCGCGGAGACCGAGTACCTGGCGCGGTTTGTGGACTGTGCAATTGTGGTGATCGAGTCCGGCGTAACCACCCGAATGCAACTGCGGCAGGCTGCAACAAGTTTGCAGCGGCTCAATGTTGGCGCGGTGGGATTTGTCCTCAATCGGGTCCGATTGAACCAGGCCGATCCGGCATTCCGCGCCTCGATTGAAGCTGTAGAAAGGCGTCAGCAGGCTCAAGCGAGGAACATACCGAAGCGCCAGGAGAGAGACGGCTCGCTCGACGCTGCGACTTCTTCAGTTGCTCCGGCAGCAGAGCAGAAGCGCGGGGAACCGCTGCCCAAAGAACCGGCCGCGCGCAATTTGTTTGAGCCGGAAGTGGCTGCGGCGGCCGCTGCCGTTGCGCGATTCGCGGCCCACCCTGCCTCCAGCGCTCCGGCGGTTTGCGTCTCTTCGACTGCGCCAGTCGAAGCCCGGGAAAAGACCAAGGCTCTTTCCGTCCCGCTGGTTGCGGCGGCTGCCGCAGTGACTGTGGGGACGGCGGTTGAGACGGAAAAGGCGATTGCGCCGCCGATTGCTGCAGATTCAAGCAAGGCAGTGGCTGCCGCGCCGTCCACAAAGGTTTCCGCGCCATTTGCTGAGGCGGCCAGGCATTTCACATCGTCGACAGCGGCGACTCTCGGCGGCCCGTTGGCTACGCACCCCATTGCTGAGGATGCCCCTTCGGCGGTCTTCCAACAGCCGCCGGTTTCAAGCGAGGCTCCCGCTTCGGTTGAGGTTGCGGCTGTGCCTCCGGAGCACGATCCATTCCCGACTTCAGTCCTGCCGCCCGCCCCGCAGCCTGATCCGGTCGAGGCTAAAGCGCCCATCGACGATATGCCATGGTGGTTGAGCGACGTGCCGCGTCATGCCGAGCCGGCCCGTCCACCTGTTCTGTGGCAGCCGGCCAGGATATGGAACTCCCGACAGCAGCGTGACGAGGCGGAACATTGGACCGCGGCACCCGAAGCGACCGCTCAACCCGCACCTTCCGAGGCCGCTGCGCCAGCCCAGGCGAGTGTCCCGAACGCGAACGAGTTTGTCAGGGCCGACATCGGGACTGAATCCAAAACTGGGTTGGGGATTGGATCGGGCCTTGGGTCATCGCCTCGCCAGGCGGACGACAATGCGGCGGATGTGCGGTCAGCCGACCTGACCTCGCGGCTAAGCGGTCTACGGAACCTGCTGTTTGTGCTCGGCGTGAAACAAGGTCAAGCCGCGGAAGAGCCGGCAAAGTCGCCAACGGCGCCTGGGGCAAGTCTCGATTACAGGGTTGAGCGGAGCATTCCGCATACCGCTGCCGATGGCCCTGCGGAGATGCGTGGCGCTTCGCCCAGACTGGTCACAACGGCTCCGGAATTCCTGCCTCCCAAGCCGGTGGTGCTTGAATTCGACAAGACTGACCCGCGCACCGGAGAACCGTGGGCACGGCAGGATCGCCGCGATTCGCAGGACCGGGTCGATATTCTGCCATCGAAGCGCGGCCAATACAGAAAAACCTGAGCCAGAACTCAGCCAGCGACCATCGCATGCGCGTGCCTTGCACTGCGGTGCGCCCCTTTGCGTCCAAGAGCACTGGTTAGATTCATGACGAATTCCGGGGCGAGCAGAAGTGACCAGATGAAACCGGCGGTGAGCAAGGATAGTTAGGGCAGGAGATAACCATGCCCGAAGAATTTGTGAATGCTGATGAAGTGAACGTACAGGAAGCAACAAAGTCAGAATTGACGGCGCAGCAGAGAATTGAGCAGGTTGCGAATCGGCTGGCGGGAAAGCCGGCTGATACGGAAAAGAAGTTCGACAAGGAAAACAGTACCTTGTTTAACAAGTAGGCTGAATTTCCGCATGGCGCGGGGAGACCGGTCATAGTATTCTGGCGGCGTGGGGTCCTAAGACACCCGCTGCCGGCTCCCTATTGCGGGACGGGGCAACAGAAAGGGAAGAATCCAAATGCATATCTTGAAGACTCTCTCAGCGGCGGCGTGCGCTCTGCTGGCGCTGGCAGCGATCGGCGCGGCTACTCCGGCGCAGGCCCAGCAGGAGCCACACTATCTGGCCGCATTGTCTGAACTTCGTACGGCGCGGGATTACATCCAGTCAGATGAGCGCCCGCAGTTCAAGGGCGAGCGCCACCATGCAGTAGACGAGATCAACAAGGCGATAGCCGAGATCAAGCACGCGGCCTGGGACGACGGCAAGCAAACCAAGTACGCACAGTCGCAAGGGGCCGCAAATGCGTGGACTCCGATGCACCAGGCGGAGCATTTCCTGGATGGCGCCCGCGCCCATGTGGCACAGGGGGTAGACACCCCGGCGAACACGGGATTGAGGGACAGGGCGCTGATGCACATTGACGAGGCAGAGCGCACGATCGGGAACATCATTCACCAGGTAGGATCGAACTAGGGTTCAGCCTGGTTCAGTGTCGAACGGGCAGTTGACTGGCAGTTTTCAGCATTCAAGTGCGAGGTCGTTGTTGTTGATTGCTCCGGGGCAACTTTCAGAGTGCAGGTGTGTTTAGCCTGATAGACGGGCGGGCTGATCTGGATCTCCGCGCGGCGCCAGGAATGTGATCCTGGTGTTCTGGCGGCGTGTGACAGGCGCTCGCAACTAGCCTCGAACGAGGCGCCTAATCAAGAACGAAAGGATTTCTATGAAACTGTGGAAGACTCTCTCATCGGTGGCATTTGTGCTGTTGGCAATGGCTGCAATCGGGGTGGCGACTCCGGCTCAGGCTCAGGAGCCACACTACCTGAAAGCATTGCACCAACTTCGCGGTGCGCGGGATTACATCGTGTATGACAACCGGCCGGGATACGACCAGCTGCGGCACCACGCAAAGGAAGAGATCGAAAAGGCGATTGTTGAAATCAAGAATGCAGCTTGGGACGACGGCAAGGGCACCGATTTCAGCGCAGCGGGCGCTAACGGACCGGGGTGGGCTCCGATGCATGACGCGAAGCGTTACCTGGATTTGGCCCGCGCACAGGTGGCGCAAGGCATTGATACTCCGGCAAATACAGGGCTCAGAGATCGCGCGCTGGCGCACATTGACGAGGCCGAGCGGACCGTGGATCGCATCATTCAGATTTCGCGCTCGCGGCAGTAATAGGCCGCACTTGTTTGTGCTTTCAACGGCCAGCCTTCGGGCTGGCCGTTGTCGCCTGTCGAAGAGGACTCAAGTGTCCTGAGTCCAAAGTTCCTTGCAAAACCCGCGAAAGAGAAAATGCAGATCTTGCTATTCACCCCCCGAGGCTGATGAACGCCTGTGGCTGGGTTCGCGGCCGGTGGAGGGGTACTCAACCAACCCCACACGATCCTTACTTCTTGGCCGGCAAACCTGGAATCTGAAACTGCACATTCACCGTCGTCATCGCCTCCACAGGCACACCGCCCTGCAAAGCCGGCTTGAACACCCATTGCTTCACGGCGTCCAGGGCGGCCTGCTGCAGCATCGGCGGTCCGCTCACAATGCGTAGCTCCTTGACATGCCCGTCCTTTGCAATCACGGCCTGCATCGCAACCGTCCCCTCCACCCGCGCAGCATGAGCAATCGGAGGATAGACGGGGTCGACCTTCGTGACCAGCATGTTCGCAGGGACTCCGCTCGATACCGGTGCCTGTCCCGGTTCATGGCGTGCGCCGAGCAGAATGATTGGAGGCCGTGTCGCGTCGGCAGGGGCCGCAAAATCCGCTTCGTTCACCGGTTCGATGGTCTCAAACACCTCAAGATGCGCGCTGAGAACCACCTTCCCTTTCTCTTTCACCTCCAGATCGCGCGGAAGCCAGCGCCCCTCAAACAGCACCGGATCATGGAAGCCTGTCTCCGAAGTTCCCTGCTTATGAATTTGTAGAAGCGGCTTCTCCGCGTCGAAGCAGAACACTCCCAGCACTCCCTGTCCCGAGGAACTCGCTGCCCCGGAATCGCTCATGCTCACGCGCAGCGGCCCGCTCATCGCGATGCATCGGGAACGCGCATCGGGGGCCGCCGGATATTCAACAAATTCCAAAGCATCCAGACGATCTTCCTGCGGCAACGGCCTGACGAATTCGTATCGCAGAGTTTCAAACGACCACGGTGGTTGCAGCGAATCTCCCGTTTGCACCGGCCCTTTCTCCGTTCCATAAGTGGTCTGGTCAAAGCCATCGCCGGAAAAGATTCTCTTGAACTTTGTCGGGCTCACCCAAAACTCTTCATAGGTTCCTTGCCCCGCAGGCCCACCGTCCTGATCGATATTCTTGAAACTCACTCGTATGTGCCACGGCTGCAAGCCTGCACCGGTCAACCCATTGACCCTCGTCGCCTGGCGGAAGAATTCCTTTGCATCGCTCGGCGTTGCAGTCCGCGAAGAATCCTGCGCCACCGCCGAGACCTGCGAGTTGCCGCCGAATGGACACGCAGAAAGTCCCGCAAGGAAAAGTATGCATGCCCGGAATCCAACCGAAGATAGCACCGAGGATTTCCGCATGGGGGTAAGGTAACACGGCCATGCGCTGGGATGCGCCCCTATGCTCCAACGGCCGCGAATGCCTGTCTTTCAGTCGATCGCCGCAGGCACCTCATGCAGCCATCCCGGAGCCTTCAGCAACTCCCGCGGCCGCGAACCATCTGCCGGACCCACCAGCCCATCTCGCTCCATCAGGTCGATCAGATGCGCCGCCCTCCCATAGCCAATCCGCAATCTCCGCTGCAGAAGCGAAGTCGACGCCTTGCCAAACTCGAACACCAGTTGCACCGCGTCGTTGTACATGGGGTCGTTCTCGTCCGGGTCCGCATTCGATCCGTCCACTTGAGCCTTCTCCTCCTTGGGCGATTCCAGGAAGCCCTCCACATACTCCGCCTGCGCCTGCGACTTCCAGAACTCCACTACCGCGGCCGTCTCCTTTTCGCTTACATACGGCGCATGCAACCGCATCAACCGGCTCGTTCCCGGCGGCAGAAACAACATATCGCCCCGCCCCAGCAGAGCCTCGGCCCCATTCGTATCCAGAATCGTCCGCGAATCCACCTTCGTCGCCAGACGGAAGCTGATTCTCGTCGGCACATTCGCCTTGATCAGCCCCGTAATCACGTCCACCGAAGGCCGCTGCGTAGCCAGAATCAAATGAATTCCAACCGCCCGCGCCATCTGCGCCAGTCGCGTAATCGACTCTTCCACGTTGGCCCGATCCAGCATCATCAAATCCGCAAGCTCATCGATAATAATCACGATGAACGGCAGCGGCTCGTTGTCTTCCGACTCCTCAAACAGCGACGGCATCGATCCTTCAAACAGCTTGTTGTACTGGTCGATGTTACGCACCGCCCGCGAAGCCAGCAGCTTCAGCCGCCGCTCCATCTCCCGCACCGCGTTGCGCAACGCATTCGCCGCCAGCTTCGGCTCCGTAATGATCGGCGTCAGCAGGTGAGGAATCCCCTCGTACATCCCCAGTTCCACCCGCTTCGGATCAACCAGAATCAGCCGCACCTGCGCCGGAGTCGTCCGAAATAACAAACTCATGATCATCGCGTTGATCGCCACCGACTTACCCGATCCGGTCGATCCGGCAATCAGCAAGTGCGGCATGGTAGCCAGGTCAGCCGGCACAATCCGCCCGTTGATGTCCTTGCCCAAAGCAATCGTCAGCTTGGTCTTCGACTTGGCAAAGACCTCTGACTCCAGCACATCCCGCAGGTGAATCGTCTCCCGGTCGTGGTTCGGAACCTGAATGCCCACGGTCGATTTCCCCGGCATCCGTTCGATCAGAATGCTCTCCGCCCGCATCGCCAGGCAAAGGTCATCGGCCAGCCCAGTCACGCGCGAATACTTGACCCCCGCCTCGGGCTTGAATTCGTACGTCGTCACCATCGGGCCCGTATTGATCTGGACAACCTGCCCGCGCACGTCAAACTCCGCGCACTTCTCCACCAGCACTCGCGCTTCTTCGCGCAGCATGTCTTCCTTGACGGTCAGCGGAGCCTCGCCCATATTGAGCAGCGTGCTCGGCGGCAGCTTGAACCCGCTCACCGATTTGGGTGCAACCGTCACCGTACGCGTTTCAGCATCCGCCCGCCCATGAATGGCAATCGGCTCGGCAGCGCGCGTTGGCAGCGGCGTTGAAATCGGCGCCGCAATCGGCGTGGCCGAGGGGATAGGCTCTGGACGGATCGAGTGCGCCTGCACCGGCACTGCAACTGCTTCGGCGGCCGGCACCGCTTCCATCCCAATGGACCGTGGCCGCAGAATCGGTACACCCGCCTGGGGCGTGTCTTGATCCGCACCACTGCGCTCCCAGATGCTGGCCCGGCGCGCGGAAGTCTCGTTCTTGCTTTCATCTTCCCCTGAAGGCACGGGCGCGCGCTTGAATGCGGGCACATCGTCAATCGCGTTCGGGTCCAGGTACTCTTCGCTAACCTTGTTGCGCCGGAACAGGTTGGCCAGACGGCTTGAGCGTTCGACCTTCGCTTCAGCCTCCGCTTCCTCGGGCTCTTCCACACCGCGCGCGGCCTGTGTGGCTGCCTTGCGCTCGGCGCGCTCTTCTCGCCAGTTCCGCCAGCGGTCATGCCAGCTCTGGGCAAGAATCCACCGGTCCTCAATGCTCTCCTTGATCACCCAGAAGCTCACCGCGGAGGCGAAGTAAAGCCCGGCTCCAGCCAGAATTCCGGCAATGATCCATGCGCCCTGAATATTCACGTACTGCACCAGCATCCCAGACACGAGTCGCCCCACTACGCCCTCAACCGGCAGCAGGTGCAGCCAGCGCCAGTGCCATGGCATCAGTCCGAAAACCGCCGGCACACAGATCAGCGCCAGCAGCGTGCCCGTCCAGCGCAGCCACGGTGACCCACCCGGCCGCGAGTGCAACCACGTCCAGCCCAGCCCCCCCAGCCACACCGGAATGAAGAATGCGGTCAGTCCAAGCGATTGCAAAAGCACATCGCTCATCCATGCGCCGAACAGGCCCACCCAGTTGTGAACCGCGTGCGGCAGCGTCGCGTCGGTTGCGGTGTTCAGCGAGGGGTCAGAGGCCTGCCAGGTGGCCAGCGAAAGCAGTACCAGCAGCGAAACAAGCAGCAACAACACCCCGAGAAACACGTTCAGAGGGCGATTTCGCGTGGGCGAAAGAACAATGGATACTGGTTTCATGGCTTGGACGCTCCCGCTCTTTTGGCCGCTCAGGACTCTGCCGCGAGCTAGCCAATGAAGCGGACGAAGAGTCCCAGAGCAGCCTCTATTATCTGGGAAGGGAAGGCGAATCCCAGGCAAAAACCCGCTGGGGGAACCTTCGTGTGGACTCCCTCCAAAAGCGTACTAAGGAACCCCAGCATATGGCGACGTTTTGAAAGGGCGCCCGTTTACAGGCTGCCGAAAAACTTATCCAGCCGCCGAACTCTAAACGCTTCGTCACTGTCCTCCACCGGCGATGCCGACCACGGATCGATGAAACCCACTGTCCCGTTTCTCCCGGGGGGAGAAGGTGATAATAGCCCCGGATGAAATCCGGGGTCCGTATTCTCCCCAATCCCGCTCCGTCCGGTAGGGACGGAATGAAGCCGTTTCTTCCTGGGGCATCACTTCAGTCGTGCCGATAAAGCCCATAAATTCAATGTTGGGCTTCACAGGCTGCGGAAAAACTACCAAATGGCCGAAGTTTTGAAAGGGCACGGCTTCAATAGCCTGCCCTGAGCGAAGTCGAAGGGTGCCGCAAGTGGCTGAAAATAAACGCTGGGCTTTAGCCCCCGAGGGATGTTCTTTGTGGTTTTGACTCAAAACCCGACTTTTTCCGCAGCCTCTTCAGCCCCTGCAAAAGGCATTAAGGAGATTTTCCCCAAACTGAGCATTTTCCGTAGCTTGCATCTCCGCCCTTAAAATAGGACAAGAGGAGCAGCCATGAGTGACGGCCGCGAAGAACGAGAAGAGCAGGAAAGGCGTCGCCAGCAGGAAGAGCGCGAAAGCCGCGAAGACCGCCTCGACCGCTACAAGGATGACCAATGGGTTCCGGAGCGGCAAGACTCCTGAGCCCCGGATGGCTATTTGGCTAGAAGGCTGAGAACATTCTCCGTAGAGTCCGTTTCCCCGATTCGCGGAAAGACTTTCTCCACGCTGTGCTTGTGTGTTTCGGCATCGCGATCGGTCATGGCATCCACGACAAATGCCACGTTGTAGCCGTAATCGAACGCGCTGCGCCCGGTGGATTCGACTCCCGAACTGGTCGAAATTCCGGCCAGAAATATCTGGGTCACGCCGCGCTGGCGCAGAAGTTCGTCGAGGTTTGTCCCGATGAAGGCGCCGTATCGCTGCTTGCTTACAAGCAGATCTTCAGGCTGTTGTCCCAGCGCGGGATCGAGTTCAGCCCAGTCCGGTGAGAACTGGAACGTCCGTCTTTGCTGCTCGGTTCGTCCAGGCGGTGGACCGGTAACATTCACCAACACCACCGGCAATCCCTTCTTGCGGAAGGCTTGCGCAAGCTCGGCGGTGCGCGCGACAATTTTGGCCCCTGGATGCGCGGTCGGCATCCCGGTAATCCCTTTTTGCAGGTCGATCACAACCAGTGCGGCATGTTCGTCCAGGGCGGTGATCGGCATTGTCTCTCCTTGAGCCGGATTTCGTTGGCAGGGGTCGCCCCGCGGCTATCGGGCCTGCTTCTTGGCGAAATTGATGCTCGATGGGATGCTGATCGCGGCGATTCCGGCTAAAAAGATCAGCAAGGTCACGGTATCACCGCCCCAAACCCTTCCCGCATGAAAGAAACAGAACCCGAGAACCAGGTTCACCAGTCCCCAAAGCACATTCACCAGCGGCGAAGAGAGCCCGCGCCCCGGCGGCTTCGCAAACGGCGTAGGGAAGCGCTCGCCGGAAATCCCTTGCACAAAATGAGGCACAAAGTTGGCCAGGAAGGCCCCGGCAAACAAGGAAAAAATGGAATCAACCCAATGCATGGTGCGCGTCCCTTCGCGAACGGGTCCACAGAACGTGTCGCGTTCAGTGTCTACTGGCCAATAAACCTCGCGCCCCAAATCAGCAGAGCCCCACCCAGCAGAATGCGGTAAATCGCAAACAGGGCAAACCCGTGCTTGCGCACCCACTGCAGGAACCACTCCACCACGCCCAGCGCCACAATGAACGACACAACCAGCCCGATCAGCAGCACAATCCAGCGCTCGCCGCTCATCACCACATGCGCCGCCGTTCCGGCAGCCACAGCCGCCTTCGACGGGTGAATCTCCTTCAGCAGGTCCCACACCGTCGCCGCAAACATGGTCGGAATCGAAAGCAAAAAGCTGAAAGCCAGGGCCGTCGGGCGGTCCATCCCAACCACCTGTCCCGCCGCAATCGTCGACATCGACCGCGACGTTCCGGGAAAGATTGCCGAAAGCGACTGGCACAGGCCGATCCAGATTGCCTGCGGCAAAGACATCTGCTCAATGTCGGTCGTCGTCGGGTCCTGGCGCGCCGCCCAGGCGTCCACCACCCACATCACAATGCCGCCAATCAGCAGCGCCAGCGCCATCACCGTCAGGTTGCCCAGGTGCTGATCGCTCCACTTGTGCAGCGCCAGCGCCGGAACCGAAGTAAATGCGAAAGCGATCATCGTCAGCGAGATCGGATGGTTCAGCCATGTCCGGTCCCCGTTTTCACCGTGCGGAAACGTCCGTATGAACTCCACAATCCGGCCCAGAAACAACAAGGCCAGTGCCACAATTGCCCCAAGCTGGATCACGATCGTGTACATCTTCCAATAGGCGTCTTCCAACGGAATCTTCATCAGAGCTTCGGCAATGCGCAGGTGCGCCGTTGAACTCACAGGAAGAAACTCGGTCAAGCCTTCAACAATGCCAAGCAGGACGGACTGAAGATAGGGATTCAAAAAGCCTCCATGAAGTTTTCAATATAAAACAGTGGTTAACAACTTGTAGTGATAGTCAGACTTTGAAAGGGCTCGGCTTCAGCCGTGCCGTAAATGGTTGATAAGGAACGATGGGCTTTGGCCCCTGAGGCATGATGTCTGCCCATTTCGACCTTCACCACGGGTCGCTAAGCGAAAAACAGTTCTCCGCTCATTGAAGGTCAATACCATAGACAGGAACACCTTGATCCAATTTGAACACCAGTGCCCCGGCACGCCAAGTGAAATCGGATTGGGCGAATTTGTCCCGCAGTCGTCCCAGTAAATCCGTGGCGCGGCTGTGGGCCTCCTCCGCTTTCTTATCGTCCCCATCGGCCGCATACATATCCTTCAAAACAGCCTGCCGATACACTGCCTGGTAAAGCGCCTGCGCGGTCCGCGGCCCGTCCGGATGTTCCTGGGCAAACTTCTCGTAGTACTCGGCTTCTTTCTCAGGGCACTTCGGCGAACCCTGCCAGTCGCCGCACAGCTTGTTGTCGATCAACTCATAAGCGGCAAGATCGGCCCAGCGCGTATGAGGATAGAGTTTGATGATTTTCTTCATCTCATCCTCGTCCATCTGGTCGCGCAGATATGGGTCTCTTTCCTTCGCGGAAGGCCGGGTCGCCGCGTCCTGCTTCTCAATCTGCCACTGATCGTCGGCAGCCCGCCACATCGCCTCTGAAACGAAAGGCGAATTCGGAAACATCTCCACCAGTCGCCGATACAGCAGCCGTGCGCTGGCAGCGGCGTTGGCCGGCCCGCGCGGGTCTGACGCAAGCGCTTCCTCGTTTGCCGCCGCGCCCATCAATATCTCGTCGCCATTCGCGGTCGTCTCAATCAAAATCCCCTTGGCTTCAATCCACCCTGAAACCGGCGGCGGCGTCTCATCCGTCCCGAACATCGGCGAGTCCTTCGACTGCATCTCCTCGATATCGGTGTTGGCATACACCCGCAGCCACGGCCCGCTTTTTTCGCCCACCACCATCTCGCGGCCAATCTGCACCCGGTCCACCTTCTGCGTCGAGGTATCCGGCGAGATATAAAGCACGGTTACGCGCAATGCCGTAGCGCGCGGGCCGGCCATTGGCTTTTGCAGGTTCGACTTCTTTTGCCCAAAGCAAGGCACAACGCAAACCAGCGTCAGCGTCAGTACAAGCGAAGAGAAGTGCCGGGTTTTCATCTCGGAAACCATCCTACTGCAACGACGTTGCTTGTTGGGGCAATTTGAGGGGTACGAGCTTAAGCTTGAAGGGTACGAGCTTCATAGACTGTAGAAAATCTCGCTCCGGAGAGGATTCTCAAAGGCTTTGTAACAAGGTCACGGCTTCAGCCGGGCCAATAAAGCCAATCAAATCAATGTTGGGCTTTACAGGCTGCGGAAAAACTACCAAATGGCCGAAGTTTTGAAAGGGCACGGCTTCAATAGCCTGCCCTGAGCGAAGTCGAAGGGTGCCGCAAGTAGCTGAAAATAAACGCTGGGCTTTAGCCCCCGAGGGATGTTCTTTGTGAATCATGACTCAAAACCCGACTCTTTTCGCAGCCGCTTTAGCCCCTGAGGGAACACGCATCTCAAGCTGACCCACTTTCGACGTTGCGCTTTGCTTGAAGTGAGCCGACCCAATTCGTCCGGATCAAGCCGCACCGCCATCAACCCTCCGTCAAAATCTCCGCCAGCATCGCCGCATCGACATTCCCCCCGCTCACAATCGCCACAGCAGTCGTGTACTCCGGCAGCTCCGCCCCGTGGAACAGCAACGCCGCCGCCGCAACCGCCCCGCTCGGCTCCGGCACCAGCCGCGTCGCCGCCACAATTGCCCGCATCGCCGCCCGAATCTCCGCCTCCGTCACCGTGATAATCCCATCCACAAAGGCCTGAATATGCGCGAAATTCCGCGCCCCCACCGACTGTGTCCGCAATCCATCCGCAATCGTGCGCGAAGTCAGTTCCGCGCCCCAGGTCACAATCTTGCCCGTCTTGAAGCTCTCCGTCGCATCCCCCGCCAGCTCCGGCTCAACGCCATAAACCTTCGTCCTCGGGCTCAACTGCTTCACCGCCGCCGCTACCCCGCTCAGCAGCCCCCCGCCCGAAACCGGAGACAGCACCAGGTCCACCCCCGGCAGCTCTTCCACAATCTCCAGCCCGCACGTGGCCTGCCCCGCAATAATCTGCGCATCGTCATAAGGCGGAATCACAATGTACCCATGCTCCCGCACCAGTTCGTCCGACTTGGCCAGCCGCTCGCTTGAAGCCACACCAACATCCACAATCTCTGCGCCCATCGCCAACGTGGCCGCCCGCTTGATCGCCGGAGCATTGCTGGGCATCACGATCACCGCCTTGGCCCCCACCGCCCGCGCCGCATACGCCACACCCTGCGCATGATTGCCGCTGGAGTAGGTGATCACCCCGCGCGCAATCTCCTCCGCCGTCAGTTGCAGAATCTTGTTCGCCGCGCCGCGAATCTTGAATGCCCCAATCGGCTGCAGCGACTCTGCCTTCAAATAAATCTCCCGCGGAGTTCCATACCCGCTCAGCCCCGGAAACGGAGCCCGAACCAGCGGTGTCTTCACCGCAATCTTCTCAATCCGCCCCGCCGCCGCGCGAATCTCTTCAACCGAAACCAGTGCCTGGGAAACTGATGCTTGCTCCATCTCTCAATTATCCGCCACGCCCTTGGCCTAAGCCATCCGCCATTTTCTCCGCCTGGCCCGATAAACCTCCGTGCCCCGTTCTTGCGACTTTCTCCTGTCGCGAGGGCGGGAAAGCAGATCCCTTCAGGTGGAATCCGTCTTGAGGTGCTACTCTCCCGGAAACCGCACTCCCAGCGCCTTCCGCGCCTCCTCCAGCAGCCGCGCCATCCCCAAACTCAGAGCATGCGTAATCTCCGGGCTCTCCCGCCGACCCTCCCGAATCAGCCCACAAAAATGTGCGGTCTCATAGTTGAATCCGCCGCCTGCGAATGGCTCGTCCAGCTCCACCACCCGCCCGCCCAGGTAATGCACCGTAGCGCGTCGCGGATTCCACCAGTTCGCATCGATCAGCACATACCCGCGCGGCCCCGAAAGCATCGCATCCCCATGGCTCAGCAAATCCAGCCCCGTATGCAGTTGCGCAAACCCCCGCTCATGTTCGGTGTGCATCAGCGCCAGCGTGTCCACTCCCGCAGCCGAAACCCGGCCCAGCGTATGCACCCGCTTCAAATCGCCCAGCCAGTCCAACGCCAGAAACGCCTCATAAGGCCCAATCCCCAGAATCCCGCCCCCGCCCAGTTCCGCAAAATGCAGCGGATAATCCGGCGCCAGACTCGAATCGCAATGCCCCGCCCGCACCAACCCAACCGGCCCAATCCCGTCAACTTCAAGATGCTCGCGAAGCCGCTTGTAAAGCGGGAAAAACGGCGGCTTCATCGCCTCCATGAACAACCGGTCAGCCTGTCGCGCCGCATCCAGAATCTCCACCAGTTGCCGCTCATTCAGAGCCGAAGGCTTCTCGCACAACACATGCTTCCCAGCCCGCAGAGCCTTGATACAAAACTCAGCATGCGTATCCGGATGGGTCGCCACATACACCGCGTCAATCTCCGCCGTCAGCAACTCCTCCAACGACGCGGCCACACGTGGACCGGAAAACTTCTCGGCGTAGGCCCAACTCCGTGCCAAGTCTCGTCCCCAGACAGATGTCAGGCTCGCATCTTGAACTTTGGCAAGCCCCTGCGCAAAGCGCCCCGCGGCCCGCCCCGGCCCAATCACGCCAAATCGTATGTGCTTTGAATTCTGTTGTTCGAAAGAACCGATCATCTTGACCGATGGTATCTCGCTGACCCGCTATGCGGTGGGCTCAGCGTCTTTGGGCTCGCAAAGCGCGATCTTGTTTCCAAACGGATCCAGCAGGTTAAACTGCTCCGTCCCCCAGAACGTCTCCGTAATCCCCGAACGCCAATACGGATAGTTCCTCGCGCTCAACTCCGCATGCAGCGCCCGTACCCCTTCAAACGTCACCTGAAACCGCGTCCCCGGTGATCCGTCCCCGTAGTGCTCGGAAAGATGCAGCACCAGCCCGTCGCGCGATACCTGCATATAGAGCGGCGCCGTGGGCTCAAACCGGTGTTCCCAGTCCAGATGGAATCCGGCATAGTCCAGATAAAACTCGCGCGCTTTTTCTACTGAGAAAATGCGCAGGATGGGAATAACCTGAACCGTTCGCATGCTCATGCAACTTACCGTAGCAAATCTTCCAGCGTCGTGGACAAGTCCGTCTTCTCATCTCGATACTTCACAATCACCGGCGCATACAGGCTCAGCCCCCACTCCTGCCCCTTGCCCTTGGTCACCGCCCGCGACCCCGGCACCACCACCGCATTCTCAGGAATCACCAGCGGCATCTCCGCCGTCGCCCGCAGCACCTCGCCCTTCACCAGGTCGAACACCGGCGTGCCTCGCGTCAGAATCGTTCCCGCCGCCAGCACCGCGCCCTTGCCCACAATGGTTCCCTCGTACACCCCAGAGTTGCCGCCCACCAGCACATCGTCCTCAATCACCACCGGACTCGCGTTGATCGGCTCCAGCACCCCGCCTATCTGTGCCGCCGCGCTCAGGTGCACCCGCTTGCCAATCTGCGCGCACGATCCAACCAGCGCATGCGAATCCACCATCGTCCCCTCGTCCACATACGCGCCCGCATTGATGTACATCGGCGGCATGCAAACCACCCCCCGCGCCACATAAGCCCCCGCCCGCACTGAAGACCCGCCCGGAACCACCCGCACCCCGTCCGCAACGCTGAAATGCCGCGCCGGGTAGGTATGTTTGTCCACAAAACTCAACCCCGCGCCCGTTGATTCCTCCAGCGCGCCCAGCCGAAAACCAAGCAGAATCCCCTGCTTCACCCACGCGTTCACGCGCCAGCCGGTAGCCGAGGCCGCATCCGGCGAGGCCGCTCGCAACGCCCCGCATTCCAATGCGTCGCGAAGAGTAAGAAATGCGGTGAAGGCGTCGGGATCGGCGATGGCGGCAGCGCCCGCCGCAAAATGCCGCTCGATGGACTCTTGGAGATCAATAAAAGGCATGGCAGTAAAGAGTCTATCAAGCGCGAGAGAACAACTTGAGCGAAGACCCTGCCAGTTCCCAGACTTTGACTCCGGTCCCAGAGTCCATTTCAGGCCGCATTGGAACTCAACTGCGTGAGCTTTGCCTGCCCATTCAACCGCACCGTCTGAAGCTTGAACGAGTTCTTCCCCGACGGAATCATATTCAAGGGCACTGGAGTCCTGTCCGGCTTGGTGTGCGCCGTCTTCGATTCAAGCCACGCGCACAGCCGCGGATCGTAAATCTCCGGCTCGCCCTCCCAGAACCCGGCCGGCAACCCGCACTGAATCTGAAGATGGTCCAGTTCCAGCTCGATGACGGAAACTTCCTTGGGGAAGTAGCGTCGCACGTTTGTCGCGCCCACGTGGAGACCGGTCATACCGCGACCTTTGCTTTGCGTTTTGACGACCATGTGTGCCTGCTTTTCTGCAACCGATAAAGCCAGTCTAGGCAGCAATCGTGCGGCGCAGCCTGATCCGGCTGTGGGAAACACAAGTTAGCATTCCCAAGCTGGAAATAGCCAAGCTTGTCAGCCAATTTGGGAAAATCCTGCGCTCCTGGTCAATACCGTGTCAACACCTTTCACTTACCGGGTGTTGCACAACCTTGTTCCACCTACATTGATGCTCGAAGTGCGCAAAGAGATTGCAATCACTGCGCAATTCGCGCGTCCCTGCTGTTTTGTTTGACATGGAAAATGCGCTTTGGTTACAAGGTCGGCATAAGTAAATCGAGTTATCGGCGAAAGAATACCTCCCGCTGGTCCCTAAGTCGCCGCGTGTCTAAGTCCGTAACCGCCTGAAGCTGTAGCTGTAGCGCCGGTCTCCAGACCGGCTGTCGTGCGGGTTTCCAGACCCGCCCATGGTACAAATTCATGCGGCCAAAACACTAGCACGCTGCCTTAATTGCCCCTGCCAGCGCATCAACCACCTGCTCCTGCTGTGCCTGGCTGATGCGATTGAAGAACGGCAACGCCAGCGTACGCGCGGCAATCCGCTCGGTCGTCGGAAGCCTCGGCGTTTCAACTCCCGCAAGGTTCCGCCACGCCGCCTGCAAGTGAATCGGCGCAAAGTATCGCCCGCTCTCAACGCCCGCTTCCGCCATCCCGGCCCGCACCCGCTCCCGATCAACCCCCTCGGGCAACCGAACTACGTACACAAACCAGCTGATAACCCGGTCGGCCACCACCAGCGGCGGCAACTCCAGCCCAACAATTTCCGCCTCACTCACCAATCGCTGGTACCGCTCCGCAGCCGCCCGGCGCAGGCTCAGCATCTCCCCCATGCGCCCCAACTGCACCCGCCCCAACGCACACGCCAACTCCGACAGCCGATAGTTGTAACCAGCTTCCGCGTGGTCCAGCCAATCTCCACCCGCTCGGCGCCCCTGGTTGCGCAGGCTCCGCAACCGCGCCGCATGGCCCGCGTCGCGCGCCAGCACCGCGCCACCTTCGCCCGTTGTCATTTGCTTATTGGGATAGAACCCGAACACCGCCAGGTCCCCAAAGCTGCCCACGCGGCGTCCGCCATACTCGGCCCCAATCGCTTCGCATGCATCCTCCACAATCAACAGTCCGCGCCTTCGTGCAATCTCCAGCAGAGCACCCATCTCCGCGGGAACTCCAAAGGTATGCACCACCACAATCGCTCGTGTCCGCGCCGTGATCGCCCGCTCCACCGCCTCCGCATCAAGGTTCAATGTGGCCGGCTCAATCTCCACCAGCACCGGCGTCGCCCCCACCTGCAGCACCGCATTGGCTACCGCGATAAACGTGAACGAAGGCAGAATCACCTCGTCGCCCTCGCCAATTCCCAAAGTCAGCAGCGCCAGGTGCAGACCCGCTGTTCCTGAGCTCACAGCCACCGCGTGCGCAATTCCGTCATACGCCGCCAGGGCCGCTTCAAACCGCCCCAGTTCCGGCCCCAGGCTCAGGTGCGGAGTGCGCAGCACCGCCGTAACCGCTTCGATCTCCGCCTCGGTAATGTCGGGAGCGCTCAGAGGAATCGTCATCGCTGTCCCAAAGCATGCTCACCCGAAAAACTCTCGCCCGTCAGTGGCGCAGGTTCCTTCACCAGCAGCCCTTCCAGCGGAACCGTCGCCAGTACCTGTGCAATCCTCTCGGCCGCCATTCCTTCGCCATAGAGATTCACCATGCCGCGCAGAGGCTCCCGAAACTCAGCACTCAACGCCCGCCGCATCGCGTCCGCAATCGCTCCGCGCTCCGCCGCCGCGTCCAGAACGTTCGCCGTCCGCTCTCGCCCCTTCTGTCGCATCCCCACATTCACCACCGGCAGCCCGAACGAAGCCGCCTCCATAATGCCGCTGGAAGAGTTCCCAACCATCGCGTCCACCTGCCCCAGCAGGCTCCAATACGTCACCGCGTCCAGGTTCACGAAAATGCGCACATTTCCCCGCGCGGCTGCCAGCTCTTTCGTTCGTTCCATCAACGCATAGCTGCCCGCGTCCGAGTTCGGATACACAAAGATCAACTGCCCCGGCGTCTCCGCCACAGCACCGAAAAATGCGTCAGCCTCCGCGTTGGTGTCCTTCAAAATCGTCACCGGGTGCCACGCCGCCAATATCGTCGGCTCCTCAAACGTGAACCCCAGCTTTGCCTCCACGCCCGCCCCGTCCAGCAACTCCGATCGTCGAAGGTGGTCCAGCGAGGGCGCGCCCGCCCGGTGCACGCGCCAAGGCTCCTCGCCCATCGCAATCACCCGCCGCCGCGCCGTCTCCGTTGACGTGAAGTGGATATGCGCCATCTTCGTCAGCGCATTGCGCACCTGGTCGTCGATGGCCCCCTGCGAAATTTCGCCGCCCTCAATGTGCGCCATCGGAATCCGCAACGCCAGCGCCACCGATGCCGGCGCCAGCATCTCGTAGCGATCCGCAATCAGCAGCAGAATGTCGGGCCGCCAAGCTTCCAGAGCATCGGCTAGCCCCAGAATCGCAACCCCGATCGTCTTCGCCATCCCGGTGTCCGTGTCGGAGCTGAGCAGGCACTCAATCCGCGCTTGAATCGGAAACCCATCCCGCTCAATCTCCCCCAGCGTTCCCCCAAAGGCCGGCGAAAGATGCGCCCCCAGCGCGAAAACCCCAAGCTCCACATCGGCCCGCGCGGCCAGTTCGCACATCGGCCAATAGAGATGGCTATAGTCGGCACGCGACGTCGTCACCACGCCAATCCGGCGTTTCCTGCCCGTTCCGCTCAATTTCGCCGCTTCCGCACACATTGAATTCCGTAAGTCCTTCTCACCCTTGCAGTATAGCCGTGTCAAAACCCCGATGTGCGCCGCATCAAACCCGCTAGCCTGCGCCTGTGCAAGCCCATTGGGTACTCGCATACACTGGTAGGTTGTTGGCGCATTTTGGCGGAATTCCGGCTGGGCGAATCCGGCTGCAATGGGGAAGAGATTTATGCGTAATTTCCGGGCCGTGGCCCTTGCATTGGCTTTCGGAGTTGTAGCCTTGTTCATCGGGTTTTCGGCTGCTCACGGAGCGCCATCCCATTTCGATGCCGATGCGGTGCGCCTCAACAATCGCGGCGTCGCGCAAATGGGCCAGCAGTTCACCGATCTCGCCGCCCAATCCTTCGCCGCCTCCCTCAAAAAAGATCCCACCCTCGCCCAGGCCGCCATCAATGAAGGCATCGCCCTCATGACTCTGCAAAAGCTCGACGAGGCCAAGCAGTCTCTCCAAACCGCCATCGCTCTCGACCCCAGCAACCCCCAGGCCTGGTACAACCTCGGCCTCACCGAGCATGCCGGCAATGAGCTCGAACCCGCCCTCGCCAGCTTCCAGAAAGCCGTCAAACTCGATCCCCGCGATGCTGACTCCTACTACTTTGAAGGCGTCTGCTACGGCGAACTCAAAGACTTCGACAAGGCCATCGCCATCTTCAAGCAGGCCCTCCAGATCGACCCCCACCATGCCTCCGCCGAGTTCCAGCTTGCCCGCGCCCTGCAGCGCTCCGGTCACAAGGAAGAGTCAGGGCAGCACTTCAAAATCTTCCAGCACATCCAAAGCACCAAAATCGGTTCTCCCATCGGCCTCGCCTATGGCGAGCAGGGCCACTACTCCACCGTCACCCCCATCGAAGTCCCCGAGTCCGCCAACAAACCCATGATCCCGGTCAAGCTTGATCCGACCCCGCTCCTCACCTCAGCCACCCCATTCACCACCACCGGCGGCGCCTGCATGATGGACGTAACAGGCGACGGACACATGGACCTCGTCCTCATGCAATCCGGTCCGCAAGCCATTCGCGTGCTCCATGCCAAGGGCGATGGCCACTTTGAAGATTTCGACGCAGCCGCCGCGGGCCTCAAAGCCTCCGGCCACGCCATAGCCTGCGCCGTCGGCGACTTTGACAGCGACGGCCTCAACGACCTCGCCGTAGCCCTCGACGACCAGGTCCTGCTCTTCCGCAACCTCGGCAATGGCAAGTTTCAAGACGCAACCGCCGAAGCCGGTCTTGCCCCGCGCAACCACCCCACCGGCATCACCTTCATCGATTACGACCACGACGGCGATCTCGACCTCTTCCTGACAGGCTCCCCACTCAAGTCCGGTGACGCCCCCAACGTCCTCTGGCGCAACAACGGCAACAAGACCTTCACCGAGTGGACCGAGCCCACCGGTCTCGGCGGCTCAGGCAAAACCAGCTCCGCCATCCTCACCGATTTCAACAACGATCGCGCCGTTGACATTGCTGTGGCCGGCGATCAGCCGTCCCCACTGCTCTACACCAACCCGCGGGAAGGGAAGTATCCCACCCAGCCGGTCTTCGACGCGAAGCTCCCCCCAACCGTCGGCATCGCCGTCCTCGACTACAACAAAGACGGCTGGATGGACATCGCCGTCACCCACACTGACGCTCCCGGCCTAACCCTTTGGCGCAACATCGCCGGCCCCGATAACATCGGCCGCCGCTTCCAGCGCGTCGAACTCCCCCTCCACGGAGCATTGCGCGGCTGGGGCCTCACCCCCATCGACATCGACAACGACGGCTGGATCGACCTGGCCGCCATTGTCGAAACCAAAACAGGCCCCGAAGTTCGCGTCTTCCGCAACCGCGGCGACGGCACCTTTGAAGACGTCAGCCGCGCCCTCGGCCTGGACCAAATCAAGGACCGCGTCAAGCTCACCACCCCCCGCGGCCTCATCGCCGGCGATGTCGACGGCGACGGCGCGCCCGATCTCGTCGTCACCCAGCTCAACGCCCCGCCCATCCTCCTCCGCAACATCGGCGCCAACAAAAATCACTTCGTCCGTCTCGACCTTTCCGGCTATGCCGACAACAAAACCGCCATCGGCGTCAAGGTCGAAGCCTTCTCCAACGGCCATTGGCAAAAGTGGGAACTCCCCGGCGCGTCCGGCTACCAAACCCAGGCCCCGCCGCAAATCCTCGTCGGCCTCGGCGACGGTGACGGTATCGACCTGCTCCGCATTCTCTGGCCCACCGGCGTCCTTCAGGATGAAGTCGATCTGCCCAAGCTCAAAGATGGTCGCGCCGTCATCGCCATGAAAGAAGCCGATCGCCGCGGCAGCTCCTGCCCCGTCCTCTTTGCCTGGGACGGCCACAAATACCGCCTCATCACCGACGTCATCGGCGCCGGTGTCGTTGGTCACTGGTTCACCCCCCAGCGCCGCAACATCCCCAACCCCGGCGAGTGGATCGAAGTCGACGGCGCGCAGGTCGCTCCCGTCAACGGCAAGCTCAGCCTGCGCTTCATGGAGCCGATGGAAGAGGTCAATTACATTGACCAGCTTCGACTCGTCGCCGTCGATCACCCTGAAAATGTCAACGTCAATCCCGACGAGCGCTTCCTCGACGATCCGCCCTTTGCCTCCGGCCGCGTCGTCGCCTCCTCTGACCCACATCTCCCCATCGCCGCATCGGATGGCGAAAACCGCGACGTGCTCGACGCCATCAGCCGCCCCGACCACACCTTCGCCAGCGGATTCACCCCGCTCCCCTATGACGGCTTCGCCAACCTCCACAACTTCACCCTCGACCTCGGCCCCGTCAACGCGAACAAGCCACTAAAGCTGCTCATGACCGGCTACGTCAACTACTTCAGCGCCACATCCCTCTACGCCGCCTGGCAGGCCGGCATCAAGCCCATCTCGCCCTATGCTGAAGCCCAGCTCCCCAACGGCACCTGGAAGCGCATCGCCGACGACGTAGGTTTCCCCGCCGGCCTCGAGCGCACCATCGTCGTCGATCTCACCGGCAAGCTCCCCGCCGGCGCCCACAAAATCCGCCTCGTCACCAATCTCGAAATCTATTGGGACCAGGTCCTCATCGACAACAATCCCGATGCCGAGGCCCGCTCAACCGAAGTCCCGCTCGCAATCGCCACGCTCCACTACCGCGGCTACCCCAAGCAAATCGACCTGCCCAGCAACGGCGATCTCGACTATGACTACGACCGCGTCAGCCTCACCGGCCCCTACCAGCATCAGCGCGGCAACTACACCCGCTTCGGCGACGTCACGCCTCTGCTCAAAGGCATCGACGACCGCTACGTCATCTTCGGAAGCGGCGAAGAAATCGCCACCGAATACGACATCGCCAGCCTTCCCGCCCTACCTGCCCACTGGAAGCGCGACTACTTCTTCTACGCCAACGGCTACGTCAAAGACATGGACTGGTGGGACGCATCGCCCTTCACCGTCGGCCAGCTCCCCTTCCACAAAATGAGCACCTACCCCTACCCGTCCCCAGAGCACTTCCCCGACGACCCCGCCTCGCTAAACTACCAGCTCAACTGGAACGACCGCTGGGACTCCGGCCTCCCCGTCCGCTCCTACCACTTCAACTTCCAGCTCCAGCACTCCACCCCGGCAGACGATCTGCCGCCAACCTCGTCAGCCTCGCCAAACTGCGCCGCGGCAGACGCCCCCTGCACCGCAGCCACGGCCCAACAGCCCACGGCCCAGCAGCCATGACCGACGTGGTCCTTCAGTCCGCAACCCACCAACTCGAACTGCTCCAATCCCGCGCAATCTCCGTCTCCGAGCTAGCCGAGGCCCACATCCGCCACATCGAGCGCCTCAACCCCGCGCTCAACGCCTTCGCCGACTTCGATCCCGACCAGGTTCGCGCCCGCGCGCGCCTCCACCACGCCTGGCAGGGCACTCGTTCGCGTCGCCCGCTCTTCGGCCTGCCCGTCACGGTAAAGTCCTCCATCGCCACCCGCGGCATGAAATGCGAAATCGGCAGCCTCCTCCACAAAGGCGACGTTCCGCTCCACGATGCCCCGGCCGTAGTCCGCCTCCGTGCCGCCGGCGCACTCATTCTCGGAACCACCAACTGCCCTGAATTCCTCATGGCCTACGAGACCGACAACCTGCTCCACGGCCGCACCTCCAACCCCTGGGACCTGACCCGCACCCCCGGCGGCTCCAGCGGTGGCGAGTCGGCTGCGATCGCCGCCTGCATGTCCGCCGCCGGCCTCGGCAGTGACAGTGGCGGCTCGGTCCGCATCCCCGCCCACTTCACCGGCATCTGCGCCCTCAAGCCCACCCCCGGCCGCATCCCCGGCCGCGGCCACCTACCCCCATGCGTCGGCCCCTTCCAGATCCTCGGCGCAATTGGCCCCATGGCCCGTACCATCGCCGACGTCACTCTGCTCTTCCGCCAGATCAGCGGACAGGACCCCGCCGACCCCGCCAGCCCACCCGTTTCCCTGCGCACCCCCACCCTGGAAGAACTCCGCTCCAACCGCATCGGCTATTTTGAAGACGACAGCCTCATCCCCGTCACCCCTGAAACCCGCGCCGCCCTCCAATCCGCCGCCGCAGCCCTTCGTGACGCCGGCTTCCGCGTCGAGCCTTTCCGCCCCTCTACCCTCGAATCTCTCCGCCAGCTCTGGTGGAAGTTCTTCGTCCAGTGCGGAGCCATGTTCTACGCCCCTCAGATCCACGGCCGCGAGCAAGACCTCAGCCCTGTCTTCAACGAGTTCCTTGCCATCGCCGCCTCCGTCCCCGCCCTCACCTCAGCCGAATTGCTAAGCGCCTGGGCCGAACTCGACCTGCTTCGCGCAAAAACCCTCGAAGAACTCCGCAGCTACCCCGTCCTCCTTTGCCCCGTCGCCAGCGTCCCCGCCTTCCGCCACGGCGAGCGCACATTTGCCGTCGAAGGCCGCCAAGTCGACTACCTCGACGCATGGCGGCACACTCAGTGGTTCAACGCCCTCGCCGCCCCAGCCGCTGTCATCCCCGTCGGTCAATCCCCTCAAGGCCTCCCCATCGGCGTTCAAATCGTCGCCCGCCCCTTTGAAGACGAATCCGCCCTCGGCATCGCCGCCTTTGTTGACCAGGCATTCGGATACAGACCGCCTCCCATGGCCCGAAGCCTCTAGCCCACATCCAGTCAAGTTCATCCATCACAGACAGATGTTCATCCCCAAGATAAAACCAAACAAGCAGGTGCGATCCGATCGACCGCGCGCCTTGCCTCAATCTTTGGGTGGATGCGGCTCCCCGGCGTTCGCGGTACTCTAACGCTTCCGCTTCCCCAGAAACGGAGCGCACAGGGTGCGCGAAACCTGGCACGAAAGATTTGCTGACACACCGGGAGTTCTGAAGTCCACACGACGCGAGCAGACCATCGTCCCCGTGCTCGATCTTCAGATTGGCGGCGCAGAATTCATCACCATGGCTGGCCCTTGCTCGGTTGAAACCGAGTTCCAGCTCATGGCCACGGCCAACCATGTGCGCCGCGCCGGAGCCCGCATCCTGCGCGGCGGCGCCTTCAAGCCCCGCAGTTCTCCCTACGCGTTTCAGGGCCACGGCCTTCAGGGCCTCAAGATGCTCGCCCATGCCCGCGAAGAGAGCGGCCTCGCCATCGTGACAGAAGTCATGAGCGAAGACGACGTCCCCCTGGTCGCCGAGTACGCCGATATCCTCCAGATCGGCACCCGAAACATGGAGAACTTCTCCCTGCTTGAAGCCGCCGCGCGAAGCGGCCGTCCCGTCCTGCTCAAGCGCGGCATGATGGCCACCATCGCAGACTTTCTCCGCTCCGCCCAGCTCATCCTCGACAACGGAAACCCCAACGTCATCCTCTGCGAGCGCGGCATCCGCACCTTTGAAACCGCCATGCGCAACACCTTTGACGTGGCCGCCATCGCCCTGCTCAAGCACATCTCTCACCTGCCCGTCATCGCCGATCCCAGCCACGCTGCCGGCCATCGAGAACTCGTTCCCGCCCTCGCCCGCATCGCCGTCGCTTCAGGCGCCGACGGCCTCCTCGTCGAGGTCCATCCCAACCCTGACAAGGCCTGGAGCGACGGCGAACAGTCCCTCGACTTTGCCGGCTTCGACGCCATGATGCGCGGCCTCAAGCCGTGGCTTGCACTGCGAGACCAGGAACTGATTCCTGGCTGCGAATGCAACGCTGAGTCCGTGGAGGCCGTCGGATGAGGTTTCTCGTTCGCCTGCTCCCCCTTGCAGTTCTCCTGCCGGCCCTGCTTCCCATATGTGCGTTCGGGCCCAACGACGCTCAGGCCCCCACAGCTCCCGACATCCTTGTTACGGCTGCCCCGGTCTACGTTCCCCTGGCTGCCCTCAAAGGTGGCGAGCGATTCCCCAAGGGCGCGCAGTTGCTGCTTCTTCACAACGGCAAAGCTGAGCCCCTGGTGCCGAGCTTTGCAGCCTCAGCCGACGCCAACATCTCCTTCGACGGTGAGCGGGTCCTTTTTGCTGGAAAACAGATCGCCGGCGACCCATGGCAGATTTGGGAACTCACGCTCAAAGATCGCTCCGTGCGCAAGCTGATCGCCGCAGACGGCGACGCCATTCGCCCCTTCTACCTCCCCGCCGGCCGCCTCGTCTATGCTCGCCACACGCCGCACGGCTTTCAAATTGAAGCGGCGGGAAATGACAACCCCGACCTCCTCGCTCCCATCAATCCCGACGCCGGCAAGACCATCCTCCCGCTCACCTACCTGCTCGCCAGCGCCGTTCCCACGGATGTGCTCAAAGACGGACGCATTCTTTTCGAGTCGGAGTTTCCTCTCGGCACTGGCTCGACCCCGGAAATCTACCTGGTCTACTCCGACGGCTCAGGCGTTGAGTCGTACCGCTGCGATCACGGCCGCGCTCGCTGGGGCGGAAAGCAAATGTCTTCCGGCGATGTGGTCTTCACCCACGGCAATTCACTGGCCCGCTTCCCCTCGCCGCTCGCGCATGAAGCGCCGGTCTCCGCTCCCCACGCTGAATTCGCTGGAGCAATCGCAGAGCTGCCCTCAGGAGCGTGGCTGGTCAGTACCCGCACTGCCGCCACACCCCAGTTCGCCCTGGAAAAATGGTCTTCGGAAACCCAAGCCACGCTGTCCGTCCTTTCCGTCCGCGGACAAAATCTCATCGATCCAGTCGTCATCGCCCCGCGCACTCGTCCCAAACGCCACCCCTCCGCGCTGCACCCCTGGAGCTACGCCAATCTCCTCGCCCTCGATGCCCGCCAATCGCGCGAAGGCGATCTGAAAATTGCCCCCGCGCAAGTCCGCCTCCAGACCATCGACGCCCACGGACATCCGGTCACCATGGGAACCGCGCCAATCGAATCCGACGGGTCGTTTTTTGTGCAGACTCCAGCCGACAAGCCCATCCGCTTTGCCCTCCTCAATCAAAAGGGCGATGTCGTACGCCAGGAACACGGCTGGTTCTGGATTCGCAGCGGAGAACAGCGCATCTGCGTAGGCTGCCACACCGGCCCCGAGCGCTCCTCTGAAAATCACGTCCCCGCAGTCCTCCTCCGCACCACAACCCCGGTCAACCTCACCGGCTCCAAGCCACAAGCCGCAACCTCCGGAGGCAACTAATCAATGCCAGGCTATCTCCCCTTATCGAATGAAAGCTCATGCTCAGGCACAACCTCTATTACGGCCGATGCACTCCTGTCTTGTAACAGGGCACGACTTCAATCGTGCCGAAAAAGCCACAAAACGAATGTGGGCTCTATTGGCTGCGAAGAGACTCGGGTCAGAGGAAAGGTTTTGAAAGGGCACGGCTTCAGCCGTGCCAATAAGGCCAACGAAATCTGTTGGGCTTTAGCCCCTGAGGGACGTTTTTGCGAACTTTTCAAGCCACTTCAGCCCTTTTTTCGCAGCCTGCGTAGGCCTTGCCGGATTTCGATTTTTCTCCAGCAAATTCTGAACCCGCTGCCTATCTCTCGCCGGAGCAAAATCTCTAGTCATTTTGTTCTCTTTGCCGCAGTCGTGCTTTTTTCCATGAACTGCATGGCTCAAACACCCGCCGCACCAACTCCCACCGAACAATCTCCTGCCGCGTCAGCGGCGTCTGCCACACCGCAGGCGTCCGCGCTAGCTGCTCCAGCCACACCGCAGCCCACAATCCAATTTGAAGACACCAGCGACAAGGCCGGCATCAACTTCACCCACAGCTTCGGCTCCGCGCAACTCGGCTCGCTGCTTGAAGGCACCGGCGCAGGCTGCGTCTGGTTCGACTACAACAACTCCGGCTTTCCCTCCCTCTACGTCGTCAACGGCCGCCCCCTCGACGACTCCATGCATCCACACCCGCTCAAAGTGAAGCCTGACCCGCTGCCCCACAACCACCTTTACCGCAACGAGGGCAACGGCCACTTCACAGATGTGACAGACAAAGCCGGCCTCAACCCCGACCTCTACTCTGACGCCGTCGCCGTCGCCGACTATGACAACGATGGCAATGAAGACCTCCTCGTCACCGGCTACGGCAAGGTGATCCTCTACCACAACGACGGCAACGGACACTTCACCGATGTCACTCAGAAGGCGGGCATCAAGGTCGACGGCTGGGCCATCAGTTCCACCTGGCTCGACTATGACAAAGACGGCTGCGTCGACCTCTTTGTAGGCCGCTATGTAAAGTTCGATCCCAAATATCACGCCTACTACGCCGCCGACAACTACCCCGGCCCGCTCGACTACGAAGGCGAAACCAACAAGCTCTTCCACAACAACTGCGACGGCACCTTCACCGACGTCAGCGAGAAGTCCGGCATCGGCGCATTTGTCGGCCGCACCATGGGCGTCACGGCAGCGGACTACGACGGCGACGGATGGGACGATATCTACGTCGCCAACGATCGCACTGAAAACTTCCTCTTCCACAACAAGCACGATGGAACCTTTGAAGAGGTCGCCAACGACACCGGCACTGCCTTCGGACAGAACGGCGAATCCACCTCGTCCATGGGCCCCGTCTTCGCCGATTTTGAAGGCCGCGGCTCGCTCGATCTCTGGGTCACCGACGGCCACTACAACCGCTTCCTGCGCAATGTCGGCAAGGCGGGCTTCGAAGATATCGGAGCCTCCAACGGCGTCTCGCAAACCAACGCCCAATATGTCAGTTGGGGAACCGGCGTCTACGACTTTGACAACGACGGCTTCCTTGACATCCTCATCTTTCACGGCGGCCTCATCCACCTCATCCCCCAGGAGCACACGCTCTTCCGCGGTCTCGGAGCAGGTAAATTCGCTGACGTCTCGCGCCAGGCCGGCCCCGTGCTCAGCGAGCGCACCACCGCCCGCGGAGCCTGCTTTGCCGACTACGACAACGATGGCAAAGTCGATGCCTTCGCAGTCAATCTCGGTGGCCGGGGAACCCTCGTACACAACATCTCCACCAACACCGGCCATTGGATCGAACTCAAACTCGTCGGCTCCAAAAGCAATCGCGACGGCATCGGCGCGCGCCTCGAAGTCAGCGCGGCAGGCAAGCACTGGACCGCCGAACGCGTCGCCGGCTCCGGATATCTCTCCCAGAACGACGGCCGCGTCCACTTCGGATTAGGTCCCGCCGCAACCATCGACAAACTCATCGTTCACTGGCCTAGCGGACGCGTTCAGACGCTTCAAAACCTGGCCGTCGATCGCATATTGAAAGTCGAAGAGCCAAAACAATGAGCGTCGCACTCACAAGCCGCCATCGCACCCTCCAGGCCGGAGTCATCACGACTCTCTCGCTGCTGGTGTGCGCCTTGTTCTCGGCTGCACTGGCCAACAAAACCGTTCAGGCCGACGAGCAAACGTCCGCCGCCGAGGCAACGGACTATGCCTCCCCGCTTGAGATTCTGTTCTCCCCGGACGGCGCCCGCCTCTATGTCCTCTGCCAGGGCACTTCAGAAATCCGCGTCCTCAACGCCTCCACCTATGCCGTCATCAAAAACATCAAAGTGGGCGCAGTTCCCCGCGGCTTCTCCCTTGCGCCCGACGGCGCCCGCCTCTTCGTCACCAACTCCTGGGACGACACTCTCTCCGTCATCGACACCTCCAAACTCGAAGTCATCGCAACCTGGCCCGTCGCCGCCGAGCCATCCAGCGTTGTCGAAGACCCCTCTCAAAAACAGCTCTTCGTAGCCAATCGCATCTCCAGCGACATCGCCGTTCTCGATGCCCAGACCGGCGTCGAACAAAAGCGCCTGCTTGCCGGCCGAGGAGCAAGCTACCTGGCCCTCTCGCCCGACGGAACCAAACTCTACGCAACACACGTCTATCCCAATCCATCCCCGCATCGCACCGCGCCCGAATCCGAAATCACCGTCATCGATGTCGCCCGCGCCGTCGTCCTCGATCGCATCCCCCTCCACGGAATTGCCGGAGTCTTTCATATCGCGTTCTCCGCCGATGGCCGTCTCGGCGCAGTTGCCGACTACCACCCCAAGAACCTCGTCCCCCTCGCGCACCTTGAGCACGGAGGCGCCTTCGAAGATACACTCACCGTCTTCGGCGCCGATGTCGGAAAGCCCTTTGAAGTGCCGCTCGACGAACTCGAACGCTACGCCTCGCAGCCGTTTGATATTGCAATTTCCCCTGACAAGGCGCGCCTCTACGTCACCAGCGGAGGCTCTGAAATCGTCACCGTCATTGACGTAGCACACATGCTGCAATCCATCCGCCAACATCCAGGCGGCCTTGTTCAAGACCTCTCCGCAAGCGCGAATTATGTGATAACCCGCATCCCCGTCGGCCTCAATCCGCGCGGCCTCGCCCTCTCCCGCAATGGAAGAACACTCCTCGTAGCCAATCGCCTCGACGACACCATCAGCGCCATCGACACGAACACCAATCGCCTCTCCTCCTCCATCAAACTCGCCGGTCCCGCGCGCATCTCCGCCCTCCGTCACGGCGAACAGACTTTTTACTCCGCGCGCCAATCCTTCCAGGCCCAAATCGCCTGCGCCAACTGCCACATCGATTCCACATTTGACGGCCTCACCTGGGACCTCGAACCCGACGGCTTTGGCCGCGACATCGTCGACAACAAACTGCTCGAAGGCGTGAAAGACACTCAGCCCTACAAATGGACCGGAACCAATCCCAACATTCCCACCGAGTGCGGACCGCGCACAGAAAAATACTTCTGGCGCTCCGAGCAGTGGAGTGACCTCACCCTCGCGGATCTCACCGTCTATGTCCGTAGCCTTGACCCACGGCCCAATCGCTGGAAGCTTCCCGGCTACGATCTGACGCCCGCCCAGGAGCAGGGCAAAGCCATCTTTGACCGCGCAGTGGACAAGTTTGGCAAGCCGATTCCCGAGTATAACCGCTGCTCCTACTGCCACAGCGGACCCAAGGGAACCAACCAGAAAATCTTCGACGTCGGCACCCGCAAATCCACTGACAACACCGGCCGTTTCAAGTCGGCGCCCTTGACCGCCATCGCTCTCACCGCGCCATACCTCCATGACGGTTCCGCACAGACAATGGAAGAAATCTGGACCGTCTACAACCCGGAAGACAAGCACGGCCGGACAAACGATCTGACCAAAGACGAACTCAATAACCTGATTGAGTATTTGAGGACGCGATGAAGAAGTCCCTGCGACTCGCAATCCCGCTATGCATGGCATTGTCGGTTCTCGCCACAACTGCAATTGCGGCCCAGGCTGTGCCCGCCCAACCGCAGTTGGCGCCTGCTCCTCCGTCTATGCCGATGTATCGGTTTGAGAACTTCACCACCGCAAATGGCCTGCCCAACAACCATGTCTTCTGCGTCCTCGTCGATGGCGATCGCATCTGGGCAGGCACCGAAGACGGCCTCGCCCTCTACGAAAATCACACCTGGAAGACCTACAACACCAGGGACGGCCTGGCCCACCGCGCCGTCCTTTCACTCGCCCTCGACAAGCGCACCGGCGACGTCTGGGCAGGCACCATGGCCGGCCTGAGCCGCATCTCCGGCGGACGCATTGACAGCTTCACCCAGCTCAACTCCGGCCTCAGCAACGACGTGGTCTACGGAGTTAGCGTCGAGGGCGAGAACGTATGGGTCGCCACCGCCGCCGGAGCCTGCAAGCTCAATCTGCGCACCAGCCAATGGGCGCTCTACAACGAGCGCAACACCCCCATGAACGAAATCTGGGTCTACGGCGTTTCCGCCACACCAACAAAGGTCTACTACGCCGTCTGGGGCTCCGGGGTGCTCGAATATGATCAGAAGACGGGGCGCTGGGACAAGTACGACGATCCTGACGGCGAAAACGAAATGGTGCTGTTCAAGGATCAAGGCCTGATTCATGAGATTGTCACATCCGTCAGTTATGTGGACAATATTCTTTGGGCGGCAACCTACTTTGGAGACAGCCGGTATGACGGGCGCTACTGGCACAACTTCCTCACCAAAGACAGCGGACTTCCGTCAAACTTTACGAACACGCTCAAAGGCGTTGACGCCACGCACGCCTGGTTTGGCACGGACAAAGGGCTGGCCTATTACGACGGTGTGAACTGGGCTGTCTATCGCCCGTCACTCAAAGACGGCAAGCCCGAGATGACGGTAAGAAATGCGGCAGGCAACATCACAGCAATACCCGTGACCACCGCGCCGGCACACAACTACGTACTTGGTATCGACTTTCAGGGCGACGACATTTGGGTTGCAACTGCCAAGGGTCTGAGTCACGGGATTCGACAACCACGGAATTCGACAAAATGAATAAGGAGAACCATCAATCATGAATGCATTCGCAGATATTCTGGAAGCCATCGCACACGCACCCATTGAAAAGCGCGCCATGACCAATCACGGCGTGCTCAACGAAGCCTACGCCTATGCCAAGCCAAGCTCGTTTGCGCGCGGCATGCGCATTGACATCGGCGACGTCGTAATTCTGCTCATCTCCGGCACAGCCTCCATCGACGAAAATGGAGTCAGCGTGCACATCGGCGATTTCGCCGCGCAGTTGCGCCGCACCTTCGACAACATTACCGGCCTCCTCAACGCAGAGGGCGCAACCTGGCACGACATCGTTCGCACCAGTTGCTACCTGCGCGACATCGATCGCGATTACGACGTGTTCAACCTTGAGCGCACCAGGTTCTTTCAGGAACAGGGACTCGATCCGCTTCCCGCCTCCACTGGCATCCAGGCCCATCTCTGCCGCCCGGAGTTGCTCATCGAAATCGAGGCAATCGCGATGTTCCGCAAGGCGAAAAAGGAAGAAAGCAAGGGGTAGTAGCAATGCGTACGGGATGGTTGGCGGTTGCGGTCTGCATCGTGAGCATCGGCTTTCCGCCAAGCGGGAAAGCACAAAGTGCAAGCGGGGAAACACATGGCAAATGCGAGTGCGGCGCGCATCCGCCCGGTCCACCAAAAGATCGCGTCGTCGAGCCCTATGCGGGCGAGCCGGCCGATCTCAGCCCCTATGCGAAATTCGCGGCGCCCTACGACCTCAACTACGTCCATCCCAACCTCTACTATGGCGCGGGCCGCGATCTTCCCCAGCCAAAGAATCTCACCGAAATCCGCATCGGATTCTTCGGCCCGGTGGCGCCAAACCCCGAGTCGGTCTTCGGCGAGCGCATGCTCAACGGCGCCCAGCTCGCTGTCGATGAGGCCAACGCTCGCGGAGGATATGGCGGCAAGCCCTTCCGCCTCATGATGCACAACGACTACGACAACTGGCAGGCCAAGACCGTCTATGGCGACGACCGGCCAACCGACCCCACCATCTGGGGCTCAGCCTCAAACGAAGTCGTCAAAATGGTCTACGACGATCAGGACTGGGCCATCTTTGGCTCCATCAGCTCTGAGTCCACCCACATCGCTCTGCGTGTCGCACTGCGCGCGGAAATCCCCATCGTCAACTCCGCCTCCACCGATCCCACCATTCCTGAGACCTACATCCCATGGTTCTTCACCGATCTTCAGGACGACCGCGTACAGAGCCTCACCCTTGCCCGCCGCATCTTTACTGAACTCGGCCTGAAGCGCGTCGCCATTCTCCGCATCAACAACCGCTACGGCCGCTTCGGCGTCCCCAAGTTCCGCGATGCCTCGCGCCGTCTCGGCCATCCCGTCGTCATCGAGCAAAAATACCTCGCCGGCGACACCGATTTCTCCAAGCAACTTCAGGTCATCAAGTCCTCGCGCGCCGATGCAATCGTGTTGTGGGCCGACCAGCCGCAAGCCGCTGAAATCCTCAAGCAGATGCGCGCCGCAGGCATGAAGCAGCGCGTCTTCGGCGCCTACCGCACCCTCGGCCCCGAGTTGCTCTCTGAAGCAGGGCCCGCTGCCGAAGGCTTTGAAGCCGTCTTCCCCTATGACCCCACCCGCAACAATCCCAGTTGGCTGGCCTTCAACCAGCGCTTCCAGGCCCGCTACCACCAGCAGCCCGAGCAGTTCGCCTCGCTCGCCTACGACGCCATGAACATGCTGCTCGATTCCATCTGCAAGGCTGGCCTCAACCGCGCCCGAATTCACGATGCCCTTGCCAATATCGAGCACTACGACGGCGTCACCGGTCCCATGGTCTTCGATCCCAACCTGAAGAATGTCGCGCCCATGTTTCTCGGCACCGTCCACAACGGCGTCATCACCTATCGCCGCGCCACCATGGAAAAAGAGCCGGCCCCTGCCCCCGCGCAAGCCGAGTCCGCGCCGCAGCACACCGCACCGGTTCCTTACGCCCGCGTCGGCGAAGACGGTGTGGCCTATAACGGTCCCGCCACTGGCAACCTGCCTCCAGGCCCACTCCAAGTCATTCTCTTCGGACCCCACGCAACCGAAATCGCGCACTCCCCCCAGCTTCTCCATCTTCTGCCCGAAGCCGACACCGGCGACAGGCACTGGTCCCTGCTCCCTGTCGATAGCGGGCAAAACTGGGGCGCCGCCTCCACCCAACTCGTCCACGCCCTCATGGACAATCACGCCCTCGCCATCATCGCCCTCGATCGAGACTCCAGCCATTTCGCCGAGCAACTCGCCCTCAAAAGCTTCCTTCCCGTCCTCGCCCTCAGCAGCGACCAGACCCTCACCTCCACCAACGTCCCGTGGATCTTTCGCCTCCCCTCGGCAACCGCGCCCGCCCAGGCTCTCAGCATCCTCCAGGCAGCCGAGTTGCGCAGCGGCCCCAACCCCGAGCGTCTGCGAGACACACTGGCCTCCGGCGCAACTGTCTCCGGCGTAGCCTTCCTGTCCACCGGCGAGCCGCTCGCAAAATATCCCTCACACCCTGGCCCCTAAGCCCCTGGCCCCTAAGCCCCTGGTCCCTGGTCCCTGGTCCCACCCATCCTTGCGCGCCGCAGCCAATCCCGATAGAGTTTCACCCGAAGGGAAACAATGAGCATTCCGAAGATTCTGGTATTTGGCCGCGTCGGCCAGGTGGGTTGGGAACTGCGCCACAAACTGGCCTGCATCGGCCAGGTAGTCAGCGTCGACTACCCGGAGATCGACTTCTCCAAGCCCGACTCCATCCGCTCGGCCATCCGCGCCGCCCAGCCCAACGTCATCATCAACGCCGCCGCCTACACCGCCGTGGACAAGGCAGAAACCGCGCCCGAGCCAGCCTGGGCCATCAACGCCACCGGCCCCGGCATCATCGCCGAAGAAGCAAAGCGCCTCGGCGCGCTCATGGTTCACTACTCCACTGACTACGTCTACAACGGCGCAAAGTCCGGCCCCTGGGTCGAGACCGACGCCACCGGCCCTCTCAACGTCTACGGCCATACCAAGCTCGCAGGAGATGAAGCCATCGCGGCCGTCGGCGGCGACTACGTCATCCTTCGCACCAGTTGGGTCTATGGAGCGCGCGGCGCCAACTTCCTGCTCACCATGCTCCGCCTCGCCAAAGAACGCCCCGAACTCCGCATCGTCGATGACCAGACCGGCAGTCCCACCACCAGCGAGTGCATCGCCCAGGCCACCGCCCAGATCGTCGCGCAAGTCCTCGCCCCGGGCGGCGGCCTCGCTGGCCGCAGCGGCGTTTACCACCTCACCAGTTCCGGCGCCACCACCTGGTTCGGCTTTGCCAGAACATTCCTGAGCAGGCAGCCCGTCGTACCAAAACTCACCCCCATCCCCACCAGCGAATACCCAGTTCCTGCCAAACGCCCAGTCAACTCCGTCCTCGCCTGCCAGCGCATCGCGGACACGTTCGGCGTCCGCATGCCGGCATGGGAAGACGCCCTTGACCTCGTCCTCGAGACCCTTGGTCAAGGCTCCGACCCAAAATAGTCTCAACTTCCCGCGCTGTAGGCGCAGAGTTTGTTAGCCCAGCGCTTCACCGCTCGGTGAGCGCTTGGCGGCTCAATAAAATATCCACGCCACCAACCCAAAAAGGGCAGCCCGCCAAGCGGACTGCCCTTTTCAGCTTCAGACCCGAAGGCCCTTTCGCTTAAGGCAGATAGTAACGGAACGATGTAAACACCATGTTGTCGTCCCCATGTGCCCCGCCGCCAGGATTCGTCGTTCCACCCGCACCCGACCAGATGTCGCGCCGGATGTTGCTGTATTGAATCCCCTGGCGAAGCCGGCCCTTCGGACCGCTATAGAAGTTGTACCAGTACCCAAACGTGGCTTCCTGCACGTCCTTGTTGTTGCCGCCGCAGCTGCTCGGCGTGCTCGGGCTAAATGACCCGCCCGTGACCGGCTCGGTATTGCAACCGGACATATTGGTCAGCGGATTGCCGTAGCCGGCCTTGCCCCAGTACTGACGATACACATAGTCTCCACCGTAGTTGGCATACAGGCTGAAGCGGGGAGTGACCTGAGCTTCCAGGGTGCTGAGTGCCGAGAACGACTTCAGCGGCTCAATCGATCCATATGGATTCAGAGTTACGTCTGCAATGGTCGAGTCGCCGTAGCGGCCCATTCCCTTGCCCCACAGGCCCTTCAGCCCAATCGTGACCTTCTTGTCCCCCAAAGGCGCGCGGAAGCCGCCGCCAATGCCGGTCCCCATGGCGCTATCGTTGAACGCACCCAGGGAAGAAGGAGTGGATGCTGTTGCATTCGGGTAGATCCGGTCACGGAAGAACCGGCCGATCCCAAACACTTCCCAGTGTCCCCAGCCCGGCTCGAAGGCCATTTTCGCCACAAAGTCAGGCGCCAGGTTGAACGAGTAGTTGGCAGTAGAGTTGTACAGTCCGCCGCCGGTGCCCGTCGACCCGATCAGCACATTTGTCGGCAGGCCCGATCCACCGGGGTTAAGCGTTTCGGCGCTTTCTGCCGAGGCCCCCAGGAAGAACTTCTTCGAGAACTCCTTGCTTACGCGGAACCCGTATTGGCGCGTCCACACAAAGCCGGCCGTATACTGCGGGTCGATCGTGCCGGGAAGAATCTCGCTCCCGTTCGAAAGCCCCTTGGTCGTTTCCGTGGCCAACGACCACATCTGGCCGCCAGTGAACGTCCAGCCGCTATTCAGTGCAGCCTGGCCCCAGATCTGCCGCTGCCGCATCACATAGCTGTTGCTCTGGTTGTTGTTCGACGTAATGCCCGTGCCCAGCCAGTCAAGCTCGTAGTAGCCGGTCAAAGCCATGCTGTCCAGCTTGCCCACAGCCTTGATCGCCAAACGCGACTGACGCCCGGACCCCTGAAACTCACTCAACTGTGCTGCATCCGAGCTCTGCAACGGAATCCCGGTTAACGCCGTGTTGAGACCACCACCCGTCGCCCCTGTCCGGTTCACTGACTCTGCCGCCAAAAAGCTGCCGGCAGGTGAAATCGTGATTCCCTTGTAATGGAGCGCCTCCGGGCTGGCGATCTCCTTCTTCATATTTGCGGTCTCATCTGAAACCGTCGCTGCCAGCGAAGTCTGGTTGCCCTTCAAATCCGTCACCGTCGACTGCAGCGTCGTCACTGCCGTCGTGTTGTCCACAATCGCCTGGTTCGAAGACGAAGCCGCCGCCTCAGCCTTGGCTGCGGAAGCCTGCGCATCGGCAGCCGCCTGCTTGGCGCTCTGCAACTCCGCATCCTTCTCCGCCAGGCTCGTCTTCAAGCCGTTGATCTGCCCCTGCATCTCCTGGCGCAGAGCTTGAATCTGCTCTTCGACCGTCGGTGCCGGCGGCATCTTTTCCTTGTGCGTCTTGCTAACGGAATGCTTCTTGGCCGCCGCAGCAGGATCGCTCGCGTTGGCGGATAAGGCAACCAGGCTGACTGCCAGAATTGCCGCGGCAGCAGTGTTGAACTTGGATATCATTGGGCCTCTCATTATTCCTCTCGAATCTCGTTAAATCGTGGCAGCGCACACTTCCTCCGCATACGCTCTGCACTTCCGCAATGCAAAGAACTTGTAGATAACGCCGGATTGGATCTCTCGCATCCCGCGGAAGAAACATGGAAGGCCTGGGGTGGTCTTTCTTGTCACGGAACTGCCCCTGGCTTGTTCCGTAATCAACACTCGCAGAGTTACGTTAATATTTGACTAATTCACGCATTTTTAACAATTTAGAAGAGGAAGCGATTTACCCGCTTGTAATATTCACGCGTTTGTAACATGGCGGGTTCCACTTATAAAATCATCAATATCCATGCGGGTCCAAAGGGCGCAAATCAATCTGCAATTCGCCGGCGATCTGGCGCGCTCCACCCAATCAACTAACTTGCCACCTAACTAAAACTGCCCCAGGTCTCGCAAATGAGACCGGGGGCAGCGCCACCGTCAACTAACAAAAAACCGCTTGGTTGCAACCCTAGAAAATCCACCGCGCCGTCAGAATCAGCGAGTGGTTATAGCTGTGGAAATGGCTCGTGGCAATCTGCATGCCCCCGCCAAACGCCAGCCCCGGCCTCGACTTCTTATCCCCCGGATGCAGCCCGCACTTGCCGATAATCAGCCCCGGCGTAATGAACTCCTGCATCTTGCCGTCGTTCGTGCCCCCCTTGTAAAAAGTCGCATTGCTCTCCAACTCCGGCCAGAAGATCTTGCCCGCTTTGTACTGCGCAACCGTGTTCCAGACGATCGGCTTGCCCGAGGTCGTCGAAGCCGGTGTCCCCGTCGGCAAAGTCGCGCCCAGCGTCGTCTGCACGTCGAAGTTGCCAAACCCCTTGCCCGCACCAATATTCGGCTGCACGCTGGCGTTCGTCGATCCATTCTTGGCCTGGCCCGTGGGCACCGTCGTCAACGCCCAGGCGCTAAGTGTATAGGTCCCATGCTTGGCGTTGCCGCTGGCAATTCGGTACTTGGCCAGAAACGAGAAATCCCCCCAGCCATCCACGGCCTTCGTGTTGTGCTCGATATAAGGCGGCAGGTCCACATCCACCTCAATATTCGCGCCGGGAATGAAAGCCACGCCCTTGCTGTTGTCGAAGTTCCACGTATCGGTCCGCGCCGGCGCTATCTGCCGCACAATGTCCGTGCGCACCACCTGAAACAGACCGGTATAAGTCGTTACCAGCGGGACCGCCCACGCAGGCTGTTTCGACTGTGTTGCGTTCGTTCTTGCAGAAAACCGGGCGTAGAAGTTGCCCGACGAGGGGTTGGGAGTTGTGACAGGCGCGTCTTGGGCGCACACACTGGCCGAGGCGAGCAGCAGAAGCAGGGAAAGGGGAAGCCTTTTCATATTGGTTCCATGAGAATGAAGCCTGACAACGACACTGGCAACCTCCCCATGGACGACCCTTTTCTCCACCTTTCGATGTAGGCTCCCGCCGCTTCTTACCGTCCCGCACTCAACAGATTCGCCAGAATCCGATACGCCCCCGGCACCAACTCCGGCAACTGCCGATACAGCGCAAACGAGCAGTAAATGTATGTCCCCTTGCCTGGATGCGCCACCACCAGCCCGCCCCGCTGCGGGTCCTGCCCCGGGTCCGCCGTCTCCGTCAGCGCGGTGTAAGCCGGGTCCCACGACTCAAGAAACGAGTGCCCCCGCTCCTCAACCCATCCATTGAAGTCTCCCGGCGTAATTCTGTTCGGCGAAATCAGCAGCGGATTGTCCCCCGCCAGCAATTTCACCGGGTCCGACTCGTCCACCACCCGCTCCGGATTCCGCCCCAGCTTCAGAGGATAAGGGGCAGGGAAGTCCCCGCTCTGGTACTGCACTACCAGCGTGCCGCCGTCCTCCACAAACTTCTTCAGCCGCGGCTCCGCAGCCGCCAATTCAGGCCTCGCGGAGTAAGCACGGATCCCCACCACCAGCACATTCCACGCTGACAAGTCCCCAGAAGCCACCTCCGTCGCGGTCAGCATGTGCGGCATCGCCCCCAGAGCCTCAATCGCGTCTGGAACCTCGTCGCCAGTCCCCATGATGTATCCAATGCGCAACCCCGGCGCCAGCTTCACGTCCACCTTCCGCGTCAGCAACTGCGCCGGGCGGTAAAGATTATACGGCCGCAATCCGGCATACCCCACGCTTTGCCAACCCGTAGCGTAACTATGCCCGCCCGCCTGCGCAACCGCCTCAATCTTCTCAGCCGCCCCAGCCTTTCCATCCAAAGCCTGTCCTGCCGGCGTCACCATAAACTGGATCGGCTCCGAATCCCCCGCTGCCGCCAGATGGAAACTCGTCGATGCCGGCTGCGAGGTCCACCCCGCAGGCAGTTTCAACTCCACTGTTCCCTCCGCCGCGGCAACCGCATGAACGGTCACTCGCACCGGAAGCGCCGACCCGTCCAGCGGCAGAATCCGCGCCTCCGGCTCCATCCGCACCCCAATTGCCGGCGTCACCACCAGCGGCTCATAAATGCCGCCCGGGCCCAGCACGCGCTGCATCGTCTCGACCACCGTGCCCACACGAATTGGCAGTCCCTCAAACGTGAACTCCGCCCAAGCCGTTAGTGGCCACGGCACAAACGACCGCCCTCGATACTGCGGCTGGCTCAGGTCGTAATAAGCCTGCTCAATATCCGGCCGCGTGAAATAAGGCGCCGTCGGCTGCGCATCGTCAGGAACCTTCAGCTTGTAAATCCCATCGGAACTCGTATCCGTATTCGCCGCCGCCACCGGTTCCCCCAATTTCCAGGCCCCGCCATCAGGCAATTCCAACTCCATCTTCGTCAGGTGAACATCCGCTGCCGTCCGCGCCGAATGAATCCGCACATTGAACGTCTCGCCCGGCATCACACTGCGTGCCGTTTCGTCCGCCCCGCTCCCGCGAAATCCGCCCTCTTCAATCGTCGAGGCATGCGTCGTAAACGCAATCACATCGATCCCCAGCAGATTTTGCAACGCTTCCTGGAACTGCCCAAGCTTGATGTCCCCCTCGAACCCCAGCTCAGCCCGCGACTGGCTGTCCAAAAAAACCGTCCCCATCGCTTTCTTCATCGTCAGCGCCTGGCGATAAATCGGCGCCAGCTTTTCGGCCGCTGCGGCCCCACTCAACCCCTTGCGCTCTGCTTCAAACTCCTTCACCGCCGCATCCAGCCGCTTCAGCCCCTCATGCACCTGTCCACTCAGAAGCCCGGTAACCAACCGTCCCGGTCCCATCAGCGACGTGTCGATATCCACTCGGCTGTTGTGAAATAAATTGTCATTGGTCGCAATCGCACCCGCCTTCGTCGCCGCCTCCGGTGCCACCGCCCACAGATGATACCGCGTCGTCGCCGGACCGCTCAGCGACGGGTTAGCGCCCCCGTTTTGCGACTTCTGCATGCCCCAGCCCTCGCGCGCAATCTGCGCCGCGCTCCGCCCCAGTGCCGGGTCCCGCCTGCCCACCTCAATCGTCACATCGGTCGAGGGCACGCCCGTTGTCCACTCCCCCGTCACATAGTTCTTGAACTTTGCCGGAGCCCACTTCCCCGTCGCATAGTCAAACATTCCCTTGTCCGTCACCGGCGCAAACGGAACCATCGAGTAGACCGCCAGCGCCTGCCACACCGTCAGCCCCAGCCCGCCCCCGCTCACTGGCTTCAGCATCTCGGGAAACACCTTCGGGTCCGCCGCCGCTTTGAACACCTCCTGCGCAATCTCCCCGGAAACCTGGTGGTGCCCGTGCCCATCCGTAATCCCGCCCACAAACGTGGACACAATCACCTCCGGCCGCTCCCGCCGCACCGCCAGCACCGCGTCGTACAACACCCGCTCATGCCCCCAGCGCGAAAACGCCTCTTCCTGCGTCTTCGAGAAGCCGAAGTCGATCTCCGTCCCCCAAAGCTGCTTCACGCCGTAGTACTCGCCCGCCTTCAGCAGTTCATTGGTCCTGATCAGCCCCAGTGCGTCGTAATCGTCTGCCGACATCGCATTCTGCCCCCCCTCGCCGCGCGTCAGCGTCAGCAGCGTGCACCGCACCCCCATCTCGCGTGAAAGCTGTGTCAGCAGCGCCCCATCCTCATCGTCCGGATGCGCCACAATCATCATCAGGCTGGCCGTCGTCTGCAGCCGCCGCATCGACTGCTCCAGCCCCGCCGCCCCTCGGTCCTCCGGCAAGGTCAGTGCAATGCTGCTCGGCTCGCTCAGCAGCGCAGAATCCTCCTGCGCCCCCACGCGTGTTAGAGAAATAACCGCCAATGCAAGGCCCACAAAGGCCAAGCCCACCGTCGCTTTGAGTTGTTTACCCAGGAAGACCATATCTTCCGTCAGTGTACAATCCGGGGAGTGAACATCGGTCTCCACCCCGCCTTCCGCCGCAATTGGATACTTCCGGCAGCCGCGCTGCTGCTCGTTTTGGCTGCCCTCCCTGCCCACGCCTGGCCCAGGCATCACAAGGCGAAGCCCGCTCCTCCCACCGCCACCATTACCTTCATTCAAAAGGACGGCGCCTGCATTAGCGGCCCCATCCTGAAAATCGCGCCAAAAACCCTCACTGTCACCCAACCGCAAAAGCCGCCCATCCTCATCCAGCGCCCCAGCCTGCTCCAGGCCAGCCAATCTGACTCGCTCCTCTTCAGCGCCCGCAGCTCCTGGGCCGACGTACAAGCGGTCCACCTGCTCCCCCGCGAGTCCCTCATCCTCAAGCTCCGCAACGGAACCCAGGTCACCGGCCGCCCTTCTGAAATCACCGACACCGGCATCCTCTTCCGTTACGGCCCATTCCTCAAGAAAACCTACCCAAAAACCCAAATCGCCACCGTAGACTACCTCCGACTCAAGCCCGTCTCCACCGCCTTCGACGAATTCGCTCAACAATCGCCAGCCCTGCTCTTCTTCTATCCCGAGTCCTACGACCGCGTCTCAGGCCTCCAGGGCCGCGTCCCCGTCCGCCTCTACGACTCCGTCCAGCCCCAGGACAACACCCCCCTAAAATGCCCCCAACCCTGACAACCCGCAGCGGAAGTCGAGTTTTGAAAGGGAACGACTTTAGTCGTGACGTCTGAAGGGTACGGGCTTCAGCCCGTACATTTAACCCAAAAACATCAATCTGGGCTTTAGCCCCGGAGGGAATGCAAACCCTGCCAACTCCGCTGACTGGCCGACTAGCTGACCCGCTATCAAAGGACCTTCGACCCATGATCCCCACCTCCAGCTCACTGGAACGACGCATCGGCCTACGCTCCGCCGTGCTCTTCAACATGCTGGAAATGATTGGCGTCGGCCCCTTCATCACCCTCCCCCTGGTCATCGCTGCCGCCGGCTTCCGCCTCTCCGTCTGGGCCTGGGTCCTCGGAGCCGTAATCGCCGTAGCCGACGGCCTCGTCTGGGCCGAACTCGGCGCTGCCTTCCCCCGCGCCGGAGGTTCCTACGCCTTCCTCCGCGAAATCTACAACCCCAAAGCAGCAGGAAAATGGCTCAGCTTCCTCTACGTCTGGCAGTTGAGCTTCTCCGCTCCGCTCTCCATCGCCTCCGGCTGCATCGGCCTATCCAGCTTCCTCGCCTGGTTCTGGCCCAATCTCGACCATGCTCCATTTCCAGCCCTTCCCGCCCTCCATTACGGAAACTTCGCCGCCGTCGCCGCCTGCCTGCTCGTCACCGCACTTCTCTATCGCAATCTCAGCCAGGTTACCCGCCTCGCCTGGGTCCTGTTTGCCGGAGTCCTCGCCGCCATCGCCGGAGTCATCACCTCCGGATTCGCCCATGCCGCTGCTCTCGGCGGTTGGCACATGCCCGTTGCTCCGCCGTTTGCCAACTTCCATGCCGCGGCCAACGGACTTGCGCAAGGCACCCTGCTGGCCACCTACTGCTACTGGGGCTACTACAACATCACCTTCCTTGGCAGCGAAGTGAAAAGGCCGGAAAAGACGATTCCCCGTTCCATCCTGCTGTCTGTCTTCGTGGTCGCGGCTTTTTACGTCCTCATGAACATGGCCGTATTGCCCTCCCTTGCCGCGACCGCTTCCGGCACACCCGCCGCATCCCCAATCGTCCGCGTACAACTTGTCGCAGACATTGCCCGCTCAGCCTTCGGCGGTTGGGCAGGGTACGCCATCGCCGGCCTCGTCGTCTGGACTGCCTTCTCCAGCGTCTTTTCGCTCCTCCTCGGCTACTCCCGCGTCCCCTACGCCGCCGCCCGCGACGGAAACTACTTCAGCTTCCTCGCCGCCGTCCATCCCCGCCACCTCATCCCCCATCGCTCCCTTATCGCCATGGGACTGGTCGCCTCCGCCTTCTGCTTCCTCACCCTCACCCAGGTCATTACCCTCCTGGTCATCACCCGTATCCTGCTCCAGTTCTTCCTCCAGCACATCGGAGTAATCCTCCTCCGCATCCAGCGCCCCAACCTCGACCGCCCCTTCAAAATGCCCCTCTACCCTCTCCCTCCCCTCATCGCCATCGCCGGATTCACCTTCGTGCTCGTCAATCGCAACCACGCCCTCCAGGGCCTCGCCGTCGCTGCCGCAATCGGCCTCAGCGGTACCGCCATCTACCTCTTCCGCGCCAAAAAACTCCGCGAATGGCCCTTTGCGCCGTTAGAATCCTAGGCGGCGCCTGTCCAATGTCCGAAGACCCGTTCACACTCATTCGGCGCTGAAGTCCCCGCTCACTTGCTAACTCGCTCTGCCCGCGAAGCGGGCGCTGACTCGCTGGATTTGTAAAAAACGCGATCCATCCGTCTCCACCCATTCCTTGCGCGTTTTCCATCCAGCCAAATCCACCCACCCCCCACCAAACGTACCTTGTAACGAGAACCGCCCTTCTCGTATCTAATGAACTGAGAGCTGAAATCTCCCCCGCTCACGAGGTCAACCCCATGATGATCCAGAAACCCGCCGACATCCCCTCCTCAGAAATCACCCCCCGCAGCGGTTATGACTGGTACATCAGCCGTCGCAAGTTCCTCCGCAACGCGGCAGCCACCGGAGCCGCCGTCCTCGGCGCGGAACGCATCGCGGAAGTCCTCTCGCCCGCCACACGCGCCCACGCCGGAACCAAGCTCCAGACCGTCAAAAGCCCCCTCACCACATCCGGCGAAGACCTCACCACCTACGACGACATCACCCACTACAACAACTTTTACGAGTTCGGCGTCAACAAGACCGACCCCGCCAAAAACGCCGCCGGACTTCCCACCCGCCCCTGGACCGTCAAAGTCTCCGGCAAAGTCAAATCCCCCAAGACATTCGACATCGACTCCCTGCTCAAGCTCCGCCCCCTTGAAGACCGCGTCTACCGCCATCGCTGCGTCGAGGCCTGGAGCATGGTCATCCCCTGGGTCGGCTACTCGCTCTCCGAGTTCATCAAGCAGTGCGACCCGCTGCCCTCAGCCAAGTTCGTCCAGTTCCTCTCCTACTACCAGCCGCAAATCGAAAAGTGGGCCAGCGAGTCCACCATCAACTGGCCCTACTCTGAAGGCCTGCGCATGGATGAAGCCATGAACCCCCTCACCCTGCTCACCTTCGGCCTCTACGGTGAAGTCCTCCCCAATCAGGACGGCGCACCCGTCCGCATCGCTGTCCCGTGGAAATACGGCTTCAAGTCCGCCAAGTCCATCGTCGAAGTCCGCTTCACTGACCGCCAGCCCCCCACCACCTGGAACGACCTGGCCCCCAACGAATACGGCTTCTACTCCAACGTCAACCCCACCGTCGATCATCCCCGCTGGAGCCAGAAGTCCGAACGCCGCATCGGCCTCCCCTTCTACGCCCAGCGAAAAACCACCCTCATGTTCAACGGCTACGGCGAACAGGTAGCCGGCCTCTACAAAGGCATGGACCTGACAAAAAATTTCTAACCCCGCAAGTGTCCTGTCTCTGTCAGTCCATAACATGAAATGACCTGTCATCCTGAGCGAAAGGGGCCCCAAACGCTTTTCAGTTTGGGGGTGGTGAGTCGAAGGACCTGCATTTGCCCTTTTGCGCATTCTTGAAAGACTTCTAGACCCAAAGAGCTCGCCCGAGACCCCATGAAACGCTCCACCCTGATCCTCCTAAAAACCCTCACTTGGCTCGCCTGCCTCGCCCCCATCCTCCTGCTCGCCTATGGCGCCGTCACCAACACCCTCGGCCCAGACCCCACCGCCAACATCGAGCTCACCACCGGCTACGACACCCTGCTCCTCATCCTCCTCTCGCTGGCCATCACGCCCATCCGCAAGCTCGCGCCAAAGCTTTCCTGGCTCATCAAATTCCGCCGCCTGCTCGGCCTCTTCGCCTTCTTTTACGGAACCGTCCACCTGCTCACCTACGTCGCGCTCTACTCCAACTTCAGCATCCCGGCCATGCTTGACGACATCGCCAAGCGCAAATTCATCACCATCGGCGCAATCACCTGGCTTCTCCTTCTGCCCCTCGCCGCAACCTCCACCAACTGGGCCATCCGCAAGCTCGGCGGCAAAAACTGGAACCGGCTCCACAAGCTCGTCTACCTCGCTGCCATCTGCGGCATCATCCACTACTGGTGGCAGGTCAAGCCCGGCGTTCTCGCTCCCCTCAACATGACCATCTCTCTCGCTATCCTGCTGGCGATGCGTCCGCTGCTTGCTTGGTGGCAGCGCCCCAAGCCCCGTCCAGCCGTCTCATAGCCGGGTGTCCCAAAGCCTGCCCTGTGCGGGGTCGGAGACGCCGGTTTCTTCATGCCCCTCAAAGATCCGTACTCAAATATCCGCACCTTCCCAGCCCCAAAAAGCGCCGTGCCCCGTCGGCGTACCCTCCGGCTCGCACCTCCTCTCTAGCCCGACTTTCTCGCAGGTCGCGGAAAATTGTTGCGCCGACCTCAAGGTCGGCGGTCCTGGCCTCCCGGCCCTCAGAAACCTCGCCCGGCCCTGAAATCGGGGTTTCGCGCTGTCTGTGAGAAATACAGGCTGGCGCGAAGACCGGAAAGGGTAACTCACCCCCTCGCCGCCCTCACCGCTTCCACCTCCCCCAACCCGCGCGTTCTAAACTGTTAACTGCCTCTCATCATGCCGGGAAATCCAATTCGCGCGAGCCTGGAATATGGGCTGGTTGTGGCCGTCGCCCGAACCCTGGGCCTGCTGCCGCGCGGCCTCGCTCGTCTGTTTTCCGGCGTCCTGGCCCTCTTCGTCTACACCGCCCTCGGCCGCCTGCGCCGCGTCGGCGTGCGCAATCTCGAACTGGCCCTGCCCGCAACCCCGCCTGAGAAACGAGCGGAGATCCTCAAGGGCGTCTACCGCCATCTCGGCTGGCAACTCGTCGAGTTCTGCCGAATGGCCCGCTACACTCCCGCCAACACCCGAAATTGGATCCGTACCGAAAGCCTCGACCGGTACCTCGCCGCCAAAGCTCGCGGCAAGGGTGTACTCATCGTCACCGGCCACCTCGGCGCATGGGAGCTGTCCAGCTTCTACCACTCGCTCATGGGCCATCCCATGGGCATGGTCATCCGCCGGCTCGACAACCGCCGGCTTGACCAATTTGTGAATGGCATTCGCTGCCTGCACGGCAACAAGGTCCTCCATAAAGACGACTTCGCCCGCGGCCTGCTCACCGCCATGCGCTCGGGCGATACCGTCGGCATCCTCATGGACACCAACATGACCCCGCCCCAGGGCCTCTTCGTCAACTTCTTCGGCCGCCCCGCCTGCACCGCCTCTGGCCTCGCCCGCGTAGCCCTCAAAACCGGCGCTGCCGTCCTCCCCGGATTCATGCTCTGGGAGCCGACTGAAAACAAATACGTCCTCCACTTCGGCCCCGAAATTCAGTTCCAGCGCACTGGCAACCCCGAAGACGACATCCAGGCCGCCACCCAGCAATGCACCGCCGCCACCGAACACTGGATTCGCCGCTATCCCGACCAGTGGCTCTGGATTCACCGCCGCTGGAAAACCCGCCCCCCCGGCGAACCCGGCATCTACTAAAGAAAAACAGCAATCACTCCCAAACGGCACTGTCATCCCGACCGAAGCAGAGGGACCTGCGGTTGCTCCTGACTGTTTCCCTCACCCCAAAGCACTGTCATCCCGACCGAAGCGGAGGGATCTGCGGTTGCTCCTAAAAAAGCAAGTCCCTCGCAAAAAATCCCTCCAAACTTTGCATGCAATTACCCCTCAAAAGCGCACAATCATCCTATGGAACACCTCCGCTCACACACTCATCCAGCCCCAAAATCCGCCAAAACCCTGCACGCGCCCCCCCCTCCCCCCCCCAAAATCCCTGTTTTTCCAACTTCGAAATCGACATAAAGATCCTGCAATGAACAACATGACCCAAAAGGTATGTTTACTTATCAGTAAACATAAACCCCGAAAAATCGCACTTTTCTGCCCATTTTGAGCCCGAAACGGCCTCAAACTCAAGAAAAAATCGCTCAAATAGGCAGAAAAAACCGCGGAATCACTCTTCCGCCTCGAAACCAATTTCACCTCACCAACCCGTCCGCTCGAAGCGAACCATGTCGAGCCGCATTGGACCCTTAACGTCCACCGCGTTACTCTGCCAGAAGGAACAAAACCATGACGCTCGGCGAACTGATCCATCAACTCGGCGGAACTCTCGTCCAGGGCTCGGCAAGCCTGGAAATCGAATCTGTCGGCTCCCATGAGGAAGCCGGCCTCGATTGCCTCGTCTTTGCCGACTCCCCAACCACCGTTCTCCAAGCCCTCTCCAGCCAAGCGGGAGCCGCTGTCCTCGCCCCCGGCGCAGCCGCCGCCTATCCCAATGCTCTCTCCGTCGTCGAAGCCAAACAGCCCCGCCTCTGGTTCGCCCGCGCCGCAAAGCTTCTCAACCCTCCGCCAAGCGGGAAGGGAATTCACCCCACCGCAGTCGTTGCCCAAACTGCCATCCTTGGCGAAGGCGTCACCATCGGTCCCTTGGCCGTCGTCGAAGAAGGCGCATCAATCGGCGCGCGTTCCAACATTCGTGCCGGTGCCGTCATTGGCAAGGCCGTGGACATTGGCCAGGACTGCCAAATCTATCCTCGCGCGGTCCTTTACGGCGGAACGCACCTCGGCAACCGCGTCATCGTCCACGCCGGCGCAGTCCTTGGTGCAGACGGCTTCGGCTACGTCCGCGACTCCACCACCGGCGCCTACACCCAGTTCCCCCAGCAGGGCACCCTGGTCATTGAAGACGACGTAGAGATCGGCGCCAACTCCACCATCGACCGCGGAGCCCTCGCCGAGACCCGCATCCGCCGCGGCGTCAAGATCGACAACCTGGTCCACGTCGGCCACAACTGCGACATTGGCGAAGACGTCATCCTGGTCATGGGCACCGGCATCTCCGGCTCCAGCACCGTTGGCAAAGGCGCAGTGCTCGCCGGCCAGGTCGGCATCGGCGACCACGCCCACGTCGGCCCCGGCGTCATCCTCGGCGGCCAGGCCGGCGTTCTCAGCGGCAAAACCATCACCAACGAGAGCGTAGGAGTAAAACCCGGCACCGTCCTCTGGGGCACCCCCGCCCGCCCCCTAACCCAGGTCCTCCGCGAAATCGCCGTCCTCGCCCGCCTCGTCAAGCGCGGACCAAAAGCCCCGCCCCCGTAACTCCACGGCCATTCGTCGCCGATCTTCAGAGCTTTGTAACAAGGGCACGGCTTTACAGGCTGCGGAAAAACTACCAAATGGCCGAAGTTTTGAAAGGGCACGGCTTCAGCCGGGCCAATAGCCAATCAAATCAATGTTGGGCTTTACAGGCTGCGGAAAAACTACCAAATGGCCGAAGTTTTGAAAGGGCACGGCTTCAGCCGGGCCAATAGCCAATCAAATCAATGTTGGGCTTTACAGGCTGCGGAAAAACTACCAAATGGCCGAAGTTTTGAAAGGGCACGGCTTCAGCCGTGCCGCAAGTGGCTGAAAATAAACGCTGGGCTTTAGCCCCTGCAAAAGTTGGCACTCGAACAATGTGTCCGGTTTCAACAGGGGATTTAGATCACCCGGAGAACAGAACGGATGGCCATCATCGTAGTCGGCGGCAGCACCAAAGGCGCAGGCAAAACGACGCTGGTCTGCGGCCTCATCGCCGCCCTCCCCGAGTTCCGCTGGAACGCCGTCAAAATCACCACCCATGAGCACGACGACTATCCGCCCATCTGGGAAGAAAAGCTCCCCGGCGACGACTCCGACACCGCCCGCTATCTTGCCGCCGGCGCAGCACGAGCCTTCCTGGCCACCCCGCCCACTCAGCCGCTCACCGCCCAGCCCGATCTGCCTTCGCTGCTCGATCGGTTCTGGCCCAAATTCGGCCGCGGCACCAACCTCATCTTTGAGTCCAACAGCGTCGTCCACCATGTCCGGCCCAACATCTGCCTCATGATCCACGCCAGTCCCAAACGCGAACTGCCGCTACCCGAGCGCAAGCCATCCTTCCTGGCCGCGCTCAACCACGCCGACGCACTTGTCGCCCTTTCCGACGCCGACCGCGTTATCCCGGATGGACTGTGCCTGCCTGGACAGGCCCCCAAACCGGTATTTCACCTTGCAGCACTGGCCCGGGTATCCCCGCAGATGCTGGCCTGGATTCGCCCGCTGCTTTGTCCAACGACGGACGCATCTCCGGACGACCCGCCTCCGCGTTCCTGAGCAGAATCGCCAACCCCCGCGCCCCGTCCATGCGGCTCTCCACCAGCAGCGTGTGCGCCATGGCTAGAAACTCCGGGTGATGTTCGAAATGTTTTGAAGCCGCCTGCACGGTATGCACCACATGCGCCGCGGAAAACGCCGCCCCATGAAAGCCCGCCACGCCGATCAGCAGTCCCCGCATCAGCGCGAACTGAGCCGCCAGCAAGGCAAACTCACGCACCATCTGCGGCTCGGCGCCTGTCCCCATCTCGCCCTTGCCGAACGGAAAACACCGCCGCACAATGGAGTTGATCAGGTAGTTCTCAAGAATGTAGGGATGGCGATCGAAAAACGGCGCAAAATGCCTGTCGTGCGCATAGGCATAGTGCGCGCCCAGGCTGTCCAGCGTCGCTCCCGGTCCGTTGCCGATGCCCGCCGTGAAGGCCTGAATGCACTCAACAAACCGCGGCCGGACGTTCGACTTATGCAGCATCAACCCCGCCAGCCGCAGCACCACATCCAACTGCGCCTTGCGGTCAACTGGAAGCGTCTCCATCGCCCCCCGCAGCGTTCCAGCGCGTACCGCGGCGTCAAAGTCGCCTAGAAAGTCCGTCAGGCTTCGCTTCAACGTGCCGCGCGCAATCGAGTCCAGCCTCTGGCAGAAAATGTTCAGCAAGAACAGCCTTTGCCACAGCGGATACTCACGGTTCCGCACCAGCCTCACCACCGCGGTTCGAATCGCCCAGAAGGGCTCCGCAGCCGCCCCTGCCGCATGCTCAGGCATCGCCAGCTCCGGCGACAGCAACACCAACCGCGCCGCCTCCGGACAAGACAGCGCCAGCGAACTCTCCACCACCCCTGCCATCGTGCTGGCAACCCGCGGATAGCTCGCGCAGGTTTGCGGCAGCATTCCCGCGCCCAATTCAGAATGAATGCGGCACAGCTTCTCCTCGGTCAGCAGCGGGCATTGGTGCTTCTCCGTCATGCGGAAGCTGCCCAGACCCTGGCGTGAGTCTTCCGCGGCAGGGTCTACGCTGGCATTGATGAGGACCTTCAGTGGGCTCTCCGGCAATTCTTGAAACCGCTCCGAGGCCGCACGGTCCACAGGAACCGTCCAGCCCGAACAGCAGGTGTCTTCGCAGGCAGTTCCGATGCAGCGGAACCGTTCGGCATAGCTCAAGCGAGCAGGCAACTCATCCGACATTCGGCGCTCCCCGGCAGCGGAGCAGCTCAAACCCGCCACTCCACGCCTGATTCTCAGGAGCAACGGTGCAGGACGAGTGCCGTTTCAGGGCAATGTAGGTTGGAGAAT
>Ga0302267_10000307_pt1 | contig 64810 bp, 50 predicted proteins | sample III_Bog_E1_3_FD_194555 | JGI IMG/M metagenome (GOLD analysis project Ga0302267, IMG submission 194555) | Peat permafrost microbial communities from Stordalen Mire near Abisko, Sweden - III_Bog_E1_3 | ecosystem: Environmental > Terrestrial > Soil > Wetlands > Peat | place: Sweden: Abisko...
TCAATCAGGACGATCTAATAGCGTTGCGGACTGCGCGTGGCATTCATGTGCTGGTTCCCGGTCTGACAGGTTGGGCGCAGGTTAACGGGCGAGATGAGTTGCCGATACCGGTCAAGGTTCAGTTCGACTATGAATATCTGCTGCGGCGATCGTTCCTGTTCGATCTCTACATCATTTATTTGACGGCGTTCAAAGTTCTACGAGGCGACGGAATTCAGCATTGAGCGGAACTCAATGCAACGACGCTCCTTATGCCGTTTGCTACCCGTTGTTCTGGCCTTATATTATGAGTAGTTCATCGTGGAAAGCCTCCGGCGATGCCCTGAGAGACAAATGGATAGCTTTATACCAGACAGTTCGCCCACGTCAGAGCCGGATCTCTCTGTCCACACGGCGGAACCTTCAAACGCACCTCCCGCTCTGTCTCCCACTCTCTGGTCCCTGATTGCGCTGCTTAGTCTGGCTGGCGGCCTCGGGCTTCTGAATGTTTTGTCCTCGCTCTGGTATATCTGGACAACCGATCCGCTGCGTTCCATTGGGATGTTCATCCCACCCATCGGCATTCTGCTTACCCTGCGCGTCTGGCGGCAGATGGGCTGGCAGTTGCGGGGCCGTTCATGGGGGCTGCTGCTCATCGCACCGGCCTTCCTGCTGAGCGTCGGTCGTCAGTCGCTTGTCCTACACGGAGTTATGGGCAAAGCCGTCATCGGCCTTAATCCCCTGACTCTACCTCTTTGGCTCTATGGCAGCGGACTCGTGCTGCTCTTTGCCGGACCCGCCGTCTGGCGCAAGGCCTGGTTTCCCCTTGGACTTCTGCTGCTTGCCCAACCTGTGCCCACCATCAGCACGCAGCTCATCGATCTACCGTTACAGCATATCTCCGCCGAGGTCGCCCGCGCCTTCGCCACCTTCATTGGATTCGCGCCCAACACCCCACAGTTGAGGCTGATGTTTTCGCCCACCTTTGGCATGTTCATCGCTCCCGGCTGCGACGGCATCCGCGGTGCCTTCACCATGGGATACATGGCTCTGTTGCTTGGCTATCTCAAGCGTGTCTCGTGGCCCAGATGGGTCGCTTATGTAGCTGGAGCCGTACTGCTCGGCTACCTGTTTAACTTCTCCCGACTCTGCATGCTGGTTCTCTACTATCGTGTGGCGCTTGGGCATCCCGCCCTGGAGAACGTGGCCAAGCAGGCCGACTATGGGATCGGCTCTTGCCTCTTCCTCGTAGCCACTTTTCTCTTTCTGTACCTCGCCAACCGCCCTCAGGACGCGCGTCCTGTCGAAGCCCCTCTGCTGCCATCGTCCGTGCTGAGTACCCGGTCTCTGCTTGTGCGGTGCGCAATCCTGACGGCGACGATCGCGACGACACTCGTCCTGCCTGGAGCAATACCTCGCCATCTACAGCGCGACACCATTCCTGTAGCCAGTCTGCTTAGCCGTCTGCCCTCCCATGTAGGATCCTACGACCTCACCCGCACTTGGTACGAACAGACGAACGGCATCGTCAAGGTGGTCGCTGGATCCTATTCCGCACCAAACGCCGATAATGTCATTCTCGCCGTTTGGGTTGTTCCCAACGGAACCTTACACGATCCCCATGACTGCTATTTGGCCCGCGGACTGGATCCCAAATCCATGTCCGTCCAACAATTTTCCACCGCATCAGGGAGCAACGCCAGCTTCAGGGTTGGCAGCTACAATGATGGCATCACTGACAGTCTGATTAGCAGCGCTTCCTGCTCATTCGGCTCTTGCTCTGATATCCATCAGGAGACTCCCGGCGATAAGTTCGGGTTGGTATTTGTACGATTACAGCCGAACGATCCCTCTCTGGCCAACGGCGGTGCTGTCTCCTTCATGATCCGCGTTGAGGAACTGCATACCACCGATCCGCAGCCGGTCATCGACCAGCGTCTGACCAACGAGACTGCCCGCTTCATCTCCGGCATGAAGGTCGAGACCCTCATTCATGACTTCCAGTAGAGAGCATCGCTTGAGGCTTTGCTGAACTATGTCGTGGCCAGAATCATTCCCCGCCAACTCTGAAATATGCTGAAATCCTGTGTTTTACAGGCAGTCTGACTGCCATAGTCCTCATTACGGCAAGGCCGCTGGCCCTACAGCGGGAGTCTTTGCAGGCGTAGCCAGCCCCACAAAACTGGTGACCGTATCCGCGTCAAAGTTTGAGACCCACACATTCCCGCTTGCATCTATAGCGACGCCATACGGTTTAAGAAGTCCGGCGTCCGTTCCGTATCCATCGGCTGGTGCGATCACGACTCCTGTTTGCTTGCTGTTTGCTCCCAGAATCTCGCTAACCGAATCGCCCTGGTAGTTTGCCACCCAAACATTGCCCGCACCATCTACGGCGATGCCGTTGGGATGGACCAAACTTGTTGCGGTATATCCGGTTGAAACCACCGTCCCCGAGGTCGTGATCTGGCTGACGCTGTTTCCGTAGTAGTTGGTTATCCAAACATTGTTGTACGGATCGATGGCGATGCCAGACGGAGCATTGCAGCAGGGTATCTTATTTACCGTCGCGCCATCTGGGGAGATCATGGTAACTGACGTCGCGCTTTGATTGGTAAACCAGGCGTTGTGATTGGCATCCACGGCCACGGCTTCGGGGAAGATCAGAGAGGCAGAGCCATACCCAGTGCTGCCTGACAGTGGAATTCCACTTGCGTTCAAGAGTGTCGCAACGTGATTTGCTGTATTAGCAACCCATATATTGCCTGTAGTATCGGCCGCAATTCCATAGGGGTAGTCAATTCCACCTGCGGTATAACCGTTGGGGCCAGAGATAAATTGTCCAGAAGAACTCATCTCGGTAATAGTGCCGTGTCCATTATTGGCGGCATAGACGCTCGACACATTGGTCGCCCATACGTTATTGCTGGCATCCACGGCCAGTCCCCATATCTCATTCAATCCTCCACCGGTATATCCACCGGATGGGGAAAGGGCCGCTCCGGTGGGGGAAAGTTCCGTAATTGCTCCGAAATAATCGGCAACCCAGACGTTCCCTGTGGAATCAAGGGCAATGGCCGATGGACTGCTCAGACCTCCCCCGACGTAGCTGATGGCCAACGTCCAGTCGTTGGGCGCAGCGGTAATCGTGGGTGAAAATGGCGGCGTTGTGGGAACCAGCGCATAGAGCGCGGCGATATTGGTTGAGGGATTGCGAGCGATATTGATCGCGGCATCCAGCGTATTGGCTGGCAAAGTTCCCGTAGATGATGTTGCCAAGCCATACAGCGAGCTACAGGAACTGCTGGACTGAACGCAGGTCGAGAGAATTGCCGCAAGCGAATTCAACTTGGCCGAAGGAATCACCGCGCCCGCTGGAGTCGATGAGCCGGGCGTAGCTGCGGTCGCTAAATCCACCAGATTTGTCTCGTTGGCAAAGGCATTTGCCAGTCCCTGTAGGTTGCTGGAACTGGTGCCAATCTCCGCATTTGAACCCATGAATCCGGCCAGCGCATAAGTGGTGGCCACGGTAGAAACTTCATTGATGGTGATCGAAGTCGAAGAGCTGATGCTGCCGCACGCGCCGACCGCCGCCAGCAATACGATATTCGCATTGCTGGATTCCTTACCCGTACTCAGCACCGGAGATCCGCCGCGAGCCACAAGATAAATCTGACTATTGGATGAGGGGCAGGCATCTGTACTCGCAATCGAGAATGTCCCGTCCGTAGCCGTATTCACGGAGCTTGACTCCAGCGAGACGGCCCCAGCGCCATAGCCCGATGTGCCTGCTGCGTAGAGTTGAATTGCGGCATTGGCAATGGGCAGTTGCCCCGTCATCAGCTTGCCGCTGAAGGCAATCTCAATCGGCAACGAACTGGCGCCAGTACTGCTGATCGTCGTTCCGCCGCAGCCGGCCAGCATCAAGGCAGCCGCAGACAACCATACAAAGGACAAGGGGTTTACTGCGCGCTCGAACCATTGCTTGGTCAATTCTTACTCCTGATTAGAGCATTTTAGTAATTGCTATAGACCCATTTATTTGTCATTCCGTAGCAAAGCGAAGGAATCTGCTTTTGCTCACTCCACGGCGGTCAACTCTATTAGGGTATTTTCACTAGAGCATTTTCAGCGATGGTGTAATGGTTCGCGCTGCGAGCAGAATGCGGGGATTCTTCGCTGCGCTCAGAATGACAAGTCATTTCTGGGCTACATTAATTTGAGAAATACACTAACGAATACGCACTAAGCTACAGTCTATTCCAAACGAAAACAGGGCGTCTGTTTGAGAAGACGCCCTGCCCGTAACTCAATTGACTTCATTGCTTGCTACTTCTTGTAGCGCCGATACATGTGCTGGGCGAATAACCCAGCGCCGCCCACTAGGGCAAGAATAGCGGTGGGGTTTTCCGGCGAATCCTCGCAACCGCTTTGCGCATGCAGTCGCGCAACCGTGATCAGAGAAAACGCCGCCAAGGCAGTGATCCTATAAATCGTTTTTTTCATCGAACTTTCTCCTTCAAGCTGTTATGGGAGTTGAAAGGAAATTCATTCATTCCTTCTCGCCTCGCACTTGATATTGGGATCGTGCTCCAGGAATTGCCAGTAAATGCCGCTGTTTCTAAACCAGCGCGTTCGCATTTACTGGCATGAATCCCTCACTGGCTACGGGCGAGTGCCAACCCTGCTGATGTTCGCCGCGAGTGGAGTTGTCACAGGAGCAGCCCCTCCAACCAGCACATACAGATAGCTGCCACCCTTGTCCTCGACCCACACATTGCCGGAAGGATCGATGACAGGCACGGCCGGACCCGCAGCAAAATTGGCTGTACCAAAGCCATAGCTCAGCGCTCCCGTAACTCCTGTTGGGGACAGAGGCGCGAGTGTCGTAGTAGCACCAGTGGTGCTCGGCACAAACTCAGAGAGCCCGCCAGCCGTCGTGCCTACAGCATTGGCGACCCAAACATTTCCAGCACCGTCAATGGCAACGCCCCCTGGGGCATACAAGCCACCCGTAGCCGTACCCTGAGCCACCACCGTTGGGAACTGGGTTATCGCCGTTGGCGTAACGCTCGCGGTATAAGAAGAACCAGAAATGTTGACGTAATTTAGATAAGTCCCATTCGTTTCCCAGATATTGCCGCTCGCATCAATGGCTCCTAAATTCCCCCACTGTGTCCCACTGAGGGTAATGGACGATCCAACACCCGATCCAGAGCCACAGAATGTAGCATTGTTTACGCCTGCGGCTGCATTTATTGTGGTATTTTCCCTGCAAATGCTAGATGAGATGGAAACCAAAGGATCCGCGTACCCAGACTGATCGATGATGATCTGCCCATAGGTATTGGATTGTCTGCCGATTCCGGTATAAAAAGTGGAATAGCTGCCACTGCTAAGAAGTTCGTTGATGTAATAGCGCGCCGAGGCCGTTTGGCTAGACACATAAACGTTGTTACTGCTATCGATGGCAAGGGCATCGGCGGCGAGCCCTACCAGATACCCCGTAGCGGTTGCGCTTGGGGTTGCGGTTCCGAGTCCAGTCGAGGTTATTTCAACGATCGGCTGTTCGCTGGTCGTACCGGAAACTACGGTAGCGTCGTAGAAACTGGCAGCCCATGCGTTTCCCAGGGTATCAATGGCGAGACTGCTGTATCCCTTGCTACCGTTGATCGTAAAGGTTCCACCTCCAGAGCCACTGGCATTCCAACCACCGGTGGTGGATAGCGTCCCCGAAGTCACCGGCGCAAGAACCACCTGCCCCGCCGCATTAAGCGCCGTGATAGATCCGGCACCCGAGTTGGTGAGCGACGTCCAAATATTTCCCGAGCCATCGACTGCTACGTTTTCAGCATAAGTGGTTCCTACAGTATTAGCACCCTGATACGCCCTATAGGTAACCAGAATTGCCCAGTCGAGGGGATAAGTGGAAGTCGAGCAGGTCAGCGTCGGAGAGAACGGAGCGTTGGCCGTACCATAGGTTGCGCAGAGGTAGCCGGGGGCTGTGGTGTATCCGGTACTGGTCATCGTCAGACCTGCCGGGTGGGTCGCCAGATAGTAGGCCATCTGGATGGTATCCGTGGGCGCCGTGGCACTGGCCGGGGTCGTATCCGTTGCCAAACTGCTGCATTCGGTGCCAACACCGTCGTTCACGCAGGCAGACAAAACGTTAGCCAGCGAATTGATCTTGTGGTAATCCGGATTTACATATGTGGTGTATAGAACGCTATTAATGGTATTGGCGATCGTGTTACTCGTGGTGCTGGTCGCGGTGGCTCCGGTCGCGATGTTTGCCAAACTCTGGCTGATCAGAAACGCATTGGCTAATCCGGTGGTGTTTGTTGCAGGCGCGCCGATCTGCCAAGGAGGATTAGTCGTAGAGCCGATGGTCGTTCCGCCCGGGTTGATGCTCATGAATTGTTGCAGCGCCCAGACGCCGGCAACAGTCGTCACTTCGTTGACCATGACATACTGGTTTCCGGTTGTGCTGCTGCAAGGGGTCGGGATTACAGCCAGCATAGCCGCAGCGGGATTGGTGTAGCTTCCGGTGGGATTGCCACCCTGCGCTGTGATGTATAGATACTGACCGATTGTGCAGGGAGAAACACCGTTTGTATTGTCGAAGGAGAAACTGCCATCCGACCCCGTAGTGCTCTGAGCGATCTCCGTTGCACCAGTGCCATAGACACCAGAGGCAGCAGAGACTCCCGCAGCCCACAAGGTCACGGTGGCGCCACTCACTGGCTGCTGCCCGCCATGTACGTTGCCACTAAAGCTGACCTTGGGCTTCGCCGCTGGCGTAGCGGATGCAGTAGGCGAGGATGCCGTAGCGGTTGCAGCGGTCGACAAGACATTGCTGCCAACTGTTTCGCATCCCGAAGCGCCAAGCATCAGGCCTCCCAGTAGCGCAAACGCAATCCAACTGCGCAGAGAAAGAACATCGCGGGAATCAATCATTACGACCTCCAAGGTTGAAGCTGCCTGATATGGAACACTGCTTTTCTTTTCCATTCAGAGAGTTATGTCGCTAACTGTTGCAAGCATTGAAAGGATCAGCCCTTCGATCCCACCGGATTTTGTACGACACATTGCAGGGAAATCGTTTGGATGCACAAGACGAGCGAGTTCGGAGTACAGCTCTCCCCACTCATTTGCCTTGTACACCCCTCATCACAACATGGCGCCTTATGGTTGCCGATGCAGTATTTGCGAGCGAAAGTTATTGTTAGCAAAAACTAACCTATAGAAGGCGATCAGCTAAAGTCAACGAAAAAAATAACTTTTTGCGAAGCAAATAGGACACCCCGTCCCAGTTTCTGAAAGAGGTGTGGGGGATGCGCAAATGACTATATACGTTGGTTTTGAAGATTCCTACCCAACGCGCCGCCTGTGAACAGGGTGCAGGGATTCTTCGATTCGCTCAGAATGAAAATTCATTTTCGGATACAGCAAGTGTGAAAAGAATCTAATCCACGAAGCGGCGAGTGATGGGGGCGTAGGCGTCGATGCGGCGGTCGCGCAGGAAAGGCCAGTGCTGGCGGGTAAGTTCGACCAGACTGGGATCCAGCGTGGCGGTCAGGATCTCTTCCTTGTCGTGGCTGGCTTGGGCTAGGATGCGGCCGAAGGGGTCGGCGATGAAGCTGCCACCCCAGAACTCCAGGCCGCTGGCGGGCGTGTGGTCGCCGGGGCCGGGAATCGAGATTCCCTTGGGGGCTAAAGCCCCGGTCGTATGGGGGGCCGATGCGGACGGACTGAAGCCCGTCCCTTTCAAAACTTCTGACGAATCGATTACAACGTCGCCGTGCTCGTGGCCTACGCGGTTGACCGAGCAGACGAAGACTCCGTTGGCGATGGCGTGGGCGCGCTGGATGGTCTGCCATGCGTCGTACTGGGCTGCGCCGAACTCGGCCTTCTCGCTGGGGTGCCAGCCGATGGCGGTGGGGTAGAAGAGCGTCTCCGCGCCGCTGAGGGTGGTGATGCGCGCCGCCTCGGGGTACCACTGATCCCAGCAGATGAGCGCGCCGATGGGGCCTGCGCTAGTGGGGATGCTGCCGAAGCCGAGGTCGCCCGGCGTGAAGTAGAACTTCTCGTAGAAGAGCGGGTCGTCGGGGATGTGCATCTTGCGGTAGGTGCCGACGATCTGGTCGGTCGCGGCGCTGGCGTGGTCCTGCACGGCGACGGTGTTGTGGTAGAGGCCGGGGGCGCGGCGCTCGAAGAGGCTGGCGACCAGCGTGATCTTTTCTTCGCGTACGATGGCGGCAAGGCGCGCCGTGCTGGGGCCGGGGATCGGCTCGGCGAGGGCGAAGAGTGCGTGGTCTTCGCGCTGGCAGAAGTACTGCGCGCGGAAGAGTTCCGGCAGGCAGACGAGTTTGGCTCCGTCGCGGGCGGCGGCGCGGACGAGGTCAGCGGCGTGGTCGAGGTTCTCGGCGGTCGACGGCTTGCAGGCCATCTGAATCAGAGCAACGCGGATTGGGCTATTTGAGGTCATCTGTGGTCTCGATTAACTTCAAAAAAACTTCAAAAAACAAAAAGACGCCGGTCAGGGCGTCCTTCTGCGGTGAATGGTACCCCTTGCTGCAAATTACCGCGACGATTTACTCGTCGTCGAGGATTTTGCGGCCGAGGATTTTGTCGTCGAAGATTTTGCGGTTGAAGTCTTGTCTTCGAAGATCAGGATGGCGGCGGCGATGGTCGTCGTCCAGCGGCCGTTCTTGTCGCCCACGGCGGACTGAGTTACGTTGGCCGTGCGCACGATCTTGTTGGAGATGCGGTAGATCTCCTTCTTCTCGTCCCAACTCTTGTCGGGGTCGAAGTCGACGTCGAGGGTGGTGGCGAGCATCTCGGCGGCCAACTCTTCGGCGTAGTCTCCGGCCTGATCTTCGGTCTCGCCGAAGCTGTGATGCTCGGAGAGATAGCCGTAGGTGGCGCGGTCGGTCGGGATGGCGACGCCGATCGAGCTGACGACCAGGCGATGCGGCTCGCGCGTCGAGTTCTCAGCGATGACGGCGAAGACAACCTCGCCGGGGTTGAGGCATTTGAGCCCCTCCTTGCGCGTGATGAGCTTGCAGCGCGGAGGAAAGATTGATGAGACGCGGACGAGATTCTGTGCGGCGATGCCGCCGTCACGCAGAGCCAGCTCGAAGCTGGTGAGACGATCTTTATGCCGACCGACGCCTTTGGTGAAGAAAAGGCGCGTGGGAACCATGTTCATGCCCAATTTGAAAGACCCTCCAGAGGTGATGCGGAATACGGTACCGCGCGGCGATTTACGCGCTTACCCGAGCGATGAGAACTTGTCAAAGTTATCACAGCGAGACAGTAAATTGGGTGACAACCGTGCGTCGAAGCCAAAAAAAGTTGGGGCTGGAGCAGAGAAGCAGCGCATCGTGTGCGGATTTACGCAGAAAAACATTGAAAACAGTGAAGTTTACCCAACAGGGACACGGTTTGTAGAAAATTCTGTATATTTAATTTACGCACTTTACATTTTGGTCTCTGAGGTTCTTCTGCCAGCAGGTGGGGGAGGGGGAGCCGTAGATGCCGCGTAAATCCCAAGCGATTCATTCAAGGAGTTTCACAATTATGGCAAAGTATAAACTCGAATACATCTGGCTTGACGGCAAAAAGCCCGTACCTGGACTTCGCGGCAAGACTCAGTTGAAGAGCTTCGACAAAGAACCCACACTGGCCGACATCCCGAACTGGGGATTTGACGGCAGCTCGACCGAGCAGGCCGAGGGCAAGAGTTCGGACTGTATTCTCAAGCCGGTCGCCCTGTACCCGGATGCAAGCCGCAAGGACGCCTACATTGTTCTGAGCGAAGTCATGCACCCGGATGGCACTCCGCATCCGTCGAACGCACGCGCCACCATCGAGAACGATCCTGACCTGTGGGTCGGCTTCGAGCAGGAGTACTTCCTCTTCCAGGACGGCAAGCCGCTTGGCTTCCCCGAAGCTGGTTTCCCCGGCCCGCAAGGCCCATACTACTGCGGCGTCGGATTCAAGAACATGGGCAGTCTGGCTCGTCAGATCGTCGAAGAGCATCTCGACCTTTGCCTCGCCGCCGGAATCAACCACGAGGGCATCAACGCCGAAGTGGCGAAGGGCCAGTGGGAATTCCAGATCTTCGCCAAGGGATCGGCCAAGGCTGCGGATGACACCTGGGTCGCTCGCTACTTGCTGATGCGCCTCTGCGAGCAGTACGAGGTGGATGTTGAGCTACACTGCAAGCCGATCAAGGGCGACTGGAACGGATCTGGCATGCACACCAACTTCTCCACCAAGTACATCCGCGAAGTGGGCGGCAAGGCTTATCTGGAGGCTCTGATGAAGGCCTTCTCCGAGCATGTTGCCGAGCACATCGCTGTCTATGGCCCGGACAACCACCTGCGCCTGACCGGAAAGCACGAGACTGCAGCGATCGACCAGTTCAGCTATGGTCTGTCGGATCGCGGCGCCTCGGTTCGCCTGCCGGTGAACTTCATTCGCGATGGATACAAGGGCTATCTGGAAGATCGCCGTCCGAACTCCGAGGGCGACCCCTACCAGATCGTCTCGCGCATCCTGAAGACGATCAACACCGTTGCCAAGCCCTAGTTTCTGGTTTGACTACAAATGAATTGAACGAGGCCCGCACTATGCGGGCCTCGTTCTGTTTGGGGCGTTGCTATCGGGCGGGGCGGGTGGTAGCCTTCGAAGGTTGACTTAATTTGGCTTTTTCACTGGAGCGACGCGCAAATATGCAGACCAGCTACAACGGAATCACTGTCCCGACAAGCGGCAAGGCTATAGATTATGCGAACGGCGTTTATACCGTTCCCGATTATCCGATCATTCCCTTCATCGAGGGCGATGGCACCGGGCGAGACATCTGGCGGGCCTCCAAGCGCGTCTTCGATGCGGCGGTGGAGAAGGCTTACGGCGGCAAGCGGCGGGTGGAGTGGTTCGAGGTGCTGGCCGGAGAGAAGAGCTATCGCAAGACCGGAGAGTGGCTTCCCGACGACACCGTCAAGGCGACCGTGGACTTCCGCGTCTCGATCAAAGGGCCGCTGACGACTCCGGTGGGCGGTGGAATTCGCTCGCTGAACGTGGCTCTGCGCCAGTTGATGGATCTGTATCAGTGCATTCGCCCGGTGAAGTACTACGCCGGCGTTCCCAGCCCGGTGAAGCACCCGGAGAAGCTCGACGTGGTCATCTTCCGCGAGAACACTGAGGACATCTACGCCGGAATCGAGTTCCGCGAGGGAACTCCTGAGGCGGCGAAGTTCATCGCGTTTGTCAACGACGAGATGCTGAAGGGCGCGAAGAAGAAGATTCGTCTGGACTCGGGCGTGGGAGTGAAGCCGATCTCGATCACCGGATCGAAGCGGTTGGTGCGCGCGGCGATTGCCTTCGCGATCAAGGAAGGGCGCAAGACCGTTACTCTGGTTCACAAGGGAAACATCCAGAAGTTTACCGAGGGAGCCTTCCGCGAGTGGGGCTACGAGGTTGCGGTCGAGGAGTTCCGCAGCGATGTGGTGACCGAGCGCGAGAGCTGGATTCTGGGCAACGTCGAGACCAAGCCGGGGATTACGCCGGAGGAGAACGCCGCGCTGATTGAGCCGGGAATCGAGTTTGCCTCGCCGGAGTTTGGCGCGAAGATCGTCGCCGAAGTGAAGACCGTTTTGGCCTCCATCGGCGCGTCGCACGGCGGCGGAAAGTGGAAGCAGAAGATCCAGATCAACGACCGCATCGCCGACTCCATCTTCCAGCAGATCATTCTGCGACCGGAGGATTATTCGGTTCTGGCGACGACGAATCTCAATGGCGACTACATCTCGGACGCTGCAGCGGCGCAGGTTGGCGGGCTGGGCATCGCGCCCGGCGGCAACGTCGGCGATGGCTACGCCGTCTTCGAGGCGACGCATGGGACGGCTCCGAAGTACGCCGACAAAGACGTCATCAACCCGGGCAGCGTCATACTCTCCGGGGTGATGCTCTTCGACTTCCTTGGATGGAATGAGGCGGCTCGCCTGATCGAGTCGTCGATGGAGAAGACTATCGCGCAGAAGTTCGTAACATACGACTTTGAGCGTTCGATGGAGGGCGCAACCAAGGCAAAGACAAGCGAGTTTGCCACGCGTATGATCGAAAATATGTGAGGCGACGGGCAAAGGCTTAACGCCGATTTGCCCCGATTTCACCGATTGAAGATGCAAAGACGAAGGGCGACCACGGATTTGCACGGATGAACACGGATCACGTGCAGGCAAAAGCTAAGACGGATTAGAAACGGGCAACTGTAATGGCAACAACGGATTATGGGCAGGAAGCAGAAACGGAAACTGCGATTGATGAACAAGTCGTGCTGGGTTGAGTACAATCAATTGCGGATATTGAAACGGGCAACTACTTTTTGAATAGGGGAATTATCGCGATGCGTAAGAAGGTTACGGTTGTTGGATCGGGAAATGTAGGAGCAACGGCGGCACATTGGATCGCGGCGAAGGAGCTTGCCGATGTGGTTCTGCTCGACGTTGTCGAGGGCGTGCCGCAGGGTAAGGGGCTCGATTTGGCAGAGGCCATGCCGATCGAGAAGCGCGACGTCAAGATCACCGGAACCAACGACTACGCGGATACAGCGAACTCCGACGTTGTGGTCATCACCGCAGGCATCGCGCGCAAGCCGGGAATGAGCCGCGACGACTTGTTGAACACCAACTACAAGATCATGTCCGACGTGGTCTCTAAGGTCGTTGCGGCCTCGCCGAACACGATCATCATCGTGGTTTCAAACCCTCTGGATGCGATGGCGCAGGCTGCCTTCCGGCAGGCTGGACTGCCGCGCGAGCGCGTAATCGGAATGGCCGGTGTGCTGGATTCGGCGCGCTTCCGCACCTTCATCGCCGAGGAGTTGAACGTCTCGGTGGAGAACGTGACGGCGTTCGTTCTGGGTGGTCACGGCGATACCATGGTGCCGTTGCCGCGCTACTCGACCGTTGCCGGAATTCCAATTACGGAGCTGATTGCGCCGGATCGCCTGGAGGCGATGGTGCAGCGCACACGCGACGGCGGAGCGGAGATCGTCAAGTTCCTGAAGACCGGATCGGCCTACTATGCTCCTTCGGCTGCGGCGGTTGAGATGGTCGAGGCGATTCTGAAGGACAAGAAGAAGATCGTTCCGTGCGCGGCCTATCTACAGGGCGAGTACGGCATCAACGGGCTGTATGTCGGCGTGCCTTGCAAGCTGGGCGCGGGCGGCATCGAGCAGATCATCCAGATCAAGCTGACCGGAGACGAGCAGGCTGCCTTGCAGCGCAGCGCGGACTCGGTCAAGGAACTCTGCACGGTCATCGGCGCGCTGTAGGCCTGTACTCGCTGTAGGCTGTGATGATTGCAGAAAAGAGGGTTGTCGATGAGCGCAGCAGAGCTAGATTCTGCTGCGTCACTGGCAATCCTCTTTTCATTGCTTAGAGCATTTTCACCAAAGGTGTAGAGTGCCGTGGCGCGAGCGCAAAGCAGATTCCTCCGCTTCGCTACGGAATGACAAACAAAGTTGCTCTATAGCAATAGTGAAAATGCTCTAGATGTTCGGAATTGCATAGACCAAGAACGAATTGTCATTCTGAGCGAAGCGAAGAATCCCCGCATTTTTTCTCGCGGGGGGATACATTACACCATCGCTGATACTGCTCTGGTTTTCAGGGAAGCCGTTCTCTAGACTCACGCTTCTGGGGAAGGTTGAAGAAGTGGGTTGATGGTCTTCGAGGCGATCGGGAAGACGTGTGGTGGAGTTCTCTGCCGGGTCGCGAGCGAGAAAATTTGCGGCGAGTGGGGTGACGCACAGCACAGGGACGGCTCTGGAACGCAGCGTATACTTTGAATTAAGACAATTTTCGCTCTGGATCATGCCCTGTGCCTTGTCCGGAGTGGGTAGCTCCCGGCCCCTGCCGGACTAAATAGTTCCCGGTTTTGCCGGACTAAATTTCAAGAAGAGAAAGAAGCTCAATGTCCTCGAGTTCGTCGAATAGAATCCTGAATCCAGCCTTTGCGCAGCGTGTGATGAGCGGAGAAGAAGCCGCAGCGTTGATCCAACCCGGTTCACAGATCGGCATGAGTGGTTTTACCGGCTCGGGCTACCCCAAGGCCGTTCCGATGGCGTTGGCCAAGCGCGCCGCTGCGGCTCATGAGCGCGGCGAGAAGTTCAAGGTCAACGTCTTCACCGGAGCCTCAACCGGCCCCGAGTTGGACGGCAAATTGGCCGATGCCAATGCGGTGGGCCTGCGTCTGCCGTACCAGTCCGACTCGTCCACGCGCAAGCACATCAACACCGGCGATATTCAGTACATCGACATCCATCTGAGCCAGGTTGCTCAGTTGGTGGAGTACGGATTTCTGGGCAAGCTGGACGTGGCGCTGATTGAAGTCACGGCGATTCTGGAAGATGGGCGAGTGATCCCGAGTACCTCGGTCGGCAACAATCAGACCTGGATCAACTGCGCGGACAAGGTCATTCTGGAGGTCAACTCGACCCAGCCTCTGGAGCTTGAGGGACTGCATGACATCTACCACAATCTGGTAAACCCTCCCAACCGGCAGCCCATTGAGCTGACCAGCGTGAGCCAGAGAATCGGCGATCCCTATCTGAGGATTCCGCCGGAGAAGGTCATCGCCGTCGTCAATACGGACGCTCCGGATCGCTCCAGCGCCTTCAAGGCACCGGACGAGAACTCGAAGAAGATTGCCGGACACATCATGGAGTTCCTGAGCTGGGAGGTCAAGAAGGGTCGTCTGCCGGAGTCGCTTCTGCCGCTACAGTCGGGCGTGGGCAACATCGCCAACGCGGTTCTGTATGGACTGCAAGATGGGCCGTTTGAGAATCTTACGGCGTACACCGAGGTGATTCAGGACGGACTGATCAGCCTGATGCGTTCGGGCAAGATGGTCAGCGCTTCGGCCACCTCATTCTCGCTCAGCCCGCAGTGCGTCTCTGAGTTGATGCCGCAGATTGGCGATTATCGCGAGCGTATCGTTCTCCGCGCGCAGGAGATCTCGAATCATCCCGGCATTATTCGCCGGCTGGGCGTGATCGCGATGAACGGCATGATCGAGGCCGACATCTATGGCAACGTCAACTCGACCCACATCATGGGATCGAGCATGATGAACGGCATCGGCGGCTCGGGCGACTTTGCCCGCAACGGCTTCCTGTCGATCTTCATGGCTCCCTCGACGGCGAAGGATGGAACGATCTCGACGATCGTGCCAATGGTCTCGCATGTGGATCACACCGAGCATGACGTGTCGGTGGTGGTGACGGATCAGGGTCTGGCCGACCTGCGCGGTCTCTCCCCGAACCAGCGCGCCAAGCTGGTGATCGAGAACTGTGCGCACCCGGACTATCGCGGTCTGCTGCTCGACTACTACAACCGCTCGCTCTCGCAGGCCAAGGGCAAGCACACCCCGCACATCCTGACCGAGAGCCTGAGCTGGCACAGCCGCTTCCTCAGCACCGGCCAGATGCTGCCGAAGAACTAGTAACTCCCGGCACTGGGCCTGATCCTCGGCCAGGGCTAGAAAGAGAAAATGGTGCGGTCTCCTGCTAAGGGAGGCCGCACCTTTTTGCGGTCTGATTTTTCTGAGGCTTGCGAGCCGACCGTGAACCATTCAGCCCATTTGTGGGGTTATGTACGCCTTATCCACAAGATGTAGCGTTTCTGTTGTTGATCCGGCCTCTGCGAGCGGATAGATTGGATGTTGTGCTGTGCATCTAGTTCAGGTGCGCGGGCGCGATTTCTTTACGGTTGCTGCGGTATGGAGGTGTGGTTTGCTCAAGCTCAAACGAGTTCAGATTCTGGGGTTCAAGTCGTTCTGCGATCGCACGGAGATTCAACTCTCTGGCGACGGGATTGCGGCTGTGGTGGGGCCCAATGGCTGTGGCAAATCGAATATCTCCGACGCAATCACCTGGGTTCTGGGCGAGCAGTCGGCCAAGACGCTGCGCGGCATCAAGATGGAGGATGTCATCTTTGCCGGAACGCGGGAGCGCAAGCCGACCGGAATGGCCGAAGTCTCGCTGACGTTGGTCGATCCAGAGGTGTACGACGGCGCGTCGCTGCCGGGCGAAGAGGGCACTGGCGACTGGTCGAGCGATGGATCAAGCGAGCGCAGTCAGGATAAAGCCCGCTCGATGGATTTGGCGGGCGATTGGGACGAGACCGAGTTGCGCCAGCAGAAGGCCGACGAAACCGAAGAGGCCGTGCGCGAGGCTCAGCCCGGCGTGGTCATCGGCATCGACGGCGAGCCGACCGAGGCCGCAGAGCAGGATCGCGATCTTCTCCTGATCGACGACTCCGCTGACGAGGCTTCTACGGAATCGTCTGAGGCGGGTACGGTCGAGAAGGGCGTAGTCCTCAAGATTCGTCGCCGCAAGTTTAGCCGGTCTCCGGTGCGCGCCGGGGAGATTACGATTACGCGGCGGCTCTTTCGCTCGGGCGATTCGGAGTATCTGCTGAACGGTAAGATCTGCCGTCTGCGCGACATTCAGGACATCTTCATGGGCACTGGTCTGGGCGGCGAGACCTACGCCATCATCGGGCAGGAGCGGATTGGGCAGATCCTCAGTTCGAAGCCGATGGATCGCCGCGCGATTTTGGAAGAGGCTGCGGGGATCACGCGCTTTAAGACTAAGAAGCGGCTGGCCGAGCTGCGGCTGGAGTCGGCCAAGGTGAATCTGTCGCGCGTCAACGACATCTTTGAAGAGGTGACGCGGCAGATGGGAACGCTGAAGCGGCAGGCCTCGAAGGCGGAGCGCTACGGCTTGCTGCGCGACGATCTGCGGACGCGGTTGCGCGTGGTTCTGGCCAGCCGGATGCAGCAACTCGACGCCGAGCAGAGTGAGGTTGCCTCGCAGATCGCGGTGCTGACCAAGCAGGTTGCCGAGCAGTCGGCGGCGGTCGAGGCGATGGACGCCGAGCACACGGCGGGAGTCGAGCTGGGCTATGAGTACGACCAAAAGATTCGCGAGGCCGGGGCACAGGCGAATCACTCTGCCGTGGAGCTGGAGCGGGTGACGGCGCGCATGGCCGCCAACACCGACCGCGTCGCCGAGCTGACGACGCGAATCGAAGCGGGAGGAGACGATCTGGAGCTGGCTCGCGAGCAGTTGCGCGGGCTCTCCGGCGAGTTGGAATCGCAGCGCAGTTTTCTGGAGAATGCCACGGCGGAGGCCTCTGGCTCACACGCCGCAGCGCAGGCCCAGCAGCAGCGCGCGCAGGAGGCGGTTCGCGCCGTCGCGGCCAGCGAGCAGCAGGCAGAACAGAATCGTCGCGCCGGTCTCCAATTGCTCCAGCGCGCCAGCCAGAGCCGCAACGAGCAGGCGCAGGCTGAGGCGGCGCTTGCTGGCTTGGAACGCGAGAGCGAGCGGCTGGTCGCCGAGACCGAAGCGGCACGGCGCGAATTGAACGAGCTGGGGATTCAGCGCGGTCAGGTTGCGATGAACTTCGGCAACGTCACCGAACGGCTGAAGGCGCTGGAGGCCGAGATCGCCGAGATGCGGCGGAAGATCGACGCAGCGCGCACCAATGAGCAGACCACCAAGCGGCGCGGCGACCAGTTGCGCGGCGAACGGGCAGCGTTGCAGGGTCGGCGCAGCTCGCTCGACGGACTCATTCGCGAGCATAGCTACTCCACCGACACGGTGCGCAATCTCTTCAAGGCCAACTCCAAAAACGCCACTCCCAACGGCCTCTCGCCGATGGGAACGCTGGCCGACTTCCTTGAGGTCGATGGGCAGTACGAGGGCGTGGTCGACGAGTTCCTGCGCGACGAGCTGAACTACATCGTCGTCAAGAGCTGGGACGCAGCCGACGCGGGAGTTCGCTTGCTGGCCACCGACGTTGCTGGCCGCGCTACCTTCCTCGTCCACGATGAGGCTACAAGCAGGGAGCAGGGAAGTGCGAACGGCTTGCAGATGCCCGAGGGCGTCGTCGCTCTGAAGAACTGCATTCGCGTGCTGAATGGCTTTGGTACATCGCTCGAAGCGATGCTGCCCAAGCTGGGCAATGGCTTCATCGCTCCCGACGCAACGACTGCGCGGCGACTTTCCGCTGACTTTCCGCAGGGCTACTTCCTCAGCCCGTCGGGCGAGGCCTTTCACAACGCGACCGTCACTGGCGGGCAAGTGCGAGTGCAGGGGCCGCTGGCGTTGAAGCGCGAGTTGAATCAGGTGCAGCAGAAGCTGGACGCAACCGAGGCGCAGCTCGCGGAGGCCGAACAGGAAGCCGCAGCGCTTGAACACGAGGCGCGGGAGTTGACCGTCGCGCTCGAAGACAAGACCCATGAGCGGCGCGATGCAGAGCGCGAATCGGCCAACTCTGGCGCGGCATTGCGACAGATGGAGCAGGAGACCTCGCGCATCGACCGACGTTTGCAGGAGTGGTCGGTCGCCGCCGAACGCAACGGAGCGGCTCGCGCGCAGAAGCAGGAGGCGATCGCTCGCCGCCAGCAGGAGGCTACGGCCTTCGAAAGTGAGCGCGCCGGACTGGAGGCGCAGTTGGCCGAGTTGCAGCAGCAGCTCGACGCTCTGCGCCAGGAGCGCGAGAGTTTGCAGCAGGCCGCAGCAGAGGCCTCGGCTGCGCTGGCTGGGCTAGAGGAACGCCGCCGCAACGCCGCCGCTACCTTCGAGCAGACACGTCGCATGACGGAGACGCAATCGACCCGCATCGCGCAGATCGAGCAGCAGATGCAGGCCGCCGGAACGGAAAAAGTTCGGCGCGAGCAGGAGACGACCGAGCTTGCAGCGCAGCATGGAACGCTGGCCGAGACCCGCGCCAGTGCCGTCGCCGACGGTGCGCGACTCACCGCCGAGGCCGCCGAACTGCGCGCGCGCATGACCGAGCTGGACGTCAAGCTGCGAACCCTGCGCCACGAGACCGAGGCTCTGCGCGAGGAGCGCGCCAACCTTACCGCTCGTTCGGCCAAGCTCGCCTCCGACATTGAGCACATCGACGCAACCTGCCTCAACGACCTCGCGGTCGAGGCTTCTGCTCTGCGCGCCGATGAGGCAATCGCGCGTATCGAGGGCGATGCTCTGGCCGAGGCCGAGGAAGAGGCCCGCGCGCTCAAGCAGCGGCTGGAAGCAATGGGGCCAGTCAATATGATGGCTCTCGAAGAGTACAACGAGACTTTCGCACGGCACAGCTTTCTGGAGACGCAGCGCAGGGATCTGCTCGAGTCCATTGAGAACACGCAGGCCTCCATCAAGGAGATTGACGACGTCTCGCGGGTCAAGTTCGAGGCGGCCTTCGAGGTCATCAACCAGAACTTCGGCGTGGCGTTTGCCAAGCTCTTCGGTGGCGGCCAGGCCTTTATGCGTCTTACCGACGCGGAGAACACGGCCGAGTCCGGCATCGACATCGTCGCCTCGCCTCCGGGCAAAAAGCTACAGAATATTCTGCTGCTCTCCGGCGGCGAGAAGGCCCTCACGGCTCTGTCTCTTCTCGTTGGAATCTTCCAGTTCCAGCCCGCGCCCTTCTGTGTGCTGGACGAGGTGGATGCGCCGCTCGATGAGACTAACGTGGGTCGCTTTGCCAACCTCATCGCGGAGATGTCGGCCAACACGCAGTTCGTCGTTATCACCCACTCCAAACGCACCATGGCGATGGCCGACGTCATCTACGGCGTCACCATGCAGGAGCCGGGCGTCTCAAAGATTGTTAGCGTGAATCTGGGCCGTCGCGAGGCTGCCCGCCGCGCCGTCGCATAGATTTTCTTCCTCAACTTTGCGCACGCTGGAGGGGCTTCAAGTTCGCCCTCCAGCGTTTTTTTGCAACGAAGTGGATATTTACTCGTTATTTGTAGTTGAGCGATAAACTATTCGCGGCAGTGGTCCGGAGGTTTCTTGTGGCGAAAAAGGTATTGGCAATCGTCGGTAGCTATCGCAAGGGCAGCACCATCGACAGCGCTGTGCAGGTCATCCTTGGGGCCGCGCGCGAACGGGGTGCCGAGACGCGCACGATCTATCTCACGGATCAGCATCTGGAGTTCTGCACCAACTGCCGCAGTTGTACCCAGACGCCTGGCCCAGAGCGCGGTTCATGCACTCAGAAGGACGACCTGCAATTTATCCTGTCCGAGATCGACAGTGCGGACGTTCTTATCCTCGGTTCGCCGGTCAACTACTGGAACGTAACCGCGATCTTCCGCAGGTTCATGGAGAGATTAATCGGCTGCGCCTACTGGCCGTGGGGCGGGGCTGCACCCAAACTGCGCAACCAGAGCCTCATGCGCAAGTCCGTGCTGGTTGCATCCGCGTCAATGCCCGGATTCTGCATCCCCCTCCTCACCGGAGCGGCGCGCGCTCTGCGCATAACCGCGAAGTCGCTTGGCAGCAAGCCCGTCGCCAACCTGTGGATCGGCTTCACCGGCAAGCAGCCAGATCAGAAGCTCTCGCCGCGAACTCTGGCGCGAGCCCGCCGCATTGGGCTGAAGTTGGCCGTTGATTATTAATCAACGGCAATAATTAAAAATCCAGACGCAGCGACATCTGGATCTGGCGCGGACTGCCGATGGTGCGCAGCGTCGTGCCCAGGCCGGCAGGACAATTGTAGAAGCCTGCGTTTGCGCTGTCGCAACTGGTGGGCAGAACGGGCGTTCCTTCTACCGGAGAATTATTGAAGTTTCGATTTTGCGAAACTACATTTCCGGTTACGTCAAAGCTGGTTGTATTGGTTAGATTAAATATATCCAGCGAGTAGCGTAGTTTAAAGTGTTCGCCAATTGGGGTGAGTTTGACGATGGCGAGGTCGGCGCGCCGCTGTGGCGCCTGACGAAATATATTGCGCTGTCCTTGCGAGACGTAGGTCGTCTCATACGGATCGTTGGCGGGAATGGCACCGCCGAGCGCTCCGGGACTTAGCGTGGGAATAGTAAAGCAAGAGGCCTTCAGTGCAGGCGAACCGAAGGCTCCCGAGGCTCCAGTGACAGCGTTCTTTGCTGTACAGCCTGCGGCGAGTGGCGCAATGGGATTATTCACTCCGTCGTAAGTGCTGTAATAAATACTGCCGACGGCCCCGGAATAATCGATCACACTAAAGGGCTGCCCGCTCTGTAGAACCGTAATTCCATTCAGGCTCCAACCATCGGAAAACTCGCCTTTGAGCGAGTCTTCGGCGTAGTAGCTTGGAAGTTGATAGCTATAGCTAAACTCCAGCACATGCTTGCGATCGAAGTCGGCGAGACCATAGCCGCTGCGCAGGTTTCTGGGATTGTCGCCGTTATAAAAAAGCCCCATGGCGCTCTGCTCGTCGGTCGTGTGCGAGAAGGTGTAGGAGGCGCTGGCCTGTAGTCCGTGACGAATGCGCTTGTCCACGTGAAGTTGCAGCGCGTTGTACTGGGAGATGCCAGCGGCGCGGTAGTCGATCGAGCCGGTAGAGTATCCGATGTAAGGAACGCGCAGATCGACGTTGCCTCCCTCGGCGTTCATTAGATAGCTCTGATTCAGCGCACCGCCCTTATTCGCAGGGAGTGCAATCGGCGCGTAATTCGCATCTACAACGGTATAGCCATAGGTGTACAGTTGTCCGCGAATCGGGCTGGATGGAGTCGCGATCAGAGGTTGATTGAAGGGCGTGGGAATTACCTGATGCCGACCTAGATTGCCGACATAGCCGATCTTCAAGACTATGTCCTGACTGGGCTGCCACTGTAGGTCGAGCGTGTAATTAATAGAGTAGGGCAGCTTGTTATTTCGGTCGTACATTCCCACCGTAAATGGCGTCGCATGATTATTAGCGATCTGGTAGGCGTTGGGTAGATCCTGCGTAATCTCCGAGGTCTTGCCGCTGGGCGCAGCTTCGAGCGACGGCCCCCACGGTTGCGATAGATTCGCAACGCTGGGATCGCAGGTGGGAATATATCCCAGATAGGATGGATTAAGCAGAGTCGTGCAGGTCTGTGTGTTGACCAATGGCTGCGACTGGCTCACTCCAAAAGGGCCGCCTTGTACTTGATCCTCTGCGGAGCCAGGGGAAAGATAGGTATATAACTCGCCGCGATCATAATAAAATCCAGTTCCACTGCGAATTACTATCTTATTGGCAAAGCGCGTAGGCGACCACGCGAATCCTATTCGCGGACTAACTCCCCACTGGCGTCCGGTCAGTGTAGTGTCGTGATTATTCTGCGCAACGACGTAGCCATTATTATTGAAGGTTCCTGTGACATTGGTCGGATCGTTGGCCGATCCTGAATCGAAGAGCGTGGGATCAAAGTTATAAAGATGGCCGTACTTCTCACTGAATGCGCCATTGTGATCGTAGCGAACTCCGGCGGTTAGACTTAGATTGGACAGAATCTGGAATTTATCCTGAATATAAATCCCCGTCTGATTGGAGCGATAGTAACGGTTTCCGTTGCCAACTAAAAATGTCGTCGAGTTATAGTTCTGGTCGCTGACAACTAGGCCTTGCACAAATTGTCCAAAGTCCTCCGACGTAGTCGTTCCGGCGACTCCGGGCCGACGATCGCGTACATTCAACTGCGTATGCGACCAACTTCCGCCGAAGTCGATGGTGTGATTGCCCAGAGTGAGAATTGCATTTGCGCTAGGCATCCATCGGTTCTGGAAGACTCCGGTCAGCGAACTCTGGCTTGATCCCGGACCAATGTTGAGCGCCTGTTGCGTGGTTGGCGTGTTGGCTCCTAGTGCGTCGAGAAGGGTGACTCCGGAATAATAATTCGATCCGAGATTATTGACGCCAATGCTGGCGGGGGAGAATGGTTGCTCGTTGGTGGAGTAGATCTTCTCGCGAAGAAAACCCAGCGCCTCCGTAACGCTAAAGTTATTGCGCAATATATTTATATTATTTGCAGAAATAACCTGACTTCCGGAATCAAGATGCTGAGCAAATCCGGGAACATTTGAATAGGCGTAGGGCGCGACAAGAGGATCGTGCTGGTAGTAATACTTCAGCGCCAGCGTATCCTTGAGGCTGGCGTTCCAGTCTAGATCGGAGACTAACTGGTCGGCGATGAAGTAGGCCGTTCCGGGCAGCGAGACGTTGTAGGGATGAGCTACGGTAGGAATTCCGCTGGAGTTGGGAACTAACCACTTGCCGGGTTCTCCGGGAAGAGATGGTTGATTCAATAAACTAAATGCAACGCTGCTGCCGGGGCTTACGGTGTTGTTATTAATCGCGCTGGCTGCGAGCGGCGAACCTAGAGCACAGTTCATCGTTTGCACTGCGGTTGTAGTTGGTACAGGACACCAGCCTGCGTTGGCGACTGCGGCCAGTCCGCCGATGCTGCGGTCGTCGCTGAGTCCGACAGGGACGGAGAAGCGTGAGTAGCCCAGTTCCTGATCGGAGACGTGCAGATGTTGATAGCCGATAAATCCAAAAAGTCTGTTCAGTACGATCGGACCGCTTAGCGTTCCGCCTGCAATATAGCGATGTAGCTGCGGAACCTTCTGGCTGTCGGGAATGTCGTCGTCCTGCTTGAAGAAGAAGGGCGCGGCGTTGAGCCAGTCCGTACCACGATGTAGATAAGCGTTGCCATGCAGCGAATTCGTGCCGGATTTCGTGCTCATCTCCAGATGCGCGCCAGCGGTCGAACCTTGCTGCGCGTCGTACATCGCTGCGTTGACGCGAACCTCTTCCAACGTCTCGGGAGCCGGACTGGGGATTGCATTGCCGATGGAGAGATAGATCGAAGCGTTGCTCTGAATTACGCCGCCCGCACCAGTGCTATTGCCGCCTGCGTTCAGGACTACGCGAAAAGAGTTGACCTGACTGGTGCTTTTGCCATTAAATAAATTACTGGCGTCGATGCCATTTAATAAAAAAGAATTCGAAGTGTCGCGCTGGCCATTGGCCCAGATGGGCGCATTTCCCAGACCGGAGTTGACCCCGGTGCCACCGGAAAGCTCGGCGCTGACGCCGGTCGATTGAATGGCCAGTCCGGTGAAGCTGCCTGTCGGCAGTGGAGTTTGCTCGATCTGCGCGTGATCCAGAACGTAGCCGTTGGCGGTGTCGACTACGTTCAGCAGCGGCGTCGCCTCCACTTCAACGAGTTCGCTGGTTGCGCCAATGCGCAGTGAGGCGTTGATGCTGGTCGTGCGATCCGCTTGCACAGCGACGTGCTGCGTCTTTTGCGCGGCGAATCCTGCGGCTTTGTAGGTAAGCGTGTAGCTGCCGATGGGAAGGTTCGCGAAGGCGTAGACGCCGAAGCTATTGGATTGAACCGTGCGCGACAAAGCGGTCTGCTCGTCGACCGCGACGACTGTCGTTCGCGGCAGCGCGCCGCCTGAGGCGTCGGTTATCGTGCCGGTAATGCCGCCCAGAGTTTGCTGCGCAGGCAGGGAAGAAGGGAACAGAAGTACAACGATCAATAGGCAGAGGAATATTGATCGGAGAGAAAAACAATTACGCAGAATAAATCTCAAGACGTAGATCCTTATTGGCAGGAGTTGCCTGCCAGATGGATGGGCGATTCAGGATAGGCTCGAAATCGCTTGTAGCGGGATAAGTTGATGCGACTAGTAGCGTGACCGAATGAAAAGGTTGTTAGAAAAACAAAAGCAGATCCCCTTCGGGGATGACAAACTAAAAGAGCACAGACTGCATCATTTATGCGGCCGCGGTTCTAGAGCATTGTAGGTAATAATGTAGACCATGCTGCGACGAGCAAAAGCAGATTCCTCCGCTTCGCTGCGGAATGACAAACATGTTGGTTTATAGCAATTTCTAAAAGGCTCTAGTTATTGATGGCTGACCTTTGGTTCGTAGGCGCAGAAGGGATCGCTCTCCAGCGGGTCTCCGGTATAGGCGAAGGCGCGGGCGCGTGAGCCGCCGCAGAGTGTGCGATACTCGCAGACTCCGCACTTGCCCTTGAAATGGCTGGGTGTGTGCAACTCGCGGAAGACGGGCGAGTCGCGATAGATTGCCGTGAGTTTGTCGGTACGCACATTGCCTGTGGCCAGGGGCAGAAATCCCGCAGGGTAGACATCGCCGGTATTGGAGATGAACATAACGCCGTGTCCGTCGCGAATCTCAAAGCCGCGATAGACCGGGGTGCGCTCGATCTGCTCTCCCGTTAATCCAGCCGCACGCATGCGATCCAGAGCAATGCGGCGATACGAAGGAGCTTCGGTGGTTGCGACCACGAACGGCGCGACCTGCGCCATGTCGTAGGCCCAGTTCATCAGCTCCTCGCCGCGCTGGGGCGAGACGGGCTGTAGCAGCTTGCCGCGTCCAACCGCGATCAGGAAGAAGAGGCTCCAGCGCATGACGCTGACCTGCTTCAATCGCTCATAGATGGCGGGCAGATCGGCTTCAGTCTCCTGCGCAACCAGGGTGTTGACCTGAATTGGAATTCCCAGTTTGGCCGCGTTCTCGGCGGCGCGAATCGTCCAGTCGAAGCAGCCTTCGACGCCGCGCACAGCCTCATGCAGCGCGGCGGTCGAGCCGTCCAGACTAAGCCCGATGCTGTCGACGCCATGCGCCTGCAGTTTGGCCAGCACGTCGTAGGTCAACTCGCCGGTGGCGCTGGGCGTGACCGAAACCGCCAGCCCGAGTCGGCGCGCCTCATCGATCAATTCGTATAGGTCGGCGCGGCGCAGCGGGTCGCCTCCAGTCAGAACCAGATGCGGCAGTGGTTTGTCGAAGGAGGCGATCTGGCGCAGCAGGGCGATGCCCTCGGTGGGCGTCAACTCTTCGGGATGAGGCGTGTTGACAGCTTCGGCGCGACAGTGGCGACAGGCCAGCGCGCAGGCCTGCGTCGTCTCCCAGTAGACCAGCATGGGGTTGCGCGAGTAGTCGTGCGCTCCGCCGCGATGCGCGTGAGGATGCTGTTTCGTTGTTCCTGCTTCGGTGGATGGCATTGGCTTGTTCTCCTCTGGCGCGATCATGATTCGATGCAGACCGGCGGGGCCTCGCTCTGTCGTGCGCCCTCGGCCTGTGCGTGTCTTGTTGCAATAGTCTGTGCGGCGGCGATTCCGCTCTGGATGCAGTCTGGAATGCCGGAGCCGCGATAGGCTGCGCCCGCCAGATGCAGCCCGGGATGCGCCGCAAGATTCTGCTCGATCGTAGCAATGCGCGCTGCGTGTCCGAGGTCGTACTGCGGATTGGCCTTCGGCCAGCGATACGCCTGAGCCAACACCGGCGTCGCTGTAATGCCCATAATTGTCTGTATCTCTTCGCGGGCGAGTTGCACCAACGCGGCCTCATCCTGCTCGGCCAGATCTTCGGCAAACGCTCCGCCGATGAAGACGCGCATCAGAACGCAGTCCTCCGGCGCGCGGTGGTTGAACTTCACCGACGACCACGAGCAGGCGGTAATTCTGCGTCCTTCGCCGCGCGGTACGATGAAGCCTGCTCCCTGCAAGGGATGCTCGACCTCGCTGCGTCGGAAGCCCAGCGAGACCGTTGCGGTGGAGACGTAGCGAATGGCGCGCAGCTGCGTGGCTAGCGTCGAATCGAGCGGCTCGATCAGATCGGCGGTGATGTACGAAGGCGTCGCAAAGACCACGTCGTCGGCCACGATGGACGAGCCATCGCTCAGCGAAACGATGTAGCGGTCTCCATCGAAGCTGACGGATCGCGCGCCGCAACCCGCTCGCAGCGATTGCGGATTGAGCCGCGCAATGATCGCCTCGGAGAGCTGTTCCAGCCCGCCGCGCAGGGTCATGAACATCGACGGACGCTTGGCTCCGGGGGCCGCGCTCGGCTTGGGACGCTTCATCATGCCGCGCATCAGACTGCCGTGCTTCTTCTCCATCTCCAGAAACATGGGGAAGGTGCTGCGCAGACTGAGCCGTTCGGGATCCGCCGCATGGATGCCTCCCATCAGCGGGCCTGCAATCTTGTTCAGCAACTCGTCTCCCAGACGGCGCCGCACAAAGCTGGCGAGGCTCTCGTCTTCCTCGCTGCGCGAGCGTGGAATGAAGATCTCCACTCCGCAGCGCAGCTTGCCCGGCCAAGAGATCAGCCGCGTACGCAGGAAGGGAAGGATCATGGTCGGAGCCATCAGCATCATGCCCTCGGGCATCGAGTGCAGCCGTCCGCCGCTGTATATATAGGTTGCCGCAGATTTGCCGCTGTTCGAGCCGACCAGTTGATCCTCCAGCCCAAGCCGCTTGCAGAGATTCAGCGCCGCAACCTTCTGCGTGATGAAGGAGTCTGGCCCACCCTCAACCGTGAAGCCGCCTTCGTGGGTAGAGGTGATCTTGCCGCCCCAGCGCGGCGCGCTCTCTACCAGCGTATAGCTGGTCGAGCCGCCCTCCTGCAAGTAGAATGCAGTGGCCAGCCCTGCGATGCCGCCGCCGATGATTACCGTCTTATGCATCGAGATCTCTGCCATCAAAAAAACAGTTGGATTTAGGAATTACTGTAGATTGTGTGACCGATTGTCATTCTGAGCGCAGCGAAGAATCCCCGCATATTGTTCGCTCTACGACGGTCTACCCCATCAACGAAAAAGATCTGAAATGGCCCACTCCCATTCTATTCGTTTCCGGATCATCGCCGCTTGCAGACCGCTTCGATCTACCTCTCCGCATCGCAACTCGCGGCGACTCGCTTCTTGCCGCGGGGATGGTGTTCGTGATGCACCTGCTTCAAGTGTTCCATCGCAACATGGGTGTAGATCTGCGTGGTGGCGATGTCGGCGTGGCCCAGCAATCGCTGCACACTCCGCAGATCGGCTCCATGCTCCACCATGTGCGTGGCGCAACTGTGGCGCAGCATGTGCGGACTGGCCCGATGCACGTCGCCGTCCACACTGACCGAGGCCGCGCGCACCATCTCCCAAACCCACTGCCGGGTCAGCGCATTGCCGCGTACGCTGAGGAAGAGCGCCCGCGCCCCCATTTCAGACCGCGCGCCCATTCCTGCCCGCTGCATCCCCGCCCGCGCCAGCGCAGGCCTTCCGCGCCGAATGTACTCGTCCAGAGCCTCGACTGCCTTGCGTCCCAGCGGCACAATGCGCTCCTTGTCGCCCTTGCCCCGCACCTGCGCCCGCGCCTGATCCAGATGCAGATCCTCCTCGCCCAGCGCGACGATCTCGCCCACGCGCAGCCCTCCCGCGTACAGCAGTTCCAGAATCGCGTGGTCGCGCAGAGCCAGCGCAACGGCGTTACGTGAGTGGCCCTCGGTCGCCGGATCCAGCGCCACGGCGGCGCTATGGTCCAGCATCTCAGCCACCTCGCTCTCGGCCAACGACTTCGGCAGAACCTTCCAACTCGCGGGCGATTCGATGTTCACCGTAGGGTCGTACGTGATGCGGCGATCCAACAGCAGCCAGCGATAGAATCCGCGCAGGCAACTCAGTTTGCGCGCCACCGATCGCGCATCGACGTGGTTGGCGCGCATCTGCGCCATGAAGTCCTTGACGTCGTTCTCAACGGCAGTCAGCAGCAACGCATCGCGCCGCTCCACCTGCTCGGCAAACTGCTCCAGATCGCAGGCGTAGGCCTCGCAGGTCGCCGGACGCATCCCCTTCTCTACGCGCAGATAGCCCATGTACTCGCGTATCGTTCTGGCGTTCCCGGAGATCTCCGCACTAGCCTGCATCCCTCCATTATCCGCGTTGCCAGCCGCTAAATCGCAGCATCCGCGCCGCCCGAATCAACCTCGCCAGCATCCGCCTCGATACCATAATTTGTCATTCCGTAGCGAAGTGGAGGAATCTGCTTTTCTCCTTCCTGCAACAAATAACTCCTTTCCTTCAACGCAGCGCATGAGCTATCGTTCTCCCATGCGTCTCTCCCGACCCTGTTTGCTGCTTACTCTTTTCCTCCTCTGCGCATCCACGACTCGTCTTTCTTCGCAGAGCAACGCCTCGCCTGCCATCACCTTTAAGGGTGCGTCGAATTACTCGCAGGCCGAACTGCTCACCTTCACCGGCCTCAAGCCCGGTTCAGCTACGCAGCAGCAGATGAACGATGCCGCACAGCGTTTGAACGATACCGGGCTCTTCGACGAGGTCAACTTCGCAGGCAATGACAGGGAGATCGTCTTCACCCTGAAGCCCGCTAGAGCCACGCTTCTCGCACGGTTTAGCAACTTCATCTGGTGGCAGGATGATGAACTCAATCGCAACATCAAGGCGCGCATTCCCCTCTATCGCGCCTCTGCGGTGCCAAGCAACGGCAATATGGAGGACGAAATCTGCGCTGCGTTGAAGGCCCTGCTGGAGGAAAAGAGTGTCTCTGACGCATCGATCTCATTGCGGACGGACGGCTCTCATCTGGTCTTCAGCATCGACTCGCCGTCGGTGCGGATTCGCTTGCTCACCTTGAATGGAGCGTCGCCCGCGATGCAGCCCAAGATCGCCCATGTCCTGCATGAGATGGCGGGCCAGCCATGGGACAAAGACGAGACGTTCAAGGATATTTCCGTGCGAGTTGGCGATGATTATCGCAACGATGGGTACCGAGAATTTGCGCTGGTCAATGAGGCGCATTCGGCTCCGACGATTACTGCAAACGGCATTGAGCTTGAACTGACGGCGGCGATCAACGAGGGGCCGCAGTACCACGTCTCGCACTTCGACTGGGCAGGCTCCGAGGTTCTCTCTCCCGCAGACCTCAAGAAGATTGCCACCCTGAAGGTCGGCGATCTCGATTCGGCATACTTTCTACAGGAGTCGCTCCAATTGATAGCCAAGGCCTATCAAACCAAAGGATTTATGCTCGCAATGGCCAGCGCGCCGCCCGTCGTCGATCCTGCTACCCATCAGGTTTCGTATACCCTCAGCGTTGTCGCCGGGCCGCTATATCACTTCAACTCCGTCCGTTTTGTCGGCGTCAGCGACGAGCTTGGCAAGCAACTCAGTGCCGCGTGGCAGATGAAGCCGGGCGACGTCTACGACGGTACTTACGCGCGCAAGTTTATTACTCAGAACCCCGCGCTGTTGAAACAGGGCTATAGGCCGATTCCTCAGCCCAAAATCGATTCTGTCGTCCATACTGTCGACATTACGATGTCCTACTTAAAAGCTGCGCCTGCGAAGTAAACCGCCAGCGGCGATGCACTGCTAAACTGAGAACAGTATGTTTGAGACATTAAGCGACAAGCTCCAGCGCTCCTTCAAGGTCCTTCGCGGCCAAGGCACCATCACGGACGAAAACATCGACGAGGCAATGCGCGAGATTCGTCTCGCCCTCATCGAGGCCGACGTCAGCCTCTCGGTCGTCACCGAGCTGGTCGAGCACATCCGCGTCCGCGCCCTTGGTACGCAGGTCACCACGGCCCTCTCGCCGTCGGAACAGATCGTCAAGATCGTTCACGACGAGCTGGTCGCGATCCTCGGCAAGGACACGGCGCGCTTCCGCACCAGTTCGCAGCCACCCAGCGTCGTGCTGATGGTCGGCCTACAGGGCGGAGGCAAGACGACCACCTCGGCCAAGCTCGCCGCGTGGCTGAAGAAGGCGGGCCATCGCCCCATGCTGGTCTCGGTCGACGTCTACCGCCCGGCCGCGCGGGAACAACTGCGCCTCGTCGCGCAGTCGATCAACGCCCAGCTTTACGAGGGTTCCCTCACGCCCAAACCCTCTTTGTTGTCATTCCGCAGCGAAGCGGAGGAATCTTCTTCTTACATTCCCGGCACAGCCGACGTCCTTCGCATCGCCAAGGACGCCCGCCGCGAAGCCGCCAGCTACGGCTGCGACATCCTGATCGTCGATACCGCTGGGCGCAACCAGATTGCCGCCGACCTGATGGACGAGATGGCCGCGCTCAAAAAGCTGCTCAACCCCAGCGAGATCCTCTTCGTCGCCGACGCCATGACCGGGCAGGACGCGGTCAAATCCGCCAAGGCCTTCCACGACCTGCTCGCCCTCACCGGCGTCATTCTCACCAAGATGGACGGCGACGCCAAGGGCGGCGCGGCTCTCTCCATCCGCCAGGTCACCGGCGCGCCCATCAAGTTCCTCGGCACCGGCGAGAAGCCCGACGCCTTCGAGCCCTTCCATCCCGACCGCATCGTCAGCCGCATCATGGGCATGGGCGACATCGCCACCCTGCTCGAGCGCGCCGAAGAAAAGCTCGACCGCGGCAAGGCCGAGAAGTTCGCCTCCAAGGCCCTCTCCGGCGAAGGCTTCTCCCTCGACGACTTCCGCGACCAGCTCCGTCAGATTAAAAAGATGGGCTCCATGAAGTCCATCCTCAAGATGCTGCCCTCGGTCGGCCCCTTCGCCGGCATGGCGCAGGCCGCGGAGAACGTGGACGAGAAGCAATTCAACCGCATCGAGACCATCATCGACTCCATGACCGCCCGCGAGCGCCGCGACCACGAACTCATCAACGGCAGCCGCCGCAAGCGCATCGCCCGCGGCTCCGGAACCTCCGTCCAGGAGGTCAACAACCTCCTCCGCCAGTACGCCCAAATGCGCAAGATGTTCAAATCCATGGGCAGCGGTGGCACCGGCCTAAAAGCCCAGCAGCGCATGATGCAGCAAATGCAACCCAAACAGCGCTTCGGCAGATAGGGGAGAACATGGAATCAGACGATCCGATCATGCTAAATCTCGCAACGTCACCAGTTGAAGGCGACATTGAAGCAATCAAGGCAGAGATTGCAGTACATCAGGGCACGCGTCGGGGACGCTTTGCGGAAAAATTTTGTTTAGCGGCGCTCAGTAGTATTCCTTGGGTGGGAGGCTATCTAAGCGCACTGGCCTCCCTGAGAAGCGATGAGGCTAATGTGCAGGTGAGCGAAATTCTGACTGAATGGTTGGGGGAGCATCACGAGAAATTGGAGAACGTAAAGGAAACATTGATTGAGGTGGACACAAGATTCGCTTCTATCGGTGACACAATAACTGAGCGGATCGAAAGTGAAGAGTATCTTGGTATAGTTCGGAAGGCATTCCGAGTATGGGATAACGCGGATACTAAACAAAAGCAAAAGTATGTTTCAAATTTAGTAACAAATGCTGGTGGGACGCGAGTGTGTAATGACGACGTTATTCGTCTTTTTGTAGACTGGCTAAACACCTATCATGAATCACATTTTGCTGTGATTCGGGAAATCCATCAGAATCCAGGCTCAACCCGACATGACGTCTGGAACGCTCTATACAACTTAGAAGTTAGGGACGACTCGCCTGAAGCAGATCTCTTCCGACTACTATTTAGTGATCTCGGTATAGGCAGAGTAATTCGGCAGGAACGAGATGTTAATCAACTCGGCCAATTCGTAACGAAGCGTGCCGTAAATGTTCCAAAGGGATATGGCGCTCGAACAATGAAAAGTGCATTTGATAATAAAGAGGCGTATGTATTAACTGCGCTGGGCAGCCAGTTCGTCCACTACACAATGAATGAATCGATTGGTAGATTGGGTTCTGAAACTTAATACAAGTAAGTTGTGTTGTAGGTAACGGGTGCCTCACCCATCGCGCACTTTGAGTCGAAGGTCGTGCTCATTATCCTCCACGTTATAACTCAACTCGATTGCTCTGAAGATATTGATGTAAATACAACTTACTTCTATGGACGGGCGAACCCGGCCACAACCCATCCAATTGCTCGAATTACGCCCCACGGGACGAAGAATCCAAGGACGGGAAAGAGCGCAACCAAGAGATATTTCCATAAGGATGGTACCTGTGTTGGATAGAACGTCTGGCCGTCCTCGGTCTGAATTGAATAGATCGCATAATCTGTGTTCCAAGCGATTGCCTTAATGCCGCCGTTGTAAAGTACGGAAGTGTAGCAATCGAACTTCGTGTATGGCACTGTGCCCACGGGGTAGATGTCGCAGTCAGTAAAAGTATGTTTCTGCTTTTCCCCTGTGATCAGGTTATTGCGTTCCTGCTTCACAACATCAGAAGCCGCCAACTGCTCAAATCTGTTGTAGCACGCCCTCTGGCTCTGAATGTCCTGCAATTCCAGGTATGAGGCAACTCCGCAGATAATTGCCCCCGACACTCCCAGAAGCAGGGCCAGCCGTCGCGTTCCTTCCCGAAGATTCAACGATGTCTCCAATCACGTAATTGGTTCTTGTTTTCAGTCCAGTGCGTTGCAGGTCAATGAGGCGCTTCCACGTTGGCATCGCCACTGTATAACCCATTTGTCTGTCCGGTCAATGTGTCCAGAATATCGAACAGGCATAACGTGAAAATCATTGTCTAATTCACTTGCTGTCACTCCAATAAGATATATAGACCCCGGTGCTGGAACCTGAACCTCGCGCGAGGGAACGTCAATTGTACGCTGGAAATCGAACAATCCGTTTGAATCCTCACCGCAGAATAGTCTTGGCAACTTATCCAAAGAGTCCAACCCTTTATTGTCCGCTGGTACCGTTTTCGTTCTCATATCGCAATCCCGGTATTCGCCCACCAGCCAGTCTCCAGCAATCCAAACGGGGGTGTCGTGAGAGTGCGTTATCCATCCGGCTTGATCCAGCCAGTTGTATCCACCGTAGATTAAGCCTACAAGAATTGCCAAGCCGACTAAGCAGCCCAAACCAGCAGCAGTATCAGAGCCTTTAGATTGAGCCATTGCGGGCAACCTCAATGTCACATAAATAAGATTCACAAGGATTGTACGCCGGGTGCCCCATCCATCGCGCCCTCTGCGATGAGGCTGCATCGCCCCTGAGCGCAGTCGAAGGTCGCGACCGCCCCATTCAACTCACCCCTCATAAACCTCGCTGCGCTGCATGGTCCTCGTCCCACCGGGTGCCCCATCTTCGCGCCCGCATCTGGGCGCTAAGGTGGGTCTCGCGCCACCTCTCCGCCCCAACCCCAACCCGGAAGGGCCTGGCTTCAGCCGGGCCAATATCGCCGCGCGCAACGGATGTTTATCGCCGTGAGCGCCAAAGGTACGATAGAATACCTGTAGCGGAGGCCACTCCTATGCCAGCACGGATCGACATTACGCAGGACATTCAGCCGCTTACTACGTTTCGCAATAATTCTGTTGAGTTCATGCAGCAGCTTAAGGCGACGCAGCGGCCCATCATCCTCACCGTCAACGGCAAGCCTGAGGCTGTGTTGCAAGATCCCGCAGCTTACCAGCGCCTGCTCGATCTCGCCGCCGCATCCGACGCCAGAGAAGGCATACGTCAGGGGCTGGCCGAGCTGAGTCAGGGCGAAGGCCGTCCAGCCGCGGAGTTCTTTGCCGAAGTACGCGAGAGACATGGCCTACCTCGTTAGAATCATGCCCCGCGCCGAGCGCGATCTACTAGCGATCTTCGACTACATCGGAGGCCTCACCTCGCCGCCTGCCAGAGTGTGGTTCGACGGCCTCGTCGAGTCCATCGCTGGCCTATCCGAGTCACCACAACGACATCCAGCGATCCCGGAGGACGCGCGCCTCCGACATCTCCTCTACGGTAACAAACCCCATATCTACCGCATCATTTACGCGGTCGATCTATCTCGTCGGCAAGTCAATATCGTCCACGTTCGCCACCACGCCCGCGACGCATTCAAGCCAACAAAGACCATTCAGTAGTCGGACGTGCGCCCCACCCATCGCACCCTCTGCGATGAGGCTGCATCGCCCCTGAGCGCAGTCGAAGCTCGCGACCGCACCATTCAACTCACCCCTCATAGACCTCGCTGCGCTGCCCGGTCCTCGTCCCGCTGGCTGCCCCATCTTCGCGCCCGCATCTGGGCGCTAAGGTGGGGATCGCGCCACGAATTTCTACCCCCCATCCCCGAACCGCAAGCCCACGCGTTCACGCCTGCACCAGCACAAAGTTTTTCTCCACCCGCCTGCAGCACGTCCCAGCGGCGAAAAGTCCAGAGTCTTCATGCGCCAATTCTAAACGTATTCAGCGAGGGTGCGAAGTCGTTCTATTGCAAGTCGCCTGCTCTACTGCGGCTTGGAGAGAGGTTTGGTTGTCGCCTTCGCTACGATTCCCGCATCGACCAGCTCCGCTTCCTCCAGTTCCAGCGGAAGTTGTTCAGCGCGTCCATAGCTGTCGTAGGCGCGGACGATGCGCTGCACCAAATGATGCCGCACGACGTCAACGTCCTCGAAGTGGCAGAAGCTGATTCCCTCCACGCCGTCGAGAACCTGCAACGCCTCTACCAGGCCGGACTTCTTCGGATTGGGCAGATCGATCTGCGTCAGATCGCCGGTAATGACCGCCTTCGAGCCGTTGCCCATGCGGGTGACGAACATCTTCATCTGCTCGTTGGTGGTGTTCTGCGCCTCGTCCATGATGATGAAGGCGTCGGACAGGGTACGTCCGCGCATGAAGGCCAGCGGCGCGACCTCGATGACGTTGGACTCCAGCATCTTGTCGACCTTCTGCGGGTCGAGCAGGTCGTAGAGCGCGTCATACAGTGGGCGCAGGTAGGGATCGACCTTCTCCTGCAACGATCCGGGAAGGAAGCCGAGCCGTTCTCCCGCCTCGACCGCCGGGCGGACAAGGATGATGCGGCTGACTTGCTTGGTCATCAGCGCGGAGACGGCCATGGCGACGGCGAGATAGGTCTTGCCGGTTCCTGCGGGGCCGAGGCCGAAGGTCATGTCGCCACGTTCGATCGACTCGACGTATTTGCGCTGGTTGGGCGAGCGCGGTTGCACCATGCGCTTGACTCCCGCCGAACGCTGCTTGCCGGAGTCTACCAGCGACTTCAGCGTGACAGCTGGGTCGGCGATGACCAGCTTCAGCATTCCCTTGAGTTCGCCGTTTTGCAGCGTGACTCCGCCGCGGCGCAGCGACTCGTAGTCGATAAAGATACGCTCCACCAGCTCTACGCTCTCGATCGAGCCGGTGATCTCGAGCGCATCCGAGCGAAGATCGATCGTCACCTGAAGGCCGTCTTCCATCAACCGAAGATTCTCGTCGCGGGTCCCGTACAGGGGCTCAATACCGGGCGTGATTTCGAGGGATTTTTTAATCAAGTGTTTTTCTGACCTCCGTCAGGGCGTACCGGGTTGGCTGTTCCGTCTGTAGATATAGACACGCGAATCTCTTGCGAGTTTCGACGCGGAAGGTGGGATAGGGGATGCAAAAAGATTGGGTTCGACGAGGCTAGGGAACTGCGACAAGAGCGCAGACTCCGTGTAGCACAGCGTCTCATCTGTGATCCTGCAATCGAATTGGCGAGGGTTGCCAATAGTTTGCCGTTTATGGGCTCAGACTAGTCCGCTGTTCGCGCTCCGTCAAGTGAATTATTAGCCAAGTTTTGCACCGATCTTGATGCAGCTTTTTTGCGCATAATTCAGACTGCTGCACTCCGCTGTTGACCCCGCCCCCCTACTGCGGCGGCGCTTCGTTGCAGTAGAAGGCGAAGCGCAGTTCGAGGTTCGGGCCGTGGAAGGCCTTGGGCAAAGGCGGGAACTGGCCTTCGCTGCGGATGCCGTTCCATGCGGCCAGATCGAGCGAGCGGTCGCCGGAGGGGCCTTCGAGGGTCATGGCGCTGATATTGCCGTCGGGCTGGATGGTGAAGCGAATGACGGTGATGCCCTTCTTGGAGAGGGGAGGCTGAATCTCTTCGGGAAGCAGAGGAATCCAGTTGCGCTTGGTGTCGCTGACGACGCGGCGAATGTAGGCGGTAAAGTCGACGCCCATGGTGTCGGAGAGGATCTGCGCGCCGGACTGAAGCGGGCCGCCGGAACTGGCTGGGGCTCCTCCGTACTCTGCTCCGCCGCGACCGCCGCGCATGGCGTTCTGCATGGCATCGTGGGCGCTGGGGGAGGATTGCCCAAAGTTGGGGCGCGGCGCAGAGGGCAGCGCGGCCGACTCAACCGGAGGCTTGGGCGCGCTGGGCAGCGGCGTCGCATTCTGCGCGGGCGTCTCGGGGTGAGGCTGCTCGGGCTGCAGCTGAGATTGTGGCGGGGCAGGCTGCGGCGTGGGAGCGGCGGTGCGCGCCTGTTGCTGGAGCTGCTGCATCGTCTTGCGGTCGATGACCGGATGCGACGGAGGTTTAGGCGCGGGCAAGTTGTGCGGTGTCAGGAAGGTCAGTTCCTTGTCGTGCTGCTTCATCAGCGCGATGGGGTCTTGATACTCCGGCTGATGAAAGAGGACGCGCGGGCCGTAGAACAGGAACCAGGCAAGAGCCAGGTAGAAGATGATGGAGATATAGATGGACTCGCGGAAGCGAGAACGGGAGCGCTCGTCGTCAAGCGAGTCGATCAGGTGGATGAGTTCGTGTTCCTCCAACTCGCCATAGCGTCCGGTGCGAACTTTGATGGGTTCGCGGCCCTCCTGCTGCGCGCCGTCAGCTTCGCTCGTCGTATCGACGTTGTTGCCTGGGGTGCGGGACGGATTGGGAGGAAGATCCAGAATGGGCATTGGCGATCAGGACGAGTGGTGCAGGGACGGCTCTAGGTTAGACGGCGCAAGAGGCATCAGGTAACAGTTACTGTTGAATATGAACCCCGAAATATCCGGGAAGACTCGCGCTAAAGCTATTTTCTCATCTTTGGCGACCGCGCACCGAGTCGGAGATGAAGAAGCTGTATAGATTGGCGAAGGCGATTCGCCATTGCTTGGCCATTCGCTCGCTCTGCGGGCTGGACGCGCAGAGCATGAGTCGGAACTTTCAACGATAATGGATCAGGGCGGAGCGCGAACATCGTTCGCGGACGCTGTGGCTCCACAGAATCGAGTTAGACGTGAAGATTGGACCGATCGCATTAGTACATAAATTTGGGGTCATCCTCAGCGCGGCTTTGCTGCCGCTGGGTGTGTGGGGACTGGGCGCGCTGGCGTTTATCGACTCCGGCTTCTTTCCCATTCCCACGACCATGGACGGAGCCGTCATTGGCTACGTTGCCAGCGACCACCGGAAGTTTCTGCTGTATTGCTTGATGGCGGCCTTTGCTTCGGCTCTGGGCAGTCTGATTCCGTACTATGTGGGACGCGCTGGCGGCGAATTGTTTCTGCTCAAGCGCATCAACCGCCAGCGCTACGAGAAGCTGCGCGACCGCTTTGAGGATCAGGAGTTCCTCGCCATCATGATTCCGGCGATGTGTCCTCCGCCGATGCCGATCAAGCTCTTCGAGTTTGCGGCGGGAGTCTTCGAGATGAAGCCGCTGCGCTTTGCTGTAGCGATCTTTAGCGGCAAGATGATCCAGTTTCTCTTCTGCGCGCTGGTGACGATCTTCTTTGGGCCGACCATCGCCCATGCGATTCGCCTCGCGCTGCATGAACATCTGAGTATCGTTCTGGCAGTTGCGGGCGTACTGGCGCTGGGGCTTTCGGTCTATGTGCTGCGCAAGCTCTTCGACCGGCGACGTGGTCCGCGCTTTCCGCTGGAAGAGGTCTCCGAGCAGGACGAGACTTCCAAACTGGACGAAGGCGCAGATTCCGAAGACTCGACCTTGATTACATAAGGAATGTCTGCACAAGGTTTTGAAAGAGCGCGGGCTTGTGATTGCGGTGTCTCTGCACTATGCCAAAGACCACGCGTGAAGAGCGCATGGATGTACGACGTAATACAGCTTCATGTAAGCTTTTAGGCATGTTCGGTCGACTTCGATTCCTACCTGTTTTGTTGTGTTTTGAGCTTGTCATGGCGGCGTTCTGCGTGTCTCCAATGCCAGCGTGCGGTCAGGCGTCTTCTGGGCCTCAGATCATTGACCTCAGAGGCGATGCCGGTGGCAAACTCTTTGATGGCATTGGCGTGGTGGAGGGGGGCGGTGGTACGGGAGTTCTTCTGAAGGACTACCCAGAGCCGCAGCGAAGTCAGATTCTCGACATGGTCTTCAAGCCGAAGTTTGGCGCGTCGGTGAGTGCCCTGTATGTGGAGATTCCCGGCGACGGCAATTCAACCCAGGGCTCCATGCCGAGCCACATGCACACGCGGGATGATTTGAATTACTCCCGCGGATATATCTGGTGGGAACTCGAGCAGGCCAGGAAGCGCAATCCTCACCTCACGCTCGATGGGGCAGCGTGGAGCGCTCCCGGCTGGATCGGCGACAACGGTGAGGTCTTTGCGCAGAATGCCGGAAAGTACAGCTCGGATAAGAACTTCTACTCAAAGGACGTAGCTGATTACTACATCAAGTGGCTGAAGGGGCTGCGCGATGTGTACGGTCTGGAGCTTGACGCCATCGGCGCCCGCAATGAAAAAGGAGTGAGCTATGACTTTGTCGAGTACTTCCGGAAGGCTCTCGACGAAAACGGCTTCGCCAAGGTGAAGCTGCATTGCTGCGACAACTGGCCCGCAGCGTGGAAGTTCAACTTTGTTCAGGACATGATCTCCGACACCGCGCTCAGGAATTCCATCAACATTGTCAGTGCGCACAACTCCGAACTGGTTGTTTCTTCCGATGTGCAGCATGCAGTCGAGAAGATGGGCAAGCCGATGTGGGACACGGAACAGCATGTATACAAGCCGGGATTCGCTGGACTGATCGGCACGGTCAAGTCCTTCAACGAGCAGTTCATTCGTAGCGGATTTACCAAAATTGTGGATTGGTACGGAATCGCTGGCCTATATGCGATGGAGCCGTTTTCCGGCGAAAAGGAAGCAACGGTTCGGGCGAACTGGCCGTGGAGCGGACACTTCGAGACGAACGAGAAGCTCTGGGGCTACGCCCACTACGGACAGTTCACAGAGGCCGGGTGGCAGTATCTGAACGACGGCAGCGGGACTCTCGCCGGCGGGGGCAGCTTCGTCACCCTGAAGTCGCCGAAGGAAGACTACAGCATCATCCTTGAGACTGCGGACGCCAAGGCCCCGCAGCAGGTGCAGTGGAAGGTCGGTGCAGGGCTTTCATCGGGTGATCTCGCGGTCTGGCGCAGCACGGAACAGGCGCAGTTTGTCCGTGTGGCATACATCAAGCCGGAGAATGGTTCCTTCGCCATGACGCTGGAGCCGAATGCCGTCTATTCGCTGACCACGACGCGCGGCCAGCAGAAGGGACACTTCGATGCAGTTCCCACGCAAAAGCCGTTTCCGTTCCCGTACTACGAGACGTTTGAGGAGTATTCGCACCCTGACGCGTGGGGATACCTTCCGCGATACTTTGCAGACATCGCGGGCGCGTTTGAGCTGACTCCATGTCCGGGGAATCGTGGACAGTGTCTACGGCAGATGGCTCCGCTGCGAACAATCTCCTGGGCGCCGGACTGGTTGCCCTATACGATTGTCGGCGACAGCCAGTGGATGGACTACGAGGTCAGCGCGGACGTTTATCTGGGGGCCGGGGAATCGGCTGCCGTTATGGGACGCATCAACGACGTAGGCACAGGCTATGGATTTATTCCGAAGGGATACTATCTTCAACTGTCGAATGCCGGCCAGCTTCGACTGGTGGTCGTTCGCGGCAAGGTGGACAAAAAGAAGTTGGTCGGCGACGCGGAGCAGCAGGCGCTGATTAAAGCCAGCCACGACGATGGTGCAGGCGGAGAGAAGGAACTTGGCAGCAAGCAACTGGAGGGCATTGCTTCCGGCCAGTGGCATATCCTGAAGCTCCGCTTTGAAGGAAGCAAGATCACCGGTTTCGTGGACGGCAAAGAGGCACTGACGGCAAGCGACGACATGTACGCAAATGGGATGGCGGGCCTGATGGCAGGCGCGGATGGAAAACGGCTCAGCATGCCGTACTACGACAACATCGCCATCACGAAGGTTGGCAGTGCTCTTCCTGCTCCTGCGACGGCATTGCCGGAACAGAATCCAATGTACGGCAAGGTCGAGAAGGCAAGGTAGAACTGGTACGGCACCAGAGCGGAGATACGGATGCGGCTCTCCACCGTTCTCTGGAACGTTACTATGCGCTTATCCGTAATAAGCTTGCCCGATGGCGGCTTTCTGGGCGGGCTGGATTCAAAGTGGCAACGTCTGTACAACTGGCACCGGGTAGCGCAATACCACCTTAATATGGCCAAGCTAACTGGCTCGAACGATAGTTTGATGAAGTTTGTAACCAACATTACACACATGTAGTACGCAAGAAATCTAATGGAGAGGATATAAGCCTGATGTAGTGAAGGTAAAAACAATGCCCCACGGGACATAAAAACATCACCAGGATCTGTTGCGTACATTCCTGTACTTTTTTTGTTTTGAATGTACCTGACAGTACATCGGGACTCGAGAATCTTCTGCGAATTCGGTTCTTGTTCTAAATGTTGCAAAAGAATCTACTGCTGTGCCCTCTTTTTTTCTGCGCTGTAACTTCAATAAATAAATAATGTTAGCAGCCTGATTGCATATTCCCGTGGCAGATTCAGGATTGAGTGTGATTCAATAGGCGAACTTTGGCATGCGTCTTGCAGTGCACAATTGTGTGCAAACGATGTGCCGGGTCGTTATGGATTGGAAGCTGCCACAGAGCTGATTCAAACAGGCTCGTGTTCTGAGGCAATTCCTTAGCTGCTCGCCTTCTGCAATCAATAGGTGCTGTTTCAAAAAATGGCTCTACCAAACCTGAATGAAGAGGAAAACACGATATGAAGATGATTAGAGCGATATTGCGCCCGGATACAGCCGAGGATGTTGCGGAAGGTCTGGCGGACGCCGGATTTGTCTCCATGACAAAGGTCAACGTATTTGGTCGCGGCAAACAGAAGGGCATCACGGTCGGCACGATTCACTATGATGAGCTGCCCAAGACGATGATCCTGATGGTCGTCGAGGACAAGGATGTTGATGTCGTTCTCAAGACCATCCAGGACAAGGCCTACACAGGAAATTTCGGCGATGGCAAGGTCTTCATCACGGGCGTCGAAGAAGCATACACCGTTCGTACCGGCACAAAGGGACTCTAGGGGGGATCGCATGAAGGAAATCATCGCCATCATTCGACCCAAGAAGGTTGGGCCGACACGGAATGCACTCGAACAGCTTGGCTTTAACAGCATGACTGCGACGGCGGTTCTTGGACGCGGAGCGCAGCGTGGAATTGCAAGCGAGGTCAGGGCGGAGTTGAGTCCCGAGCTGCTTGCAGGCAACGCAGGCGGGATGAAATATATTCCCAAGCGGCTTGTGTCGATCATGGTTCATGACTTTGACGTGGATAAGGTCGTGAAGTCAATTATCGAAGTCAATCAAACCTTGCAGATCGGCGACGGAAAGATCTTTGTCTGCCCGCTCGAAGACGCGATACGCGTTCGCACCCAAGAGCGAGGGGAAAGCGCCGTATAGTGCGACTTATGTTTGCCTTGTTTGAATAACTGCTGAACTCGGCGCCATAAATCGCTTGACTGGAAGATGAGGAGACGCAAGACAGGTAATAGCTGTCTTGCGTCTCCTTTGCTTAATGCAATTTTTTGAAGTGCGCTGAATTGTGGACTCTGAGCCGGACTCCAAACAGATTGTCCTTTGATGCCAGGCCATATCGGCATATAGCTGGCTGGGCGGATTGACGTTTCGCGAAGGCTATAGGACGGGCCTTTGGCCCTTGCCAGACAACAACAACGGCAACTATGCCGATATGGCCTGACGGTGTACATATTTGTACTGGGCGCAACCAAAATGCACTTAGCCGAACATTTTCAAAGATGATCTCTGTGGTTTATCACGGATAAAACTGACCTCGGCAGTGGATGCCGCTCTGAAGACAAGAAAAAAACAAAATATTAGCTAAAGCATAAAGCATGGTATTTCATGTACTTGCTTATAGATTATTCGTCCGACGGTACTTGGAAATGCGCTCTTTCGCTCTGTTCGTCTACGGCTTGGCAATGATCGTGCTTATAGAAGGGCAAGCGCAATATTACCGGGATGCGGCAGGCACACAAAACACATTTGGGGGATAGACATATGACAAGTTTGAATCTTGCAAGAGCGATGATTCTTGCCGTCGCAGAAGCGGGCGGAGCGTATTGGTTTTTCAAAACAAAGAAGGCTGGACTGCGAACACTGATGACCAGTTTCGGTCTTGGATTCGCAGTGGCGATCGTATTGTTCGATCTGCTGCCGGACTCGACAGAACACTTTGCAATGGGCTATGCGCTGTTTGCAGTGGGCGCGGCGGTCATGCTCGGGGTATCGATGCTGAGCAAGCAGTCGAGTGCGAAGGGAAGTGGTTCGGTCGCGGTGACGGGCATGGCCTTGCACAATCTGGGTGAGGGCATTCTGCTGGCGGCGATGAGCGGGCCGATCTCGTTCATGCTCTTTGCCGGAGCTCTGCTGCACAAACTGCCGGAGGGCATGGCCACCTTCGCGCTGCTCGATGGAGCTAAGGAAAAGACGCGCTTCGCCTTGGCGGCAGCGGTTGGCCTGATGATTCCGCTGGGCGCTGTGCTGCGCATTCCGACTTCTCTACAACAACCTGTAATGGCGATGTTGGCAGGAATGATTCTAGTTTCGGTCTCAAAGGCTCTGTTCGAGCACACGGCCAAGAATCTGGATGCTATGCCGAAGCTACAGTTCGCGATGCCCTGCTTGGTGGGAGCCGTGATTGGCGGCGTATCGTGCCTGATCGCATAGTTGCACATGCTATGCAGTTGGGCCAGCTTGTGAGATTTGATTCTCAAGAAGCATGAATCATTGCAAGTCCATCTCGCCCTGGCCATCCGATTACTTCGCGAGGGCCAGGGCGAAGCTGTATCTGAACCACTGTGGGAGGAGAAGACAATGCGCCACTTCGAACGCAAGAACAAAGTTAAATCGATTTGTATTCTCATGGGACTTGGTGGCTGGTGCATCTTTGCGCTGCTCTTCTGTTCCATTGCTTTTGCTTCTGACATTGGCGGTTCGATGACGGGCGAGGTAAAAGACTCAAGCGGTGCGGCCATTGCCAACGCCTCCGTGACGCTGGCCGATCCAAGCACCGGGGCCTTGCTAAAGACGGTTACAAATCGTGGGGGCTCCTACTACTTTGCTGGTGTGCCAGTTGGGCGTTACGAGATGTCTGTTATTGCGAGTGGGTTTCGCGCCTATCGACGCAGCGCCATTACGGTGAATGTGACGAGCGTCGTTCGTGCCGATGCCGTTCTTCAGGTGGGAGAGAATCAGGATGCAGTGACGGTTGTGGCGACGAGCGTCTCACTGGACACGGACAGCACGCAGATGGGAGAGGTGATGGTCTCTTCCACGGTGAACACGCTGCCGCTGAATGGACGCAGCTACTCCGACTTGCTGGCTCTACAGGCCGGCGTAGCACCGGTGACGACGATGACCTCGGCGACGGTGCAAGGGCTGGGACAGAGCGTTTTTTCTCCATCGGGAGATCTGAATCCCGGTGTGCTGTCGATCAATGGCCAGCGGGAATCGGCCAATGGATACATCGTGAACGGCGCCAATGCTGAGGAGAATGGCAGCATGGCGGCTGCGATTATTCCCAATCTGGATTCGATTGCGGAGTTCCGAATTCTAGTCAATAACCTGGATGCTGAGTTTGGACGATACAGCGGCGGACAGGTCAATGTCGTCACCAAGTCGGGAACGAATTCTATTCACGGTGACGCCTTTGAGTTTTTTCGCAATACGAATCTGGATGCAAGAAACTACTTCTCGACGGATCGCGGAACCTTCGAGCAGAATCAGTATGGCGCAACATTGGGCGGCCCGATCAAGCGCGACAAGGCGTTCTTCTTTGTCGACTATCAGGGGACACGACAGACGCAGGGCGTGGATACGGGCCAGATTCCGGTGCCAACTGCGGATCAGCGCAGTGGTAATTTCATCGATCCAGACTCAGGCTTGAGCACACTTACGGGGTGCGTGAGCGGGCCATATCTGGCGGGCTTGCTCTCACAAAAACTTGGTTCCAGCGTTGCGTCCAATGATCCGTATTCTCCGCAATCGACTGGATGTACAGCGAATCGCCCCGCAGTATTTTCAGACGGAGTGATTCCGCAAAGCGCGTGGTCGGCTCCGGCAAAGGCTCTGCTGCAATATATTCCTGCATCCAACGTGGCGGATGGAGTATTCTCCACGTCGGCCTACGACCAGAGACTACACGATAACAAAGGATCGGCGCGGGTGGATGCGAATACTCGCTGGGGCAGAGTCTCGGGCTACTATGCGCTGGATAACTATGTTCTGGATAATCCTTACCCAACGGCGCAGGGCGGGGCGAATGTTCCTGGGTTCAACGCCGTCTCGCAGGGGCGTTCGCAGCTTGTCGTGATTGAACACGATAAGACGATTGGTGCATCTGCGTCCAATCAGGCGCATATCAGCTATACGCGCGTGGCCAACGATATGGGGAAGCCGGTCGGAGGGCTGGGCGTGAGTCTGGCTTCGCAGGGATTCGACACGGGAACGGGATCGCTCGGTATCGCGGCGGGACAGCCGAATGAAGAGGGGGTCGAGAACGTGGTCTTCGACAACTTCACGATTGGCAGCGATCCGAACCAGTATCGCCAGATCAACAATACCTACGAGGCGACCGACGACCTCTCAAAGAGTTGGAAGACGCATACGTTCAAGCTCGGAATACATGCTGATTACGACCAGATCAACACTTATCCCTATGCGCAGCTCAATGGCAGCTTTCAGTTTTATGGAAGCGAGACGGGAGTGGACTTTGCGGATTTTCTGCTGGGCACTCCCAGCCAGTACAACCAGAATGGGCTGAGGCCGTTCTATGAGCGCGAGACGTACTGGGGAATCTATGCACAGGATAGCTGGCGTGTGCGCTCGAACGTGACGATCAACGCGGGGCTGCGCTGGGATCGGATCGAGCCTTGGTGGGAGAAGAACAATAACAGCATGACGCTGGTCCCCGGCGAGCAGTCTGTGGTCTTTCCGACGGCTCCGTTGGGTCTTGTGTTTCCGGGCGATCCGGGCATTGCGCGGACGCTTGCCCCTGCGCAGAACCTGAACTTCGCGCCACGGATTGGGGTGGCTTATTCGCCATCCAGCGCGCCGAATTCTTTGCTTGGAAGATTTATCGGCATAGCAGGGACGACGAGCATTCATGCGGGGTTTGGAATTTTTTACACCGGAATCCCGGGCGAGAGCCTGGGGCTGATCAGCGATAATGCGCCGTATGGATTTACCTATACCAGTCCGGCTCCGCCATTGTTTACGACGCCGTTTGTGGACGCAGCGACGGGGCACTCGGAGGGCCAACGTTTTCCGGCTGCGCTGGCTCCGTTGAACGTAAGCAGGAGCAATCCTGACGCGAATATCGATTGGGCGCAGTTTGAGCCGATCAGTGCGGTTCCTGGCTATTCGCCTACGAATAAGACGGCGTACACAGAGGAGTACATGCTCTCGTGGCAGCGTCAGATTGGGTCGAAGACTCTGGCCAGCGTGACCTACGCGGGCAATCAGGCTCATCGTCTGCTAGTGCTGAAGGCTGCGAATCCTGGGAGTGCGGCGGCGTGTCTCGCGTTGAGCCAGCCCAGTGAGGTCGCGGCAAACAGCGTAACCTGCGGACCCTTCGGAGAGAGCAGTTCTTACACCACGGCATCGGGGACTACGATTAGTGGCACACGCGGGCCGCTCGGTCCTGCCTTTGGAAGCGTCAGCAACCAGAGCGCTATCGGGAACTCAACCTACAATTCGCTGAAGGCCAGCCTGCGTCACACCAGCGGGCGAACGGAGATCTTTGCCGGATACACCTATAGCAAGGCGATCGATCAAGCCTCGAACTTCGGCGATCAGGTTAATCCGTTCAATCCGAGCCTGAGCCGAGGACTCTCTTCGTTCGACATGCGGCATAATTTTGTGCTGAGCTACACAGTCCATCTCTCTCTGGCGCATTATTTCCGTGGTTCAAATCGCTGGGGCAATGGCTGGGAACTCTCTGGAATTACGCGCTTCAGCACTGGACTTCCCGTAACGCTTACGAACTATAGCGACACCTCTTTGTGGGGGACGCAATCCAACGGGGTTAACAATCTTCCGGTCGATGAGCCTAGCTATCAGGCCGGCTCGTTGGAGTTGAATCACAATCCACGCAACGGACAGCCCTACTTCAACACGGCGTTGTTCAGCGTGCCTGCGGTGGGTGATCCGGGGAATGCGCGTAGGCGGTTTTTCTCTGGGCCGGGAATGGACAACTACGACATGAGCTTGCAGAAGAATCTTAGCTTGTCGCAATCGCACACTCTGGAGCTGCGCGCGGAGGCATTCAATGTCTTCAATCATGCACAGTTCTGTGGCCCTCAGGCGATCAACGGAAACATTACGGACAACAGCGAATTCGGACAGGTGGTGAGCGCCGCCTCGCCCAGGCTCGTGCAGATAGCTGCCAAACTGGTCTTCTGAAACAGGACAGCTAACCCTTGAGTTCGGTCGTGCGTGTGACATTTTTGTACGAAATCTCCGTTGAACGACGAGAACGTACATATTTTGTTCCCGCTTCCTCTTGGAGCGATTCGGTCTTCGTATTCGATGTAAGCGAAACTCTTCGAGCCGGATCGCATAGCCCCGCAACGCGCCATATGGCCAACATGACGTGCGTATTCAATGCATTGCGCGATTAGCCCCGTCGCTTTATCTGCCAAGGTCTACTGCGTTTTCAGCCTTGTGGCGCAGCGTGTGGAGGCGTTTTCACAATGGCCTACGCGAGTGGCAGTGCAATTGCATTCCTCATAGGTAGCAGCCCTCCTTACTTCGTCTTTGCAGTACGAGGCAGAACCGCTATCCAAACGCAGCAAGCTATCAGTGGAACCTAAAGGAGGTCACGTGAACCCTATTCTTCCAGACGCAGCAGCCAGCGCAGCCAAATTGGGGACTCATCCATGCTTCAATCAGGAGGCGCGTCACACCAATGCGCGCATTCATCTTCCCGTGGCTCCGCGCTGCAACATGCAGTGCAACTACTGCAATCGCAAGTACAGTTGCGTGAACGAGAGCAGGCCGGGCGTGACCTGCGCGATCCTTACGCCGAAGCAGTCCGTCGAATACCTGCGCAAGTATACGGAGAAGTTGGCGAACTTGAGCGTGGTGGGAATTGCCGGTCCTGGCGACCCATTTGCCTGCGCCGACGAGACGCTGGAGACGCTGCGACTGGTCAAGGCTGAGTTCCCGGATCTGCTGCTCTGTGTGGCGTCGAACGGCCTGAATCTTCCGCCATATATTGACGATCTGGCAGCGATAGGACTCTCGCACATCACAGTCACGGTCAACGCGGTCGATCCAGCGGTTGGCGCGAAGTTCTACGACTGGATGTCGGTGGATGGAAAGAGTTACAAGGGCATTGAGGCAGCAGAGGTGCTGTGGGAGAGACAGAAGCAGTCGATCAAGGCTCTCGCGGAGAAGGGCGTCATCGTCAAGATCAATACGATCTACACTCCGGGCATCAATGACGAGCACATCGAGCAGGTGGCCCAGACCGTAGCTTCACTTGGCGCGACGATCCTGAACATCATGCCGCTGCTCCCCACGGCGAACACTCCGTTTGCAAATGTCAAAGAGCCGGATAAGCAGGTTATGAAGCAGGTGCGCACGATGGCGTCCAGCTATCTGCCGCAGATGTCGCACTGTTCGCGTTGCCGGGCCGATGCGGTGGGTTTGATCGGTCAGGAGAATACGCAGAAGAACGTCGAGTTGCTACAGATTTCGGCGCGGCCTATTGAAGTGAGTTCTGCTGCAACTCCGGCGACGGCGCAGGATGCCGGCAACGGACTGCCCATGACGCTTTCGCCGGAACTGCGCCTGATCCCAACGGAGGAACGGCCATACATTGCTGTTGCAAGCCGCGACGGATTGTTCGTCAACCAGCATCTCGGCGCGGCGGAGCAGGTCAGAGTCTATCAACCTGCGGCGAGACGCTCCAAGCTGGTCGACATACGCAACGTCAGCAGCGAGGCAGGCGGCGCGGCGCGATGGTTGAGCATGATCGACAAAATGAAGGACTGTTGCGGAATTCTGGTCAGTGGAGCAGGGCCAACGCCGCGAAAGATCTTCGCGCACAGCGGAATTACCGTTGCGATCGTAGATGGCCTGATCGATGAGGCGCTCGTGGCCACCGCAGCGGGTGACGATCTGAGGTCAATGGTAAAGCCTAATTTCACCTGTGGCTCATCATGCAGCAAGGACGCTGATGGCTGCGCATAGCTTCATTTCTCAATTACTTTCATGCACCAATTACGAGAGGAGCAAGATGCCAAATTCCGAACAGGACTTAGTCGTAATTAATGACGCGATTCAAAGCATCCGGTCTGCAGTTCAGAGCGATGGAGGGGATCTGGAGTTGCTGAGTTTCGAGAATGACATCGCTCGCATTCAACTCGGCGGAGCCTGCGCTGGATGCCACATGGCAGGTCAAACGCTGGGTGGAATCCGTAGACATCTGACGGAACAACTCGGCAGGCCTGTTCGCGTTTTTCCGGCATGGAAAGACTAACGGAACAGAACGATTCTCACAGATAGCGTGAATCTAAAAAACGGCGGAGGTATCGGAATGAACGCTCAAGCATTGCCTAAAGTAATCATGAACGATACGACGTTGCGCGATGGCGAACAGACGGCTGGCGTGGCCTTTACGCTGGATGAGCGCCTACAGATTGCCTCAGCTCTCTCTGCTGCGGGAGTACCTGAGCTTGAGGTCGGAATTCCAGCGATGGGAGAGCGCGAGCAGGATGAGATTCGCGCAGTCGCTGCCCTTGGTCTGCCCGCTCGGCTAATTGCCTGGTGCCGCATGCACAACACGGATTTACAGGCTGCGCTTGCTTGTAATGTCTCGATGGTCAATCTTTCGATCTCCGTCTCCGACCAGCAGATTACGCATAAACTACAGCGCAATCGTGGCTGGGTTTTGCAACAGACAGAGCGACTTATCAAGAGCGCCCGAGACAGTGGTCTGACAGTTTCGCTCGGCGGCGAAGATAGTTCGCGAGCGGATATGAACTTTCTCTTCGAGCTTCTTGAAGTGGCCGAGAGAGCTGGCGCGATCCGCTTTCGCTTTGCCGATACGCTTGGCGTACTTGATCCATTTGTGACGCTGGAGAAGTTCACTCGTCTGCGTCAGGCTACGGGGATGGAGCTGGAGATACATGCGCACAACGATCTAGGCCTGGCGACGGCAAACTCTTTGGCTGCAGTGCGCGGTGGGGCCACGCACGTCAGCACAACGGTCAACGGACTTGGCGAGCGTGCAGGCAACGCTCCGCTGGAAGAGGTTGCGATTGCGGTTCGCATGCTCGAGGGCAGAGAGACGGGCGTGAATGCCAGTTCGTTGCGAACGCTCTCCACGCTGGTGGCCAACGCGTCTGGACGTTCTATCGCCGTGAATAAGGCGGTGGTTGGCGCGGCGATCTTTTCGCATGAATCAGGCATTCATGTCAGTGGCTTGTTGCGCGATCCGATGAACTATCAATTTCTTGACCCGGCTGAGTTGGGACGTACGCATCAGATCGTGCTTGGGAAACACTCCGGAGCTGCGACGGTTCAATGGGCATTCAACGAACTTGGAATCACGTTGGATCATGAAGATGCCAGCGAAATTCTTTCTTTCGTTCGCGAGCATTATGTGACCAATAAAGTTCCTCCCTCCCAAGAGGAGTTGTGGCACTTCCATAGCATGATTAAGAGCCGATGCAAGCTGATGTCTATCAATCAAGGCTCTGCTCTGAGCCTTGCATCCTGAGCTGTATTTATTCGAGAGGCCGTGAGCCTCGGAGCTAACACCATGAAGATCCGATCCGACTTTGTGACCAACAGCAGTTCGGTCAGCTACATTGTGACGCTGAACCTCGCTATGGCGGAGTTCTCTCGAAAGAAAAATAAAAACTTCTGCGATCAGCCCAGCAAGGAACGCATCTACGATCTTCTGGTTGACGATCTAAAGACGAAGGGCAAGGCAATTGAGGTTAATGGCGCTGACGTTGTAGTCGGCACATACGACTTTGAAAAAAAAACGGACTGTTCGTATGACTCTACAGTCGGCGAAGAAGGCAAAAAAATCGATTTCTCTTCTCTTACAGACGAGCAGGTTTGGGCCTATGTCTATGGGGAGTACTTCGTAAAGGCGCGTCTGGCCGCAGAGTTGAAGGGCTTCGGAGCGGTTCAGGTGCCGCGCGACAAGGAGAAGTTTGCGATCAAGGCAGCGGCTTTGAATCCGTGCGAGGTCTGCGGAAAATGCCAGAAAGGGAAGGCGCCCGACGATGCTCATACGCAGACATAGCAGCGGTTACAACTTTATTGGAGACACGGAAACGGGCGTCACCATGCGATGGGGCGCGACGTCCGAGCAGGATCCGCTACTCGCGCCATGGCCGGAACTGGCCGACATATCGATCAGCAACCACTGCTCGAAGAACTGCGACTTCTGCTATCGCGATAGCAAGCCCGATAACTCCTTCATGTCGCTTGCCGACTACGATAGCGTTCTGGATAGCCTCACCAGTCCACGCTGGGGGAGCGTCTTCCAGGTTGCGCTCGGCGGCGGCGAACCGTTGGAACATCCTGAATTCATCGCGATTATTCAGCGAACCTGGGAGCGTGGCATCGTCGCCAACTTCACCACCAACGGTCGCGGCATAACGCAGGAATTGGCTGACAAAATCGCGGGCAAGGTGGGAGCCGTTGCCCTCTCTGCCTCCAGCATTGACGATCTTCAGCCAGAGCGCGTGAAGATTCTGGTCGATGCGGGCATCAAGACCAATATTCACTACATCCTCGACAGCAACTCGATCGAACAAGCTACGGAGATATTGGAAGGTCGTTACAACTACATGCTGGCAGATATAAATGCCGTCATCTTTCTTACCTTCAAGCCGAGAGGTCGCGGGACGGAGGCTGGTTGCCTGAAGCCCGGTGCAACTCTGGATCGCTTCGTCTCACGGATTGATTCGACCGCATGCTCTGCGCACATTGGCTTCGATGCCTGCTTCGTTCCTATCCTGATGCGCCGCACGGAGGTAGACGTCGACTATGTTGATTCATGCGAATGTGCCTTCTTCTCCATCTACATTGATGAGCAGATGAATGTGAAGCCGTGCTCGTTCGCCACCGGCAACCGCGATAGTTTTAATCTGAAACAGTATCCGATGGAAGAGATCTGGACACAGCATTTTTCCGCGTACAGAAAAAGCCTTCTCGACTCTCCCTGTTCAGAGGATTGTCAACATTCTTCTTCCTGTCATGGGAAGTGCGCATACTTTGATAGCCTTGCGTTCTGCTATCAATAAATCGATCAGGTCGTTATAAAGATCAGGTAGGAAACTGGTGGTATGGAAAGAATAGTAACAAGACACCGATTCGATTGCAGAGGTGAGAATGCTTCGTGAAATGCCGCTGAAGGTCGCTTTTGCAACAAGCAATCGCGAACGAGTTGATGGGGGTTTTGAACAAGCCAAAAAGATTGCTGTATATGAAGTTGGCGTTGACTGTGCCCGCTCTGTCAGCACTTATACCTTCGGATACTCGCGTAAACGTCCAACCAAATGTGAACAGCAAAAGCATAATGGTTCAGCCTCCGCAAAATACAATACAAGAAAACGGTGCCCTGATCGCTGTAATGAGGAAGAAATTGCTCGGAGAATTGCAGCGCTGGATGGGGTATCTGTTTTGGTGATCAATAAAGATCTTCAGGCGCACTCGGTCTTAGCGCTCAAACAGACCAATATATATCCAATAAAAGTTGATAATCCTGAATTTATAGGCGTGGTCATCGCTCAACTTCAAGAGCTGATGAAATTAGATGCTCCGCTTTGGTTACGTCGAAATATTGCGCGAACGAATCAAGCGTTTCTCTAAACATCAGGTTAGGCGTTTGATAAGCCTGTTTACGATGGCGATGGATTGGTTTCCTTATTAGCGATCCATCATCAAGTACGCCAGCTATCCTCTCTTCCATGCAGAATTGACAGGCATACTTGCGGAACAGTATCATGTAACGTAACCTGCTGTGGCGCAGCTTGCACTGTACTGCGGAAACGATAGATAGGCCGAGGCGCTAGCCTACAGGCGCCCCGAACGGACGAATATCACCATTCCCTGGAACTTCAGTGCATTAAGAATGCTTGGGGGAGCGGTGTCGCCATATAGAGGCATTACTTCGTGGGAATAATTGACGAATGTGATGGTCTGAAGTTTATGCCTTATAGAGAAAACGTGCAGAACGAAGTTCTATTCATGCTGTCAACGATCTGGGGTTGAGCGGAGCGTAAGGAATGGGAAGCATCTGTAGCGATAAATGGACCTGTCTTGCTGGCGAATGCCGAATTCAGGCATGGCCCTCTCTGCATGAGATGAGCCAGGTCATTGCGGAAAGCGCAGACCTCTCCCACACCGTACAGATTCTGCTGCGCATTATGGAGCAGTATATGGGCGTCGTTCGCGGAACGGTGAGCCTGTGTGATCGCCAGGCTGGAACCATCTACATCCATGAGAGCTTCGGCCTGACGGAAGAGCAAGAGGCTCGCGGCATCTATCGCTTCGGCGAAGGCATTACCGGTAAGGTTGTCGAGAGCGGCAAGGCGATGATTGTGCCCCGCATCGGCGACGACAAAGACTTTCTCAATATCACTCGCACACGCACCGCACAGGATAATGACCTATCGTTTTTGTGCGTCCCGATCAAGCGCGGAACCAAGGTTTTGGGAACGATCAGCGCGGAACGGATCTACGACAACGATGTGCTGTTAAAGACCGATGCGGAACTGCTGGGAATCGTCGCCGCAATGATGGCGCAGGCGGTGGAGTTGTACCTTGTCGAGAACGTCGAGAAGGTAACCTTGATGAACGAGAATCGGCGCTTACAGAACGCCCTCAAGGATCGGTTTCGCCCGTCGAACATTATCGGAAATTGCAAGGAGATGTACGAGGTCTATGCCCTCATCCAGAAGGTGGCGAACACCAAGACCACGGTTCTGATTCTGGGGGAAAGCGGAGTTGGCAAGGAGTTGGTGACCAATGCGATTCACTACTCTGGACTGGGTGCTGAAGCGCCGCTGATTCAGGTGAACTGTGCTGCCATTCCAGAGAGCCTGATTGAAAGCGAATTGTTCGGTCACGAAAAAGGATCGTTTACAGGAGCCACCAACTTCCGCAAAGGCCGTTTTGAAGAGGCGAATGGAGGAACGATCTTTTTGGACGAAGTCGGCGAGTTGCCCATGCCCGCCCAGGCCAAACTGCTACGCGTCCTTCAGGAGAAGACGCTGGAACGAGTTGGTGGAAATAAGCCTATCAAGGTAGACATTCGAATTATTGCGGCGACCAATCGCGATCTCTCCGAGATGGTGAAGACCCATGAGTTCCGCGAGGATCTCTTCTATCGACTCAATGTCTTTCCCATCACGATTCCGCCGCTGCGCGACCGTGGTAGCGATGTGATTGCGCTGGCAGACCACTTTGTCGCGCACTACGCGAGGGAGTGCAACAAGGACGTCAAGCGGATCTCGACTCCGGCGCTGAACATGTTGATGAGCTATCACTGGCCGGGCAATGTTCGCGAGCTGGAAAACGTCATTGAGCGCGCGGTGATCCTCTCGGAAGGCGCAGTGATTCATGGCTATGATCTGCCTCCTTCGCTCCAGACGCCGGTATTGTCGGGAACGGTGCAAAAAGGCAGTCTTAGCGCCAGACTGGATGCAATCGAATACGAGATGATTGTGGAAGCTCTGAAGGCTCAGGACGGAAATATTGCGGAGGCGGCTCGGGAACTAGGACTTACGCGCCGTATCATTACCTTCCGCATGCAGAAGTACGGTATCAATCCCAAGGACTTCCGCATTGTTGAAAAGAAGCATCAAACGTCCGTTGCGTAATCGCGTGGCATTGAAGCGTCTGGCGTTGAGCATTGTAAAGTCTGGACTTCCTCTATCCTTTTTCTGAGCATCCCGCGAGACAGACCATCTCTGATGGTCGTTATCGTCTGTGCCATCCTGCGTGTGACGGGCGATGGAAGTGTGAACATGTTTGGATGCGCTTGTCCTGTGACATTTATGTACATGTGAATAATCATTGCGTATTTGTGAATGTACATAAATGGACGAAACTGCGCATTCGTTGACCTACGCGTACAAGTGCGAAGGGTGATTGTGCGAAAATACTGGCAGAATTTCCAGAATATTGGGCGTCTGAGATCTAATAATTTCCGCCGAGAAATATATTGAAGTATATTTTTATTTTGTATCCGCCACAAAATACAAGGATTATTTGAATATTCCATTCGTTTTCCTGTAAATGACGCTGGATAGATGAAGTTCCTTCCTGGTTTGGCCCCTGTCTTGCAATTATCCAAAACGTTCGAGGCATTCAATATCTTGCGACGCAGTTCTCGTCTCCCGGAGCAGCAGCGCCGTTTGGGCAGGTTAGAGGCAACAACCACGATCCCTGCAAGACGGTCAGGGAGCATATCCAGTTTCGAAGGAGGATTCACATGGCGACACGGAAGATTGCATTTTACGGCAAGGGCGGAATCGGTAAGTCCACAACGCAGCAAAACACAGCCGCAGCAATGTCACACGTTTATGACAAAAAGGTTTTTATTCACGGGTGTGACCCGAAGGCTGATTCAACCCGTCTGATTTTGGGTGGCAAGCCGCAGGACACCGTGATGGATATGCTTCGCGATGAGGGTGAAGAGAATGTGACCATCGAGAAGGTGGTCAAGACTGGATATTCAGGGATTCGTTGTGTGGAGTCGGGTGGACCGGAACCGGGAGTAGGCTGCGCTGGCCGTGGTGTAATCACCGCCATCAATATGATGGAAGAGCTAGGCGCCTACTCCCCGGATCTTGACTTCACCTTCTTCGACGTACTCGGCGATGTGGTCTGCGGCGGTTTCGCAATGCCGATGCGCGAAGGCAAGGCGCAGGAGATCTACATCGTAGCATCGGGCGAAATGATGGCCATGTATGCGGCCAACAATATTGCCCGCGGCCTGTTGAAGTATGCCGATCAGAGCGGCGTTCGTCTGGGTGGAATCATCTGCAACAGCCGCAAGGTCGATGGCGAATTGGATCTGATGCAGGAGTTCACCAGCCGACTCGGCACCAAGATGATCCACTTTGTTCCGCGCGACAATATGGTGCAGCGTGCGGAGTTCAACAAGAAAAGCGTTATTGAGTATGATGCCGAGTGCAATCAGGCTCACGAGTATTCAGAGCTGGCACGCAAAATCATCGAGAACACGGACTTCGTGATTCCAACTCCGATGTCGATGGATCAGTTGGAGCAGATGGTTGTCAGCTACGGAATTCCTGACTAAGTCGAATCGCTTGATCCACGCGGGCTTTGCGAGATTGGGCAAAGAATAACTGCAATCGTTCGGGCCGCCTTCAGTACTTGTAACCAAGACTGAGGGCGGCTGCTTATAACTATCACACTCTTCGGTTTCTACAGTCTGGCGCTACGGGCGCGGAGGTAAGACTATGCCAATGAAGCTACTCGATTGCGACGCCGGAATCCCGGAACGCGAGAAGCATGTATACATCAAGGAGGCGGGCGAGGACACCACGAAGTTCCTCCCAGTCTCGAACTCCGCCACGATTCCTGGCAGCCTTTCCGAACGCGGATGCGCGTTCTGCGGTGCCAAGCTGGTCATCGGAGGAGTCCTAAAGGACACCATCCAGATGATTCACGGACCCTTTGGATGCTCCTACGATACATGGCACACCAAGCGCTATCCCAGCGACAACGATAATTTCCAGTTGAAGTATGCGTGGTCGACAAATGTAAAGGAAAAGAACGTTGTCTTCGGCGCGGAAAAGCTGCTGAAGAAATCGATTCTGGAAGCCTTCGATGCCATGCCGACCATCAAGCGTATGTTCGTTTACACGACTTGCTCGACCGCACTGATCGGCGACGATCCCAAGGCCGTTGCCAAGGCTGTGATGGCTGAGCGTCCTGATGTGGACATCTTCGTTGTGGAGTGCCCGGGCTTTGCTGGCGTCAGTCAGTCGAAGGGACATCACGTTCTCAACATGGGTTGGATTCACGAAAAGGTTGGTCAGGTCGAGCCGGTAATTACCAGCGAGTACACGATCAACTTCATCGGCGACTACAACATCCAGGGCGACACGGATGTCCTACAGCGCTACTGGCACAAGTTGGGAATTCAGGTTCTTGCCCACTTCACTGGCAATGCAACCTACGATGAGCTGCGCGGAATGCATCGGGCACAGTTGAACGTCGTGAACTGCGCACGCTCTGCGGGCTACATCGCCAACGAACTACAGAAGCAGTACGGCATTCCACGTCTGGACATCGACTCGTGGGGCTTCAGCTACATGGCCTCGGGCCTGCGCAAGGTGGGTGACTTTTTCGGCATTCAGGACAAGGTGGAAGCTCTGATTGCGGAAGAAGAGGCCAAGTGGGGGCCGCAGATGAAGTGGTACAAGGAGCGCCTACAGGGTAAGAAGATGGCGATCTGGACGGGTGGGCCTCGTCTGTGGCACTGGACGCGCGCGGTAGAAGATGACCTCGGTGTGCAGGTCGTAGCCATGGCTTCCAAGTTCGGTCATCAGGAAGACTTCGAGAAGGTTATCGCCCGCGGTCGCGAGGGTACGGTCTACATCGATGACGGCAACGAGCTGGAGTTCTTCGAGGTCATCGACATGGTCAAGCCCGACGTGATCTTTACTGGTCCGCGTGTTGGCGAACTGGTCAAGAAGTTGCATATTCCCTACGTCAACGGACATGCATATCACAACGGACCGTACATGGGCTTTGAAGGCTTTGTAAATCTGGCGCGCGATATGTACAACGCGGTCAACTCGCCGCTATGGGCTCTTGCAGGTCAAAACATTCAAGGGGAGGTGTTGTAATGGCGACGAAGGCGGACGAGCTCGTAGCATTTATTCAGGAGCGCTGCTTGTGGCAGTTTGCATCACGCGCCCACGACAGGGACGAGAACATCAATGGTGTTCTCTCCCTTCTGGGAGTCATTCTGACCGGGGACTCACCCCAGCTTGAGACTCCCATGCAGCGCCTGCACTTTGCCAACGCAAATCTTCTTGCCAAAGAGGTGAAGGTGGCGTTTCCCTGGCTGGCAGAGATTCCCAAGGAAGATATGCAAGGAGTCCTATCAGGAGCCATTGCACGAATTCATGAGCTGACAGTAGAAAAGTCGCTCAACGGCGAACTGAACCAGCCTGGCTACTAATGCGGAAGTGTTCGCACAACGCAATTGATGTACCGATAAGATGAGGAGGCGTCTATGGGATGCTCAGTGATTCAAAAGGAACGATCCGGAATTATTAATCCGATATTTAATTGCCAACCCGCTGGCGCCCAGTATGCAGGCATTGGAGTCAAGGACTGCATTCCTCTGGTGCATGGCGGTCAGGGATGCAGCATGTTTGTCCGGCTGCTCTTTGCGCAGCACTTCAAGGAGAACTTCGACATTGCGTCTTCTTCGCTGCATGAAGAAGCGGCCGTCTTCGGTGGCATCAAGCGTCTCGAGCTTGGCGTCGAGACGATGGTTGAACGTTATCCTGAATTGCGCGTCATTCCCATCATCACCACCTGCTCGACCGAGACGATTGGCGACGATATTGAAGGTGCCATTCGCAAGTGTCAGCGAACACTGAAGGCAAAGTATCCAGACCGTGTCGTTCATCTAGTTCCGGTTCACACGCCGAGCTATACCGGTAGCGCAGTCAGCGGATACAACGTTGCGATTCAGTCGATGATTACCACGATGGCGAAGAAGACCGAACCCAATGGCAAGCTCAACGTCTTCACCGGCTGGGTGAACCCAGGCGACATCACCGAACTGAAGCACTACCTCAGCGAGATGGGTGTTGATTCAACAGTTCTGCTCGACATCGAGTCGTTCGACTCGCCCATGATGCCGAACAAAGACTCGTTCACCTCTGGAAACACCACGGTGGAGGACATCGAGAGTACTGCCAACGCAACGGCTTCGATTGCTCTGAGCCGTTATGAAGGCTACAGCGCAGCACAGTATCTGGAGAAGAAGTTCGACGTTCCAGCGGTCATTACGCCAACGCCGATTGGCATTCGCAACACCGACATCATGCTCCAGCAGATTCAGCAGATTACTGGGAAGCAGATTCCAGAGTCTCTGGTTCGCGAGCGTGGCGTTGCTCTCGACGCACTCGCCGACCTCGCGCACATGTTCTTTGCCGATAAGAAGGTCGCGATCTACGGCAATCCTGATCTGGTGATTGCATTGGCGGAGTTCTGCCGTGAGGTTGAACTGAAGCCTGTGCTTCTTCTGCTCGGGGACGAGAACGGCGGCTATGCCAAGGATCCGCGCATCCTGCAACTACAAGAGTCCGTGGATTACGACATGGAGATCGTCTGCAACGCCGACCTCTGGGAGTTGGAGAGCCGCATCAAGGAGAAGAAGGTCGATCTGGATCTCATCATGGGTCACTCCAAGGGTCGCTACATCGCGATCGACGCAAATATTCCGATGGTTCGCGTCGGTTTCCCAACCTTCGATCGCGCAGGCGTCTATCGCAATCCAGTGATCGGCTACAAGGGTGCGATGATGCTGGGGGAGACCATCGCCAACACATTCTTCGCGCACATGGAGTTCAACAAAGATCGCGAATGGCTGCTCAACACCTGGTAATAGAAATAAATTGGGAGTCTCATTTGCAGGACAGCCGGGCAAAGGCTGTCCTGCCTCCTCTTATTTTTTTAGACGATTTGAGGAGCCAGCACGACGACATCGCAAGCAGGTAGTTGCGCAATCGTAAGCAGGTAGTTGTAACAGGAGACGCCCATGTCAGACTCCGAGACTGTTGTGGCCGCAGCCACACCAAGCATCGCCAATAGCATCGTATTTCACGGCTCACTGAGTGAGTTGTATCGCTTGGCGAAGGAAGGCAAGATTCCGACTTCGCTACAGGGAAGCCACACGCGCCCCTGCAAGTTCTGGACTGCATCGAAGATTCTTAGCGGAATACGCAATTCCATCCTGCTGACGCATGGGCCGAGCGGTTGCGCCTTTGGCGTAAAACAAGCCTATAAGCTGACGAATAGCCGCAACAGCGCCGCTCCGTATGAGCCGGTTGTCAGCACCAATCTCAAGCAAACTCAGATCGTCTACGGCGGAGAGCGCGAACTTAAGGCTGCAATTCTTGAAGTCGATGAAAAGTACAAGCCGTCCATTATCTTTGTCGCAACTAGCTGCGCCACCGGCATCATCGGAGACAACGTCGATGCAGTGACATCACAAATAGCCTCTCAGATTAATGCGCAGATTATGCCGATCCACTGCGAGGGTTTTGCAGGAGAGTTTCGCAGCGGATTTGATCTTGTTTTTCGCGAGATCACCAAGCTGATGGACGCGCCTACGGAAGAGAGCAAAGCTGAGCTATCTGAATATGTAAATATTGTTGGCGCAAAGATGGGACCCGAACGTACTGAGATAGACACTGATGTAAAAGAATTGGTGCGGTTGATCGAAGGTATCGGCGGCAAGGTTCATTCCGTAATTGCAGGCAACTGTTCGCTCGAAGAGCTGCGCCGCGCACCCAGTGTCGCTGTGAATTGTGCGCTCTGCCTTGACCTTGGCTATGCCATCGGCTCGGCCATGCAGGATGCCTTTGGTACGCCGCTAAACTCTACTATCCTTCCTTACGGAATCGCAGCCACAGAACGCTGGATCATGGGTGCTGCAAAGTACATCGGTAAGACGTCCGAGGCCAAGGCTCTGATGGAGAGTGAGTACGCTGCAATCAAGGATGAGTATGAACAGGTTCTTAGTCACTTAGAGGGCAAGACTGCGATCGTCGAGGGCCACGACGCAATCAAGTCGCTCTCCATCGCACACATGCTGGAGCGCGACTTCAAGATGCGCGCCATCGTCTACAACTTCCACCCATGGAGCGCCGAGGCGCGCGAGACCAGCATCGACTACCTGCTTGAGACAGGCCTTGATCCAGAGATTCTTATCACCAAGGGCACACTAGCACTGGGCAAATATGAATCGATGCAGCAGACCGAGGACGAGTTGTTGGAGTTTCTCGGCAGTCTTAATCCAAGAGAGACGGTCTACTTCGGTTCGTCGTTGAGCTTCCCTAATATTCCGCTGGTTGACCTCAATGCGATTCTCAATCGCCCACGGTTTGGTTATCGCGGCGCGTTGAAGGTAGCCAAGTGCATTAAAACCGCGCTGGACTATGGCTTTCGTCCGCGCAGCGCGATGAGCAAGCGAATCGTCTTTCCCCAGAACTCCGGCCTGGTCTCCGTTCAATCTTTGACGGGAAAACTAGCGCAGGACATGCCAGACTGCACGATGTATGCCGGGCAGAGAAGGAAGGGACAATGCATGATGAGCTAGAGTTTGAGAACTGCTCGCACTCCCACGATCCGGTTGTTGGCTGTGCCCTGGAGGGCGTCAGCAATATCATCGCGGGCATTCGCGACATTAGCATTGTTCTGCATTCACCACAGGGCTGCGCCTCTACTGTTGCGCTTGGTTACGACAATCATGAGACCGACTTTACGCAGCGCAAGGTGGCCTGTACTCGACTCTTCGAGACGGACATTATTATGGGTGCATCCGATAAACTGCGCGATTTAATTCTCAAGGCGGATGCAACCTTCAAGACCAAGGTGATGTTTGTCGTTGGCACCTGCTCGGCAGACATCATCGGCGAGGATATTGAAGGCATGTGTCGAACCTTGCAATCCAAGGTTGGCGCGCAACTGATCCCCGTTCACTCTGGAGGTTTTCGCGGAGATCTGTACGCCGGAATGGATCTCGGACTTAGCACTTTGCTAACTTTTGTCCGTCCGCTGGACGGGCCTAGGCTAACGCGCAGTGTCAATCTGATCGCACCGCAGGCCAGCCTCAATCCTACATGGTGGGCCGATCTGAAGTGGGTCAAAGGCGTACTTTCCGCAATGGGCGTGGAGACGCACTGCGTCTTTCCCAGTACGACTTCGATTGAAGAGATCTCGCTTGCCTCTGCGGCTACGGCGAATATATTTCTTACGCATGATATGGGCTATAACTTTTCGCGCGACATGGAAAATAAGCATGGGGTGCCGACCATACTGCGCGATCTTCCTCTGCCCATTGGCCTAAAGAATACATCGAACTGGCTTCGCGCTCTGGGAGAATATTTCGATGCAAGCGATGTAGCTGAGCAACTAATCGAGAGTGGAGAGACATTAGTTACCGACATCCTTCGCCGTCGCGGACTGATGCTCATACCGCGCTATCGCAACGCAAAGGTTGCCATCTCGGCTGACGCATCCATGACCATCGGTCTGGTACGAATGCTCTTTGAAGAACTGGAGATGATCCCCGATCTGCTTTTGGTTCGTTCCAACTCAGAACAGGCGAAGGCCTTACTGGAAGCGGAACTCAATCGTCTCGGAATCTCGCCTCGCGTAGCCTTCGGCGTGGATGGCTATAAGGTTAAGCAATCGCTCGCGGCGACCGAGCTGGATGCAGTTTTTGGCTCAGCCTGGGAGAAGTACATCGCAGAAGAGCTAGGCACAAAGCTGGCCTTTGATCTATTCCAGCCGACCAATCGCACCTGCTACCGTGACAGCGCCTACTTTGGTTATGAGGGCATGATAAACATGCTTGAGATTATCGCCAACGACTGGGAAGCGGCCCTGCGCTCCAAGGAGATTCGCTGGGAACAGTATCAGGAATAAATAATTCTTCGTAATTAATTACTAACTACAGATTTTAATATTTCAGGAGGCAGCCGTGTTCAAAGACAGTCGAGTCAAGATAGCATTCGCCACCGGCAATGGAACGCATGTCGATGTTGGTTTTGAGCAGGCAACTCAGATTGCCACCTACGAGATCTCCTTGACCGAAGCGCACGAGTTGAGGCTTATCACCTATCGCGCTGCCACCGAGCAGGCGACTGCGTTGGAAGCTGGATCCGGAAAGCGTGGCGGATGCGGCGGTGGCGGCGGCAAAGGTAAGGGCGGCGGTGGAGGATGCGGCGGTGGCGGCAAAGGCAAGAAGGCCGGAGGATGCGCCGATGCCAAGCCGGAGGACGAGGTCAACAAACAGGACATCATCGAAAAGGTCGTAAGTCTGGCCGACGTCTCGGTTCTCTTCATCAACAAGACACTGAACGCATACTCAGTCATCGAGCTTGGTCAGTCCAGAGTCTTCTCGATCAAGGTAGACGGAATCAAGGAAATCGCCGAGATTATCTCTCGTATACAGGAGATGCTCGCCGGCGAGCCTCCTCTCTGGCTACGGCGACACTTGATCGGTGCTGAAGTAGCAGTTGAGCAGTAGCTGACACGTGGCTAGAGTAATAACGACATCGCAAAACTTGTACGTCTCGGCGTTGACGATAGATCTGTTCCCGAATTTGTGTGGATCGTATTTATTTGTCATTCCGCAGCGAAGCGGAGGGATCGGGCGACATCCAGCGGCCTAGAGGCTGTTCTTAACTTTGGTTGAGCAGCGTACAGATTTTGGCGAGCATGAGCCATGCGAAGGCGAAGTAGTGGAATCCTGCGAGGGTGGTTGAGAGCCGTTCGTAGTCCCGGGCGAGGCGCCGGAATCGCGCGGCCCAGGCGAAGCTGCGCTCGACGACCCAGCGGCGCGGCAGCAGCACGAAGCCTCGTTTGGCCTCAGTATGCTTGATGACTTCCAATTGGATGCCATGCTTGTTGGCAGCCTCAGCGGCGGCTTCGCCGGTATAGCCCTGATCGACGTAGGCCAACTGCACGTTCTCTTCGGTGATGCGTTGCACCTCGGCAGCGAGCCGTTCCACCTGCGCGCGATCCTGCTGGTCGGCGCTGGTAACGTGCAGCGCCAACAGGTGTCCCAGCGTATCGACCGCCGCGTGAACCTTCGATCCCTTGCGGCGTTTGGCCCCGTCGTATCCGGCCCGCGCGCCCGACTCCGGCGTGGAGCGCAGCGTGCGGCTGTCGAGAATCACCGCGGTGGGCTTGGCGTTGCGCCCCGCGAACTCGCGCAATAGCGAGCGCAGATCTTCGACAATCATCTCGAAACATCCGGCGCGAATCCAGCGCTGCGTCTGGTGATAGACCACGCGCCAAGGCGGTAGATCGTGCGGCATGAAGCGCCACTGGTTGCCCGTGCGAACGATGTAGCGCAAGCCGTTGAAGACCGCTCGCAGAGAATAGATGCGTTGCGGCGCATCCTCCCGACACAACGCCAGATACGGTGCCACAAACACCCACTCCTCATCGCTCACATCGCTCGGATAGCCAGACTGCCTCGTTTTCCCCATTCAGCTATGCTGAACAGAAATCCCAGCCCCGCAAAGAATCTACCGTGGTGCAAAGTTAAGAACAGCCTCTAAAGCGGAACTCGTACTGGTGCCCCCCGACAAACAAGGTACAAAAGCAGATTCCCTTCGGGAATGACAAAACAATGGGGTACACCATTACGAGTTCCGCTCTAGTGGGTGCCATCCTTGCGGCGTACTTATTCTTGCCGCAAGGGTTGGAGGCACAAATTTACGCGGTCAGAGACGTAGTTTGGACTTATACTACGGGCTGCTAATCGCTGCTCTTATCGCTTTCCTGTGTGGCCGCGCCCATCGCGAACTTCATTTCCTTTGAAGTGGGCAACTTTATCGAGCCGATTTGAAGGCGCTGCTTGCTCGCCACGTTGTGGCTGTGGTCCGTTATAACCATGGTCTGGGTGGAAACGGTTATTGACGTGTCCACGAAAGTTGTCCGGGCCATGAAACCACGGACCTGCGCCAAGGAAGATGCCTCCCGAAAACCATTCCGAGCCATAGTAGCCATAGGGAGCACAGTTATACGGCGCGGCGTCATAGTAACCGTAAGGACACTGGGGCGCCAATCCGATCTCGACACCAATCTGAGCCACTGCCTTCGGAGTGGTTGCCGTCATGGCGCATCCAGCAAAAACTGCCAGCGCAACAAGTTTTAATCCTGTCATGTGTTCTCCTCGCTAATGTGGGCCTTCAGCGAGCGCCCCCAAGCTATTTACTATAGCGACTCGGATCGCCAACGTCTGAGCAGAAACGACCACATGGAATATCTGCGATGCCGAGTTATCTGAGCAAACGGAATAAGCGCAACGACTGCTCGCAGAATTGCACTAAGAGCCTGTTTACGATCTTCTGAGCAGTAGTCTGAGAACGGCCAAGTGGATCATTTGTAGGCTGGTATTGAGTT